>Ga0172376_10001435_pt1 | contig 30458 bp, 27 predicted proteins | sample Lak35m_FD_121114 | JGI IMG/M metagenome (GOLD analysis project Ga0172376, IMG submission 121114) | Freshwater microbial communities from Kabuno Bay, South-Kivu, Congo - kab_092012_35m | ecosystem: Environmental > Aquatic > Freshwater > Lake | place: Democratic Republic of the Congo: South-Kivu...
GCCAAATATTTACGAGGAGATAAAATTTTAAAATAAAATACCTAATAACTTATTTAATTAATTGTCTGGAAATTATTTATGGAGGCGGTGGGAGTTGAATCGGGTGGTAATAAATTAATAGTCAGCAACTTCAAAGACTTGCGAAGATTTTTTTTGCCATGTTTTTCGTTTTCACGCGATCTGCGTGACCACTACTGCCCACTACTCTGTCCTCAGGAAGTCATCCTTGCGTAGTGAGACCGTTCAGTCCGGATTGTGGAACCGATTCGCAAAGTGTTGCGATTTTTTGGGACCCCAGAAGCAGGCCGCCTTTGATCGGAAAATAAATTAAATGCCCCGAAAATTATCTTTAACGATCGGACTAGAGATTCTCAGGCTTTAGGCCGGAATCTCACCATGCTCTAGGCGGTCAGCCAAAATCCACAGAACCAGAGCCTCCACCTTGGCTACGGCCTCTTCACGACTAACCCCATAGACCATGGCACCCGAAATAATGGGCACCTCGGCAATCCAACGGCCATCCTGCTCAAGCTCTACCTGTACTTTCACTAGATCAGACTCGTTTTCGAAAATTGAGATGTCAAACCAGGCTCATCCAACTTCAGTTGATCTGCAGCTTTAACAGGGCCTCATCCACGGCCGTACGCCGGTAACGAATCGAGGAATTTTTACCCGAACCAAGCTTTACGGCGGGCAACTCCCCTTTTGCGGTCATGTCGCTGACTTTTCGCTCGGATACCTGAAGATATTCGGCGACCTGTTCCCGGGTTAGGTAAGCCTGATCCCAGTTCGTCTTTTTTTCCGAAGAATGATTATCACTAGGTCCAATCATATTGTTTGACGTAGTATAGTGGTTACTTGTAACCTTTGTCAAGTGAAATCCCGCCGCCCCACCCGCATCCCGAAAAAGATGCATCCCCTCCACGAGGTCCGCCGGATCACCGGAATGACCCAGGCTGAGTTCGCCCAGCGGATCGGGGTCTCCACCATGCTGTTAAAACTGATCGAGCAGTCGAGACGTCCCCTTACCGACCGGGTTAAGGATGCCATCCATCTTGTGACAGGTATCGAGCCGGCCTCTTGGGGCAAAAAACAGCTACGGTCCGCCCTAGGCGGTCCTTTCAGTTCCGAGGCCTGGCAGCTGTGGCAAATGGTTTGTCAGGACGAGAACGAGAATGCCCCGAAACGGGTTTTAAATGTGCGTATCAAGGCTCTGGAGTTGCTGGGCAAGGTCATGGAACAGCAAAAGAAGGGACTGCTCTGGGAACATGAGTTCCGGCAGTTCCTTCTAAAAACGATCCAGCACTACCATTTGGCGACTCCCCTCGCCGCATTAAAGCGCGAAGTAGAGCAAAGTGGTGCAAAGTGGCCCGACGAAGCGTTCGAAGCTCCCAAGGGAGCGGGGTTCCGGGCTGCGATTGCCGAGAAATTGCTTAAGAATAAAAATTAAATATCGAGCAGGATGTTTTTTTGACCGAAAATTAATTTCCGACCCGAAAACCCCTAAAAAACCTCCCCGAAACCTCCAAAAATCCAGCCCAAAAATGAATTTCGGGGCATTTTCGGCCTATTTTCGGGGCATTTAATTAATTTCCCGGTCGGTTTCTCGGTGTATTCCCGGTCACTCTCCCGGTAAATTCCCGGTTTTTCTCCCGGTCGAAACCGGCCTTTTCTTCGCCCATTCCCCTGGCAACCACCCTGTTTACCCCCTGAAACGTGGGTTTTCACCACCAGCGGAGGCCTTTTGATGCAAAAATAGTGATCCGGGCATTAAAAATCATTTTTTTAATGCTCCCGGTGTTTTTCCCGGTGTTTCACCGGTGATCTGACCGGTTTTCCCGCCGGTATTTTCCCGGTCTGTTGGGTACCCCTGGGGGCCCACCAAGCAGGTTTTCCTGCTTAGAAACTTTAATTCGAGGCCACGACTTGGGGATACGCCTCATACACATGCTCAAATAAGGCTTCGCACTTTTGCTGATAGAGATCCTTCCCGAAGGCCTTAGGCAAAGCCTCCAGAACGTCCTCAATCGCCAGCCGTACCTTTGATCTTGCCGCCGTCTTTTGCCTCCAATCCATCACCAGTAGCCCATGAATCTTCCCCAGAAGCGCTTTGGCCACTTTCTTAATCTCCCCCCTCTCCTCGGCCGTCAGTTGGGGCGCCGGACGGGTCAGAATATCAAAAATCACCAGCTCCTCCTCCGTGAGATTTTCCCGGACATGCCGCTCCTCTTCCGCCGTCAGATCCTTGCTTAACTTGAGCAACTCCTCAAAGAGCTGCTCAATGCTCCGACTGCCGTTGTTGTACGACTCAATCAACTCTTCCAGCCGCTCCGCATAGTCCGCCCTTGTCCGGTTCCCCCTCACCATCTGCTCAACCTTTCTCCGGACTGCCGCCTTCAGGGCCTCCAGATCCGTGTTTTTTTGCTTCGACCCCTCAAACTTGGAAGCCAAGGCCTTAAAATCGATCTTCGACAGATCTAGCGGCGGCGAGGCTAGCTGCTCCTCGGAAATGCCCACCCCGCTTACCGACCGATCCAGAATCTGCCCAATCTCCTGCAAGACATCCCCAATGCTCTTCTTTTCCGAACCCAGACGCACCCGGATGGCATCCGCAATCGCTCCCAGGCACCCCACCCGCCCCGCAAATTCAAAAGCCGACCGGTCCGGCTTCAGCGCCTTAAAAAGAGCAGACACATACCGTTCCTGGGCAAAGAAGTCCCTCCGCACCGTGTCCGGCGAGATCAGCGCATTCACGGCCTCCCCGATCTTCTCCAATCGCTCCGTCGTGCCGGCTACCAGCTTCTCGATCGCGTCCAAGCTGACCCCATGGGTCTGGCAAAAGCCCGCAGCTTCCCCCAGGGCCTTCTTCAGCTCCGCCACAAGCTGGGACTTATCCTTCAGGGGTCGGCCCCCTCCTGATCCCACTCCGTAAATCGCCAACGCCTTCTCCAAAGAGGCAAACACGTTGGCGTAATCCACGATCATGCCGCTGTGCTTGCCGGGAAATACCCGGTTCGCCCGGGCAATCGTCTGCATCAGCGTGTGGTTCCGCATCGGCTTGTCCAAATACACCGTGGAACAGGCCGGCGCATCAAAGCCCGTCAGCCACATCGCACACACAAACACGATCCTTAGCTTGTCTTCGGTGTCCTTAAACTTCTCATCCAGCCCCGGTTCGGATTCGTTCATCCGCCGCCGATGCGGTTCTATCTCCAGCCCCAGCTTCCGCATCTCCGCGATTTCGTTCTGACCCGGGGACACAATCAAAGCCATGTCCGTCTCTTGCAGAACCTTTCTCCGGTTTTCCAGGGCCTCTTTCGTCTCCTTATCCAGATCGTATTTCCCCAGCTCCTTCTTCACTCGTTCGGTCTCGGCCTGCCAATGCTTCCGCACCTTGTCGTGCATCTTCAGGGCCGTGGCCTTGTCGATGGAAACCACCATGGCCTTGCCCAGAAATCCCCTCCCCAGAAAATGCTGCACGATGTCCTTGGCCACCGTCTCCAGCCGGTCATCCCGCGTCAAAATGTGGTATTGCCGGTTCAGCTCCCGCTCCAGCTTGGCCTCCTGTTCCGGATCCAGCTCAGCCTTCTCGATCGCGTCGTAGATGTCGTCGTTCAGCTCGGGGTTCACCAAGGCCAGTTCCGGCGTCCGGTTGTCGTAGAAAAGCGGCACCGTCGCCCCGTCCTCCACCGACTGCTGAAAGTCGTAGATCGACACATAATCCCCGAACACCTCCCGCGTCCTCTCCTCCCCGGCGATCAGCGGGGTCCCGGTAAACGCCAGAAACATCGCTTTAGGCAGGGACGACCTCATGTTTAGGGCCAAGGTGTCGTACTGGCTGCGATGCGCTTCATCGGTCAGCACGATCACGTCCGGCCGGTCGCACAGCTTCTCCGGTTTCTGGAACTTATGGATCAACGTGAACACATACCGGTGATTACCAGACAGCAACTCCCGCAAGTGGGCTCCGCTTTGTGCATGACACTGGTCTCCTTCCGCGTCACTCACCGCCCCCGTGTTCTTGAAGGTCTTGGCGATCTGTTCGTCCAGCTCCACCCGGTCCGTCACCACCACAAAGGTCCAGTTACCCGGATGCTTACGCAGCACCTTCTGGGCAAAGAAAACCATGGCAAAGCTCTTGCCGCTTCCCTGCGTCTGCCAGAACACCCCGCCCCGGCCGTGCCCCATCTTCCGTGCCTCCAACATAGAGACGATAGCGTTGTTCACCCCGAGGAACTGGTGGTTTTGACCCAGGATCTTGGCCACACCCTCCTTGTGCTCGGAAAAGAGCGTGAAGTTTTCCACCAAGTCCAGTAGTCGGCCCTTCTCACAAGTCCCCCGTAGCATCACTTCCAAAGATACTTTTTTCGGCTCATCCTCCCGCTCCACCCGCTTCCACTCAAAGAACCGCTCCCAGTTGGCCGTAAGCGATCCGATCCGGCTATCGAACCCGTTCGAGCAGATGATCAGCGCGTTGTAGCGGAACAGCGCCGGGATCTGCTCCTTGTAATGCGTGATGTTTTCGTCAAAGGCGTTCCGGGCCGGCACCCCCGGCTTTTTCAACTCCACCACCACCAAGGGCAGCCCGTTCACAAAGCCGACCAGATCCGGCCGGCAGGTATAAAGAGGTCCGGTGACGCTGAACTGGCTGACCAACAGGAAGTCGTTGTTACCCGGATTCTGCCAATCAATAACTGCGAGCCGCTCCGTCTTCTGCCCGCCCCGCTCCCTATCAGGGATCGATACTTTGATTCCCTCTTTCAGCAAGCCGTAGACCTCCCGATTGGCTCCTTCAAGATTCATTCCTGAGCGATCCCGGCTCAGTTCATCGACCGCTGCCTGGATGGCCTCTTTGGGTAACGTGGGGTTCAGCTTTTGCAGGGCAGACCGTAGCCGATCTAGAAGAACCACATCCCCACGGGTCTCCCTTTGGAGCGTACCCAGAGGACCGAGGATCTCTTCCCGGGCATCCTCCGTCCGCCAACCCAAGGATGAAAACAGCTGGATCGCCGGCTGCTCGACCAACTGATCCTCACTGTAGGCGTGAGGCATGGCTTATGGTTTGTGAAAGAGAACCAGCTCGATCAGGCGAAGATCGCTGACCGGCCCCAGGAAAGGCGCTAGACTTCTCAAGGTAGCGAGTTGCTTGGAAACTTGACCGCTGTTCATCCAGCCGAGCAGGGTGTCTTGATAAATCAGATAGCGGTCCACGTCATTGACCTGCTGGGCATAAACTTTGCTCCGATGATAAAAAGCGCGGGCCACGCGGGTGTCCCAAATGGGGAAAAGATTTGGGCTGAGAAAGTGCAGGATTTTTGAACCACCAACAACGGAGTTGTTGCTGAGCACCTTGAGATGGTGCAAGTCAGGTCCGCCTAAGGCCTTACCCTGCTCTGCGTGTTGTAGAATATTCACCAGCCTTTGTTTATCTGCGCCACTCCAATGCTGATAAGTCTTTAGCTTGGGGATTGTGGGCATCCATCCATAGACGAGGTGAAGAGCTGTCACTGCACCATCCCACTGGTCTTTGTGAATCTTGGGAAAAAGCTTGGTAAGGGATAGGTAAGCTTCCGAATACAGGTCGGTTTTGATGTTATTTTGAATCGCCGGGGAACCGGAGAGTTGGATCCAGTCCTGTACCGATATGTTCGTGAGTGGCTTTTTTTTGCGAGCCATTTAAGCCTCTAAGGCAATCTCACCGGAAAGCAGGTGCGGCAGCAGCAGGTCGCGGGTGCGGCGGAGGTTTTGGATTTGGCTATCGAGCGTCCACACCTGCTCGAAGAATGCCGAGACATCTTGCTGGAAGCTGGTACGAAGCGGTAACGGCGGAGTGGCGAGTTCGATCGAAGAGATACCTTCGAGCGTTATCTGAGGTTGCGCCGCGCCACCGACGACATCGCGAAGGCCTCGCTCCTTCAGCGTGTGGAATAGCCAGAAGTAATTGTCTGGGTGGGTTGGATCGAAAGTGAAGGAGTTGTTCGTCACATAGCACTGCGGCTGGGTTATCTGCATTTCACCCACGCTGCCTCGGCAGCCGCAGATGATGGTTCGCTGTTCGCGGGTGTATTCGGTGTAGCGCCCGATAATCTTTGCCGCTCCGTAAACTGGGTAGGCCCCATCGTCGGCCAATTTCTTGGTAGGCAGATTCTTGCCGTAGTTCACCTTTGTCAGCTCGAACAGCTTCTTCACCTCCCACCCCTTCGGAATCTCCCCCATCGGCGAATGTACACGGGGGATGGATTCATGCCCGGGAAAGCGAAACTCAACAAACCATTCCCGGTAAAGGGCCCGTGCCATTTCCTCAAGTATCTTGATCCGCCGCTGGCTGTTTTCGATCAGCTCGTCGTAGGCCGACAAAATACCTGCGATACGTTGCTGAATAGGTGGGTTGGGCATCGTAACTAACAAAGTGCTCAATGCCTCTTGTGAGATGTTTGTAATCGCAGCACCACTAGAGAGGTTTCGGATCCGCTTTCGACAGTCCGGACTGCGCAACGCGTATGTAAGAAATTTGTAGTTCACCCGCTGTTGGCTCGGACGAAGCCGGATGACAAAACCACAATGGACAGCATCGACGGCGGTTCTGTCAGAATGCGCAACATAGCCAATGCCATCTCGCTTTACAGAAGAGCGAACAAAAAACAGGTCGCCTTCCTCAACAAAGTAACGGCTGATGCCGTTAGCCGACGCCAAGTCGACAAGATCAAGGCAATCAAAATGAATGTGAGGGCTATCGGTAAAGATGTCTTTTACATTTATAAGTTTAAGGCCGCTCCCTTTCAGCCCTTTACTGAAATTCACTCCGTTGCGAAACTCGCCTAGTTCGCCAAGTGGCACCTGTTCATAACTGCGGTTGCTAGCCACCCTCACACCTCCAAAATCCCCGCCACATTTGCGGCAATGATCTGCTCTAGCTTTCGCGCCTCGGAATTAAGCTTGTCTAGCTCGTCGCTCAATCTCTTAAGCTGATCCTTAAAATCCTCGTCACTGACTGTCTCACCTGCTGCCACGCCGACATATCTTCCGGGATTCAACGACCAACCTTGGGCTTCTACCTCTTTGATTGTTGCGGTTTTGCAGAGGCCGGAAATCGACACATATTTTGGCCTGGATCCAAAAACCTCTTTGATTTTCTCCTCAGCCTCCTTGCCGCCAAAGGTGTAGTCAGGCTCCTCGCCGCGATAGAGCCGAACGATGTTGGCCAGAAACCCAATCTGCCCGTCGGACCAATTCCGGTGGGCCCGATCGATCTGCCGGTAAACATTCCGGGCATCAATGAAAAGGATCTGATTAGCCCGGTCGGTCTTAGATTTTCTCTTATCAAAAAACCACAAGGTGCAGGCCAAGGTCACGGTGTAGAACATGTTGGGACCGACGGAGACGATCACGTCCACCGCTTTGGCCTCAATCAACTTTTTACGGATCTCTCGATCCGAATTGTTTTGCCCACCTTCAGCGCCGCTCGCCATGACGAATCCCGCCCGTCCTTTGGGGCTGAGCGAGGAGTAAAAAAGCTGGATCCAGAGATAGTTGGCATTGTCCACCGTGGGCAGGCCGAATGGATAACGTCGACCCGCCCCGGCAGCGTCCTTCAGTCGCTCCTTGTCGACGGCGTTGACGTTGAAGGGAGGATTGGCGAGGACGAAGTCGAACTTACCCGTCGCCGCATGGGGATCGTCGTAATAGGTGTTGATCTGCCCGCCGTGGCGGATGTCTCCTTCCAGCCCGTGAACCGCCAAATTCATCCGGCAGAGCCGCCCCGTCTCATCCGTCTTTTCCACGCCATAGATGGCAAGCTCGTTGGCGGGATTTTTCTTATGCTCGGCCACAAAGCGGGCGGACTGCACAAACATTCCCCCCGACCCGCAGGCAGGATCCAGGATGCGCCCGTGGTAGGGCTCCAGCACTTCGGTTAAAAGTCGGACGATGCTGCCAGGCGTGTAGAACTCTCCCCCGCCCTGCCCCTCGCTCATGGCAAACTCGCCTAGAAAATACTCATAGATCCGGCCGAAGGCGTCGTAATCCATCGTAGCCGGGATCTCGGAGATCATCTTTAGCAACTCCTTCAGGAGCGTGCTCTGAAAGAGGTTGAAGGTTTTGGGAAGGACACCCGCGAGCTTGGGATTGTGCTTTTCGATCTCCCGCATGGCGGTGTTGACCTTGGCCCCGATGTTTTCCGCCTCCGGAAGGTGGAGGAGATGATCAAACCGCGCTTCAGGCGGTAGGTATAGAATCCCTTCGGCGTGGTAGGCGTCGGGGTTATCGACCCGGCTGGACCGGCGGGAGGAAGCCTCAGCCTTTTCGAGTTTGGCCCGATGGAGCCCAAAGCGGGCGTCGGCAAAACGGAGGAAGATTAGCCCCAGAATCGGCCCGGAATACTCCTGGGCCTTAAGTCCTGAATTGGCACGGAACTGGTCTGCCGCATTCCACAGCCTTTTCTCCAGCGTGACCGTCCCCGCATCCTTAGCCGCCGGCGCCACCCACCCCCTCCATGCGGACGAAGCTGGCTTCGTGGCAGCAGCCGCCGTTGCAGGGCTCTTTTTAGTGCGGGACATGAGTAGCAATTTTTAGAGCGTTAATCCCGGCGACCCAGTTTTTTCATCTTCCCATATTACCCAAGGGGGTGGGACAACCGCGGGCCTACGGTTGCGCGAATTCTTCCCGCTAGCGCCGGCCCAGCCTCTCCTTGGCCGGATCGTAACCAAGGTTTGCCGCCTTGGTGTACCAGCGAACGGCCAACTCGGAATTCCGGGCTACCACTTTTCCGCTTTCGTACAGGAAACCCAGATTGTAGGAGGCCTTGGGATTTCCCTGTTCGGCGGCCCGCGTTAACCACCGTACCGCTTCCTCTCCATCGATGGGAACCCCTCTCCCGGAAACGTAACAGGCACCTAAATTCAGCTGCGCCGAGGCCATGCCTTGAAGTGCCGCTTTGCGAAACCATTCCGCAGCTTTCCGGTCATTTTTTTCAACGCCCTTTCCATCTTGATAATAGACGCCCAAATTATATTGGGCCAGGGCCAAACCTTGGTTGGCAGCCTGGATCAGCCACCAGACGGCTTTTCCTTCATCTTTGACCACCCCCTTGCCGTTACCATAGGAAGTTCCTAAGGCCTGCTGGCCATCAGGATTTCCAAGCTCGGCCGCCTGTTGATAAAGCCGGAAAGCCAGGCTGAGATCTTGGGCAACCCCTTTCCCCTGCTCATAACAGACACCGAGGTTGTACAAGGCCACGGCATCCCCCTGTTCCACCGCACGCCCCAGCCAGCGCACTGCCTCACCCTGGCTTTGAGGCACCCCGATGCCATGGGCGTAACAGAGGCCCAACATCCTTTGCGCCGGAGCAAAGCCCTGCTCAGCTGCGTTTTGAAACCTTCTGACCGCCTCCTCTTCGTTCTTGGGGACTCCCTCTCCCCGCATGTGGGCAACCCCACGTTTGTACTCTGCTTCCCCGGCATTTTTACCCCCCACGGGTGAAATCGGGGGAAGAGCCGGAACGTCCGGCTGCCGCCCCGCCGACCGGCCGTGTTGAACAAATTGATACACACCAAAACCCCCAGCGGTGATCCCCAGAAAAAGAAGGATGGCTCCCCAGCCCAACCGGGATTTATGCAGCCAGGCCAGGAGCGCTATCGCGGCAGGGATCCAGCGATGGATTCCCGAGCGCGCTCTCGCAGCGGAGCCAGTTTTGTCATGCTCCTTTTTTCTTTTGCATGAACGCTCTCCCTGCAAGGTCGGCTGGGAAAAGGTTTCCAAGCAAAGCGAGCATTTCCAAATCCCCTTCTTTTCCTGGCAGGCCGGACATTGGCGGCCCTGATGTTTCCACTCATCCAAGTGAAAGGAGTGCCCGCAGGAATGGCAGATCCATAAAAGTGGCTCGGAACAAGTGGTCACGTACTTTCAAAGAAAACTATGTCGGATCGGCCACGTGCCCGCAACTGCGGTCCCTCTTTATTTGATTGATTAAGTTTTGCCTTGGATATGCTGGACAAGATGTCGGGTGTGCGTGGCTTAGTTTTTACATTGGCGCTCCTTTTTTGGATCCCGCTTATCTGTCCGGCCGCCACCCCACCCACTGCCAATGTGGTTCCGCCAACACCCACGGAGGTGAAAGTCGGTCTCTACATGGTCGACCTCTACGACCTCTCGATCAAGGACGAGTCGTTCGTGGCCGACTTCTACCTCTGGATGACCTGGCGGGGAGATTTCAACCCGGAACATTTCGAGTTCATGAACGGGGAAATGCAGGCCAAGGAAAACCCGGACATCAAAAAGAAGGACGGCCTCAACTACATCTGCTGGCGGTGCCGGGGAAAATTCCGCACCAGCCTGGATTTCCGCAACTACCCCCGGGACCAGCAGGTCCTGAAGATCGAGATCGAGGACGCCTTCCACGACATCAAGCAGCTGGTCTACACCTTTGAAAAGACCGCCAAACTAGAACCCTATCCGATCTCCATCACCGGCTTCCGGATGAGCGAACCCCAGCAGTATGAAGTGGTCACCATGGAATATAAGACCGATTACGGGAATCCCTTCCGCGCCCCCGGCGAAAACGCCAAGTACAGCCGGATGCGGATCGAGATTCCCATCGAACACGTGGCCGCGGGGCGCACCTATCTCAAGCTTTTCCTGCCGGTTTTTCTTTCGGTGATGATTGCCTTCCTCACCTTCCTCATCGAGCCGATCGATCTGGACCCCCGCTTTGGCGTGGGCGTGGCCGCCATCTTCGGGGCCGTCTCCTCCATGCTGGTGGCCAATGCCTCGATCCCGGACACGCCCTATTTCTCGCTGAGCGATAAAATCCACCTCACCAGTCTGCTTTTCATCTTTGCCTCCATCTTCCTGTCCTGCGTGGTCTTGAAGGTTTACAAACTAAAGGGCAAGAAACTGGCCGGCAGGATCGACCTCGTGACCGGCTCCACCCTGGTGGCCAGCTACCTCATCTTCATGGCCATCATTTCCATCGACCTATGAAAAGCCCTGCCATCTCCACAATTACAGCCGGAGGACATCGATGAGCGAAGCGGTGGCCAAGCTTTTGGATTTGCTGGTCAGCGAAATTCTTTGGCCGTTGATCGAGGAAAATGTCAAAAAGCACGGACCGACCGTGGTCAAGGCCACGACCGAGCAGTTAAGAGTCTTCGTGGAAAAGGCGGCCGGGATGCTGACCAAGGATGGCCGGCTCAACACGCTGCGCCTGATCACGGATTTTCAGTCCCAGTTCGGCCTCCAGTTAACGGGGGAACAACGGGGTAGATTCCTGCAATTTATCGAAAAGTTGGAGGCTCTTTCCCAGGGGAACCTTGGCGGCCTGTTGGGCAAAAGGGCGCTGACGGAAGAAATATCCCCAACGCTCGCCGCCTCCGAGCCTGATCCCACCCCCGCCCCGGCGGCCGCACCGGCTCTTATCCCGGAAGCACCGCCGGTATCCGGTTTTTCCGGGACGACCGGAGCCCGCAAGGATCCGTTGGCCTGGACGAGCCAGTCCTCCGCCTTGCCGGCTGACCCTTTCTGCCCGAAATGCGGAGGGGTGATCCTGGAAGATGAGACCCACTGCAAACAGTGCGGAACTGCCCGGGCCACCCGCCCTGCCTGGACCGCTTCCACGGATCCAAAGTCCTTCTTTCAGCGAAAGGCCTCCGCGGCCGGATCCCGGGAAGCGCTGGAGGCCTCCTTGGCCGTGAAACCCAAGGAGACCGCCTGGTCCCGGTTTTTTGCCCCGACGGAGGACGAGATTCAGGCGGTGTTCGTGCAAATCGCCCGCAGCCCCTGCGTGGAGCAAAACCCCGACTACCGTAACCGGGCCGCCCGGGCGGTCTTCCGGTACCTGCCGCACCGCGCAGACATCAATGCCTACGCACAGAAAAAGAACAACGGAACGTTCGAGGTCGTTTTTTACGGGGGGCTGATCGTGGCCCAACGGGTGGTGGCCGCCGCCGTGGCGGCCGGCGATTCCCAGGCCGGCGGCAAGGGAGACCTGAAGCAGCCGATCCAGCAGGCCTTGGGCACTATCCTGCGGGCGATGAAGAAGCACAACCGCGCCTTTCACTCCCGCAATGGCCACAATCTGTACCGGCATTTTCTTTCCGAAAGTGCCATGGCCAACCCCCACCTGGGCAGTTCCCAGGCGATTGCCCAGGCCATGCATGGCCATGTCATCGCCCATGAGTTCGGGCACCATTTCTTCGGTCACACCTCGGACGAATCGGCAGGCGATTCGGACAGCTCCCGCATGCAGGAACGCCAGGTGGATGCCTTTGCCCTGCAGCTGCTCGACAGCCTGGCCCACCGGGATTTTTCCCATCTGGGAGCGATTTTGAGCATCCTCACGCTGGCGATCATGCATCAGGACCCCTCCGAGGAGGGTTCTTCCCACCCGGCCCCGCTGGAGCGGCTGGAGCTGGTCTTCAAAAACCGGGAGGCTTCCGAAATGTGCGAGGCCCGGTTCGGGATCACGGCCGATCTGTGCAACCGAATTATCCTTGAGTTGCAGGAATCGCGGGAGGAGGATGATCTCGAAATCCCCGATATTCTGGAATTAGAATAGGAGCTGCATGGAACCCCTGGTCACAAAATCAATGAAAAAGCGGAGGAACCCATCCCATGAGTGATGCTGCCAATAAAAACGTCGAATGGTTGCTAACCCCGGGCACAGTCGCCCACCACTTCTCCGAGACCTCTCTCCAGGGGTTCAACGGAGCCGAAGGCATCCTTTTGGGAGAAGGCACGAGCGCCCTGATCCTGATCAATGGAAAGGCCGAGCATCTGGTGGGTCCGGGCGCTTATCGGTTCCAGCCCCCTCCCCAATTCCGTGCCACGGAGAGCATGGATTCCCTGATCGGCTTTTTGTCCGGACTTTTTGGCGGACGCTCCAAGGCGATCGGCGCGGAATCCGCCGCCGGAGGAGCCGCGGTCTTTTATCCCAAAAAGGTAAGCACGATTTCCGCGTGGTTGCTCCGGGCCTCGCCCTTCCCCGTTCATCTGGAATTGAGCCCTAACCGTGGAGGAGACCCCATCGGGGTGGATCTCACCGTGCAGGTACAAGACGCCCTTCTTTTCCTCCAAACCCTGCTGGCCGACCAGTCGGTGAAAACCACCGTGGATCTGGGGCAGGCCCTCGCCAAGCGGCTGGGTGACCGCGGGTATCACGCCCTCGTCAACAGCATCGCGGCAGGCCCCGCCGAGGCGGAAAAATTCCTGCAAAAAGAGTGGGCCGCCATGCTGGGGGAGACGGGCATCCGCATGGTCAACCTGCTGGGATTTTCATCCCAAAGCCAGAAGGCCACCGCGGACCGAAGGAAGGAACTGAATGACACCCGGGAACAGCTGGAGGTGTTGACGGATCTCTGGAAGGCCCGCAATTCCCTGGGTCGCGGCCAGATGCTGGCGGAGGATGAGCGCAACGCGATCCGCCATGAAGTCGAGAAAATCGGCCTGCTGCGGGCTGCGGAGATGGAGAAGTTCAAGACAGGCCTCTCCATGGAGCATGAGAACTCCCAAAACCAACAGGAGGCCCAGTCGATCCTCCTTAAGGATGCCATCGACAAACTTCAGACCCGCCTGCGCTCGGAGAACGACACGGCCGAGCTCGATACCAAAGAGAAGCTGGATTCCCGCAAGGTCCGCCTGGAACTGGAAATCCGAAAAATCCGGGAACTGGGGGATTTCGAACTCCGGGCCAAGATTGCCCGCGAGCAGATCAAGCTGGAGCACGAAACGGAGACGGCCCGGCAGGACCGGCGCCGGACCGAGCGAGACGACAAGCTCAAGGCCATGGACAAACTGGCAGATATCCGCAGCAAGGTGGACGCCTCCCGGGCCGCCCGCCAACGCGAGGAAGTCCAGTCCTATGCCGGCATGAGCCCGGAGCAGATCATGGCCATCAACCCGAACCTGACGGAAGCGGCGGCCCTGGCCCTTTCCGAGAAGTTCAAGGCATCCGGCAAGGACGAGGCCTGGAAAATGGTGGCGGAGATGAGCCAGAAGAATTCCGAGGAGATGCGGAAGTTCCTCGAAGCGCAGGCCAAGACCCAGGCGGAGATCGTGAAAGGCGCCATCAGTAACGTCCGCGGCGAGGATGCCCGGGCGGAAAAGCGGACCAAGGCACGGGTGGATCAGGTGGCCAAGCTGGCCCAAAAAGTCCGGAACCCGGATCCGCGGAAGGACAAAGCAGACGACAAGGCTTCCGCAAAGGACTTCGCAGACCCGGACGACGGTGATTCCTCCGACGATCGGGAAGAAGAAGAAAATTAACCCCGCGGAGCGCCAACCATGAAAGACATCTATATTGTGCAAGGCGGGGTCTCGACCGGCCCCTTCGATGATGCGGAGATCAAGCAAAACCTAGCCTCGGGAAAATTCAGGCCCAAAGACCTGGCCTGGCGCCCGGGGCTGACGGCCTGGACTCCCCTGACCAGCCTCGAAAAGAATCGTACCACCCTGTCGACCACCTTTGCCACTGAGCCTCCTCCGGTTCCCCCCTTGGTCGTACGGGAAAAAAACAAGCTGATCACTGCTGTGTTCCTGCTGGTCGGGCTTGTCTTTTTGATTTCAAAACTTACCCCTCCAGCCGCCACCGAGTCCGACGCCGAAACCAAAGCGGGCTTCGTCCCTGTCCCACAACCGCCGGCCGTGCAAGATCAACCCGTCAACCCCGCCTCCGAGGGCAAGGGAGAGAAGCTGGAGGCGGTTTTTTTCGAGAAAGACAGTGCGGTGGTCAACGATTCCGGCCAACAGGTTTTGGAGCGGGTCACCACCCTTCTCCAAACGGAGAATTATCAGGGATTCCAAACCATTACCCTGATCGGATTTGCCAGCTCCGAGGGCGAGATGGACCACAACGACAAACTCTCCATGGAACGGGCCCAAGCCGTCAAATCCCACCTCGTGGAAAAGGGATTGCCTGACCAAAAAATCGTGGTGGCCCCCCTCGGTCAGGCCGACAAAGGCAACCCCGAGGACCGAAACCCTGAAATGAACCGCCGGGTGGAAATCCTGGTGGTCCGCTGAACCTGCCGACCTTTCCGGCATGAGCCCTCCGGAAAGGAACCCGGATGTGCCGGGGATGAATCTAGGCGCCGACAGCATGGTGGCGGGAGACGTCACCCAAAACGTCAGCATCCAGCATCACCACTACGCCCCTCCTTCCGCCGAGGCGGTCCGGCAACAGAATCTCAACCAGTACCGGAATCTTTATCAAAGATTGAAAGCGGACGGGAACATCAGTCCCTCCGATCGGCGCCAGCTGAACGAACTGGCCAAGGAACTCCACTTGGAGGAAAAAGCCTGCAACGAGGCGGAGCGGCTTTGCGAAAATCAGGCCGCCGGCGATCTTCTCCACCGGGATCTGATCGCCCGCCAGGTCTCCATGGCCGAGGGCTTGAATCGGGCGGGGCGTTTTTCCGAGGCAGCCCAGCGGCTGGAGTCTCTGGGGGAGGACCTGTTCAGCGAGAACCACCTCTGGATCCTGTATGCGGAGACCATTGGGCGGGAAAATTTCAAAAAAGCCATCTCCTGGATGGAGCAAAATCCGGTGGACCTGCCGGACTTCTACCTTCTCCTGTATTGTCTGGAGCCGGAGCCGGCCAAAGCGAACAAGCACCTGCTCCGGGGACTTCAAAAATTCGGCGGGGATATCCGGCTGGCTGCCTGCAATCTGCTCGACCAGTTCCACTACTACTGCCAGACGCGCCTGGAGGAGGATTTAGCCCGGCTGGCTGAGCAATTTGATTCGTTCTCGGAACATCACTCCCATCCGTACATGGCCACGGTGGGGCGCCTGCTGCGTAGCGAGCCCGTGGGGGATGATTTCCACCCCTTCTTCGGCAAGGCCCGCGTCCTGGCCAGGTCTGCCCCTTCTTCCGGGGCGGCCAAACCGCCTGGACGATCGGTGCATCCCCCGCCCTCACGGTCAGGATCCAAGTTTCGAAAAAAAGGGGTGGCGGACATCGTTTTTCTCCTCGATGTCACTTTTTCCATGGATCCGTGCATCGATGCGCTGAAAAAGAGTCTTGGAGTCATGATCGACTCGATGGTCAACCCAGGCCCCCGGGCGGAAGCCCTCGTCCGGGACTGGCGGATCAAGATCTGCGGGTATCGGGATGTGCAGGCGGATGGAGACTTGTGGTGGGAGGAATTCCCTTTTTCGAGGGATTTGGTGGAGATCCAGGGTTATCTCTCCCGGCTGGAGGCCAAGGGTGGCGGGGATGATCCGGAATCGCTCCTCGACGGGCTTTGGAAGGTGGCCCATCTGCCGGTCACCGACCGGGGCGCCAATCCTCATCCGGAAAAATGGCGGGCCCGCGGGGAAGCCGCCCGCTGCGTGATCATCTTCACGGATGCCCCGGCCCACATGCGCATCGACTTGCCGGAGGCAAGGGGCGCCAAATGGGAGGATCTCGCGCGGGAGATCCACGCCGCTCGGCTCAAGATCACCCTCTATGCGCCGGAGGCGCCCTGTTTTGAGACCTTATCCATGCTTTCCGATATCGAGGTGGAGACCATCGGGGCCTTGAAGGAAGCCCAGGAGGCCATGAGCCGGTTTGTTTCCAGCCGGCAAAACTTTGAAAAAACCCTGCGGCAGTTGGCGCGTTCCATCACCGTTTCCGCCTGCACCCCCACCTTGTAAGGATCCTTTCGATGGTCATGCCCCTTCGCCCCGGCCAGCGTGTGCGGGCCCAAGCCGCCGCCCACGGTTACACCTGCCTGGAGGAAATCTCCCGCGGTGCCTTCGCCATCGCCTACCGTGCGGAGGATCACCAGGGACGGGCCGTTTTTCTCAAACAGTACAAAACCCCCTCGCCCCTGATGAGCTGGTACCGGCCGTTCCTCCAGCACCAGCACGAGCTCAAGCGCCGCATCGAGGCCGACGCAACGTTGCGGGAAAGGGCCTGCCGCCCGATCCAGTTTTTCGAGGCCGATCGCCATCTCGGTTTTTTTCAATGCTTCGAGTTCATCGAGGGAGGGATGAACCTTCAGGATTGCCTCGATCGCCGGCAGGAATTCACTTGGGAGCAGCTGCTGATCTTCGCCAAGGTGCTCATGTTTGCCGTGAAGAGCCTGCACCAGGCCGGCATCGTCCACACGGATCTCAAGCCCGAGAATGTCATCCTCATCCCCAACCCCGCCATCAGTTTTGGCTATAACCTCAAGCTGATCGACATGGATTGGAGTGTCCTCACCCAAGAGAACCCACCCTGGCATGGCCACCGGGAATACGTGGGCACCCCGTACTATTTATCCCCGGAACACCTACGCGGACAAAAACCAGATCCCTCCTCGGACATTTTTACCTGCGGGATCATGCTCGCCGAACTGCTCGGCACAGGCCACCCCTTCAGCGAAGGGGAGGAGGACTTCCCCTACGAGGCCAGGGCCTTGGCCGGTACTTTTCAGGACATCGCGCTCGAGGCAGATTTTTCGGATCCAGCCCAGGCCGAGGGTCTGAAGGATATGATTATCCGCTCCCTTTGCCCGGATCCCCTACGCCGGCCCTCAGCCGCCGAAATCATCGAAGCCCTGTCGGGACGCAGCCGCCGCCCGGAACCCGCAGCAGTGCCCGCATTCGGCGAAAAGGAAAAAGCGGCTCTCACGATTTTTTTTGGTGAGCGCAAGATTACCGAGGTAAATGTGGCAACCCGGATGGGGAAATCCCACTTCCGGAGTCTGGATGAGGATGCTCAATTCCTCAGCGACCCCCAGTTCCACCTGTATCCTTCCGAGGAGGGGTGGGCCATCGCGCATGAGCCTAGCGCCACGAATGAGACACTAGTGAACGGGACCAGCCTCCAGGAGCCGGTGTACATCAAGGATGGGATGCGGGTCGGCGTGGGGAATTCCAAGAAAGGCATTGAAAAGTTTCCCCTGACCCTGCGGCTCCGTTGAGCAGTGATATCCGAAATCGACCTACGCTGGATCCAGGATCAGGCCCACTGGTTTTTCTGGGTAGCTGGAACGGCCTGTCTCACAGCCGGCTTGTGGCCCCGCCGATCCGGACCATCCGCCCACCGCCCCGCCCGTGAACCCCTTGCCGCTGCTCAACCTTCCCTCACGATGACCAGCTCCTCCTCGGCCTCAACATCGGCGGCGATTTTTTGGGAAATGGAGGAGATTCCCGTGCGGCCGGCCCGAAAAAGTCCGGTCCTTTATTACCGCGAGATCCAATCGGCTCTGGCGGAAGATGCCGCTCCCCCCACCGAGGCCGCTTACCTCGGGCTCGGGAAACCGGTGCTGGATGGCCGGATTCATGGTTCGCTCTGGCCGACGACGGAACCGGTTTATGTGCTCGGGGATATTCATGGGGACTTTTTCGCCTTGGCCTATTTGGCGGACCAGATCCTGCAGCGGGAAGAAAAACTCAATCTGCTCTTTCTCGGTGATCTGGTGGACCGCGGGCCCCATTCGGCGGAGTGTTTGGTTTTGCTGGATCGGTTGGCCCGCCAGGGAAAAGTTCTCTGGCTGGCAGGGAACCATGATCTCTCCCTCAGCTGGGCACCGGAGCGCGGCCGTTTCCGATCCCGGGTGGAGCCGGCAGAGTATTGTGATGAACTCAATCTGGCGACGACCCGGGAAGTACGCAGAAACTGGGCCCGGCACCTGATTGCCCTCGCCCCATCCCTGCCCAGAGCTTTCCTCCACCCCTCCGGAACTCTTTTCACCCACGGCGGATTTCCCCTGGAGGATCTCCGCGCCCGACGCCCGGATGATTCCGGACTGCTGCCCCGCTGGCTGGAGGATGAAAAGTGCCTGAGTGATTTCACCTGGACACGAATGACCCGCCACCCCCGTAAAATTCCCAACCGGGAAACGCTCGGTTCCTCCTACGGGCATCTGGACTTCGACGACTTCTGCACGGCGATAAGGCCTTGGGCGGAGATCCGCAGCCTGGTCGCGGGACATCAGCATTGCCCGGAGGGTTTTGATGCCCACCCCTCCTGGAAAAAGCACCCGGCGCTGACCCTAACCGGCTTTGGTTTTGCCGAGCACGTACCCTACCAAGCGGACTATCGGGCTTACCTAACGGTCCTGCGCCTGCATCCCGATGGAGCTAGGCGTCTGCTGAGATTCCCCGTCCCTTCAGGCGATTTTTCCGATTTCATGGCCGCGGCCTTGCCGCATGCTGCAGGCTAATACCATGAAAACCTGTACCGAGCCTCTCCTTTGGAACTGCCAGCGGTGCGGAAACCCGTTCCAGTATGAGGAGTGGGAATCGGCCGGTCGGGGGTGTCCGGTTTGTCACCAATCCGTCGGCGGTTGGAAATGCGGGAAGTGCGCCGAACCCTTCGCAGAGCCGGGCTTGTCGGAAACGCATCCGTGCAAAGCAAAATCTCCCCCACCGCCCCCTCGTTCTGGCCCAAATCTAACCTTACCCCTGCCCTGGCCCAAGTTGGCGAAATGGGCCGCCGCCGGCATGGGGATCCTCGTGGTTTTGGGGTTTTTGATTTCTCGTTTCGGTGGAACCCCCCCGAACTCTTCGGACAACCCCGCCAACCCCCAGCGGGATAATGAAACTCCCGCTTCATCGGGACTCAACTTGGATCCGATTATACCCTTCTTTAGAAAATATTCCGACGCGGTCAAAAGTCAGAATGCCCGGCGGATGATTCCTTTTTTTTCCGAAACTCGCCCGATTTTTTACTACGGCAAGATGCTGACCCGCGATCAGCTGGCTGAGCTTCTGCAAAATGAGCACTCAACCTCTCCCATTATGGTGGATGAGCTTGTCCTGGTCGGTTACATGAAACAGGCCGATCCGGAAGGACGTCCCTTCGATGTGGTGGAGTTCGAACTCAGATTCCAGCGTCAGGACGGCACGGTGGGCGCCAAGAAAGTCCAGATCGCAGCTTTGGAAGAGGCGGGCAAGTTGGCGATTTTCTATGAGGGGAATGCCGGTCAGGCCGTTTTCCTGAATGACAGGCAAAATCGTTAGGAGCAACGGCCCTTTCATGCCCCCAACCTGCCAAGAACCCCTGCTTTGGCTTTGCGCCTGCTGTGCCCACTCCTTTCATCAAAAGGAATGGGAAAAATCGGGCCGTGCCTGCCCGGCTTGCGGGCACAAAACAGGGGAATGGAAATGCAGTCTGTGCCAACAAACCTTTATCCAGCCCTCCTTGGGGGGCACGCATCCCTGCAAAAAAGAAGGAGGCCCGGCCGGGCAGATCTCCGACGCCCCATCTAGGCGGCCGGCGCTATCTTTTCCCCGCAAGTTCATCCTGCCTGCGGCGGGGGGTGTCTTGTTGTTGGTGCTGCTTGGGGTTTGGAAAAGCTCGCGAACCACAGACAGCCATTCACCAACCGAATCTCCGCAGACCCAAGCCACGGTTCCAACTTCTCCCAGTACCGCCCGAACCCTTTCCCCGGACCAAGAGCAATCTTCGTTTATCCAAATCCAGTGGTCTGGCCTAAGGGAAGCCGGAACCTTGGTGAACTTTCAGATTCCGGTCTACGAGGACCGATCCGCCCCCTTCCTGGACGCGGTGTATTTTTTTGTTATTTGGGTGGGCACATCCCCCGATCCTGAGAGCAAGGACGGAGCGATTTACCTTGGTGCCTTTGAACCCGGCCAAACATTTCAAAACCGGATTTTGCCTATTCTCCAAAAGAACCTGGAACAGCGGTCCCGAAATCCGATTCCCCTGCCCGAACCCCACTTTTTTGTCTCTTTTGGCTCCCTGAGCCATGCCCCCCGTAATGCGCCGGAAATTTTCACATCTGATCAAGGAGTGGTGGCGATTTGTCGGGCCATCGGCACCTTTGCGAACAAAAGCAAGATGACCCTGGTGGATGAATTTGACGGGCAGGACAAGGGAAATTACGAGATCGGACTACTGGCCCCGATCCGCCTGGAGATTGAAATGGTGGACTTTCCGGCCATGGATATTGCCGTGCCAAACGGGGAAACTTCGAAATTTAGCGTTCTGCTGAAGTAAGTAGTTGATGAGGATCCAATTATATTTATTGATCGTGGTTCTTTTTCTTCCGAACCACTTTTTGGGCCAACCGAACCCCTCCAGCTCTCAGCCAAGCCCAGCTTTTCAGGATTTTCCTGCCCGGGAGGAGTCAGATCTGGTGGTGAAAGACGTCGATCTCAGCAGTCATTCCAAAGCTCGTTCCTTCCGAACCAGGCTCCGGGAAGCGATCGGACAGAGGCCGGATTTTGCCGCTCACTACCGAATTGTCACCTGGGGGGCCGGCACCATGGCCCAAACCACTGCCTTAGTGGATGCACGGGACGGGAAGGTTTATTTTGCCCCTTTTACGAGCATGTTGGGGGTGGATCATCAACCGAATAGCCGTCTGCTGATCGAGAATCCACCTACCGAAGTCTCGGCTTACGTGAAGGATTCCGGCGAGCCCAAGCCCAAGTGGCTGGAGACCCTCTTTTGGGAGTGGGACGAAGGCCTTAAAACATTCCATCGTTTGCCACGAAAAAGGTAATCTTGGCCGTGGCCACCTGCGCCGAACCACTCGTTTGGATTTGCAGTTCCTGTGGTCACTCTTTCCATGAGGAAGAATGGACCACTGCAGGAAAGAACTGCCCAGCATGCGAAAAAAAGGAAGGCCAATGGAGATGTTCCCTCTGTCAGGAACTTTTTTCCCAGCCTTTCATTGGATCGTCTCATCCATGCCTAAAGAAGCTAAATCGTCCCTTCCTTGTTTTTACTCAAGGCGAGAAGGTTTCGCCGTCCAAGTTGTGGCTTGGACTCACCTTTCTTATCGCCTTTTTAAGCATCACTGTAGCTACGGATCTTTGGTTAAGCGGGCCTAGGTCGCCCTCCCTCCAACAAGCCCAGGATGTTGCCGGGCAGGTTGCGATGCCCCAACCGGAATCAGTGCCTGCCACGGAGGAACATGTTTGTAGCGAGGGACTAGTCCGCGGAATCGTCTACGACCCCGATGGACCCATTAAGCTGAGAGAAGAGCCCCGAGCCGATGCCAAGATCTTGAAGCAGATCCCCTCCGGATCGGCGGTGGTCTTTCGCGATGTGGCCGGCGAATGGAAGGAGACATTTCTCGACGACAGTGAAGCTACTTATTACGTGCATGAAAACAGGCTCTTGGCCGAGGCAAAAAACATCGACCCCGAGCCTCCCACAAAGATCCGTGGCGGTCCTGGATTTGACACCGCGGTGGTGGGAGAGGTGGGCATCGAAGTTCCGATTTTTGCCCAGTTCGATGAGAAGCCCTGGCTTTTTGTGGTGGCAGGCTCCCCTGAGAAGGGTTTTGTGCATGGTTACGTCTGGCATGAGCTGATTCAAGACCCTCGGCTTTCCCGATGAGTCTCACCTGCTCCGAGCCGCTGGTCTGGACCTGCCATGCTTGCGGGCACTCCTTTCATGAGGCGGAGTGGGAATCTTCGGACCGAAAATGTCCCGCCTGTGGAAAGCTCAAGGGCAGGTGGAAGTGTAGTCTCTGCCAGGAAAGCTTTGCCCAACCAGCCCTAGGGCGTGCCCACCCTTGCCACCGGGATGATTCCTCCCCTTTAGAGACGATTGGCGAGACTCAGCCAGCCCTGGCCAGAAAACGAAAGGATTTCCGGGGTCGGACAGTAGTATTTTTCGTCACCGGGGGCGTCCTTCTCCTTGCTGCTTCCTGGGGTCTCTTCAGATTCTTAAACTTGCCCCGTGAAGTCGGGGAGAAAGACGGCACCCCTGCCTCTGTTCATGACCGCACTGGGGTTGCCCCCCTGCCCGCGTTCGAATTCATAAACTATGAGAATTCCTTATTTTCGTTCCGGGCAAGCTATCCCATGGGGCTGGTTTTCCCGAAAGGAGATCCAGAAGATCCTGCCGGAGCGCGTTTTAGTTCCCCGGATGGTCTTACCAGCCTAATTGTCTACGGAAGCGAGAATGCCCCGCCCGTGACGGTAGCTCAAGCCCTGGCGAAGGAAGCCTCTACTTTTGAAAATTCCTCGCGGGAGATTCAGTCCAAACAAGAGGGAGCGGATTATTTTGAGCTGCAGGCACGGGAAGGAAACAAAGGAATCCTGATTAAACAAATTCTTCGGAATGGAAAATGGAGAAAGCTTCGATTGGAATATCCTTTGGCCAAGGCCGCTCAACTGGAGGGGGTTATCGAACGGGTCGCGGGCAGTTTTGTGGCTACTGATCCAGTTGCCCCGCCCGTCAAAATGTACTTTTTTTACCACCCTGATCTCAAACGAATTTATGATTCGGAGTTCTTTGACGGGGCCGAAAAGATCGGGGTACCCCCCGATTCAGGGCCGTTTGTTTACCAACCTTCAGAATCGAGCGTTAGAATTTCGAATATGAACCGGAACCGGGTCTTCGGAAACAGTTACGGTGGAGTCTTCTTTGAGGGAAAAGTGGTTCCGGGGCAAATTTATGTATTTCGAAACGATTTTCTAACCGGCAGCTGGCGACGCCTTTCGACCGCAGAGGCTATTTCCCTTTTGCGGGAGAATGGAATTACTCCGCCCCAGAGTTCATCCGGAAAGGGAGAGGAGCACTCAAAGATCGATCCCCCGTCTACCGAGGTGCCTCAAGGAAATCGAAAAGTAAGTAAAATGCTAAAGCTGCCTGAATACACGGGCACCCCTCACACCGATCAATTGGATCGACCTTCCACCCGGTGACTACACCTATGACCTGCTCCGAGCCGCTGGTCTGGACCTGCCATGCTTGCGGGCACTCCTTTCACGCAGATGAATGGCAATTTCACGGCCATCTCTGCCCAGCCTGTAACTCCCGTGCGGGAAGTTGGCATTGCGGAAAGTGCCAGGCAGTCTTTAGACAGCCTTTTCTAGGGTCCGAACACCCATGTTTGGCGCAATCCACTCGAGGACAAAACATTCGTCTCGTTTCCAAATCGCAAAACCTTCCACCGAACCGTTCCAAGGCAAAGGTCTCACCTCCTCCACTTTTGGCAGGTGTTCCCACTGGTCATCCTAACTCCTCAAAATCAATTTATGGGTGGCCTGTCTTTGTTATTCTTCTAATTGGCGCCGGACTGGGTCTTCTTTTTTCCGGTTTTTTGGGGCGAAAAGGCGCCGAACACCTTCCTGCCAAGGACCACAGCTCTGCATCCCCACCTTCCTTAAATTCTAGCGGGTCAGGGCAAATATCAATGGAACCAAAAACCAGAGATTCAGCTTATGTTGAAGACCGTCCCTCTACGACGAGTCATCAGGACGTCTCAATGAATGAGGCTACCGATCCAGATGCAGCTGTGGCAGCGTCGCGGTTGCCTCCGGCCCCGGCTCCAGTGAAACCAAAACCGGCTCCCTCTCCTACTCTTCCCAAGCCACAAGAGCAGGTCATAATCAAACCGAAGGCGAATCACGAATCAGTCGCCGATTCCGTGGCCAACGCACCGGATTCATCTGCAGACATGCAGCTGCCACCAGACGTTTTTCGTGATCACCACGCCCCAGAATCTGGCATCCCCCCTAATCAGAACGCTTCTTTTGCACCCCAGGACACGGCCTTTGGCCGTTACCAAAGAAAGCTATACCTAGCTATCGGATCCAGATGGAATCTAAAGGTTCAACAGACCATGGCTGATCTTGGGGTTGAACGGGTGATTATTCATTTTAAGGTAATGCCGGATGGAACCATTTCCGATTTAAATATTAGCCAAGGAAATCCCAACAGTGTTTTGACTGCCATTAGTATAGATGCCGTCAAAGAATCTAGCGGTTTGATTGGCCCGTTTCCTGCCGACCTTTTAAAGGAAAAACCAAATGGGTTCCCATGGCAATTAGCTTTTAGGATTTATTGATTCTGTACCTATGAACACCCCGCTTACGTGCACCGAGCCCCTTGTTTGGACCTGCAAAGCTTGCGGCCACTCTTTTCATGCCGAGGAGTGGCAATCCCATGGTCGCCAATGTCCTGCCTGCACGGAAAAGCGGGGCGAGTGGAAGTGCTCCCTATGTCTTGGGTCATTCACGCAACCTGCCCTCCAAGGGCCACACCCATGCAAAAAGGGGGCAGCTGAAAATGGACTGACCTCCTCACCCGCTCCATCAATGCCGCGGACCATCACCTTGCCTGGATGGCTTAGCCTGAAAAACGCGGTATTTCTCCTTGGGGGTCTAGTCATTCTGGGACTGGCCTATCTCTTGATTAGCATCAGGATAACTCAAAATAGGCAGGAAAAGAGTCAGCAGCTGTCTGCTCTTTTTGCGGGGGCTCAGCAATCCTCGGCTTCCGGGAATTATGATAAGGCGATCAGCCTTTATCGTGAAATGGAAGACCTGTCTGCTGCCATGCCAGATTGGAGCTTTAGCGCCAAAAATGGCCTCAGCCGTGCCTTGGTGAAGGCAAACCGAACGGAAGAGGCGAGATTGAAATTGGGTGAGGCGGAGATGATCTTAAAAAATAATCCTAAGATATTGAAGGGACAGGATCTTCAGGGCGCCATCGATTTTACCCGGAGGGAAATCCAAACTTCAGAGATTTCTCCTAGTAACCGCCCACAAATCGTGGGTTCAGATACTGTTGGCACTACCTCCACCAGCACCAAACAAGCTGCCGTAAGCCAATCTCCTCATAATAATGAAACAAGTCAGCCAGCAAGCGGCATTTTTTCGCCCTTAGTCCAGTGGCGAATTAACGGCTCTGTTGTGCCTAGCAGTGTTTTTTCTTTGGAACTAAATTTTAAAAACTGCCAACCAAATTCCTTCGTGGTTTTACCTGAAATCAGCGGTATTCAATTCTTAGGCCAACCTGGGCGTTCCACCTCGTTTGAAATGATAGAATTCAAGACTATTTCAACAACTACCCTGACTTACTCGGTTTTGTTTCAAGCAAGAGACAAGGTTACTGTCCCTGCATTTGAGATAGATACCGATAAAGGCAAGTTGATGGTTGCATCTATCTCGCTAATTCCATCTCAATCCTTTTCCGCTTCTGAGCCACCAAATTACCCCACTTCAAATAGGCCCAATACGGACTCCCCTGATCTTCCCCAAGATTACTCGTCCCTAAAACAAAGCCTAAGAACAGAATCAGAAGGTATTTTACCTCCAGATTATTCCAGGAGTGGTCAAGAAACCGATTGGGACCGGGAATGCCAAGGGGGGTGGTGGCCTTCTGGTACAGAGGTAGGCCGATATAAATTAGCCTTTTATCAAAAGGTCGGTCGAATTTGGGACGATGTTGCCATGATTTATGGGCCACGCCTTCAGGCAGGTCGACTTGTCATTAAATTTCGCATCCAGCCTGATGGCAGCGTGGCAGATCTTAGGGTCACACAGGGAGATGCCACCTCAACACTCGCCCAAGTTGTTCGTCCCATCTTGGCAAAAGCAGTCGGTCAAAGTGGCTCCTTCTCAAGAACCCTCAAAAAAGAAAGCCCCGATGGCTTTGAATGGCAGTTAGCCTTTCGGGTTGATAACTAGGCACTTACACCTTCGTGGTTTTACAAGAAAACTTATCAGATTAGGACCGCCGATGTCCTACCCCATTAGTTACGATCGTGACATGAAAACAACAAAACCGACTACAGCACCAAAAGCTTGGAGCTTGGAAAGAGCATAATATGGAAATGGGTCTTATTTTGATTATGGCAATTCTGGTCTTCCAAGGCCTCGATAAGTCTCGGCCAGGCGGGGTATGTTTTTTCCTTCTTTGGGTTGCCTTGGGCTCAATGGGCGTGCCTTGGTGGTTCGGGTTCATCCTTAGTCTGATCATCACTCTGGTGGCACGGGCAGCCTGTACCAGGGCTTTGGATACGGAAGCTCCGGGTCCCTCCCCCCACGCCAAAAACTTCACCTCCGAGCGGATCGCCCGCCAGATGGCCCAGCGGCTTTTCCGAGGGCGATGAAACATCTTCTCATTTTAAGTATCGTTGGCCTTTCCCCGTTGTCTTCTCTAGTGGCCCAAAACGAGGAGAGCCAGGTCATCGAGACATATCCAAACTCGGTCTATCCAAAGCAGTTTCCTAAATACACCACCCGGCAGCAGGGAAAGGAAACCTATGTCTATCGAAATTTCGACAACTCGATTTTCCATGAGCAATTTCCTTCTTACATCATTCGGCCGATTCGCGGGGCTGGTTCAGACAGGTACGAGATTCGGGAAACATACCCTCAATCCGTTTATCCAAAGCAATTCCCGATTCAGGTCGTCCGTGGCTCCTCCAACGCAATTAAAGCGGTTTTAAATCCAAAAAAGCCATGATTCTACCTTGGCTGGTTGAGAAGATCGTTCTGTTCATGAGGTTTCCTTTGTTGCAGGTGAACCTCGAGGGCGAGGTCTTGGCGTCTTTTCGCCTCTGGCACTACTTCCTTTACGGTGTTTTTGAATATTTTACGCTCGTCTAATCAAAGCCTTTACCAATTTATGACAAGCCTCTTGAAACATGCGGTATTCTTTCCTCTGTTCCAGATAGACGATGGAGAAGGCCGGACAATTATGATTTGGCGACCATGGCAGATCGGTCTTTTTTTATACATCTGGTGGAACTTTTCTTGACCCAGACGTCACCTACGCGCCATCACTTCATATACATCCACAGCCCCCTAAATGCCTCGAAAGAAGATCAGCGCTGCATTTTCTAATTCATCCCCCTCCCAAGCTGTGTCATGGCGTATTTCAGGGAAAGTGCTGGCGCAGTTATGTTTAGACAGCTTCTGCTCGCGTTGTTTCTGGCTACGCCAACATCTGGCCAAAGACAAAATCCCTGTTCCTTGGCAAACATTCCCTGGTATCTTCAATTCCCTAGACAGTTATTCCAAAAAGCTTGTTCATGGCCACTTCGACACGGAACGGCTTCCCCCTCCGTGGCTGACTCCACTGGGCCAAATTACTGGCTACCTGCCAACCCCTACCGCTTCCACGTTTTTCTGGGAGGATCCGGTTAGCGGAATACGCCTGACCGGAGCCCCGGACGCCGTCTTTCAACTTGCTGACGGAACCCTCATGATTGCCGACTATAAGACCGCCCGACTGACGAAAGGTCAGGATGAGCTGGGACCACTCTATTTTGGCCAACTCAATGCTTACCGGCGGATTGCAGAGGCTCTTGGCTGGCCCCAGGTGAGCCGCTTAAGCCTGATCTATACTGAGCCCAAATCGGAGGAAAAGGCCTACGGGCCCTCCTTCCATGAGACGGAGGGATTCCGACTGCATTTTAGAGTCAAATTCAAAGAGGTGGAGATTCAGCTTGGCTTGACGGAAGGTCTTCTCATGAAGGCAGCTAAACTTCTTCAGGGGCCGATTCCCAATCCCGATTCCAAGTGCCGGGATTGTAAGGGATTGAAAGCCTTGAATGCCTTATTGGACTAGAATCTTCACTGTCCTTTTGCGACAAAAGGACAAAACGGTTGGCTTGGTTTTTTAGTTGTTTCTCATCTCAAAACAACCACATTCAAGTCATGACTTACTTTATTCAATGCCTCAAGAAATATGCCGTTTTTAAGGGGAGAGCACGCCGCAAGGAGTACTGGCTTTTTGTCTTTTCCGCTTGGTTAATTGGTATTGGGGTGCTTGTCTGCGACGCGGTAATTTTCGGAAGCAGTGGCGGAAGTTTGTTTGGTATTTATCAAATTGGGCTTTTTGTGCCGACAATCGCCGCACTGGTACGGCGCATGCATGATGTCGATAAATCCGGATGGTTTTGTTTGATCCCTATTTACAACCTCCTTTTGGCGTGCACAGAGGGAACCAAGGGACCAAATCGGTTCGGGCCCGACCCTAAAGCTGTAAACCAGTCAGAAGGCCTCGAATCACCCCTCCCACCTAACAACAAGCAGCCGTCGTTAAGGAATCTTTAGCGACGCCCACTTTTTTCTAAATCAAAAGCCTAAATGAGCAGGTGTTCAGAACCACTCCTTTGGTTTTGTGAATCCTGCTCGAATCCTTTCGAGCTGGAGGAGTGGCAGCACCATGGTCGCTCCTGCCCTGCCTGCCGTGGCAAATCTGGTATCTGGCGCTGCGGAAAGTGCCATGGGGAGTTCGGACAACCTTCTCTTGGATCAGAGCATCCCTGCCTGGCAAAACCGAGCTCTTCCCATGGAACCAAGTTGATTTCCCGAAGTCGGGGGTACTCAGGCGATGTACCAGGTCCAAATCCAAATCTCACCAAAAAAGGGAAAAAGCCTGAACAAAAAGAAGTCTTTGAGCACTTTTTAAAAGAACAGGCTTCGCCGCCAGTTCTTGTTAAAACAAATAATCAAGTCACAGGAATTAGGAGGTATTTTTCAACTAAAGGACGCGCGAGTCGTCTTGAATACTGGTTGGTTACCCTTTCGACTCCTTTTCTTCTGTTTGGTTTTGTGGTCGTTGAAGCTGTGTTTGCTGCAATTTTTGAAAACTCTGGTCTGATAGAGAAAGGTCAATCTGCTGGGCCGGCTGCGGCTATTTTTTTAATGGTCGGGTGTCCTCTCGTTTTTTGGATCTATCTCGCAGCCTTTGTGCGCAGGCGACATGATGTTGGATTATCCGGACGAAAAAGATTGAATGCTTTTCACACTATTTATCTTTTATTCAAAAAAGGTGACCCGGAATCAAATTCTTACGGTCCGCCTAAAAGCAAATAATTTGCCATACTACAAGGGTCTAATGCTCCAATAACGGGCCGCCTCAGCCCTCGTAACCGCTTGAAAGTAGTGTTTTTTAACCATGACTGGCGAGTTCCCCATTTCCTCTGCTACCTGATAGACGTTTTTGATATCGGCCATGCGGTAGGAGCCAAAGGAGTGCCGACAGCCGTTGTGCTTCCAATCCAGACCCGCTCTTTGGGCTAAGAGCTCCTGGCGGGTTTGCATATTCGAATTGGGTACGATCCGACCACTCTTGGGCACCCCTGTCTTTTCAAGGTAAGCCGCTAAGGCAGGCAGAATCGGAACAATTCTGCGCCCGAGCTGCTTTTTTGCACCGGCAGCCTTTACCTCAATATGCGCCTCGTCCGGATCCCGATGGGGACGCACCTGAGACCAGTCCATCCGGCAGATCTCGCAGGTTCGGATGCCTGAAAACAGGGCGATGGCGAAAAAGGGCAACTCCTCTGGCAATGCCGCATCCAGAAGCTTTTGAGCCTCCTCCGGCGTCCAAATTTGCACCTCTCCGGGTGTTTCCACGTCAAAAGGAAGCTTTTGGGCGACCGACTTCTCGGCCTCGGGGATATATTTGCCCTTGGCGTAGTTGAATAGCTGGACGAGAAAACGGATTTTATTATTCCGGGTTCTTCCCTTCCAGGTCCTGAGAAGATTTTCCAGATCCTCCACCGTCACCGCGATCATGGGTTTTTCCAACTTCTTGAGGGCCGAGTTCAAAAGAAAATTCCTCAGGCTCTTGATCCAGGTGTGCCCCTTCCCCCGCGCCTTCTTTTCCTCAATCAGGGCGTGGGCAGCCTCGATCATGGTGGCGTCCTTGAGTTTCCCCACCCGGGCAAGGTGGGTCTGAACGAATCCCGAGACGCTCTTTCCATCCAGGAGTTTGTGGGCCTCGGCGTACTCCCGAGTGGCCTGCTCAAGACTGACTCCTAGGCCA
>Ga0172376_10001436_pt1 | contig 30454 bp, 29 predicted proteins | sample Lak35m_FD_121114 | JGI IMG/M metagenome (GOLD analysis project Ga0172376, IMG submission 121114) | Freshwater microbial communities from Kabuno Bay, South-Kivu, Congo - kab_092012_35m | ecosystem: Environmental > Aquatic > Freshwater > Lake | place: Democratic Republic of the Congo: South-Kivu...
GAGGGCATCGAGACGCTTTTCGATTAATGTACGCGATCGCCCCTTAGACGAATCACTGAGCATAATCTTCAGCGCACTACCCAAACTCTTATACGCCGCAGGCAAAGGATAGCCATTCCGCACTGCTAGACGAATAGCGCCTTGGTCAGCCTCAATCAAATTACGAATATCTTTCTTACTAGTCCCCTTGCGCCATAGCTGGAACCCAGCCACACCACAGATACCCAACGCAAGCACAAACAGTAAACCATTTTGTACCCAAAGCTCACCAACTGCCCCACCTAAACCGATCGCTAATGCTGCGACTTCCCAGCCATCCTTGGGTACTGCATCATTTTGGATACGGGCAACCTCATGCCAGTACAACAAATTGCGCTGATCCTCAGCAAGGCGTTCCCAGCGCACCATATCGACTAAGATCACTACCTCATCGCCGCCAGCTTCTTCGCAAGCAATCAGTGGTGGACGGACACCATCAGCGTTAAGTACTTTTACCCAAGCCTGTAACTCTGGCGGTAGCAAGTCTTGCAGACGACGGATCTCAGTTCTGGCAAAGGTATTTCGGAGGGAAGAAGAAGTTGGAGATGGCATGAATCTTCGTCAAAGTTCAGAATTTTGAGGGACTTATCGCTAAATCTAGATTCTAGTATAAGTTTTAACTACTTGCACTTTTGATTAGATTATTACAACTAAAAAGCTATCTTCAGACTATGGGCTTTATGAGTTCGCCTGAGTTCGGTATAGCCATTTGCTTCGTGCTTCGCACGAAGCAAATGGCTATACCGAACTGGCATTAAGTTTAAAATGGGATTGCTAAATAATGCCCCATTTTATGAGTCACGTAAAACTCACCTTTCTAGATTATCGATAGCTCAAAAAAAGTAAAGAAATATAGTGGAAAACTGCTTAGTATTAATATATAGTTATTATTCTTAATATAAATAAATATTATCTTTTCTAATTTTTATAATGCAGTCAATTAATTCTGAGTGGACAACAACAGAAGAAGTAGTAGCTAGGAAAGCTTTCGATATTGCCTATAAGCGCGAAATTAGTTCTCTGATCGATTCAGTCCGCTACAAGGCAAGCAATTTAGCTGAAGTTGATGACATGTGGCGGCTACATGATTTTTTGAGTGTGAAGCGTCATGAGGTTGAAGGTCGATACGACTATCACTTACCCATGTTAGTTTTTGTATTTGCAGGCTTAGTTAAGGATGGATGGCTGAGTATTGATGAGTTGGAAGGCTTAAATGCCAATAAAATTGCCAAAATTGCTGCACTTGCACGTATGTAACCCTACTGCTTGCCGATGCTTTAAATAGGATTCATAAAAGCTTTAAAAGCGTTACTTAGCAACGCTTTTAAAGCTTTTATGAATCATTTAGCGCAAAGCGCTGTAATGAGTGTTAGCGAAGTGAGCGATGCCTACATCGCTCACTTCGCTAACACTCATTACAAATGCAAGTTGCTTTCTATGGCTACAGCGACTTGCACTAACTTAAAACCCAGAAGAAGTTTTGAGAGTGGCACTTCGCGCCACTCTCAAAACTTCTTCTGGGTACTTTAAAACCTAGATAGGCTGTATGGTCTACGATAGGGTATAAAACCCAAGAACTGATTGACATTATGAAGCGTCGTCAATCGCTTCTTGGGTTATGGTTTGTAATAATGCAAATAACTATGGTTACACTACGGAACCATCATCATTAGTGAATGATTAGTGATCCAGCTTTGTAGCTAATAAGCTAATCTCTGTAAACAGAACTAAATTAATTGTAATAAAAACTTAATATCTACCCTTAGAGGTTTTGTAAGTGTAAACACGTTGTTAGTATATATAAGTAAGCGAACCCAAACGCACCAGACTATACCTAGCTCTTGTAGCTTTTAGTTAAGTTTAGTCAATCATTCTAGTCGAGTATTTCTGCTTTAAGAGCCTGATATTTTATTGGATTTTTGACTAGATCTTAATTCCTAAATTTTAGATTCTATATTCTTGAGTATAGAGCTAGCTTTTTCTGTATACAAAAATACGATCCTAAACCATCTAGTTGAGCCTCATAAACACCTATGACTTACACAATTAATTCAGCCAGAAGCATTTTTCCCAGTACATTAGCAGCCGATGTTGTACCTGCTACTACAGCTCGATTTAATCAACTTAGTCCAGAAGATCAACTAGCTTGGATTTGGTTTACCTATCTTGAGATGGGTAAGACTGTGACGATCGCTGCTCCTGGTGCTGCAAGTATGCAACTAGCTGAGTTGACCTTGAATGAAATCAAGAAAATGGGTTTTAAACAGCAAACTCAGGTTATGTGTGACTTAGCCAATCGTGCTGATACGCCTATTTGTCGCACCTATGCAATCTGGTCACAAAACATCAAACTAGGCTTTTGGTATCAACTTGGTCAGTGGATGGAACAAGGAATTGTTGCGCCAATTCCCGAAGGTTACAAACTCTCAGCTAATGCCTCGGCAGTTTTGGAAACCCTTAAAGGTTTAGAGCCAGGACAACAAATCACGATTCTCCGTAACTCAGTTGTGGATATGGGCTATGACCCTAACAAATTGGGCGAATATATTCGCGTTGCTGAGCCAGTTGTAGCTCCCAAAGAAATTTCTAAGCGTACTCAAGTAAGTATCGAAGGAGTGGATAACGCCACCATCTTGTCTTACATGAACAATTTGAATGCCAATGACTTTGATGCTCTAATTGCTCTATTCCTCCCAGATGGTGCTTTACAACCTCCTTTCCAAAGACCAATCGTGGGCAAAGATGCAGTTTTAAGATTCTTTAGAGAAGAATGTCAAAACCTTGTGCTAGTTCCAGAAAAAGGTGTTTCCGAGCCAGCCGATGGTGGTTACACCCAAATCAAGATTACTGGTAAAGTGCAAACCCCTTGGTTTGGTTCTGGCGTTGGTATGAATATTGCTTGGCGCTTTCTGCTCGATCCTGACAACAAAATCTTCTTTGTAGCGATCGACTTGCTTGCATCTCCTAAAGAGTTACTGAACTTTGCTCGTTAGTTTAGCTACATTCATCTAATACCAATTCACAGAAGTGTGGCTACACTTCTGTGAATTAAAAAACAAACCCCGTCAGGGTTTTAAAAGCACAAAATGGCTACGCCATTTTGTGCTTTGGTATAAGTTTCAGAAAAGGCAGCGCGATCGCGCTGCCTTTTCTGAAATGTTAATCCTTTTTTGATATTGATACGATCTGTTTAGTCTTTATGTAGTGCATAGATATTTCTAAAACAATTGATTTACAACCGTTTCAGAAATATCTCTGGATTTTCAGAAGACACATAGCGCTGTAATATGCAAATGCTTATCTCACAACACAAGGTATTGGCAGCAGATGATTGGAGCGGATTACTAATAGCTGTAACTATTATTGGTCTATGGTTTGTTAGCCTATTTGCGTTACTTACGATTCCAATATTAAATACTTCTTGGTTCTGGTTGATGAGCGCGGTTTTGGTACGGACTTATTTGCATACAGGATTGTTTATCCTTGCCCATGATGCCATCCATGTTAATTTAGTTCCTCATAATCGTAGTCTCAATCATCTGATTGGACGCTTTGCTGTTACTGTTTATGGATTTTTATCCTACGACCTCTGTTTTAAAAATCACTTTAAGCACCATCGATATCCCTCCCAAAGTGAAGATCCTGACTTTCATGGCAGTGCGGCTAGTCCATTACTTTGGTATTGCAAGTTTATTTATGAGTATTTCCCAAAGCGATCGCTGATCATTTTTTTGGTAAATATGATTCTCATGGCTGGTGTCTTAACCACGATTTTCCATGTTCCATTAACAAATTTAATATTTTTTGGACTGCTACCCCTAGTTCTGAGTTCTTTGCAGCTATTCTTTTTTGGGACTTATCTGCCCCATCAACAAGTCTATGGCAATCCCAATTTTTCTCCGCGTTTGCAAAGTAGTTACTCCTCTAATCTATGGTCATTTTTCAGTTGCTATAACTTTGGTCATTACCATTGGGAGCATCATCAATATCCTGAAATTCCTTGGTATCGACTACATCAAACCCATAAAAACTAGGAAAGAGAGCAAAACTCTCTTTATTAGTTTTTCGACAAAAGATAAGTGGCGGTGCATTGCACCGCCACTTATCTTTTATTTTTTGATTTGTATTCGCTATATTACTGCAAGGCTATACCAGAGATTTATTGATAGTGTTGCTTTGCAATACTTTCAATAAATCTCTGGGTTAAGAAGTTTAAGAAGTTTGAGCTTTTAGCCATGCCCAAGGGACAGCAAGCATTTTGTTAGAATTGGGGACAAAAGCCCGCTTCTTAAATACTTCGTAATGATTGCGCTCGATCGCCTTTAAGATATTGCGATACAAGATTAGAGAAGACCATACTGGCCATCGTGCATCTCTACATAACGCCGAAATACCATCCTCAGCATGTTGATAAAACTGTCGCGCTCTTTCGATTTGAAAACGCATCAATTCAATCCAGCGATCGTCAACAGTACCGTTTAACAAATCTTTTTCGGTATAGTCGAAATAATGTAGATCCTCAAGGGGCAAATAAATCCGTCCTCGCTGAGCATCTTCGCCAATATCACGCAAAATGTTAGTTAGCTGCATGGCGATACCCAAGGCGATCGCCGCCTCAGTAGCCGTACTGATTACCGATGGATCTTTAGTCTCAAAGCCCATAATTGCTGCCGACATCAAGCCCACAGTGCCTGCAACACGATAGCAATATAAATGCAGATCATCGAAGGTCTGATAGCGATCGTATTTGAGATCCATTCGCATTCCAGAGATCATGTCTTTGAAAGGCTGGATCGGCATTGGATAATGCTTAACGGTATCAGCTAGAGCTATATCCGATGCATGGACAGGATCACCACGAAATGTTGCCTCCAACTGCTTCTCCCAATTAAAGAGCGTTTCGGCATCTGTGGTATCTGCCTGTAAACCATCGACAAGTTCATCGGTACGACGACACCAAGCATAAATAGCCCAAGTTGCTCGTCGTTTTGCTTCTGACATTAGCATTGTGCCAAGATAAAAAGTCTTAGCATACTTCGCTGTAATGCAACGACAAATCTCGTAGGCTTCCTCAAGATTGACTGACTGACAAATTGCCATCGGTTTAGGCACTGACGACAGATGGATTTGACTGGTTTTCGTTAGAGGTTCGACCAAGGACTTTATTTCCAGAAGATTGACTTGCTTTGTGGATTTCCTGTGCTGTTAGCTTACCAGAAAGTACAGCCCCTTCCATACTGCCAAAAAATGGTTGCGCTGTATAGCTACCTGATAGAAAGAAATTAGCAATAGGAGTTGTTTGGGTAGGGCGAAATTTTTCACGGTCAGGAATTGCAGTGTAGATCGACCTTGGAGTCTTAACTACATGGGATTTCAGAACTTTGGCGGGACTTGGCAAATGCTGAGGAAACAGTTTAGCTAGTTCATTCAAAGTTGCGTCAATAATTTCACTATTAGGACGATCAATCCAATCAGCTGCAGGTGCAAAAACCAGTTCCAGCATTGATTTGTCTGGATCGGCGTACTCTTTGCAAGAGTTACTCATATCAGAATAAACGCTGAGGAGAGGTGATCTGGAAAACAATGTGTGATCGATATCTGTAAGCTTGCGATCAAACCAAATTTGGACGCTGATTACTGGTACGCCTTCTAAATGATTTAGTTGTTGAAAAAACGGCATGGATTGCCAAGCGATCGGCATAAATTCTTTCATCACATCTACAGGCATTGCTGACACATAAGCATCGGCAATAATTTCCTGTGTTGATGAGCTGTCACGGTTGTGAACGATCAATTTTTCGACATTGCCATCCGTATCCAGCACAATCTGCTTGAGCCCGGCACTAGTATGTACTTCACCGCCCCGTTCAATTACATAGTCAGCGATCGGTTTACAGAGTCGCTCTGGTGGTGCGCCATCTAAATAAGCAATGCGTGAACCATCTTTTTGTTGCAAAAACTTATTTAGCGCACGCAGAGGGATTGTGGCAGAAATTACATCTGGATCGATAAATTTCAGAGATTTACAAACAGCAATAAAAATGTCCGTGGTAATATCCTCACCAATACCATGCATTTTTAGCCATTCGTTAAACGTATATTTATCCATAGAAGCGACATATTTGTCACCACGGACGATCGCAGGAATCAAACCAATTGCAAATCGTATTTTTTGATTCCAAGTCAGCATGTCATTGTTGCGTAGAATCGAGATAATAATGTTGATTGGCGCTGGAAGGTCAGGTACATCAAACCAAGAAAGCACTCCAGGCTTTTCGGGCTGGTTGAAAATTAAAGCGTGGCGCTTCCATTGCAGACGGTCAAGAATATTTAGTTCCCCCATTAGCTGCAACATATTTGGATAAGCCCCAAAAAAGTTATGCAGCCCTGTTTCGATCCAATCTCCATCCTTATCTTTCCAAGCTGCAACTAAGCCACCTAGAACATTATTACGCTCTAGCAAAATCGGCTGATGACCCAAATCTATTAGATATTTGGCACAGGCTAACCCTGCTAACCCTCCTCCAGCGATCGCAACGCGCATACCTTTTAAATACCTATAGGTTTAATTTTTTATGTTTAATTATCTCCATCTTACTTTGCAAAGCTTAATAATTTACTAAATTTTGTCATTAAAACCCAGAAAGTAGAGTGGAGCGCTTAGCACCCCACTCTACTTTCTGGGTTTTACGTTTGTGAACCATTGGATAATCGCATTTTTGTTTTAAGATGGCGATCAGCACTTCAATCTTAGACAGTATGGTAGAAAGCCCAATTGATTCCCCTGAGATCTCTAGTAAGCCATCTCGTAAATTATGGATGGCGGCGATTAAGTTCCCGATGTATAGTGTGGCGATCGTGCCGATCGCTACGGGTACGGCTGTCGCTTATCGCAATACAGGGGCGATTAACTGGAGTATTTTTTTCATGTTTCTGGTTTCCGCAGTTTTGATTTTAGTCTGGGAAAATCTCTGCAATGACGTATTTGATGCAGAAACAGGCATTGATATCAATAAGGCGCATTCAGTTGTCAATCTTACAGGCAAGAAGAATTTAATCTTTGCGATCGCTAATACTTGTCTGCTCCTCGGCATTAGTGGCGTATTGGCAATTTCTTGGATACAGCAAGATATTGTGGTGGTTAGTGCGATCGCCCTTTGCTGTTTTCTGGGCTATATATATCAAGGCCCCCCATTTCGGTTGGGCTATCAAGGATGGGGTGAAGTTTTATGCTTTTTTGCCTTTGGTCCCTTAGGAGTTTCGGCAGCTTATTATAGTCAAACTAAATCTTGGTCAATTGGCTCCATTGCCGCAGCGATTATTGTCGGAATTATTACTAGCCTGATTTTGTTCTGTTCCCATTTCAATCAGGTTGCCGATGATCTTGCCGCAGGTAAAAAATCACCTGTTGTGCGTTTGGGCACTAAGCGCTCAGCCCAACTTTTACCTTGGATTTGTGCTGTGATCTATGGGATTGCGATTGCGGCGATCACCCTTGATTTTTTCCCCATCTGGACTGCGATCATCTTAATTAGCTTACCGATCGCATGGAAATTATGTACATTTATCAGTGAAAACCACGAACGCGCCGAGCTTTTACTCAACTATCGCTTCATCGCGGTTGCCTTGCATTTTGTGATTGGTTCTTGCCTTAGTGTCAGCCTGATCTTATAGAACTATAATTTAAATGATTTTGCCAAATAAAATTTATCACTGTTCAGCAGGTATCGCGATTGCTGGAGGTGGTGTCAAAACCTACGTTGATGGTTTGTATGCAGCAATGCCAGATACATTTGGTACAGAAATCATTGCTAATCCTAAAGACCATGATCAAAGTGCCTTTAAATTGCTGCATATTCACGAAACCAGTGCCATAGCTCAGGTCAACAATTCCTGTCCTGTCGTTTTTACAGCTCATAATCATGATGTTTACTGTGCCAGTGGAACTAAGCATCTGTCGGTTCGTAAATCTAGCTGTGATCGCCTATTAAATTCATGGGGATGTGCTTGGGGGCATGTTGTTGATGGTTGTGGTAGCCGTCGTCCTGCTCAGATTCTCACCAACTTAGAACGAGCAAGTACTGAGCTAAATGCTCTCAAAAGGCTTGGTATTTTGACGATTGCGAATAGTGATTATGTGCGATCGCAGTTGCTTGCTAATGGGTTGCCTGAATCACAGGTTGTAACTTTACTTTGTAGTATCGCGGCAACTGCAACTAGCCATGAGCCTTTGGATAGGAAGATTCATCATCAGAAACGGATTCTTTTTGCAGGTAGAATCGTGCCAGACAAAGGACTAGATTGGTTATTGCGAACAATGCCTTTCCTAGATTCGCAAATCCATTTGGATATTGCAGGTGAAGGGTGGGCGATGCCTCAGGTTCTGAAGTTGGCGGAGGAATTGAATATTGGCGATCGCTTAACTTGGCATGGCTGGTGTCAAAGAGAGAAGCTAGAGCAGCTATATCGTCAAAGCTTTGCTGTAATTTTTCCTAGTGTTTGGCCAGAGCCTGCGGGACTAGTAACTTTAGAAGCCTATGTGAGATTCCGCCCAGTGATTGCTAGTGATGTTGGGGGAATTCCTGAGTATATTCAGGATGGAAAAACAGGAATTTTAGTTGAGCCAAATAATAGTCAAAAGCTAGCTGAGTCAATCACGGATTTAGCTAATAATTTTGATAAAGCACGCGAGATTGGTATAGCTGGCAATAATTTATTCCATTCAGAATTTACCCTTGCTATACATGCTCAAAGATTGCAAGAAATTTATGACTTAGCGATCGCTAAATTTCACAAATCTTTTTGATAAAAGCCTGTCGAAGTCAGGCTTTTATCAAGACTTTTAAGCTTAACATTTAAGCTTGTTTCGCTTCTGAGCCATCGATGATGCGTTGGAATAAGTAACCCGTCCCACGAGCCGTCAAGATTAATTCAGGATTGCTAGGATCTTCTTCGAGTTTTGCCCGCAAGCGAGAAATATGGACATCAACAACGCGAGTATCCACATGACGCTCTGGTGTGTATCCCCAGACCTCTTGCAAGATTTCTGCCCTTGAAAAAGCTTCGCCCGATCGCCCGACCAATAGCTCTAACAAACTAAACTCCATACCCGTCAAACGGATACGCTCATCGGACTTATAGACTTGACGCTTGTTAGTATCAATCTTGATCGTGTTGATATGAATTACGCCAGAACTAGGGATGCCTGATGTGCCATTGCGATCAAAGCGCCGCAATACTGAACGAATCCGCGCTTCTAATTCCTTTGGTGAAAAAGGCTTCACAACGTAATCATCAGCACCTAACTCGAGTCCTGTAATGCGATCAGCAACATCACCTAAAGCGGTCAGCATGATAATCGGGATGTCCGATTCTTTGCGAAGCTCTTGACATACCCCGTAGCCGTCGAGCTTTGGCATCATGACATCAAGAACTACCAAGTCAGGGTTTTCTTTGTGAAAAACTTCGATCGCTTCTTCGCCATCTGCGGCGGTGACGACCTCGTAACCAATCATCGACAGACGTGTTTCCAGAATTCGACGGATACTAGCTTCGTCGTCTACAACTAAAATTTTTTCCTTATGGTTTTCCAAGCCAGTTTACACTCCACTATGTTGCTAGCTGCAATTCAGTAAAATTTTATAGTTTTACATATTTATTTAGCTAAGTTTACAAGAAATCGGTCGTTACAATCCGAAAACAAAACTTAAAGTTTCAGAATAAACTTAATCTGGGCTTTACCTGATTTTCAGCTACAGTCACCTTGTCTCATGGACAAACCAAAAACCAAGAATTGATTGGCGGTACTTTGCGCCGCCAGTCAATTCTCGGTTTATACCAATTCACAAGAGAGTAGCAACACTTCTGTGGATTAATGTGAGTTCGATATCGTCATTTGGGGCGAGCAAGGCAAGTCCCAAATGGCGAAAAGTGGCAAGAATCACCTAGCGATTCTTGCCACTTTTCGCTTTCGTCGAACTGACGTTGAATAGAAAACAAACCCTATAAGAGTTTTGAAAGCACAAAATGGAGGAGCCACTTTGTGCTTTGGTATTAGCGACTTGTGCTGTCGGTTCTTTCCGATTTTGTGTGAGTGAATGGGATAAAATTGTATGAAGTTTTATGCACGATGAGGATTTTGCGATCATGACTGAACCAACTCAAGTACCACAAGCTACTGATCCAAAAATGGGATTTAATACCTATGCAGAAAGGTTAAATGGTAGAGCCGCTATGGTTGGTTTTATCATTGCTGTTGCGATCGAGCTTTTCACTGGTAAAGGTTTGTTGGCATGGCTAGGTCTAATTGATATAGGCTAATAAAATAAGGGCGCAAAGCGCCCTCATCTCTGCTTTTAGTTTTTTAATTTGTCTTTTTTAGTTATGGCATCTGGCAAAATCGAGAACTCTCTGTACTGGACTGCGGCAATTTTGGGATTAGTTCTCGATCAAGTTTCCAAATATTTAGTTGTGCAATATCTCAAACCCCTAAAATCAGTTCCTTTGATTAATGGGGTATTTCATTTTACCTACGCGACCAACACAGGCGCGGCTTTTAGCTTGTTTAGTGGTCAGATTGATTGGCTTAAATGGGTATCGATGATTGTGAGTTTGGGGCTAGTAGCCTTTGGGATTTTTGGTAAAAACTTAAATCGCTGGGAGCAGGTCGGCTATGGATGCATTTTGGCGGGAGCCGCAGGTAATGGCATCGATCGCTTTGTAGCTGGCTATGTCGTTGATTTTATCGATATAAGAATTATTCGCTTTGCGATTTTCAATATTGCTGATGTATCTATTAATGTCGGTTTAGCTTGTTTAGCGATCGCGGTTTTATTGGTCAATAAACCATCCAAGTCAAAAAACTAACCTAATCCAAAAAAACAAAACAGCGTAGCTGTTTCGTTTTTTTGGATTAGAGCATGAAAGTGTTATACCAAAGTACAAGATGCGTAGCCATTTTGTACTTTCAAAACCATTACAGGGTTTGGGGTTCAATTCACAGAAGCGTGGCGACACTTCTGTGAATTGAACCCCAAAAACAAAACGGCTACGCCGTTTTGTTTTTGGGGTTTATAGCATGAAAGCGTTATATTGCTAATTAGAAGTTATTGAGAGGCTGAGGAGCATGGCGAATTCCCCAAAAATTGTAGTTGTTACTAATGGCAAAGGGGGGGTGGGTAAAACAACAACAGCGATCGCCTTAGCGGGTATCTTGGCTCAGGACACTAAAGTATTAGTTGTGGATGCTGACATTCAAGGAAGCTTGTCTTGGTGGGTAGGACGTAGCGACAAGGATATGGGTTTTGATATTGCCAAAGAAATTGATCCGACACATTTAAAAAAACTACCGAAACTCAGCAGTTACGATCTAGTATTGGTAGACACACCTCCTGCGCTTCATTCCCATGCACTTGCTACTGTTGTGGCGATCGCTGATTATTTGGTTTTGCCAAGTCCACCAGCACCGATGGACTTAACAGCCCTAATTGATACTGTTAAAAGTACTGTGCGACCTGCTCAAGTTCCCCATCGAGTTCTCTTAACTCGTGTTGATCCGCGATGTCTTAACGAAGCACTCGAAGCTCAAAACACTCTGCTAGAGGTGGGAGTTCCTGTTTTTCATGCATTTGTGAGAGCTTATAAAGCCCATGAACGCGCTGCTTTAGAAGGGAAATTAGTTACAGAGTGGAAAGGCAAAAATGCTAAAGAGGCGGAAGCAGACTATCGACGTGTAGTTGATGAGCTGCGGCGGGACATTTTAAAGTGAAATGAGGTGTCAATTACCGCATATCAAGGAATTAAATAAAAAGAAGTAAGTAAAATGTAAAAAACTATGTCAACTAAAAAGAAAGTCGGAATTTCAGATTTATTGCGTAACGAAGTTCAGAAGGAAACAGAAGTTTCAGTGGTGAATGAGTCAACTGAACAAACTATTGAAGTGCAAGCAGAAATAGTCTCTGATGGAATTAACAAAATCGCTAGTGTTGCTAATTCACAAAAGCCGGTAAAGGAATCTTCAATCACTGACGATCGCACCAAAGCAAAAATTTCTGAACTAGAACTATCACTTGCTCAATCACAACAAAGGGAAGCTGCTCTTTCGCAAACTGTGGCTGAACTAGAAAAAGATTTGAAATTTAGCCATGCCAATATTGAGCTTTTACAGAAATCACTGGAGGCGATCGAGAGCCTCAAAAATGAACTTGATCAACAACTTGTAGAAGTAAAACGTGATAATTTACGTTTGGCTGAAGCCAATATTCAACTTTCGGAGCAAGTTCGAGAGTTGGATGTTGCAGAAACTCCAGTAAGCGATCCATCTAATTCTTCTCAATTGGTGTCACAAAATTCGCAAAATAATTCACAAAACAATTCGCAAAATAATTCACAGAATAATAGGGCAACTCCTCGCAAGCAACCAGTCGAGCAACCCTATGCCTATCGCGATCGCAGCATTTATGCCCGTCCAACTGGCTCTAACGAGCAATTGCAGCGTATCAACAATAAAAATATTGGTTGGATGGACTAATAGCAAAATGCAAAGTGGCTAAGCCATTGCGAATTGCTATAGCAATGTAAGTTCGTAAAACCCAAATAAAGGCGGCGCGAAGCGCCGCCTTTATTTGGGTTTTGAAAGCACAAGTTGGCTATGCCAACTTGTGCTTTGGTATTACTTAGAAAATACAGCTTGACAGCAATTCTCATTATGAAAACGATTTTGGTGTTTACAGTGCCGAAGGCACTGTAAACACCAAAATCGTTTTTTTGAAAGCCCGCCAACGGCGGGCTTTCAAAAAGCCGATTTTTATAATGAGAATTACTGACAGCTTGACACAAAAATAGACAAAACTTAACATTGGGCCTAAATTCATAGCATATGCGTTAAGCTATTACCTGTAAGGTAAAATAGTTATCGGTTGTAGCAATTGTTTTCTGTTCTGACAGTTTTTTTCTGTTTCATCGTGGCAAGCTTCTCTCCGACATCTCTATCTCTACATACTCACTGAATTCTTGGAGAAAGCATAATGTCTATTTACGTTGGTAACTTGTCCTATGAAGTTACTCAAGAACACTTGAAGCCTGTGTTTGAAGATTACGGCAAGGTCACTCGTGTTCATTTCCCTACCGATCGCGAAACTGGTCGCGCCCGTGGATTTGCATTTGTCGAAATGAGCGCAGATGCTGAAGAAGATGCCGCCATCACTGCACTTGATGGTGCTGAGTGGATGGGACGTGTCCTCAAAGTCAACAAGGCTAAGCCTCGCGAGAATAATGACTCATTTAGCGGTAACAGAGGTGGCCGTGGTGGGTATAGCAAGTCTAGTGGCGGTCGTTATTAAAGTTTTTGATGGCTCGGCTTAGTGGCTCCATCAAATAATTGCTCCAATAATTGCACCAAAAGGGCGAAGAAAACTTAGTTTTCTTCGCCCTTTTGCTATTATGCTAAGCAAAAGTATGCAAGCTTAACGTAGGTTTAGCATGGATTTGCAACCATTAGGGATTATTGTTCAGGGTTCTTTAAGTGACGGATTAGAAGTTCGACTTAATGGCGAGATTTCAGTTGAGGATATGCGCGTCGGTAAGTTTTTAGTAGTGCATGGGCGGCATACACGTTTTTTTTGTATCCTGACTGATGTCACCCTTGGTACGGCTAGTCCTCGCATTCTGATGAATCCACCTGATCCTGAGAATACTTTTTTGACTGAGATTTTGGCAGGAACTGGGACTTTCGGTACGATCAATCTAACGCCGATGTTGATGTTTGTACCAGCGAACCCCTTTGATCTGATCACTCAACGGGCAACTAGCCAAACTAGCGATCGCGTCAAAAAGACCAAACGCAAAAAATCCGCAACCTATGAAATTGTCGAAGAAAGCAATGATTTTCAATTGTTGCCAGTGAAGACAATCCCTAGTCATTTCTCGCAGGTATTTGATGCGACTGAGCGTGATTTTCGGATAGTGTTTGGTTGGGAAGATGATCCACATAAACGGAACTTTGCGATCGGGCAGCCGATTGACATGCCTGTGCCAATTTGTCTTGACCTCGATCGCTTTGTAGAGCGAAGTAATGGCGTATTTGGTAAGTCAGGAACAGGCAAGTCTTTTTTGACGCGCCTATTACTGTCAGGGATTATCCGTAAGCAAGCGGCTGTAAATTTAATTTTTGATATGCATTCAGAATATGGATGGGAAGCGGCGACTGAAGGCAAAAGATTTAGTACGGTTAAGGGGTTAAGGCAACTATTTCCTGCGCAGGTGCAGATTTATACCCTTGATCCTGACTCGACGAAGCGGAGGGGAGTTCGCGATGCACAAGAACTTTACATTAGTTATGACCAGATCGATGTTGAAGATTTGATGCTAATTCGGGATGAATTAAATCTCTCGGAAGCCAGTTTAGAAAATGCAATTATTTTACGGAATGAATTTGGAAAGAATTGGATTTCGCGATTATTAGCGATGACTAATTCCGAAATTCAAGAATTTTGTGAGCAGAAGATGGGCAGTAAATCTTCGATTATGGCTCTCCAGCGCAAACTCACTCGCCTTGATGATCTCAAATATTTACGCCCAACTTGTCCCGAAAACTATATTAAGCGGATTCTTGAAGCGATCGCCGCAGGCAAGCATATTGTCATTGAATTCGGTTCGCAGTCAAATCTACTTTCCTACATGTTGGCGACAAATATCATTACGCGGCGGATTCACCATTCCTATGTGCAGCAAGCTGAAAGATTTTTGCAGACCAAAAATATTAGCGATCGCCCCCAACAGTTAACGATCACCATTGAAGAAGCTCATCGATTTCTCGCACCGAATACAGCTAGACAAACGATCTTTGGGACGATCGCCCGTGAGATGCGGAAGTATTTTGTGACTTTGCTCATCGTCGATCAGCGTCCATCGGGAATTGATAATGAAGTGATGTCGCAGATTGGAACGAGAATTACAGCTTTGCTCAATGATGAGAAGGATATTGACGCAATTTTTACAGGTGTAGCTGGTAGTGGTAATTTGCGAACAATTTTATCGAAGTTAGATTCTAAGCAACAAGCTCTCGTATTAGGTCATGCTGTACCAATGCCTGTGGTCGTCCAAACTCGCCCCTACGATGAAACTTTCTATCGCGAGATCGGCGAAGTACCTTGGGAAGAAATTTCGACACCAGAAGTTTTAAGGGTCGCTGAAGTTGCTAAAGCAGACTTAGGGTTTTAATAACCAGAGATGTGACGCAAAGCGCCACGTCTCTGGTTCAGTTTAGAAAGAGGTGAACAGATGACTAGTATTGTTATAGAAAATTCTCAAGAAAAGTCCATTCATAGCTCAGAGTCAATTCCTAAACTGACCCTAGAACAGTTTTTGAGCTTACCAGAAAATGATGAAAGCTATGAACTAATTGATGGAGAAGCAATTAAAAAAGTGTCACCAAAATTTTTTCACTCTTCTTTAACGACAGTATTTTGGGCTGAGTTATCAGGTTGGTCTCGTGGGATTGGACAAGTATCGATTGAATGGTCAGTAATTCTAAAACGACGAGGTAAAGATTGGGGTCCTGTGCCTGATTTGCTATATTTATCTTATGAGCGCCTTGCCGCAGATTGGCGTGAGGATGCGCCATGTCCTGTATTGCCAGAGTTAGTGATTGAGATTGTATCGCCTGAGCAAACTTTTAATCAGTTAGCACAGAAAGCGACGGATTATCTCAGTGCAGGAGTGGAAAGGGTATGGGTGGTATATCCTCCAATGCGAAGTATTACAGTGTTTTTTTGCGATCGCCCCCCTGAGACTTATCGAGGCGATCGCTTGTTAACAGATGAGTTGTTTCCTAGTTTAGCAGTCACATCGGAGCAGTTCTTTGTTAAAGCAGGTATTTAGCGGGCAGGGCTGGAATTACGATTTAGGCGAAATACTAGAAATTGAGTGACTTGGCGATTGCTAAAGTTATCATCACTTACCAAAATCAGGCTTTGTGAGCCATCGGCTAAACGGGGCCCAATGGTCATTCCTTCTAAATTATCTAATTTAATTCCTAGCGTGGCTAAATCTAAAACTAGCTTCTTACGGATAGATCGCACATTGGGACTGTTCCGAAAGCTCTTGATCGCTGAAGTATCATTAGCATCTCCTGTAAAAATCTGCCAAATTTTAGCGCTCAGTCCATCGCTTCCATTAGAGCGCTCAAGGGTGAGAAAGTGTCCGCCGCGATCAAGGGATACGATGTCATTGACACCAATTTGAGTGACAGGCGGAGTCATTGCTTCGACGGGATAGCGATGCTCAGTAACGATTAGCGGCGCAATATTACCAACCAGATAATGCAAAAATCGGCTTTCAGATGGCTGACTTTCATCGTCTTGGGTATCCTGAGCAAGCGCATTTTCCGTAATCGCAAAAACGCGATAGGGATCGCCGATGGAGTCACGAATTATTGTCAGTGCTTCAAACCCAAGATTGTCTTTTACTCCCTGTGGCTCTGGATTAGGAAGTGGATCTTTGTTAGAGTTTGGCTCCTTTTTTGGCTCAAATAGATAGCGCTGAGGAATCGGTAAACTTCTGAGCCATTTACCTGTCAATAGGTCAAACTCGTCGATAAAGGGCGGGACACCCTTACTAGTTACCCCTTCACTGGAAACGAGAACCGTGCGATCGCCTGTTAAGGCAATTCCTTCAGGATCAACTTCGCCCTTAGCATAGGTGTTACCCGTTTTATCTTTGAGAAAATCTACGCCAATTACTTCTACATTTTCGAGATTAGGCTGTTCTTTTTGAGCGCTAAATTTCAACTTCAGCGCGTAGAATCTCGCAGGTGCGAATTCACTGCGATCGTCAGAAATCGCATAGAAAATATCATCAATGCGATCGTAAGTCAGTCCCGATAATCCGCCCACGGGAGTATTCTCAAAATTTTGTTTTGGTAATTGATACTCGTTAACAAAATCTAATGACACTTTCAAAAATGTGCGATCGCTTGCTATGACGGGTAAATGATCGAGGCTAAAGGTTGTCAAAAATGCGAAACAAAAAACAACTAATAACTTCCCCAATTTTTTTGACAAAAGAGCAAGGTAACGCCAAGTGATACCTTGCTCTTTTGTTTTTTGATTTTGTTTTAACATGATCAAAGTTACCTTTACTAATAGCTGCATGTTATAGCTGTAGCCATCTAAGTCAGGACATAAAACCCAAGATGGAGTTGCGGCGCTTCGCGCCGCAACTCCATCTTGGGTTTTGTTTTGTCCTAAGCTTGCTGGCTGTAGCTATTACCAAAGCATAAACTGACTATGCCAGTTTATGCTTTAAGGACTCTTGTTGGGATTGGTTTTTAGTTTACAAAAGTGTTGCCATACTTTCATGAATTGGTTATAGCTGTCGCCATTCTTGTTAAGACATAAAACCCAAATAATGTGAGGCGTTACTTCTCACTATTTGGGCAATATTTGGGTTTTGATTTATCCCAATACATGTGGATATAGATATATAGCGCTTTTCAAGCAAGTGAAGTATAAGGTTTCCCCACCTTTGGCGGGGAAACCTTATACTTCACCAGACTGATAAAGGCTATAAATAGGCATTATGGCTAGCAGACAAAACGAGAAAGATAAGCTAATGATCATCCCTTAGGTCTCCTTATTGTTAATTAATCTTGACGTAAAAACTTGTTGGCAAACTAAACTTAACTGCATCTTTAACGTTCCTTAACCTTGTGTTGACGGATGCAGTTTAGTATCAATCTTAACTAGTTTAAATGCCTAGTCAACCGTAACAGATATAATCGCAGTAAGATTTCTATGATGTCTAAAAAGAGTATCAATCGTAGTGTAGTCAAGTTTGTAGCTGGTGTTACACTTGCCGCAGCTCTAGCCTCCTGTAGCGGTAGCAGCACCCCCACAGCCCCCACAACTGGAGCAACTACCCCCGCAGCAACACAAACAACGGCGGCTAAAGATGCTGCACCAGCAGCTTCTAGTTTGTCTGGCAACGTTACTGTTGATGGTTCTAGCACCGTTGCGCCGATATCTAAGGCTGTTGCTGAAGAATTCGCTAAGGCAAATCCTGGAGTAAAAGTTCCTGTCGGTACTAGTGGTACTGGCGGTGGATTCAAGAAATTCTGCGCTGGTGATACCGATATCTCCAATGCTTCGCGTCCTATTAAAAAAGCTGAAGAAGAAGATTGTAAGAAGAAAGGCGTAGAATTTGTTGAAATTCCTATAGCTGTTGATGGGTTGACCGTAGTTGTCAACAAGGAAAATACTTGGGCAAAATGTTTGACCGTTGCTGAACTTAAGACCATGTGGTCTCCTGAAGCCCAAGGCAAAATCACCAACTGGAATCAAATTCGCCCTGATTTTCCTGATACAAAGCTTACTTTACTCGGACCTGGTGCTGACTCTGGTACTTTTGATTACTTCACCGAAGCAGTCAATGGCAAGTCTAAGGTCAGCCGTACTGACTTCCAACCTAGCGAAGATGACAACATCATCGTTAAGGGTGTACAAGGTGATAAGGGTGGCTTAGGATTCTTCGGTGTTGCTTACTTTGAAGAAAACGCCAAGACCCTGAATGCTGTAGAAATTGATGGTGGTGCTGGCTGTGTTGCGCCAACATCCGAAAATATCAACACTGGCAAGTACACACCTTTGTCTCGTCCTATGTTGATCTACATCAACAAGAAATCCTATTCACGTCCTGAAGTTAAGGCTTTCGTTGATTTCTATGTCGCTAATCAAAGCAAGCTGGCTAAGGAAGTTGGCTATGTAGCTCTTCCTAGTGCTGCTGATGCCTTGATTGCCGAGCGCGTCAAGACTGGCAAGACTGGTTCCACCTTCCACGATGCTAAGGCTGGTACTCCGATTGTAGATTTGTTGAAGTAATCTTGATTTAGTTTTGAGCTAAGCCCTCCTAGTCGATGGGGGGCTTTGACTTTTGATGTACTTCATTAGGAACCCTTATGACAAATCCCGTAACTCCCACTCCCGTTGAAGATCTCGATCTCTATCAACGCGCCGATCGCAATATTCGTGAGAGTGCGATTGGTTATGCTTTACTGTTAGCGGCCATTATTTCCGTATTTACCACTATTGCAATTGTCTATATTCTCGCGTCAGAAACAATTAACTTTTTTGGCAATGTCAGCGTTGGCGAGTTTTTATTTGGCAAAACCCTCGAAAATGGTAGTTACAGTTGCAACTGGACACCTCAGTTTGCGACTAAGGAGTTTTGCGTATGGCCGACGGTCAATGGCACAATCCTTGTGGCAGTAATTGCGATGATTGTGGCAACCCCCCTAGGCTTGGCAACAGCGGTCTATCTATCAGAATATGCCTCACCGAGAATCTCTAAACTTTTAAGACCTGCGATCGAGCTTTTAGCTGGTGTACCCACAGTTGTATATGGCTACTTTGCGCTTACCTTTGTGACCCCTTTACTCGAAAAATTTATTCCTGGTCTTAATGGATTTAACGCCTTAAGCGCAGGTTTAGTCATGGGCGTAATGGTTATTCCCACCATCGGTTCCGTTAGTACCGATGCGATGGTAGCTGTGCCATCGGCGCTCCGAGAAGCCGCTTTTGGACTCGGCTCCACCAAAAAAGAAGTTTCACTACAAGTTGTTTTGCCTGCGGCTTTGTCTGGAATTTGTGCCGCAATTATTTTGGGTATATCACGCGCAGTTGGCGAGACGATGATTGTCGCGATCGCCGCAGGTCAACGACCCACCTTAACCTTTGATCCTAGAGATACCGTTGGCACGATGACCGCTTACATAGCTCAAGTCGCTAAGGGTGACTCGCGGGTAGGCAGTGTGGAATATCAAGCCCTTTTTGCGGTTGGTATGACTCTATTTTTAATTACCCTTGCCCTCAACATTATCAGCAAGACGATTAGCAAACGGTTCCAAGAAACTTATGACTAAAGGTATAGACATTTTAGAGTCCAGCGATGCTCAAGCTGGATCTTCAAAATTTGATCCTCAGTTGGATTCTAGAAATTTCTGGGGCAAGGTATTCGCCTACTTTTGTGTTGCTTCAGCGTTCTTTGGACTAGCTGTATTAGCTTTCTTGATTTTTGATGTTAGCGTTGATGGAGCTAGTCGCCTTAATGGTGACCTATTTGCCAACTTCCCATCCCGTCGCCCTGAAGAATCTGGCTATCGAGCGGCAATCTGGGGATCAATATGGATGCTCACCTATGTATTAATCTTAGTAGTCCCTATCGGAGTCAGTTCTGCCATTTATTTGGAGGAATATGCACCAAAAAACTGGTTTACAGAATTAATTGACTTGAATATCTACAATTTAGCAGGTATTCCTTCAATCATTTACGGATTGCTAGGCTTAGGACTATTTGTACAAGGTATATTTGGCGGTCGTTCAGTGTTATTAGCTGGAGTGTTGACAATTACCTTACTGATTTTGCCGCCAGTTATTGTGATTTCTAGAGAAGCTATTCGAGCAGTACCACAGTCGGTACGCCAAGCCTCCTATGGAGTCGGTGCGACCAAATGGCAAACTATTTCTAACCATGTGTTGCCTGCTGCTTTGCCAGGGATTATGACTGCGGTAATTATTTCTTCATCTAGAGGGATTGGGGAAACTGCACCAATTGTAGTTTTAGGAGCAGGGACAGTTTTGTTTGATCCTAAAGCTTTCCCAATTAACTTTGGCGCTTTGTTTAGTGGTAGATTTGGAGATGTATTCACTGATACATTATGGTCAAACGATAACTTTTTCTCAGTGTTACCTTACCAAATTTATGATTGGGTGGGTAATCCCAAGCCAGAATTTCAAACCTTGGCCTCCGCAGGGATTATCGTTTTGTTAGTCTTGGTTTTGGGTATGAACCTTCTGGCTATCTTCATCCGCAATAAAGTTAGATAAACAGTGTGAATTAGTCTAATTCCTGCCTAATGACTGCGATCTCCTAATTGAAGCGTAAAAATACAAATTTGGTTTTTGACAATGAATCTGAACGAAAATAATCCTTCAACTCACGAAGTTGTCTTGAAGGCAAATGAAGTGAATGTTTTTTATAGCTCTAATACCCCTGCGGTTACTGGGGTTTCCTTAGATATCTTGAAAAATCAAATCACTGCTTTTATCGGACCATCAGGCTGTGGTAAAAGTACAATCTTAAGATGCTTCAACCGACTCAATGACTTGATTGAAGGCGCTAGAGTTAAAGGCTCAATTACATTTAATGGTATTGACCTATACGATCCGAAGATTGACGCAGTAGCAGTACGTCGTCACATTGGTATGGTATTTCAACGCCCCAATCCTTTCCCCAAGTCAATCTATGAAAATATTGCCTTTGGACCAAGAATTAATGGCTTTAAGGGTTCTAAGAAGGACATGGATGATTTGGTGGAAAAATCATTGCGATCGGCAGCAATTTGGGATGAGGTCAAAGACAAACTTAAAGAAAGTGGCTTGGCTCTTTCTGGAGGTCAGCAACAACGTCTTTGTATCGCTCGTGCGATCGCTGTTGAGCCACAGGTAATCTTGATGGATGAGCCTTGCTCAGCGCTTGACCCGATCTCCACCCTTCGCATTGAAGAATTAATGCAGGAATTAAAGCAAAAATTTACGCTGATTATCGTGACCCACAACATGCAACAAGCATCGCGATCGGCAGATATGACTGCTTTCTTTAATACCGAGCTTTCTGACAATGGCAAGCGGATGGGTAAATTAGTAGAAATTGATCGTACTTCAGTTATTTTCAGCAGTCCGAAGCAAGTAGCGACCGAAGAATATATTAGCGGTAGATTTGGATAAAATCTAAAGCTTGAGATTAACATAGAGAAAGGGAGCGCAACGCGCTCCCTTTCTTTGTAAACAAGAGGGTTTTGAGGTTAGATGGTTTTCACAAGTGCTGAAGCGATCGCAGGTCAATATTGGTTGTGGCGAGAACAAAAAATTTATTTTGTCAAAGCAGGAAGTAATCCTCTGCGTCCACCGTTGCTCTTAGTGCATGGTTTTGGTGCATCCACCGATCACTGGCGCAAGAATATCTCGGAACTTAGTCAAGAGTTTGAAGTATATGCGATTGATTTGTTAGGCTTTGGGCGATCGCAAAAACCTGCATGGCAATATAGCGGCTATCTTTGGCGGGATCAACTCCACGATTTTATTACCGAAAAAATTCAACGTCCAACTGTAATTGCAGGCAATTCCCTTGGCGGTTATTCTTCCTTATGTGTAGCTGCTGATTATCCGCAATCAGTGGCAGGTGTGATCTTGCTCAATAGTGCAGGCCCATTTACTGACACTAATCCCCTTGGGGCAAAAAAAGTCAATCCCATCCAAAAGGCGATCGCCCCAGCCTTGCAGAAATTGTTACGTCAGCCTTGGGCAAACCAACTACTATTTAACTTTGTCCGCCAAAAATCGCGCATTCGTAGCACTCTCAAAAAAGTCTATTTAGATCAATCTGCCGTTACCGATCAATTAGTCGAAGATATTTATCGTCCGTCTTGTGATCAGGGTGCTCCACAGGTTTTTGCATCAGTATTTAGTACACCCCAAGGTAAAAAAGTCGATGAGCTACTGGGAGCGATGACCTGTCCCTTAATGACGATTTGGGGTGAAGGAGATCCTTGGATGAATTCCCGTGCTAGGGGTGCAAAATTTCGTGAGTTTTATCCATCACTTACTGAGCATTACATTAATGCAGGGCATTGCCCTCACGATGAAAGCCCTCACATCGTGAATAAATTAATTCGAGATTGGTATGGATTGACTTTATAGTGAAAGAAAAGTTGGTGCGTCGCACCAACTTTTCTTTCACTATAAAAGACTAACGAAATGGCAACTTGGCAATGTATTAGTGGCTGTGGCGCTTGCTGTCATCTCGATCCGAGTGAGCGCCCTGACCTCGCAGATTACCTCACCCCCGATGAGTTACAAAAATACTTAAGTATGGTGGGTAGTGATGGTTGGTGTATTAACTTCGATCACCTTAATCGTAACTGCAAAATCTATGAGCAAAGACCACGTTTTTGCAGAGTGGAACCCGATACTTTTTATGACATGTTTGGGGTTGAGCCAGAAGAACTAGATGACTTTGCGATCGCCTGTTGTGAAGAGAATATTGAGTCGATTTATGGTGATCGTTCCTTAGAACTATTGCGCTTTGAGCAAGCAACTAGCGCTATGTGACAAAAAGATAGAGCGGCGCGAAGCGCCGCTCTATCTTTTTGTGACTGTGATCACCTATGTCTATATATGAGAGTCACATCTATCTACAGATACAAGTCACATCTGAAGCATTGATTTTGGCGGAAACTTATTGTTATGGAGATAGTCCTAAAAGAGTGAAGGTACATCAAGTCAATCGAGATTTGTCAACACTCTAACAGAAATTACTTCTCTAGTTCTGTCCTTATTTCAATATACGCCTAGTAAAAGATCATGAACAACAAGAGTGTCATTAGAAACTTAGTCAACCGTGCGCTCCTCATCAAAAGACTTACCCCTGAACTGGAAAACATGATTAATCATGAACTTTCTGAGCAAGGATACATTACCGATCCTGATCACGAAGCTTTAGAATATCTCATGAAAGCTGTCGATCAAGGTAAAGTAAGCCAAGTTAGCTAATAATCGCCAATTATTAGCTAACTAAGGACTAGATTTCGTACTAAGGCTGTAGACTAGGATTGCAAAATTTGAAGTCTTGCATGTATGGGTTATCTGACCTATTCGAGCCTAAATCATCAATTTCGATCACTACCTCGAAAGATAGTTCTTTGGCTGCTGTTCTGTAGTGTGGTGCTACTAATTGCGATCACTGTAAATGCTTGCCAATCTGAGTCTGGCATAGTTCCTGCCCTACCGCAGCATCCAAATATTCAAGTATTTTTTAATCAAAATCAGGCTGCTCGATATACCGATCCATATCGCAAAATCGAGCGTTTGGGGGACAATCTTGAAAGGGTAATGATTGATAATGTCAGCAATGCTAAATTCAGCCTTGATGTTGCTGTCCAAGAATTACGCCTACCAAATATTGCTAAAGCGATCGTCGATGCAAGATTGCGGGGTGTCAATGTTCGGCTGATTCTTGAAAATAAATATAGTCGGGCTTGGAGTGAATTGACTTCTGAGGAAATTGAGAAGCTGAATCTCCGCGATCGCGATCGCTATCAAGAATTTCAAAAATTTGCCGATATTAACAATGATGGTCGCTTAAGTGAAGATGAATTGGATCGTCGTGATGGGCTGCGATTAATTAAAGCTACCAATGTGCCTTGGATTGATGACACTGCCGATGGCTCGAAAGGCGCTGGGCTAATGCACCATAAGTTTATGGTGATTGATGATCAGATTGTTTTATTTGGTTCAGCTAATTTAACCATGAGTGATATTCATGGTGACTTTACTAGACCTCAGACGAGGGGTAATGCCAATAATCTTGTGCGGATTGATAGCAAAGAACTTGCCGCAAGGTTTAAGAAAGAATTCAATTTGATGTGGGGGGATGGTCCCAATGGCAAACCCGACAGTTTATTTGGTACTAAAAAACCTTCCCGTAAAATTGATTATCTGATTATTGGTGGCGCACAAATCCGTATTAAGTTTTCCCCAGATCCTATAGATACCGCCCGAGAGCAAACTAGTAATGGACTAATTGCTACAACGCTCTCAGGAGCCAAAAATAATGTCGATATGGCTCTATTTGTCTACTCCGATCAGTATATTTCTACAATTCTCGAAGAGCGTCAACGCGAAAATGTCCAAATTAGAGCGTTAATATCACCTCAATTTGCCTATCGTGATTATTCCGCAACTTTAGATATGTGGGGGTTGCAGTCTACGCAAGATTGCAAAACAGGCAAAAGTAGCGCATGGAAACAACCCATTAAAACTGCTGGTATTCCCAATCTCGTATTTGGCGATACTTTGCACCATAAGTTTGCGATTCTCGATCGCAATCTAGTTTTGACAGGTTCACACAATTGGACTAATGCGGCAAATAATACTAATGATGAGGTTTTAGTTGCAATTCAAAATGAGACTGTAGCGGCTCATTATCAAAGGGAATATGATCGCCTTTATCAAGATGCTACCTTTGGCCCCACTGCAAAGCTAGTCGAAGCTACCTCCAAAACCTGTGATGAGAGACTTAAAGGTAAAGCCAAACCAGTAAATGAAGAGACGGAGTTTTAATCATGGCGATCGCAATCATAGCGATCGCAATTATAGCGATCGCATAGTGCTTAAGTTTTGTTAAGCTAGGGTGTCTGAAATTTTGTGTGCCAATAATTGCGTTAATACAAATATGGTCAATCTGGTTCAAACCGTCAAACCCACGATCGCTTTCTCTCACTTGGGTTGTGAAAAGAACCGCGTCGATACGGAGCATATGCTGGGCTTGTTAGTACAGGCAGGTTATCAAGTTGATAGCAACGAAGAGCTAGCCGATTATGTGATCGTCAACACCTGTAGCTTTATCGAAGATGCTCGCCGCGAATCCGTGCGGACATTGGTTGAACTTGCCGATATGGGCAAACGCATCGTCATCGCTGGGTGTATGGCGCAGCATTTCCAACAAGAACTATTGGATGAAATCCCTGAAGCCGTCGCCCTTGTTGGTACTGGTGACTATCAAAAGATTGTTGATGTAATTGAACGTGCCGAGAAAGGCGAACGGGTCAAAGAAGTTACTCAGGTTCCCACCTATATTGCCGATGATGCTGTGCCACGCTATCGCACTACCAATCAAGCAGTAGCCTATGTGCGTGTTGCGGAAGGTTGTGATTATCGTTGTGCATTCTGCATTATTCCGCATTTACGAGGCGATCAGCGATCGCGCTCAATTGAGTCGATTGTGACGGAATGCGATCGCCTCGCAAGTGAAGGAGTCAAAGAAATTATCTTGATTTCCCAAATCACCACTAATTATGGGTTAGATATTTACGGTCAGCCTCGACTTGCCGAACTCTTAACCGCTCTTGGGCAAGTCGATGTGCCTTGGATCAGAATGCATTACGCCTATCCCACAGGCTTGACTCCAAAGGTAATCAATGCGATGAAGTCCACGCCTAACGTGGTTCCTTATCTAGATTTGCCATTACAGCATTCCCATCCTGATGTGTTAAGAGCGATGAATCGTCCTTGGCAAGGGCGGATCAATGACAAAATCATGGAGCAACTCAAAGCAGCGCTGCCTAATGCGGTTACCCGCACTACTTTTATTGTGGGCTTCCCCAACGAAACTGAGGAGCAGTTTGAGCATCTATTGGAATTTGTGCTGCGCCATGAATTTGATCATGTTGGTGTATTTACTTTTTCTGCTGAGGAAGGTACGCCAGCCTTTGATTTGCCTAACCAATTACCTGAAGAGGTCAAACAAGAACGCCGCGATCTCATCATGGCAGCTCAACAGGAAATATCGTTCAAGAAAAATCAGTTAGAAATTGGCAAAACTGTTGATGTATTGATCGAGCAAGAAAACCCTGACACAGGTGAACTAATTGGGCGATCGGCAAGATTTGCCCCTGATGTTGACGGTGTCGTTTATGTCCGCGATCCACTCGGCAAAGTTACTCTCGGCTCCATGTTTTCTGTCAAAATTACTGCCGCTGATCATTATGACCTATTCGGCGAAATTATCTAATTACTTGCCTTTTCAATTTTCATGATGGCTTGGTCATCATGAAAGTTGGCATTACAGCCTATTGAGGATTTGAGTAGTACAGAAATATTTTTGAAAGTGGCGCTTCGCGCCACTTTCAAAAATATTTCTGGGTTTTAAGTAAGCGCAAAGCGCTGTAATTTAGACCACAAATAATTAGCGATAACTATACCCAAAAGTCTAAAAACTTGTTTTGGTATATAAAGCTACATATTTTTACCAAATTTATAGTTAGCTGATAAAAATAACTTTTATATAACTTTTTAACTTCTTTTGACTAACCTTTGTATATCTATTAAGGGTTTCACAAACTAGAAAAGAGTGAATAATTAAGAGCAAGAAGCAAGAAAAAAGTTTGCGTTGTCGAGCAATCTGCATTCACTGCTATATCAAATGCTAAGCCCTAGAAACCAGACTATTAATCTCTAAAAGAAGCGAAAAGGAAGAACAATGGATACAATTACTAAAGTGAATCAGCTATCCTTCCGCCAAGGTTTAAACAGCGAGACTGCTTTCACCATTAAATTGACTAACAGCAAGTTTGATAGCTTCGCAGGATCTGAACTGTTCAGTAAGGTTGAGTCTTGGGTTTCAGCTAATGTGATGATGAACAGCAAGGAACTTCCTGTTTTGATTGTTGATATGGAAAATGTAGAATTTATTGATAGCCAAGGTTTACAAAAGCTATTGGCATGTTTGAGACTGATGCAATCTCAAAAGGGCAATTTGTTACTCTGCTCTCAGCAACCTGCAGTTCGCCTTGTATTTGAAATTACAAGAGTTGATCAATTGTTCGCTGTTTTCCCTAGTGTTGATAAATTTATCAATCAGTTTGATCAGCCAAGACAAAGTTCTGAATATCTACTAGCTGCCTAGTGCCAAAATATAAAATAGCTAAGAAGTTATTTTGTGAATTAAAAGAACTTGCAGTATAGCTAGGACAAATCAAAAACCAAATAAATAAAGGTGGCGCAAAGCGCCACCTTTATTTATTTGGTTTTTATGTCTTAAGATAACGTGGGTTCCATATAGCCATTTGCACCGCGCAAAGCGCGGTGCAAATGGCGCAAAATGGTAAAAAGCGCTCTGCGCTTTTTACCATTTTGCGCGTTCAGCGAATTGATATTAATAAAATAATAATTTTCGCGAAATAGTTGCTATGACAATAGTGGCACATACAACTAAAAACTGACCTGATAAAACTTGGACAGAATATTGCCAAAATGAAGTTTGGATGGCACTAAAGTTAGGTATCTGGATTGCAATTAGATAGACGATGCCGACAAAATGAATTGCCAACAATCCGCCAAAACAACTGATTGCCATTTGCCCTAAACTTGGTGGTCTCAGAAAGGCGAGAAATCCACAAAGCCATCCGCCTGCCACAAACCCCAACAGATATCCAAAAGCAGGAGACTTTAGGTAACTCAAGCCACCACCTTGATAAAATACGCCAAATCCGCTTAAGCCCAGAGTAATATAAGTAATTTGCGACAATAGTGCAGCGTAGCGCCCACCGAGACAACCTGTAAGTAGCACTGCACCAATTTGCATAGTGACGCTGATTGATTCGATCGCAACATTATTTCCCTGCCCAGAGAGGGATGGCAAGAGCATGGAGGGTTGAATGAACGTGCTAGCTATTGTTAGCAGCAGCCCAGATAAAGCCCACATTAGCTGTAACGGTTTTGGCACAAGCGTCTCAGTCAGAAAATAGATGCAATATAGAATCGTACATGAATTTTGGTCAAGAATTATGGGGGTAATGCATAACATAGCCTCGATAATTATTGACCGAAGGCAACGATCGCATTTTGCCCGCCAAAGCCAAAACTGAAGTTAAGTGCATATTGGAGATCGAGAGATCGCTCAGTTTGTTGAATAATTCGCAAATCAAAGGCAGGAGTTTGCACTCCTACGCAGGGCGGTAAAAGATGATCGCGTAAAGCTAACAGACAAAATGCAGCTTCGATCATGCCTGTTGCGCCAAGAGTATGACCTGTAGCTCCTTTGGTGGCACTAACGGCAATATTTGGCAAAAATTGTTGAATTAATCCCGCTTCACGGGCATCATTTAGTTGAGTAGCCGTACCGTGCACATTAATGTATCCAACCTGATCCGCCGTAATTTGTGATCGCCGCAGACAATCTTTGAGAGCGATCGCTGCCATACGGTTATCTGGATTAGGACTAGTGGCATGATAAGCATCATTAGTAATTCCCCAGCCTAAAATTTTGCCATAAATATTTGCGCCGCGTTGTTTAGCTGACTCTAATGATTCCAACACTAAAACGGCTGCTCCTTCTCCTAAGGCAAACCCTTCGCGTTCTTGACTAAATGGATATACGCCAGATTTAGCTAATACATTAATTTTTTGAAATCCTGCGATTGTCAGTGGTGTAATGGCTGCATCAGTTGCACCTGCGATCGCTAGCTCACATTGCCCAGAGCGGATTAATTCACAAGCTTGTGCGATCGCCCAGTTGGCAGTGGCACAGGCTGCCATCGGTGCAAGTACAGGGGCTTGAGTTTGTAATAAATTCGCAACTTTAGCAGATAAATTTGCTGGCTGGCTTTGCCACCATTGGTTCTCAATTAGAAGTTTTTCAGGGCTATCTAACAGTAATTCTAATTCTCTTTGATTGCTACGACTGGAACCAATGACAACTCCGCAGTTAGATAATGGAGTTTCTAGATTTGCATCAGCGATTGCTTCTAATGTCGCTTTTTCTAATAAATATTGCGATCGTGACGAATGGGTATCACTTAAGGAATTAATCCTAGCAACGGGAAGTTGTAACTGATGGTCAAACTTAATCCCTGATTTTCCTTCTAATAGTTGTTGCCAAGTATGTTCGCGATCATCGGCGATCGCTGTCATCATGCCAATACCTGTCACAACAACCGTCTTGCTACCAGCTTCTCTATCCCAAGATTTCATCGACAGTAATACTTACATCAGGAAAAGCAAGAATAGATAAATTTTGTCCGTGATAGAATTTGAGGATTTCCTGATAGCCTTCAGCAGTAGGATTTCGATAAACTTCTATACAAGCACTATTAATATCAACTAACCAAACTTCCGTAATCCCATCTTCAGCATAGAGAGGAATTTTTAACTCGCGATCGCTATCGATGGTACTATCAGCAACTTCAATTAATAGAAATACATCGGCAGGTTGTGGTAGCCCAGATTCATAGAAATCAGATTTACGCTTTAACAACACTATATCTGGTTCAGGCTTAGAAGTGTTATCTAAATCTAAAGGGTTCTGTACACTAAGTAAAATGCGATCGCCTAATTTTCTTGTAAGAACATCCGACAATCGAATTACACAAGCTGCATGTCTTCGACCAATGGGTGACATTTTAATTATTTCTCCTCTAATTAGTTCTACGCGCTCACTGTCAGATAACACTCCAGACTCAGCCATCTGATCATATTCTTTCACGGTAAAGAGGCGCTTAAGTACTGATGTCGTTGGCATATATTTACCTCTGTAGAACTGCTTTTATTCTAACCTTGAAATGTTTTAACGCCAGTTCGATGAAAGCGAAAAGTGGTAAAAATTGCTAAGCAATTCTTACCACTTTTCACCATTTGCGGTGTGCGAAGCACGCCGCAAATGGTGATATCGAACTCACGTTGTTATACAGCCTACATTCAGCAGGTTATTTAAGACAAAAAATAATATTTACGAGAAGAGGGGCCGAGAAACTGCAAAATTAGATTTTGTCTATTTGTAAGCTTAATCTGATATTTAAGATGGTCAA
>Ga0172376_10001437_pt1 | contig 30434 bp, 30 predicted proteins | sample Lak35m_FD_121114 | JGI IMG/M metagenome (GOLD analysis project Ga0172376, IMG submission 121114) | Freshwater microbial communities from Kabuno Bay, South-Kivu, Congo - kab_092012_35m | ecosystem: Environmental > Aquatic > Freshwater > Lake | place: Democratic Republic of the Congo: South-Kivu...
AGCATTGTCTGGAGATTCTCGTTATACACTTAATCATGCTGTTCAAATCAAAAGGCAACCCGGTTCTTCTTTCAAGCCATTCGTGTATGCTAGTGCCATGCTTAATGGACTGACACCGGAAAGCCAAATTGAGAGTGGTCCTTTTGAATATACATTGCCATCTGGTGGTGTTTGGAAACCAAGCGGTTCTTCCAGTGGACCAATTTCTTTGGCCGGTGGATTACGATATTCTATCAACACTGTTGCAGCTCGGCTCATAACCGAACATACATCCCCGCATGAAGTGATTGGATTGGTACATCGCATGGGTATCAAATCTGAGTTGGATCCTTTTCCAACATTGGCTCTTGGTGCCGAGGAAGTAACCCCTTTAGAGATGACCTCTGCATTTGGAACTTTTCTCAATCACGGGATCAGTGTGGAGCCAACCTTCATACAAAGAATTGAAGATAAGCGTGGCAAAATGATCTATCAACAATCTCGAGTGATTGAGTTGGTAGATGCGCTTAATCCAAAAATTGCAAAAAACATGATTAAGATGATGAGGGGTGTAGTTACCGGTGGTACAGCAACATCAATCAAATCATATTTCAGTTATGATGCAGCAGGGAAAACGGGAACTACTAATGATTATGCAGATGCCTGGTTTGTTGGATTAACTCCACAATTGACTGCCGGTGTTTGGGTTGGATTTGATGATAGGCGCATAAAATTTACAGGTTGGTATGGTCAGGGTGGAAAAGCCGCCGCTCCTATATGGGGGAGAATGATGCAAAAAGTTTATTCCACCCCGGGAATCAGTTATCGCAAAAGAAGTTTTGGATTTATGCCTGTTGATTCTTCTGAAATATCCGATGGAGATTTTCAAGAAAACAAAGTGCCGAATCAAGTCGCACAACCTGAAGAGCAATTATAATGCATCAAGAATATCCTTCATTCATTGATTCTGATGGTCATGCAATAGCAATTGGTACATTCTATTGCATCGGTAGAAATTATGCAGCACATGCTCGTGAGATGGGGGCCGAAGTTCCAAAGTCTCCTCTTGTATTTTTGAAACCTCCAGCAGCATTTGTCCCTTTTGACAATGCAGTACTTCACAGACCCGACTTTTCATCGGAAATGCACCATGAAGTTGAAATCGCGATAGTCATTGGAAAAGACATTCCCCTTGATCGCAACACAGGTTTTGAATCCTATATTGCCGGATATGGGATAGCTTTGGATCTCACATTGCGAGATGTACAACAGAAGGCAAAAGAACAAGGAGGTCCGTGGGCATTAAGTAAAGGATTTCGCCATTCAGCTCCGGTTTCCAAGCTACTTTCATTTGACGCATATCCGCATTTGACTTTTTCCTTGTCCATCAATGGTGAAATACGCCAGAAAGGAGATACCAACTTGATGGAAAGGCCATTCGAATCCTTGATTGCATATTGTCATTCAGTTTTTTCACTCCGTGAGGGTGATTGCATCTTGACGGGAACTCCTGAAGGAGTAGGCCCATTATATGCAGGAGATGTACTCACTGCTACAATTGATGGATATCTCTCAACACATTGCTCGATTGCCGGATAATCCCCAACTCACTATGAATCTTACTTATCCCAAAGCTATCCTTTTCACCCTTAGCACCTTTTTGATGATCGGTTGTTCAAGTCTTACCAATATGGGCGGCATTGAGCAGATGATTACAAGAACGGAGAAAGACATTTATACAAGAACTCTTCGAGATACCGCTGTTATTGATGCTGTGCGTAATGCTCCGGGTCAAAGAGATAATGGCATTGTATATCCAACTTCCCGCATTGTGGAGATGCGAAGAGATGTGATGCAAGTGGATAGTTCAACAACAAGGGAATATCCAAATTTCATACGGATAGGACTCATAGAAACAATTGGAACAGTTGGTGGTGGATCAATCGAAAATTCATTGAATGCAGGTTTGTTTGGAATCTATGGCTATTTCAATAGAAATTATAATCGCAAAATAGTGGGCTCAGAAAGCAATGTATTTGCAGGTGCAATTCATCGACTTGGAATACTGGAAAAAAGGCTTCGATGGTTTAATGATGATCCTGATTGGACTTTGGGGACACATTATTTTGAGTCAATAATCGGTGATAGAGATCCATTGAATCAATTGACCGGTATTGCTCCAATATATATCCGCAAACGATTCTTTTTTAAGGAGTCTATACCATATGTTGCCGTCACTCCTGCAATTGGATTTTCCCTCTTTCCCGATCTATATGTCAATATCAGTGTCTCGGGTGATCTCGGTTCCATTGGTGGCCTGAATCTTCGGACCTATCTAGGGGTTGCAATCCCATTCGGTGCAAAAAACATGATCCCTTATGCCGGTCTTGGTACATCTTTTCTGGATTTCTTGAATAGAGTACCCGAAACTGAAAAAGAATGGAAATATCATGAGCATTCCGGTTGGCAAATCGGCATGGCATCGATCATGGGTGCTTTGTCAAGTGCTGATAAACCATTCTTCGACCCAAATACAAATACCCCATTTAAGGGTATCATTGCAAGGATTGCACCGGTAACGATGTTTTTGCCCATTGCAAACAAGAAATTGACAATAGGCACCTCGATGTTCAATCTTTTATTGTTTGGTCAAAGAGAAGGTGGCATAGGAGTATTGCCGATCAGATTGGGATATTGGCAGAATATCATTTCGCAAGATGCTTCCATCGAACCCTTTTTGGAGTACAATTATTATCCCACAAATATGGTTCATATGGGAGTAAAGGCAGCATTCCGAGTAAGCAATCAGATAAATGCTTTCTTGCAAGCGGGATATTCATCAGGATCTCAACTTGCCAATCTCGGTAGTGACTTCAGAAATTTAGGGGATTTTGACATTTACTATATCGGACTTGGTATCGGACTCTATGATCGATTGTTCTATCGAGACGAATTGCGCTATGATTGATCATGATGGCATACATGTTTATGCAAAACGATTATCGCTTATCATCGTTATTGCCATGAGTTTCACACTGAACGGATGCATGGAATATGTTGAAGGCTTTCTTCCGCCTGCTCCCGATACATTTGAATGGAGAAGTGGTTTCTTTGTAAAATGTACCGGAAAAATACTCTCGCCTCTTGAAACCGTTTATGTTAATTATGAAAATGGTTTTGTGATGGGGGAAACCGGAAAAGTTGCTATATCCGTACCCAGAGTCTCCGATTATCGATTGCTCATGAATGCAATAGTTCAACAAGGTGATGGAGTGAGAATCATTCTAAGAAAGACAATCCACGAAGAGCAAAAACAAGCGGGTATTACGCTCGATTATACCACAAAAGGGATCACTATTAGAGATGGTGAGCGCTTGGTGATGCAAACAGACACAATAAAGGCAATACCCGGGGATGAGGAGTTGATCAAGATCGACTCAGAAGGAAAAACCATCAGAATTGAGATAGGTTGCTCAAAACCATGTATATTTACGACCGAAAGTCTTGGAACCGAATATGTTCTGACAAGTACATTACCCGGATCAAGAGTTGCTCTCAATGGCCTTGAATTCTTACCTTTACGCATGACAAGGCCAAGTATTCGATGATTATGATGAATCTTTTTACCTCTCTTTGCATGTGCTTGGTAGTTTCTACTTGCTTTTCTGTGCAAGTATTCGGACAAGTGACAGGCGCCATTAAACTCCCCAAGCCAGGTATCATGAAGCCCGGCGAATATGATACAACAGCCATATACAAGGCCGAATTGATGGCAAAAGAAACATTGGGTATGGTGGAAACCCCAATTGATCCTTCAACTTATATCCTTGGTCCAAATGATATTCTGACATTGTTCATAGCTCCAATTCTCTATAAACCCGAAATTCCCTCGCATGCAGATATACCTGTTTCACCGGATGGCCGACTTGTGATTCCGGGAATTGGCGCGATTCATGTGGGTGGCACATCCATAACGCAAGCTGAGGAAAAGGTTCGGGAAGAAGTAACAAAAATCCTGAAAACCAATGGTGTTTCTCTATCTCTCAGAAAGATGAGAACATTCAAGGTATTTGTTCGCGGAGCAGTCCGCAAACCCGGTATCATTCCGGCTACCCCCGCGGATCGTGTTTCAGAAATCATTGATAGAGCAGGCGGACTGATGTTTGATGCTTCTATGCGTAATATTGCTATCACGCGATCATTGGCAAAAGAAATATCAACTTCAATATCTGTCGATCTTCATGATTTTTATTATAAGGGGGATAAGTCCGGAAATCCATTCCTCAATGGAGGCGATGTGATATTTGTGCCTGCCCAATCATCCACACATGTCTATGAAGTTGATGGAGAGGTTGGAAAGCCGGGCATATTTGAATTTAAAGATGGAGAGACGCTTTCATCAGCAATCTTATCTGCAGGTGGATACCTTGCAACTGCAAAGTTGGACTCAATTGAAATCTCCAGATTCAATGAAGATAATCGTACAATCAAAACACGGATTGTCGATGCATCAGACATGGATCCTAAAACAATGCAAAGCAAAGCTGACCTCCCTTTGGAAGCCGGAGATCGAATCGCAATTCGAAAAAAATACAATTGGAGAATACCTCATACCGTTGTGATTACGGGTGAAGTAATGAATCCCGGACATTATGCAATTGATCCTGAATCCGTCAATGTTCATCAATTGATTGAAAGAGCAGGTGGATTCACAAAAGATGCATATCCACCAAGTTCGCTTCTTATCAGACAAAGTGATGACAACAATGTCTATGATATTGAATATTGGCGTTTGGTGGCATTACCGCCTGATGCATTATCTGAGCGTGAAAAGGCATTCATGCGTGAGAAAAAACGCGAAATACGTGGAATGATCGCTGTTGACTATGCAGCAGCTTCTTCAAATAAGAGCATCCAATTACATCTAGAGCATGAAGATTCAATTCACATTTCGAAGAAGAAAGATTTCATCAATGTATTCGGAAAAGTAAAAAACCCCGGAAGAATCAAATTTAATCCTCAATATTCCTATAAAGATTATATAAAATCAGCAGGCGGATTCTCCACCAGAGCCGATGAGGATGAAACATTGGTTCTTAAGCAAAGGGGAGAACAATTTCTTGCCGACGATGATGAATATGAATTGCAACCAGGGGATCAAATACTTGTGCCTGAAGTTCCCGAATCAACAATGACATTTTCACAGATATTGAGTATGACACTGACAATCACTGCTCAAATCATTACAGTGGTGGGTGTTATTTACACGCTTTCACAACAATCAAAATAATCTCCATGATGGATTCCGGACAATATAGCATCTCCATTGTTTCTTTTCTCAAGCAACATGTGAAAAGAATAATCATCATTGCATGTGCTTCCGGTTTGATTGGATATGGAATCAGTTGGATCATTCCGCATACGTATCTATCTACAGTGATGGTCTTACCGGCAGAACAAAAAAATTCCGGAATGGGTCTTGCTTCATTATTGTCCGGTTCGCTTCCAAGTGGTCTGGGAGGTATGATTCCCGGAGCCGATGCAAAGAACAGTTTTCTGTCTCCCGAAATTGTTTTGTCTCGATCACTTGCCGAATCGATAGTGCAATCCAAAGCGCTTGACACGTTTGCACTCTTCACCAATATTCTGCAAGAGGATAGAGTTGAAACTATTCAAGAAGCATTGAACATTGATACAAGGCGCAGCGGAATAGTTATCATCGAAGCTCAGTGGTCAACACAATATTTCCCTCGATATGATACAAAAAGACAAGCTGCAAAGATGGCTTCCATCATTGCCAATACAGCATCTGCAGGTATTGATGCATTGATAAAAAATAAGAGCATGACTTCGGCTCGAAGAGCGAGAATATTTATTGATACATTGCTTTCAGAAAATAAAGTTGCTCTGGATTCTGCCTATACAGTGTTGCAAGTGTTTCAGCAGCAAAACAAAGTGTTGGAATTGGAAAATCAAGCAAAAGCACTTGTCGAAAGTGCGGTGGCTGCGGGCGCTGAATTATCAAAAGCTGAAATAGAATTATCCGTTGCTCAGCAGCAATATCAGTCTGATGCTCCTGCCATAGATTTACTTCGCAAAAAAGTTTCTTCGCTTCGCACTCAATATGCCAAAGTTCAAAATGGAGGTGTGGCCCGAGATGCTTTTTCCATACCGTTCTCCAAATTGCCCGCATTATCCAAATCATATGTGATGATGCTTCGTGACATAAAAATCATGGAACAAATCAATGCATATTTGCAATCGCAAAGAACGCAGGAGTATATTCAAGAGATACGTGATGTTCCTGCTATTCAAATCATAGAATCAGGAATACCGGCAAGAAAACAAAGTTCTCCGAAGCGACTCGTATTCGCCTTGCTCAGCATGATTGCGGGTTTGGTTTTGGCATTTGGATTTACTATTTTCTCATCAATAACATCAACAAAACTTTATCATGAGGTGCCTCCTTCCGGAGGAGAATAGGGAAACCCGTGTGATTCGGGTACGGTAGCGCCGCTGTATTCTGCTGTAAAAGCAGGAAGTCAGAAGACCTGCCTCATGACATCATCATTGTCGTTTACAGACATCATTCGCGCTCTACGAATGAGATGGACAGTACCATTGTATTCTTCACCAACATGCATTTGTTGGCAGATTTGCAGTGTGGACTCCTTTCTCATCCGGGGCATAATCATAGGAGTCAACATGAAAAGCTTCTCTTTGCTATGCAGCATTTTTCTATTCTTAACAAATCTATCCTCCAAAGAATCACAATTGATTCCAACCGGATATCAACCATTGGCAATACATGCAGTTGCGGACACCATACATGTTTTTTGCAATGGCAATGATATTGACTTTGATGGCGTATATGAACCCTTGTCCGGTGAGAAACCTGCCATGTGGTATATATATGATGCAAACACCAATTTGCCTGTGAAAGCAATCATTATGGAGAATGGCTATTTTGACGTACCTTTCAGACCCGGCTTAACATCCACTCGATTATACCTTCCACGACAAAACAAAATAGAAGTCTATGACTTATCAACCCAAGAGATGGTTGATTCATCGCTATTGCAATTACCTGATCAAAAGTCCAAGATTACAGGCATTCATGTTGTTAGTACTCAGCAGTCAGGTATGAGTAATGATGTTGCATTGGCAATTTCTCACAAAACTTCATTTACAGAACCGGGACAAATAGAAATCTTCAGTCTGATTTCAAGACAAACATTACTTCAAAAAGAAGTTGGAATTAATCCGCAGATGATACGTACGTATAAGAATTTATTGGGTCAGATGGAATTTGCAGTATTGTGTGAAGGAACATTTGGTGGTGATAATTCCGCATTATATGTGATCAACACAGCTTCTCAATCCGGAGTACCGAATATGACCAAGTTCGAGCTTGGAGATACCGGTAACCATTTTATTATTCAGGATCAGCTCGCTTTGACAGTCATGAATGGTTCACATGAAATCATACCGATTAATCTTGCAACAAAAACAGTTCTTCCAAGTATACCTGTGGGAACAAGCGGCTATGATGGTCCGCGAGAAATCATAGTTGATACAATAGAAAACAGGGTATATGTATCAACATATGCTTCAGATATTCGCATAGGCTCCTTCACAGATGGTACTGTTATTGGGCAATGGTTCCCAAAAGGTAAACCGGAAGGAATGGCATGTATAAAAAATTCATTGTGGGTATGCAATGCCTTCAAAAGTGGAGATTATGTACCGGATTCTACATTAGCTCTTTTTACACTCAATGAATCAACATCCACTCGCGAAAACAACGATTTGTCTATGGAAGCAGATGTTTCAATTCATGATGGATACTGCATGATAAAGACACACATGGAAGTTGAAGATGTAGATTATACTGTGACAAATACAAAAGGTGCTGTGGTTTCACAAGGTACATTCAATGGCAAAGAACATAGATTTTCATTTGCTGGCTTACCCCATGGCGTTTATGTGATCTCTCTCAATTCTTCGAAGCTTTCCTCAAGCACATTGTTGATATTCAGGGATTAATCGACCGGCTATCAAGTTTCTCTCTGAAAAGGGAAGAATTATGGTATTTTTGCACATCATTGATTTCTACTCGGAATGAGAATGGATCTGTATTTTTTAAGACATACGACCGTTGCCGTTGATAATGATGTGTGTTATGGTCAAACCGAGATTCCGGTTGCTTCAAGTTTTTTACAAGAGGCAGCTGATACCATGAAATTGGTTCCGGATAAAATGCATGCCGTGTATTTTTCGAGTCCTACTCGCCGTTGCATACAATTGGCTGAATTCATCAGCAAAAGACCTGCAATGCAGGATGATCGTTTGGCTGATTTGAACTTTGGTGCATGGGAACGAAAAAAATGGGATGAAATCGAAGAACAGGAATTGGAATCCTGGATGAGCGATGTCATCTATCAAGCACCACCTGATGGTGAATCATATGAGCAATTGATTTTGAGAATCAAAGATTTCTTTGAGGAAATCATCATCAAGAATTACAAAACAGTGGTCATTTCAACACATGCGAGTGTGATTCGAGCAATATTGTCTTATGTTTTAGAGATTCCGTATCAACGTACATTCGACATGCAAATCGCTTTCGGAAGCATTACAAAAATCAGTGTAGATGGTCAGTCGGTAACTGTAGAATATATCAATCGAGTATAATCATTTATGTCCATGCAAACAATGTACGATGACTTTGCTGAAGAATTTGTTTCTTCTGATTCAAGGCAATCAAATACAATGGCCGATTGGTTGCTGATCATGGTAACCACATTATTGTTTGCAATGGGTTTGATTTCTATATATAGTGCGACTTATGAAGCAGGCATGAGTGAGTACTTCACCAAGCAATTGCTTTTTGGTGTTGTCGGTGCAGGTATAATGTTGACGATTATGTTCATGCCCGAACGATGGCTTTTTGACTATGCATATATCTTTTATGGCTTGGCAATGGTATTGCTAATAGCTGTAATTGTTGTGGGGAAGACTGTCTATGGATCAAAAAGCTGGTTGACTATCGGCCCTTTGACATTTCAACCTTCGGAATTGGGAAAGATTGCCACATTGCTTGCCGTTGCACGTTCTATTTCGGCACGGGGACGCGATCTGAGTTCATGGAGTGATTTGATTGTTCCCATTGTATTGTTTGTATTCCCAATAACGCTCATCATGTTGGAGCCTGATTTCGGGAGTGCTTCTGTGTATGGAGTAACATTACTCGGAATCATGTTTTGGGCTGGTGCAAATCTGCATCTTATCACATTTCTTGTTTGTGCACCTATTTCAATCATCATGGGATTCATTGGAAGGGAATGGGTATTTATTTCTTCGCTGTTTAGTGCTTCAATTCCGATGTTTTTAAAGAGAGATTTGATGAAGGCACTTGCGATGTTGCTAGTATTCATTGCAATAGGTTTTTCCTCTCGTTATGTATATGGCGTATTGAAACCACATCAGCAAAGTCGAATTCAAACATTTTTGAATCCCGATAATGATCCTCGCGGACGTGGATATCATGTGATTCAATCCATTATGGCTGTTGGTAGTGGCGGACTTACGGGCAAAGGGTTTTTGCATGGCACACAGACGCAACTGCGCTATATCCCGAAGCAGTGGACTGACTTTATTTTCTGCGTTCCAACTGAAGAGTTCGGTTTTGTTGGCGGTGTGATCGTTATTGGACTTTTGACAATTCTGATCATGCAATGTTTCTCAATTGCCCGTCAATCCGGAAATGCTTTCGGATCAATTTTAAGTGCATCGGTAGGTATTATCTTTTTCTATCATGCAACAGTCAATATTGGTATGGCAATTGGAGCATTTCCAGTCATGGGTATTCCTTTGCCATTTCTCAGTGCCGGTGGATCATCTCTTGTCATGAATATGGCATCTGTTGGAATTGTACTGAATGTGTACAGAAATCGTAGGAAAGTAGGTAGAGTGAAACTCTGATCAATCTTTTGAGTTATTGATTACTTTGTTTTTGATGCCGGCAATGAGCGGGGGAGAAATACTGATGTTCCGAAGACCCATGTGAATGAGTTTATTTGTAGCATCAGGAAAGCCGGCGATTTCCCCACAAATCGAAATATCCTTTCCTGCAGTATTGCAAGTTTTCACGATCTTTCTGATGAATCTAAAAACTGCAGGGTGAAATATATCGTAAATCTCCGCCACATGTTCATTGATGCGATCTGCTGCAAGTAAGTACTGCGTAAGATCATTTGTTCCTATGCTGAAAAAGTCGCAGTGTTTGAAAAATGTACGAATCTCCAAACCCGCAGCAGGTGTTTCAATCATTATGCCGAATGGCATGAATTGATCGAACCGAATACCTTCATTTGTCAGTTCTTGCCGACATTCTTCAAATACTTCTTTTGCCTGTAATACTTCTGAGACATTTGTGATCATCGGCAACATCAATTTGATGTTTTTTGAAGCGGAAGCTTTGAGAATTGCTCTCATCTGCGTCTTCAATACATCTTTTCTTTTAAGAAGATAACGAATCCCTCTAACCCCAAGAGCAGGATTTGATTCACTCGGCAACCCTTCGGCAAATTTATCGGAACCAATGTCGAACACACGTATGGTACACCATTCAGGATATACCTTCTGAGCACAAGAAGAATACCAATCCACTTGGGTTTGTTCATCAGGAATTCTTCCATAATGGGCAATTTGAAACTCGGTTCTAAGAAGACCAATCCCTTGGGCTCCATTTCGTATGGCTTCTTCGATATCTGAAATGGAATCAATATTCGCACTAATAGTGATATGTGTACCACGCTTGGTATCAGAAGCAATGTGAGAAAGTTCACCCAATTCCTCTCTTAACTTGGCCTCTTTTTCAGTCTTTTTTTGATATGTATGTTGTGTTTTCTTTGTTGGATTGACAATCACGAGCCCTTCATTTCCATCAATGATAATGGAATCCCCGTTTTTCACCTTATGAACTATATCATTGATACCAATAATAGATGTCATTGAAAGGGAACGAGCAAGAATGGATGCGTGTGATGCAATGCCACCGATTTCAGTTATAAATCCTTTGCAATGTTCTTGTTTGAATGTCATGATATCAGCAGGTGTAATCGATGTGGCAAACACAATGCTTTGCTCATCAACTTCATGACTGATTGTTTTTTTTCTCAATGCAGAAAGCAATTCCGAGCTTACATGATCGAAATCCACGGCGCGTTCGCTAAGTATTGGATCTTTTGTCAGCAAAAAAAAGTGCTTTTGAGCATTGAAATTATGAAAGATTGCATTTTCTGCTGAATATCCTTCCTTTATTTTATTACGAATCGCCTCATGCATGAATGAATCTGAGAGAATCATCGAATATGTCTCAAGAATATGAGACATGGAGGGAAACTCATTCTTGCTTAGCTGAATGATATTGTTGAATTGCTGTTCGCTTTTTTGGACAGCTTGAGCAAAACGATTCAATTCAAGCGGAATCTGATTGGAAGATATATGTTCTTCATATTCACTTATGAGATCATTGTGTATGACTTTCGCTTTACCGAACACAATTCCTCTTGAAGCCGGAATCCCGTGATATCTCCGTTCCTTTTTGGTATCTCTATGTTGTAAGCTTGAAGGCAAAAATAAATTCCTTTACATAAAACATCATTGGATGTATTTCAACAATTGCACACCATGATTTGTACGAATAGACACAATATACATACCGCTTGGCAACTTTGGAATTTCAACTTCTCTGAATTCTCCTGTATTGACCCAACATTGTTCTGTGAAAAGAGTCGCACCGGTAAGATCATGAATATGAATGAGGGCATGCGAATATTCGGCTGATTGGATCGAAAGATACATATCATCCCCAAAACCTCGAATTTTAGCCATCATGGGTGTATGTTGTAACTCGTCCATGGATACATACATGCCTGAGGCGGTATCTGCTTCAAGCAAAATATCGGAACGTGGGTCAATAAGAGCTTTTTTCAAAGGTGATTGTAGTTTGATATACCCTTCGTGAGATAGCGAATTCATTACAGTGTTGTATTGTATGGTATCTTTTTCGCCTATGAATGCAATAGTCAGAGGAAAATGAAATACTTCCGGTACATCTTTTCCAGACTGTGTTTGACGTATTGCAAAATGGACATATGGTTCATTTTTATCATTGAGATGCTCACGCAATACAGTGAATTTCAATTGTGGATGTCCACGTTTCATCAACCATTGATCAAAGTAAATGTCATAAGGTACAGCAGGATTCGGTGCTAACTTTTTGAATATCTGCTTGAATTGTTCAGTGTTTGCATTCCCATAGGCATATGTTTTTAGATAGGTACGAATTGTAGGATAAAATATAGAGTCACCAAGCATGGTTCGAAGCATATGATATACCCAACTTGCCTTTGCATATGTTGTTGCATAATTGAATACATTTTCGATTGGTATACCAAAAATTGGTGGCTGAAGATTTCCAGCATTGATGCGGAGATAATCATTCCTTTTAGTTCTCATCATTGCAATGTATTCCGGATATCCACCCCAGGTTTCATACCAAAGAGCTTCCCCCCAAGTTCCTGCTCCTTCATTCAACCATATTTCTCCCCATGTCTCACAAGTAACCAAATCCCCAAACCATTGATGCATCACCTCATGTGCCAATCCATTGCTGGACCAACCCCTTAACCATGTTCGGTTGATGGTAGACATACGTTGATGTTCCATTCCGCCGGCCCAAAATGGTTGGGTAGCCGTATGACCATATGTTTTGAAGGGATATGGTCCGAATAAAGGGATATATCCTGTTATCATGCTTGGTGTATAGCTCAATGCATGTTGAGCATTATACTCGCTGCCATCTGTTTTCTTACCTTCAAAATCCTTTTTCCAAACATAATTGTAAATCGGAATGGAATCATTGGAATTCGGAATCTTTGCCCATAATGTAAAATCCACAAAACGTGATGCATTCACAACCATCAGATATGTGGGAATCAATGTTGTATCGTAAAAAGAAAAGTCTCTGTATAATGAAGTCCCAGACTCACTACCGATGTTTATTGACATTATATCGCCATTCGATGTTACGCGAATATTGTCAGTATCAGAAATCGTAGAATCAAAAGGAACGCGAACTGTTATTCTTGCTCTTGCTTTATCGTCAGGTCTGTCATTGCAAGGCATCCAATATCGCGCATCTTCCGGTTGACTCATGACATAGGCAAGATCTTCCTCCACAAAATTAGAATCGAGTCCCTGGAATTTTCTGACGAACATACCTTTGGGATAATAGTAAAACCCATTCTTTGCATCACCAATATATGTATACCAAATGTCCAGTAAATGGGTGTCAAGAGTAATTGGCTGTGTAAGAGTAAAGGACCATGATCCATTCTCGGGTTGTTGTATTGCCACTTTTGGCAGCATTACTCCATCCAGTTTGACGGAATCAATATTCATTGTTGCGCCATTCATTGTTATGGTGCTCAATGCTTTAGTAGGTATAAATGTGAGTGTGTTTTTTCCGGAATATCTATAGGTCGGCATAACAGTGTCAACTGTTGCAAATGGCAAACGCCAGTCCATGAACAGATCATACGTTAATACATCAATATCGGATGTAGTAGACAATGTTTTTTCAGGTTTGACTTTGTCGAAAGCATGAGCTCTCGAACAGACATGGTATTTATGTTCCTGATTCTCGGGGCTGAGTATGGCAGGTAATTGCTGTGAAACTAACGTTGCACAAAGGCAAGCAAAGAGTATGATGCTTAAGAATATATGTTTCATGTGAAATGCTCATGTTAATCGACAATTTCGGATTCTATCTCTGTAACACCATACTTGATCAAATCCAATTCTTCTGCTGCTGCTTTGGAAAGATCCAAAACACGATCAGGATGAAAAGGACCGCGATCATTGATTCGTACAATCACTGACAATCCATTCCGAATATTAGTTACACGCAAAACTGTTCCAAAGGGCAGTGTTCTATGTGCAGCGGTCATAGCCGTTTCATCATAAATCTCGCCATTTGCGGTTTTTCTGCCATTGAATTCCGATCCATAATATGATGCTTTTCCTTTTAAGGGAATAGTCAAGCTGTCTGCCTTGATGACCATTTTGGAAGAATCTTGAACAGTTTCTTCATCATCATGCAATGCTGAATATCGATCCTGAGCTGAAAGAACAGCGCTTGTAAACATGAACAATGCAATCAGAATATTATGCATGTGAATCACCGCCATGTTGAGATAGAAAGATAGTTGAAATCAAATCCTTGACTGTTCCAAGATCGCTGAATGGTATGATGTCATCACCAATAATCTGATATTCTTCATGTCCTTTGCCTGCAATCAATATCACTTCTCGATCTTCAGAATGTGTAAGTGAATGTGAAATAGCCTTGAAGCGATCGCTTATGGTTTGCACTTTATGCTTATCGGATTGATCAATGCCCGATAAAATATCGTTAATGATTGTTTCGGACGGTTCATTTCTTGGATTGTCATCAGTGATAATTACTGAGTCAGCAAGTTCGGCAGCCAATTTACCCATGACAGGGCGTTTTCCCGTATCACGCACACCGCCGCAGCCAAAGACAACTGTCAGACGACCATTACCGGTTGTGCTTAATAATGATTTGCAAGTGGATAGGGATTTCTCCAATGCATCGGGAGTATGTGCATAGTCAACAAGAACCAATGCTCCATTCGGAAGGCGAATTCTTTGCATTCTTCCGGGCGCACCTTCTGAACTTTTCAAGGCATGTTGAATAGTTGTTGTTTCTATGCCAATCAAATGAGCAAGTGCAGCAGCTATTGAAGTATTCTCAACATTGAACTTTCCGATGAGTGGAGATACTATTTGCATTTCAGTATGTTGAAATTCAGGAATATCCCCCGCAAAGGTTAATCTATAAGAAGAGCCAGATAAAGAGTGATTTTCTTGATCAATGATGATATCAAATGCATTTGACCTTCCTACTCTGTACTTTTCTTTTGCTTTGGTATCACTCAACATCAAATAAGAATATGGTGAGTCACCGATGGCAATAGCAATTGCTTCTTTCGGCAACATGTCAAAGAGGTGTTTTTTTGCTTGTGCATACCGTTCCATTGATCCATGAAAATCCAAATGATCATGCGTAAGATTGGTGAACAATGCACCTGCGAAACGTATTCCCTCTGTTCTATGCAGAGCAAGTGCATGTGAACTGACCTCCATTACCACATTTTTGATCCCTCTTCTTACCATCATTGACAATAATTGACAGAGATGTGGAGATTCTGGAGTTGTATGCGTTGCTGCAATTCGTTCATCACCAATATAGTTGCCTGTAGTTCCGATAAGACCTGTGGGTTCTCCGGTTGCATCAAAAATTGATTTCAACAAAAATGAGGTCGAAGTTTTCCCATTCGTACCGGTAATACCAAAAATCCGTAATTGATTCGATGGATAATCATAGAATGCATTGGATATTCGTGACAATGCCATTCTTGCATCAGGAACACCGACGATGGTGATATCTTCAGGTGCTACAAAGTCGGGAATGGCAGTAATAATTGTTTTAGCACCTCTTTGAATGGCGTCATTGATATACGTATTACCATCAGTTGGAGGATTTGTACTGCCGGGAATGGCTACATACATTGAAAATTCTTGGCAGCTCCTACTATCATATTCAATGGAACTCACCGGTTTTTCGGTTGGTCCCTTCACCGTGAAACCATTCAAGGCGGTCAGTAACTGAGCAAGATTTTTCATATGATTATACCAATTGTAAAGTCATGTCGATATGGGGAATGCCATCAAGATCATATATGCTCCCATGGACAATGAATCCGAATGATTCATAAAACCTGCGTAAATAATCTTGAGCCGAAATATCGATTCTTATTGGTGAATAGTGTATTTGGGCTTGTGCAATTGCAGTATGAACAAGCTCTTTTCCAAGACCTGTTCCACGAACTGATTCATTCACAATAATGCGACCAATAATCACATGATCAGGAGAGTTTCCCGGAATAATGCGAGCATATGCCAGAAGTTTATCTTCCTTGATAAAAGTGATATGAAGAGAGGTTTTGTCCACATTGTCGATATCGATATATAGACATTGTTGTTCGAGAATGAAGACTGCTTCTCGGAGCTTGAGTATCTCATAGACATCATTGCCTGTCAACTCAACAAATGCCAGACAATTCCAACCTTCTTTCATGATCTATTCCCTTGAATTGTTGGAATGAAAGCTGCATGATATGCAGAATCGGCTGTGATCGGCGATATTGCTTCGCCTCTTTGAAGCATGATATAACCGAGTTGAGCAATGAACTCGGGATCTGAATTATTGAATTCTGCATAGATGACATCTTGTTGTTCAAGCTTATAATCACCAATCACGATTGTATCATCATCGATATACATATCTAATGTTGAGCTTGAAACAATGGAAATATCATTCTTTTTACCACCTGATTTCGCATTAAACGTTTGAACAAACCATTGATCACCATGAGATAGCTTTGCCATGCATAGAGTCTGATGCCTCAAGTTGTGAATCTTGTTTTTCAAGGCATGAATCATCGCATCGAAAGTTGGTACCGAAATCAAAGAAGTTTTTCCATCAGCACACCAACCTTTGGCAAAAGACATGCCGATTCTTAAACCGGTGAAACTCCCGGGTCCGGCTGAAACAGCGATTGCTGAGATATCACTCGGTGCGATTGCATGATCTATCAGCGCTATGCGAATCATCTCGGCTAACATCGCATCATGCATATTCGATTCTTTGAGCACATGTTTCATTATCAATGTGCCATCTTGTGCATTGGACAATGCAATTCCGCAATAATGACCAACAGTATCTATGGATAGCATATATGATGTGTCCGCTATCATCGAATCTTAAACTCATCTATCAAGATTCGTTCAATCAGTTTGACTGCTAGATCATTTGTATTCAAAAGATGGAGGGGCATATGCAAAAACACCATGGTCGACTCATCATCTTGGACGCCGAGGATTGGAGTACCTTGCCATTTTGCGCCTATCGGAAGTGAATACACGGGTTTTGCATTTGCTTTTGGATACAATGGATACACAAGTACTGATCCACGTTCTTTTATGAGATTTGGATACATTGCTCCTCCATGTTCTATGCCAATGAATTCCGTTCCATTTCTAATTGCAAGCGGATCACTTGAAACTTCACTTGTTCCAATTGAATCAATAGGTGAAAAATCTCGGATTTCAGTTCGCATATCTTCGCTTAATGGAGCGGGTAGATCTGCAATAAAGAGCACTTTTCCACCCGATCGAGTATAGGAAGTCAAAGATTGTTGAGCAAGAGACATGCTTGGCGATTTGTCTGTATACCAAACAATTGCCGAATAGAGATTCAATGATTCAATGAACATTGGATTTATGAATGGAGGTATCGTTTTGGCAGGAGCATCTGCAGTACGAGTAGAATTGATATCCAAAACATCAAATCGTCCATCAAATGAATTTGAACCGATGAGTGACAAAGCGCGAGAATAAAAATTATCGATATCCTTATTTGCACAATCCTTTATCAATAATATCGGACCTTTGGCAGCCCTTACAAACCAAGTCTTGTTGGGAGTTGGATATCGTAAGACTTTGCTCGAAAGTTTACCTATGTCTTTGGCTCGTACATATATGGCATTATTCTCATTCATTAATAACCCATCTTTGATTGTCACATTGAACAAACGGGTGTTTTTTGGTAGTGTTTTCCAGTTTGCCTTTGGGGTGGAATCATTCAGTGACCATTCTATGGACTCAAGAGTTGCATCTCCATCTGGATCAGTAACGAATATTTTGAATGTTGCAAATGCAAAGGTGGTATCCGGCAATGCAACGGATAGTGAAGACTTAGCAGTTGTATCATTGCCCCATGCAATGATTGGGGCAGAATTTTTGATTGGGAAGAGCAGATTAGCGGGTGTTGGATCAACAGCACCATGAAGCTTAGGAAAATCCTCTCCGGAATCATGGAATCCATTATTGTTTTTGTCCACAAATTCTATGCGTTCACCTTCATTGGGATATTGCTTCAATGAATTGTCGATAGCGGCAATTGAAAAGCGAAAGTTGGTATCTGAACTTTCTACTTGCAATGCAAATGTGGAATCATTCTTTCTTGTGAAATACCAGTTTCTTTTATCCCAAGAAAATACATAGCCGATTACCATGCCATCTGTATCTTCTCCTGACCAACTTACAAAGACTCTGCTATTTTGTTGATTACGAATTGAGTCCAAAAACAAGGTAGTATTCGGAGGTTGATTATCACTTGGATTTATCAGCGTTTCATTGCAAGATGAAGTGAGCAATACGCCAAGAAAAATCAAGATATAGAAAGTATATTTCATGAATGTTCAGCCTTTTTTCAATTGTGCCGATGCAATGGTCAATGCAGATACTGAGCGTGCTCCATGTTCAAGTAGTACTTCTGCACAATGCTCCAATGTTGCCCCGGTTGTAAACACATCGTCTATCAACAACAATCGTTTATTGATGATGTTTTCTTTTATAGTAAAACTGAATGCAGCTTGTACATTGCTTTGTCTCTCTTCAATATTCAGTGTTGTTTGTGACATTGTATAATGATTGCGATGCAAACAATCAATCACGTCAAGATGATGCTCATGAGCAAAACCTTTGGCGATTTCACATGCCTGATTGAAACCGCGTTCTCTCCTCCTTGCCGCATGTAATGGTATTGGAATGATGGCATCCACATCATGTTTCGGTCTATACAAGGCCAACATTCTTCCAAATTGAAATGCCATGTTGATTCCAAGCCCATATTTCATTTCATGAATTGCGATTTGAATTGCTCCATCATGCTGAAATTCAAAGAGACTGTCTACATGGAGAAGGGAAGTGCTTTTATTGCCTTTTCTGAATAATGAATTCAGAAGAATATCCGATGTTGGAGAAGGGTCGAAAGACATGTAACAAGAGTCACATATTCTATGAATAATCGAATCACCTTGAATGTTCACGGAACAAATGCAACAATGAATGGGAGCGATGGCTTCCAAAATCTCATGAGCATAGGTGATTATGTTGAACTTATTTTTCATGCTCAAACATAAACTGCAATCTTTTCGAAATGGATTCAGGTAGATGCGGAATAATTCTTCGTGGTATCAACATGCCTGACAATGATGTGATATCACCAAAGACTCTTTGCTTCAAAGCGGTATGTGCCAGATAATTGAATCCGCTTGAACCACCGGTACCAATTCTTGCACCAATCATGCGCATAGTCATTGAAGCATGCCTATATCGCCAAATAGACAATGTTTCATCAAAACCACATATTGCTTGAAGCAATTCATTGGGCCTGTCCAGCAATGGAAAATCTCTGTATAATTGAATGAACAATGCAGCCAATGTGGCTTTGTGAGACAATCTACGATCGCCATTCTCTATCAATGCCTGATATGTATTTCCATCAAAAAGGGAAGTGAATGCATGTTCTGCTTGATTGACTGATTCCAAACGTGAAATTCGTTCTTCTTCAGACAAGATAGCATGCGAATGAATGTCTGCTCTGTCTTTTTCAAAACTTGCTGATACCGCATGTTTATATTCTTCCCAAAAACGATAGTCATCAGTTTCAAGAAATGGGGTATGCTCCAACCATGATTGGACAGCCTGAAAAAGTGTGGTTTTTTTCTCGGCAATCTGAACCATGTTTTTATCAAAATCTTTCATTGCAGTCATGAATGATCGATTCATGCGTTTTTCGGATGGCAAGCCAAGTCTCATCTCAAGGACTCGGAATTGAACAGACTGAAATCCACTAGCAGGATGCAATAAATCTCTGAAATCCATGAAATCAAGTGCTGTCATCGTTTCGAGAATAGAAAACTGTTCCATGCTCATCGACAATATACTTTGCATTCTTTTCAATCGATGAACACATATGGCAATCTCATGCTCTTTTATGGATTCCTGAGATAGGATATTGATCACAGATTCCAATTCGAACAAAATCTGCTTGAACCATAATTCAAATGCCTGATGCGTGATGATGAAGAGCATTTCATCATGAGCTTCCACGCCAACTTTATCACTTTCCGGGAATTGTGCTTCCAGGATACTCCTCAGTTGCAAGTATTCAGAATAATAAACAGATTGTTGTTTTTGTTGACTCATATCAGTAATGGTAATATCTTGTAAAATAAGCCAATAATAGACTCTTTGCACTTCTTGATTGATAAAGAGTAGGCATAGTCTGCAAATATACGATTTCCCATTGCCATTTCAGGGTTCAGAATCTATGGATGGAACGCAAAATCTTACCGGTTTAGGCCATAAACCTTGCTTATGGACTTTTTTCCAGGAAAAGCATGATCAAGATATGGCAGATATAAGGCAAAATTTTCCTATTTTTGTGTTCTTGCTTTTTTGCGTGTGTATTGAGGAGTATGACCTTCATGTTGAAAGTTTCAATCCTTGGAATGGAAGACGGCGATCATACATTCACTGCAGAAACTGCGGTTTCGGCCATACAGGACATGTTCCCTGAATTCACCGGTGTGATATCAGTAAAGGGAACAATCAAAAAGCAGGGCAAGCGCTTGATGTTGAATGCGGAGGCATCGTGCAATGCGCATTTGATATGCGATGTTTCCGGTGAGGAATTTGATCAAGAGATCAAAGCCCCCATCAATGCACATTATCGTTTGGATACACAGTTGTACTCTTTGAGCAAGTCTCAAGATGAAGGCAATGAAATTATCCTGAGAGATGATGAAGAAGATATTGATTTCACAGATGAAGCACGGCAAGAGCTTGCAATACATTTGCCGATGAAAAGAGTCGCTCCGGCTTATGCTGATACAACGTTTGAGGCATTGCACCCAGAGCTGCTTGATGAAACAAACAAGGTTGTGGATGATGCTGATTCACCGTTTGCAGCCCTCAAACATTTGAACATACAGAAAAACTGATTTTTTATTGGAGCATTCAGATGCCAAATCCCAAAAGAAGACATTCGAAATCACGCAGAGACAAGCGTAGAACGCATTATATAGCCGTTGCACCAACGGTTGCCTCATGCGCTCACTGTGGCAGCATGAAATTGAATCATACTGCTTGTCCTTCCTGCGGTTATTACAATGGTCGCAAGATGGTTGAAATGAATAGCGGAGCTTCTGCTGAATAAGCAAGCCATTGCCGAACTTGCCTGCAAGTTTAACGACTATAGTAACCAATGATTATGCATCCCATTCGCATTGCAATTGATGTCATGGGTGGAGATTTTGCTCCTTTGAACGAGATTCAGGGAGCAATTCTTGCTTCTGAGAAGTTCAAGGAACAATCTCTTGATGTTGAATTCCTATTCATTGGAAAAGAACAAGACATTCGCAATGCAATGAAGGGTTTGTCCTATCCCCATTTGCGCTTTTCCATTCAACATGCCGACGATGTCGTTTCAATGCATGATGATCCAACCTCGGTAATCAAATCAAAAAGACAATCTTCATTGTTCATGGGCATCGACATGCATGCTCGAGGCAATGCAGATGCATTTGTTTCAGCCGGGAATACCGGGGCGGTGATGAGTACAGCCACTGTTGTATTGGGTAGAATCAAAGGGGTGAGCAGGCCAACGATCGGTACCTTTCTTCCAACCCAACATGGCAGGCCGGTTTTATTGCTTGATGTCGGTGCCACCATAGAGTGTAAACCACGATTTCTCTTTGAATATGCAATCATGGGTGATGTCTATTCGAGAATCGTTCAAGGCATTGAGCAACCAAAAATAGGTCTATTGAATATCGGTGAGGAAGAAACCAAAGGTATTGAACCAATACTTCAAACCCATGCATTGCTGAAAGAGAGTACATTAAATTTCATTGGGAATGTGGAGGGAAGAGATGTTCTCGCGGGTACTGCCGATGTTGTGATTTGTGATGGTTTCGTAGGTAATATCGTGTTGAAATTTGCCGAGAGTATGCTTGGATTGTTAAAAGCAAAAATCAAAGGGTTTGCAGCATCAGGAATTTTGAATAAGTTAATGGTCATGTTGATGCTAATACCGCTGAAAAAAATCCTCAAAGATTTCGATTATCAGGAATATGGCGGTGTTCCTCTTCTGGGAGTGAACGGTGTCATCATCATTGGTCATGGAAAATCTAGTCCCTTAGCAATTCAAAATATGCTTATACGAGCTGTTGAAGTTATCCAGGGAAATGTTAATGCATCCATCAAACAAGCTTTGGCCGAATCAATCAACTAATTCAACAAACAACAACGTACATTATGCCTATTACCATATCATCAATCGCTCATTATGTTCCTCAAGAAATATTCCCGAATTCTTATTTCGAGGATAAAGTAGAAACATCAGATGAATGGATACAATCCAGGACCGGAATCAAAGAACGAAGATTTCTCATGGAAGGAGAATTATCTGATATGCTTTTGCCGGCAGTTGAGCAATGTTTATCGGAGAGAGGAATAGGCCCTGAAGAAATTGATTGCGTGATTGTCGCAACCATCACTCCTGACAATCGTTTCCCATCAGCCAGTGCAACGCTGCAACATAAAGCAGGCATGACCAATGCTTGGGGCTACGATTTATCTGCTGCTTGCTCAGGATTTCTGTATGCACTCATGAGCGGGGTTGGTTTGATTGATTCAGGAACCTGCAAAAAAGTTCTTGTATGCGGTGGCGACAAAATGAGCTCAATTTTGAATTTCAATGATAGGACCACATGCATCCTTTTCGGAGATGGCGGTGGTGTTGCTCTGCTTGAAAAAACCGAGGATCAAGACATTGGCATTCAGGACAGCATATTGAGAATGGATGGCAAGGGCGGACATTATCTATACATGAGTGATCATGGCGATGGTGCCAAAGCACCATTTGAGAAATATCCCGAAGAAGTCAAAGAACATTATGTCATACAGGACGGACAATCCGTTTTTAAATCCGCGGTTGTCGGCATGGCAGATGTATCCGCCGAAATAATGGAAAGAAACAATCTCACTTCAGATGATATAGCATGGTTGGTTCCGCATCAAGCGAATCTTCGCATCATAGATGCAACGGCCAGAAGAATGGGGCTAGATCCATCCAAAGTAATCATCAATATTGACAAATACGGAAATACAACTGCAGGAACGATTCCCATATGTCTTTCTGAATTGCATCATCAAGGAAAATTGAACTATGGAGATAAAGTGATTCTTGCAAGTTTTGGAGCAGGTTTCACATGGGGAAGCATTCTTTTGACATGGGGGATTAAATCATGAGTAAAACAGCATGTCTCTTTTCCGGTCAAGGTTCACAATATGTGGGCATGATGTCTGATTTGATGCGCGATTTTGATCATGCTGCTTCACGTATGAAACAAGCATGTGACATTGCGGGTTTTCCACTTGATACAATTTGTTTTGAAGGCCCTGCTGAGACACTCAAAGAAACACGATATACTCAACCTGCTTTGTTTGTGCATGAAGCAATACTCTGGGATCTAGTGAAAGACAAGCTTGCCCATGATGCATTTGCAGGACATTCCCTTGGTGAATATTCTGCATTATATGCCGCAGGTGTAGTTTCATTCGAAGATGCAATGCGATTGGTTCTCTTGCGAGGATCATTAATGTTTAATGCCGGCAATGAAAAGCCCGGAACGATGTTCGCAGTCATAGGAATGAGTGATGAGCAAGTGATAACAATATGCAAGGAATTATCCGCTGATGGTATCATCGTTCCCGCAAATTTCAATTCGCCCGGTCAAATTGTATTGTCCGGTGATGCAGAATATGTAAGGAGTAAAGCACCACTGTTCAAAGAAGCCGGTGCACGCATGGTTACAGAATTACAGGTTAGTGGCGCATTCCATTCTCCTTTGATGGGGTCAGCTGCCGAAGAATTAGGGAAGGCGATTGATGCCGTTACATTCAATCAACCAACGATGCCGGTATTCCCAAATGTGACGGCAAAAGCTGTTACCGATCCTTTAGAATTGAAACGCTTGCTTTTGGAACAATTGACTGCACCGGTATTATGGGCTCAAAGCATGCTTTCAATGCATGATTCAGGCATTACAACATTTTGCGAGATTGGCCCCGGCAAGGTATTGCAAGGTCTTGTGAAAAGAACAATCAATGATCCCGAACTCACAATTCGAGGCATAGACACATCCAATGATGTACATACCCTTTTTGGTCAAGGAACTTAAGCATGGAAAGCGCATCAAAAGTAGCATTGGTAACCGGCGGCTCACGAGGAATCGGCGAAGCAATTGTCAGAAGATTGGCTCATGATGGATACATTGTATACGGAACATACAATAGCAATCCAGAAAAAGCCGCAGCTATTGCCAATGAACTGAAAGCAGAAGGTAAGATTGCACATTTTAAGAAAATGGACATATCCTCCTTTGAATCAATCCAGCAAGGAATTGATGAAATCCTTGCTGAATCAGGAAGGATTGATGTATTGGTCAATAATGCCGGAATTACAAAAGATACCCTACTCATGCGCATGACCGAGCAAGATTGGGATGATGTCTTGAATACCAATCTCAAAGGCGCATTTCTTTGCTGTAAAGCTGTTGCAAGGCCCATGATGTCTCAGCGATCCGGACGTATCATCAATATTAGTTCCATCGTGGGATTAAGGGGAAATGCCGGGCAGGTCAATTATTCATCCTCCAAGGCAGGTATGGTTGGACTCACCAAATCCCTGGCCCAAGAACTTGCATCTCGTAATATTTTAGTAAATTGCATTGCTCCTGGGTATATCGAAACCGATATGACAGATAAATTGAATGAAGATCAGAGAAAAGCCTTTTCGGATAAGATTCCTTTGAAAAGGGCTGCAAAACCAGAAGAAGTGGCAAGTGTTGTTGCTTTTTTCGCGCATTCTGATTCTTCATATGTGACCGGTCAGGTCATCGCCGTTGATGGCGGTCTTGCAATGTAAACACTGTTTTTCCATACTATTTATTGAGGTTCCCTCATGGCTGCCGTAGCAGACAAAGTAAAAGAGATCATCGTCACAAAATTGGGCGTTGAAGAATCACAAATAACACCAACAGCTTCATTCACAAATGATCTTGGCGCTGATTCATTGGATACAGTCGAATTGATCATGGAATTCGAACGTGCATTCAATATCACTATAGAAGATACAGATGCCGAAAAAATTCAAACAGTCGGTGATGCAATTTCCTATTTGGAATCACGCGCTTCCTGATTGGTCGCTTTCTGTTGATATTGCATAATATCAGTATTTTCGAAGCTCATGAACAGCCACTGATCCGGTACTCATTCCAGGATAAGTGGCTTTTGTTTTCAATAGAGCAAATTGATTATTTCTTTGTGAGATCTCATGCCACGATATAATTATCCCACCATCGTTGTGACAGGCGTAGGGGCTGTGACCCCGATAGGAAACACGGCTCAAGACTATTGGAATGGAATGATGAATTCAGCCAATGGGGCCGGACCAATCACTCGATTCGATGCTGAAAAATTTGATACACGTTTTGCTTGTGAAGTAAAGCACTATGATCCACTATTGCATATCAATAAAAAAGAAACTCAAAGGATGGATCTCTTTACTCAATTCGCCATCAGTGCATCGGCAATGGCTGTTGAGGATTCAGGAATAGATTTTGAAAAAGTGAACAAAGAAAGAGCCGGTGTTATTATTGGTTCAGGTATTGGTGGTATGTGGACATATCATCATCAACAACAAAATCTGTATGAACGTGATGGGAATCCTGATCGTATCTCACCATTCTTTGTTCCCATGCTCATAAGTGATATTGCTGCAGGACATGTAGCGATTCGTTATGGTTTGAAAGGTCCAAATTATGCTACTGTTTCTGCTTGTGCCACATCAAGTCACTCCATTGCCGATGCACTGATGATCATGCAAAGAGGTGATGCAGATATAATGTTGGTTGGAGGAAGTGAAGCAGTTGTTTGTCCGATGGGCATAGGTGGTTTTAATTCAATGAAGGCATTGTCAACTCGCAATGATGATCCCATGTCCGCAAGCAGACCATTCGATCTTGGAAGAGACGGTTTCGTTATGGGTGAAGGAAGCGGAGTAATGGTTATCGAAACCCTTGAACATGCCATGAATCGCGGTGCTGAAAAAATCTATGGTGTGTTGGCAGGCATCGGCTTGACAGATGATGCTTTCCATATCACCCAACCGGCACCGGGTGGAGAGGGAGCAGTTCGGTCGATGAAGCTTTGCATTCAAGATGCTGATTTGACTCCCGGAGATATTGATTATATCAATGCTCATGGAACTTCAACTCAGTTCAATGATAAAAATGAATCAGCTGCCATAAAAACTGTGTTCGGTGATCATGCACATTCCATGGCGATTAGTTCTACAAAGTCCATGACCGGTCATTTGCTCGGAGCAGCCGGTGCAATCGAAGCTATAGCCACAGTCCTTGCAATAAGACATTCCATGGTTCCACCAACTATCAATTATACGACTCCAGACCCTGATTGCGATTTGAACTATGTACCGAATGTGCCAATTGCAAAGCCCATAAAAGCTGCCATAAGCAATACATTCGGCTTTGGTGGACACAATGCTTCAATTTGCTTCAAAGCTTTCGAAGGGTGAGAACCACTTTGTCATATAACTTCATTTGCAGGTTGAATGTACAATTCAACCTGTTTTTTATTTTTTGAGAAGTAATGAAAACCCCTGTCATTGTTCAGCAGATCTACGACAATTTTTTCCGATTGCCCACATTCAAACGTAATCCGAAAAAACCACATTTCCCTGTACTTGGATTAATGAATAAGTCCAAAAAAGTAGAACTAGAACAATCACTTGGAATAAAGATTGATCATGTAGGGTATTTTGAACAAGCACTTACGCATCGTTCTTATTTACAGGTGAACATAGAGCTTCATCTCATTGCAAATGAACGTCTGGAATTTTTGGGTGATGCCATCTTGGGCATGGTGATAGCGGAATATTTATTCTATCATTATGAGCAAGACCATGAAGGTGAGTTAACCAAAATGCGATCATGGTTGGTAAATAAAAAGTCACTTGCACATTGTGCACGTTCTTTGCACTTGGAGCGATTCCTTCTTCTTTCTTTCAGTGCGGATCAATCATTGCAGAAAGGCAATGAAACTATTTTGGCGGATGCAATGGAATCAATCATTGCGGCTATCTATCTGGATTCAGGTCTGCAACAAGCCAGATCATTCATTTTGGATCGCCTTGTTCCAATGCTCACCAATGAGATGATCATGAAAGATTCGAATTTCAAAAGTATCTTATTGGAACTGGTGCAATCCCAAGGTAAGGAAGCGCCAAAATATTCTGTGGTTGATGCCACTGGACCGGATCATGAGAAAGAGTTTCTCGTCGCAGTATATGTGTCCGGTCAAGAAATGGGAAGGGGATCCGGAAAAAGTAAAAAACAGGCCGAACAAGCTGCTGCTCATCAAGCTCTCGAACTTGTTCTACGTGAACATTCCATGCTGAATGGAAAAGAAAAGGAATCCTGATACGTGAAACAATCTCCATATCTGCAATTGCCATCAACGTGGGCAACACTACAAGGTTTTCATCAAATCGTGATTTCATCTCACCTTGATCCTGATGGAGATTCAATTGGCAGCGCTATAGGTTTATACCATCTATTGCTTGCACAAGGGAAAAAAGTCAGCATAGTCAATCAGCATCCGATTCCAAAAAACCTCACATTTCTTCCTCTCGACAAATTAGCATATGTGCTTGCAGATAGCCCCGATGCACAAGATGTGATTTCTGATGCTGATGCTTGGTGCATATTGGATTTGAATGCTCCGCAAAGACTTGGACCGAATCTCAGACCTTTCTTTGATATGTTCAAAGGGACTTCCTTTGTATTTGATCATCATGTGGAGCCTATGATCAATGTGCATTCATTGAATGTGATCACTGAGGCTTCATCCACTTGTGAGATCATCGCACGAATGGCCTTTGATTCAGGAATTAACGTTTCCTCTGATGCCGCTCATGGCCTCTATACTGGGATTATGACGGATACAGGGGGATTCAGGCATCCAAGAACCAATGCAGATGTCATGAGACTCGCTGCTCTTCTCATGGACTGCGGCGCAGATCCCGTCATGATTTATGATAAAGTGATGAATGCTCAATCGTTTGGATCGATGAAATTACTCGGGGCTGCATTATCCAATTTGCGTTTGGAACATGATGGATCGCTCATCTTGATGATCATGCGAAAAGAAGATTTGGCCGGATATTCCTCGGAAGATCTTGAGGGATTTGTAAACTATACATTGAGCATTGCAGGAGCCAAGATAGGGGGAATGATTACTGAATGGCCTGATGGAACGGTGAAGATGTCACTTAGAGCAAAACCACAATATGAAGTTCGCTCCATTACCGAACATTTCGGTGGCGGTGGCCATATGCAAGCTGCAGGAGCCAGGGTGAAAGAAGGGAATATTGATCATATCATTCAAACTATCATTGATCTTACCCAATCAAGCATCAATAAATAGGTAGTATTTCAACCCAAACTGTATCTCCTTTATATAGCATAAGGGGAGTGCGTCTATAGTCTGGTTTGATTATAGGATTATCATATGTTTGTTCGAATTCTGGATTGATTACTATCAACACCAACTCAAATTGAGATGCATAACTTCTTGCCGAACCCAATGGTATTTCTTCAAACGTTGTGCTGGATATTCCTGATGTGTCTTCTTCAGGTGGTGCTTGGCTTACTGTTAATGTAATTGTGGAGCCATAAGGCAAATTTATTCCATAGCGTGGACTTTGCCTCAATACAACTCCATCTGGTTTATCATCCCGTTCAACATATTCAATATCACCAACATTGAAACCGAGTCGCATGATATCTAACCATGCTTCGCGTTCCTTTTTCCCTATAACATATGGTACAGTGATTTTTTCTATCCCTCTGCTGACTGTGATATATAGTCTTCTTCCTTCACGAACTTCGGAACCTGAAAAGGGTAATTGACTGATGATATATCCTTTGGGGACCTTTTCATTATACACTTCTCGAACATCAGCAACTCTGAGTTTTGAATTTTTGACGATATCATCTGCATTTTTGAGCGACAATCCCGTTATATTTGGAACTTTGATGGTCGCAATGGAATGGACATAGGGTGGCATCACACATGAGTCAATGAGCCAAAGTATGAGAAACAATATGAGCAGGATCACTGCAAACGTTTTGGAAAACTGCTTAATCCCTAAGCGCTGTTCAAGAAATTCTTTTATCATGCAAACAACCTATATCCCTATGCGAATCAAGGCGCAAATTAGTAAAAACCTCTTTCTTGCCCTAATTTCATTGCAAGTCTTCTTGACCATGGAACTATATGCAGAGGCATGGCCAAGACCAAAAGGGAAGGGATTTGTGCAATGTTCAGTTGGGTCAATGTCAGGTTCCAGTTTTTTTGAATCTGATGGATTACGCACGAGTGGCTTATATGACAGTCTCGCATTGAGTACGTATACATTCGATTTTTCGGGTACATTGATGACATTGTCAGGAGAGTATGGACTGACCAATGATATCACGATTTACGCAGCTTTGCCGTTTGGATCATATTCTTTGAATGAAAAGTTTGTCACCGATTCCATAGGGAATCGCCCAATTCGCGCAATATTGAGCAGAACATTGCTTTCATGGTATGCGATTGGCTCACGATATACAATGTATTCCGGTCCATTGATAGCAACCATAAGCGGAGAATTCCGCCTGCCACCATTTATGGGTATTCCTAATGATCCTACCGCAGAATATCTTGGCGGAGGTTCAAATGAAGGCATAGTTGCCTTGCATATCGGTATTCCATTTGAGAAGAGTTGGCTTGAAGTCAAAGGTGCTCTATCACTTCGAGAGAAAGCTTGGAATGATCGCTTCTTAGTTCATGCCGAAGCAGGTTTTTCATCTGTTGAACGAACTGCACTGAAATTTTTTGTTGATCTGCAACAACCATTGGGGGCTGCAAGAGATATCCCGGAATTTGATATACGAAAGATACATCCTGCAGAATTTTTTGCATCAGCAGGTGCATCTTTCACCATATCATTGCCCGATGGTGTATCACTCGAAGCAATGTATAATCTTCGCATGCTGGGAACAACTGCTTGGAGTTTGGGAACGGTTATGCTCAGTGCAGGATATGCATTCTAATGCCATCAACCATTGAAATCATAGGTTTTTTGACAGGTATACTGGGGGTATACCTCACGATTAAGCGCTCTCCTTTTTGCTGGCCGATAAGCTCAATCAATGTCTTGCTCTATTGTTTTCTGTTTTATGAGGAACAGCTCTATGCTGATGCAGGATTGCAATTGGTCTTTTTCTCATTCTCGATCTATGGTTGGATACTATGGACTA
>Ga0172376_10001443_pt1 | contig 30371 bp, 43 predicted proteins | sample Lak35m_FD_121114 | JGI IMG/M metagenome (GOLD analysis project Ga0172376, IMG submission 121114) | Freshwater microbial communities from Kabuno Bay, South-Kivu, Congo - kab_092012_35m | ecosystem: Environmental > Aquatic > Freshwater > Lake | place: Democratic Republic of the Congo: South-Kivu...
ACCTGAATCACCTGTCATAACAATCTCAAATCCGTCAGGACCTTGGCCTTCAGAATCTGAAGCAGTTCCGCCAGAGAGTTTGAAAGAATATTCAACAGACCAGGGTCTTTCCTTGATGATCCTATCGTCTTCGACGGCTTCTTTTATGAGACTGTACAGTGCTGACCTTGTGATCTTCATTCAATTAATTATGGAACTTCTCTCATAATTTCAGGAATTCTTACTTTCACGACGGATCCATCAGGCATCGCGACAGATTGATATTCCTCTGTCCTCGAAGAATCAAAATCATCGTTCGTGATCAAATCGGGAAGTTCGTGAATTGTTTGAACTTGCGTCGACGTCACGCCGTACCACTCACCAGACTTTTTCACAGCGATGTCTACAAGTTTGTTTACTTGAGAAGTGGCCCTTTGAAGAAGAGTCTTTCGAACCTTTTCGGCAGTATCAAATACTTCACCATCAACCTGATCCAGAGAGATCCTGTTCACCTTGTCGGATCCTGCTTGGAGAATGTAGCTGATCTCTTCTCCTTTCAGGGTTCGCTTCGTTATGGTCTCCACGACCTGCATGGGATAGACTTGGTTCTTCTTCGACAGAACCACGTAAAGAACTTGACCGATCTCGTACATGTCAATCCTCTGACTCTTCTTGTGGATCCACATCTTCTTGCTCGAAAGGAAAGACTCCCATGGGCGGCGGACCGAGCGGCGCAACTATGTGATCAGGCGCTTCTTCACCCAGAGGAACGTTGGCCTCCTTCATCGTCGCAGTCAACTTTTCCCAAAGACGATCTTCGAGAAAAACTCTGTCCTCAACTTCTGCAAGTTGCTGGCTAAGAGTCTTCCGAGTGTCTGGAGGAAGCACGACGCTAAACAAGTCTCTGATGTGTGCAAGCTCGGATCGAGTGAACCTCACTTCATATGTCTTACGCTTCTTGATCTTGTCTTTGCTCATGGTTTTCCTAATACCTGCTACCAGGCTGATCGGGTTCATTTGAATTGGTACATTGTAGTCTGTGATCAGTGGCGTGAGGACACCGCTTATTACCACACTTGACACAGACGACCATTCTATACAGGACGGGATTGTCTAGACCAAGCTCGGGTCTGTTGAGACAATTGTAACAATTGGTGCACCTCTCCTCTTCCATCACGCGGCCGTCGGGTCGGTGAGTGCCTCAATGAAGAGATCAAAAGTATCTTGGTGATCGACGCTCGATTGGATCTTCACGACCTTTAGTGCCGCCTGAAGAGTCTTCATGTCAAGCTTCTCCGAATATTCCTCGATGACTTCCTTGCGGTCTTCCTTGAGGAGCTCGATCTCATTGTCGATGTTCTCAATGCGACCGACAAACTCCTTGACCAAGTCTCGAAGGGCGTTGATCTCGTCGGGCTGGAGGTGAGCTACGTTGTATTGGGCCGGGGATTGCTTCTTCTTGGGCATGCCCCTATGATACTACTTGATGAGAGTCTTGTTCAGAGTGCCTCGATCTTTTTTATCATGGCTTTGAAGTCTTTGATGTACAGGGAGTCCTCGGGGATTCCAGCACGGACGACAGAATTGATCTGATCATTTAAGCTTTTCACGTAGAATTCCTTCATAGACTTTCTCACACTGTCTATGAGCATCTTCTCTGCATTTGCCCTTTCCTCGCCCTTAAGATCTTTCACTTTGTCGATGTCTTTTATCGGCTTCATTGCGAGTCGCTCAAGATCTTCTACAGTTCTGGACTTTCTTATCAAACTCTCTGCTTGTTCGTAGATTTTTTCAAGTGTCTCTCTGTAAGTGGCTATCGCAACTCGCTGTATCTCCTTGAGTCGTGGCGACTCAGACACTCTATTCATAAAGACGCTGCTCTTTAATATCTTCTCGGGTGTTATCTTAGATTTGTGCTGAACTTCAGCCTCTGCAAGACGTGACTCGCCGTAAAAGCTCTTTGGAGACTTTGAACTAGATCTTGAGCGCCTGATGTTTCCTTCGCCGTCATCCCCGGCGGCCCAGCGCTCTGCAGCTATGGCTTTTTCCTTAAACAAATCGAACAATTCATCAGACTCACCACCAGTTACAGCAGAAAGAGCGCCCTTTATTACTTCAGGAGATTTCTTGCCAACCCAGTATGAAGTCGTTAGAATAGGAGAAGCCATGAACGCAAGCATACCGGCGTCGCTATTTTTGAGAGCGCTCTCTGTTCTTTCATACACATCTTTGTATTCGTCTCTAATTTTTTCTATCTTCTCGTCCTGCTCGTCAAAAAGCGAAGAGTAATTGTATCCGTAAATCGGTATGAGAGTCGTGAGAACGGTCTGTAGAGCAACTGACAAGAGAGTCTTTGTGGCTTGTGCAATCTCTTTTGTCTTGCCAACTGTAGTCTTAAATACATCCACAAAGGGAGAAACGAAAGCGTCGTAGAGGTCTTGACTTGTTCCAAATCTGTTAGTGTACGGTCCGCTGGTATAGTCAAAAGCGCCATCGCTGTACTCGTCTTCCTTGAGAATGCTTCTCACGTACTCTCTCAACAGTGTCTCGTTCTGGTCGCTCTTTTTCCGCATTGTGCTATTAATTATACGAGGCCCGTCTATATTTAAACGAAATGAGAAAGATAGCTCTAGTTCCAATCAGCGGCAAACCGATACACGCAGGTCACTGGGGTCTCATAGAGATAGCTTCGGGCGAGTGTGACGAAGTCCGTCTCTTCATCTCGACTTCCGACAGAGTCAGGAAGGGAGAGATTCCCATCTACGGATCGGACACAAAGAGAATCTGGGACGACTACTTGGAGCCGGCTCTACCGAGCAACGTCGAAGTGACTTACGGCGGCTCACCGGTGCAGAAAGTCTTCGCAGCACTGGAAGACGCAGAGGGAGATCAGGACAGGACGTCCACGTTCGTGATCTACTCAGACGTCGAGGACATCCTCAAGTTCACAGACAATTTTCTGAAGCGTTCGGCGGAGGGTCTGTTTGAAAGAGGACAGATAGTTCTCCGCGGAGTTGACAGGAACGAGACAGTGAACGTGAGCGGTACAAAGATGAGAACCTTCTTGACCAATGGAGACGTGAGAAACTTCAAGAAATTTCTACCGCAACCGGTTCAGCAGTATGCAAATGAGATCTTGAGCATATTGTCGAGAGGCAGTTTATAATTAGAGGCACCATGAGCAACATCCTAAAGCGCTACATAAAAGAGATTCTAACAGAAGAGATTGCAACTGTTTCAAGAGGAACTCAGTCTGACGTATATGACGTTCAATTTGACAAGTCGGGCAACATCAGGGCAGGAAAAAAAGTAAACGTTGGAGAAGAGAAAGAGGCTCTTTTGAAAAAAGCATCAAAATTGTCTTTGGCGCCTATGGGAGCTCTTCTCTCAAAGCTTAACGATCCTAAAATTCCATTGCAGCAGAATGCAAAAAGTCCCACTCAGATTAGTCAAATACTCAACGACTATTGGGCAGATACCCTTGGCTGGGCTGTTCCTCCAAGAATAGGCAGGGGTGAACTTGCTCTATCAATGGCTTTCAAGAGAAGTACTAGCATAAGTGAACCAGACTTCGTAAGTGAAGATGGTCGCATAAAAATGTCTGTAAAATTTTCTGGTGCGGATGGCAAATCTACTGTACTCACGGGCGGATCTGATCAAAGAGTAGCTGATGTTGCACAAGAGCTTGCTAATTTATTGAAGATAAAGTTTCCTCAAGGTGGATCGTGGAGCGCTACTCAGTTGAGGCAAATTCTCTCGGAAACAAATCCAAGGACCAGGTCAGCTTTAATACGCAAAATAAGAAATGTTCTAGAGAAGTTGAAAACTGTCATACTAACAGAGCACGAAGCACTGGGTATCATGATGATAGACATTAATCACGGCTTCTATTTCGTTGACGACCCTTCGCAGATACAACCTTCGTCGATAAGATTCGGCGGAACAAGAGTGGAGTTTAAGGGACCGTACGGATCTGGTTCGACACTCGAGAGCGCTCTCGACGAGTTTTCGTGATCAGACTATCGGTTTGATCTTCACGCCGCCGCGGCCGTACTTGAAGAGGCCCAGGATCTGATTGGCTGCTGCAAAGCTGCCTGTGAACTTGTAGGCGTTTCCCTTGTAGATGAAGACGACGCCCTCCATGGGTGACGTGATGTTCTCCACGGACTTGAGCTTGCCCATCTGCTGAGACAGGACCGTCATTGCTGACTCTTCTCCGCTGGCCTCGATGGACCTTATGGCCCTCTGAACTTCGCCTCGAAGACGCTCGACTTCCTTTCCGCTGTCGTCAATGAGAGTGGAGCTCAGTCCCTTGAGGACCTCGACGGCGAAGTCGTTGATGGCCAACTCTATGGGTCGAACGTACTTCTTCAGAAGAAGAGGTGACCTTTTCACAAATTCTGAGACCTTACCATGATATGATTTATCAAGAATTTTCTTGATGTCAACGACGCTCGGTGCTCCTTCATACCCTAGACACCTACTCAAGACCATCTTTTCCGCCTTGGGTGGCAATCCAAGACCTCTAAGGTCGTCTTTCATCAGGACAGTGAGGTAATTTTCCATTGTCGAGGAATCGTCGCCACCTGCTGCTGTTATTGCAGTGTCAATTCGTGCGACAGTGTCCTGATAAGTGGTACCGTTAGATAGATCACGCATTCTGACGACAGAAGGACCCCTAACTCTCCAGCCTGTTGCATCGACAGCTCTCTGCATCTTCTCAATGTTCTGAGTCAGTATGTCAATTCCGCCGACTTCATCTTCAGACATCTGAACTTCACCCGTTCCGGCGCGCTTGAAAACCGGCCAACCGTGGAAGACGAGGTTGTTAGAATCGTAATTGATGACATTGGGATTCTTCGTGTAGATGATCTCCATGGAGTACCAACGGTTGGCTGAAGGACCGAAGACCCTTTGCTTCAACTTGTTGGGTAATGCACCGATGGCACCCTCGAGGACCTTAAAGGCCCCAGTGAAAGCCTCCTCGACCGAACCACGACCTGCAAACTTGGCTGCGAGAGCTGCCGCGTCCATGCCACCGGCTTTAATGTCTGAACCTCTTGTGACCTTCACAGAGTCTTGTGACATGTCGTAAGAGAAGACGAGATTCATACCGTCCATCTTCTCAGAAACCTTTTCCAACCGACCTGTGGAAGCCTTGCGGAGGATCGTCTTGATCTCCCTGAAAGTCAAGTCCTTATTGTCGTACAGGTGCTGCAAATGTCCGACTAAACCGCCCTCTAAGATAGTCTCACTCATCTTCGTCTTCCGTCACAGGAGGCTTGTTCTTCGCGGCCTGGCGCATCGCGGACTTGAGCTCTGCCCTGAGGCGTGTGATGAGACGTGCATAGTTAGCTCGAGTCTCGGTGCCTTTGCGTTGACGATCCCTCCACTTGATGAGGTCTTCGATCCTGTACTGCAGGTCGGTCACGTGCTTGTCAGAACCCCACTCTGCCTTTCCGTCGGTGACATCTGCCTCTCGAATGCGGGATTCGAGAACAAGCTCGATGTATTCTTTTAAGTTACTCTTCGACATCTTTCATAACCTCCAATGCTCTCTTCATCCCATTGGCCAAATAGCTTTTCACGTGTCCCTCCAATATTTCATCAGGTCCCCTCAGATCAAATGCTGTCACAATCTGATCGACGAGTCTCTCTGACATGTCAAGGGTCACAATCTGACCGTCTCTTAAGCTAAACTTAACAGTTTTAGTTACGTTCATGTCTACTTCTTCTTCGGTGTGATTGGAACAGGACCGCTTGTGTCCTCAGACGATGGCTTCTTCTCGATCTTTTCTTTCTCAGGTGCCTTGATTACATTCGGCTTGATCGTCTTCACCTGCTTGTCTCCGGAGCCCTTCTTCATCTTCACGTCGGGATCAGGATCTGCAGGATCTGTTGCGATCTCTGCTTCAACCTCACCCGTAACTATCTGAGCGAGTCCCTTGAGGAATGCAAGAAGGGCGACCTTTTCTGCTTTACTGAGGCTCTCGACGTACTCATCGAGCTTGGAGGAGATAGCGGAATCCTTGAATGACTTCCCTGACCGTATCGTGTTTAGTTTATCAACGATGTCCTTGGACTTTATGTCGCCCTTCTTGAGTTTTTCCTTCTCGCTGTCTACGGTCTTCGAAGAAGTCTCTTTGTCCTGAGAGTCATCTTTCTTTTCATCAGAACTGCCTTCATCATCGAAGATGTCCTCTTCTTCACCCATCACAGTCTTCTGTTTTTCCTTCTCGTCGACGGCATTTTGATAGAGAGAAGACTTCAAGCTTTCTCTAACGATGTCATCAATAGCTTTGGAGAGTGAGGTAACCGTTTGTGTTTTCTTTTGTTTGTCCATGGAACACCGTTACTAAATATCAGTCAGTTTTTAATTAGGTCGACTCCCAATGTACACATTCTATTTTGGTGGTCAAACGAATGGGCCTTTGGATTAGAAATCTGGTAATTGCCCTGAAAAACAATCTCATCATCTCCAAGGTGCAGGAAAAACACCCTGGAGGTAAGTCCGGATGACGTGTACTTCTTGATAATGTCATATGCTTCCTTCGTTGAAACTCGAATATCTAACTTGATCTCCTTAAGAGATTCAAAAGAAATTCCAACGAGACTGCCTGAAATTAATTCTGATGTGTCATTCCACGAAACTTCCAGTGTTGTTACGACGAAAGATTCACTGAAGGCCTTTAGCTGTTCTTCTTCGAACTCAGGTAACACTCCCTTGAGTGAGTCACTCATTAAGATGCGGTTCTTCGTCTCATCGATCATGCGAGAGACTATACACTACATCCTTAAAAAGTTCATCTGCGTGTTTGGCGTATTCTTTGTCAAGCTCAGTTATCTGTTCGATGTCTTTCGTCTGTAGTGCGAGGGTCACAGTCTCTGACTGAATGGAGATAGTCGCGTTGTGTCCCACATTCTCCTCGTGGATGAGTAGCTGTCTCACGAAGTCGTTCCTTAATTCGTTGGAAATAAACCTATATGTCTTGATCAGTGAATTCTCTGATTTTTTCCACTTGTCCGTGGCGATGACGGGAACGTCCTTGCCGCGCGGCATAACAGGAAGACGCCCGAAGTCCATTGGACGACGAGCCTTGTCAAGAAACTCTTCATGCAGGCGCCTCAGGTGACTCATAGGATGACGCAACCTCCTACGACAGCTGCTTCGGTAAAGGAGGAACCGTGTGTCCAAACCTTCTTGTTTCTGTCCACGACACAAGATCCTCCCTTAAACTTGAGGTCTCTCTCCTTGCCCACACGATTTGAGACGACGACGTTGGCACTTGTCTCCTCAGCTAGCTCGACCCAGGACGAGTCTGGATATCCGTAGTCCGATCCCCAGTTGGTGAGTAGAGCGATGGTGTCCACCGAACCTCTCTTGTAGAAACGCTGTTCGTTCTTGTAGAATTTATACGTGTCTCTATAATTGTTCATCACGTCGCGGCAGACTAGGACACCAGTTCTACCCGCTCGCGTGATGACGACAGGATGAAGGTGGTCTGCAGACTCCGCCCAGAGGTTGTCCGAACCCCACAGGTTGTGCTTCTGGCAATTCCCGACTAATCCACTAGGTCCAACAATTGCTGCAGAATTGTAGAATTTTCCTTCGCAGGCCTCGACGTATCCAAATACTATGTGCGTGTTGAAGCGGCGAGCGATGGGAAGAAATGCCTCCGTCTGGTAACCGTCTTTGTTCTGCGCGCAGTCTGCAGCCTCACGCTTGTTCTCGAGGACATAACCGCTGAGGCACAACTCTGGGAGGACGACCAGAGATGCGCCCTTCGCGGCCGCCTCAAATGCAAGCTGTGTGGCAGTCTGAAGGTTCGCATAAACATCGTGCAACTCAGGCTTGAACTGCACTGCGGCTACGATTGGAGTGTCCATTACTTCCTCATTTGCCCTTCATCTGCCGCTTCATGTACTTGTCGAGAAACTCTCTGAAACCATCAAGTTCTGACACGATGTTTGGATGGTCCTTCATGAGCTGCACGTCTGCTGATGTGAGCTCACCGGACTTGTTGAGGAAGTCGATGTAATCACTCATTGCGGTGAGGACGACGATCTGCAATTGATCCGGGTCCATGCTTGAAGCGAACTGAACCTTCGCCATGGCCTTTTCTGCAGCCTGCTTCGCACCGGACTCTGAAGCATAACCCAGTTCTTGAGCGATCTGCTTGAATGAAGCTCCGCCGACGTCCGTCTGCATCACGTTCTTTCTATCTCTGCCCGCAGCAGGTGCGTCAGCCCTCGTCATCTCTTCCGCGTCTGTGTCTATGTTCATGCCTGAGAGCGTCTTGTTGAGATCATCTCTACGCTTTTGGTGGGCTCTCATCCACTCACCGCCATGGACTCCCATCGGTATCTTCTTTACTGGTGGTAGATCTGCTTCTCTTAACATCTTTCGTATCGCAAGTCGTACGGTCTCTTCGACCTTCTTGTCATTCTTCATATCTTTGTCCTCTTTTTCTTTTTTAATGGCGTCATTCACGACATCGAACGTATCACCAGCCAGGTCGTCGGGTATACCGTCTACGATGGACGACAAGGCTATTTGAAGTTCTTTTCTGTTTGACGGCTTAAAATTAGGATTTTCAGGATCTGTGATTGCTGCTGAAGGATCAACGACAGCAGAAACTGAAGCAGGAGAGTCAGACAATTCAGCAGTCGACTGCCAGCCAACGCCTGGGTTCATCATCGTCTCTCGAATTATCTTTCTCATCTGCTCTTCACTAACAATAATCTTCATGATTTTTAGCCTGTCTTGCTAGAGTCTGTCCAGCGTCGACCAAAGTAAAGTCCTAGTGACGGAATGAGGTAAGAACTCACGGCGCCCGCATCGAACGGTTTTATCTCGACAGGTCCAATCTTCTGAAAGATGGATGCAATGAAGACAATAGTTGTGACAAAGAATGATATAGTTGCAAAAGTTGCTGACATCGAAGGATTGCCATTCGTGTCATTAATCCATAACCTCGATACATTTGCCTTCTTGTCAGGAGTTGCAACAGGTTCTCTTAAAATAGTATCGTCGGCCATTGTCTATTGTCCTCTGACTAAGTATGTCAAAAGACATCATTTAGACACTTGACCGACAGCAAATGCTGTGGCAACTGTGACTAAAATTCCGCTTACAAGACCAATTCCAAACCATGTGGATCTATTGGGTGCATTTGCAAGTTCATCTCTAAGCTTCTTGTTTTCATCGCGAAAAGTCTTGATCTGCCCATCCTTCTCTTCGAGGAGCGCATCCTTCTGCACAAGGTTACTGCTGAAAGATACTTTAAGAGTGTCCATCTCACCATTCTTACGTGTGATCACGTCAGACACTGCTTTTTGCACTGCAGCATCTATCTTTTCTTTCTCATGATCTTTGTCGAACTTTATGGATCCGACGGCAGGTGCATTTAACAAAACTCCTGGCCACGGAGCGGCCTGTCCCTGATTGAGAGGTGCAATTGTTGGTTCAAGAGGTGCTGCTGTGTTTTCAGCTAGCGCAACATTGGGACATAGCAGCGAAGTGAGAAGAACGACAGATACTAATTTCTTGAGTTTACTTTCCATTGTACACCTTGAAACCGGTCGATTTAGAAAGTTCATCAGCCATTCTCTTCGGATCATCTCCGTGGTTGTCCACAAAAGTAGTCACCTCTTTCCTCTTCTTCACTTCGAGGTCTCTAATCTTTCTCTCGTACTCTTCTCTGTTCTTGTCGAATTCTGCCTGCATCCTTAAGAGAACAGCTGCATGCTGACGCTTCTCTTCCTCGAGAGCGTCAGCAATCTTCTTTGCACGCTCATCCGCGAGTTGACTCAGAATTCTGTTTTGTTCCGCGTAGTCATGACTGGTGTTGCTGAGAAAATTGCATGCGTATACAGCGATACCAGCGACTAAAGCCAAAGAAATTATGTAGGGTAAAAGTCTTTTAGATAGCATGACTTAATTAGTTGGGTTTTTCTCTCTTGATCTTGTTTAGGTCAGGAAGCTTATTGGCTTCTAGCTCCACTTCGTTCTTCATTTGCTTCAGAAGAAACTCTTGAACCGCATAGAGATCGGAAATGGCTTTGTTCTGATTGGCGACTGCAGTTATGAGTAATTCAACTGACTGAGCAATCTGCTTCAATTCGTTTGCAATGATAGAAACGCTGGCCGCTAAGATACTGGTCTCGTTCGGCTTCTGGGCACCCTCGTCATTCTTCTTCAAAATTGAAGTGAGAAAATTGATCAGACCTTCGTTCTTTTGATTGCTCGTCGTCATTGGAGTTTTCTTCCAACAGATTGTACATTATTTCGCTGTCAATTTCAGTAGACCTACCATTTTGAATCTTTGTAGGTTTCTCAAGCGACGCAATTAGCTTTTTTCTCGCTATCTTCTCTAATAGCTTTTCCGATCTCACACCTTCATGAACAGCAAGCTCTGCCGCTTCCTGAAAAAGATCCTGCATCGTGATGCCGTGTCTGAACAGTTTCTCACGAAGCAGGGCGTGTACTTCTTTCGTTAATTTGACGTGCACACTCTTCTTGTTGAAGAAGGCGTCTGTCTTCAAGCGCCGCCTCCACCCATAGGACCTGCGGCGCCTGCCTTAGGCGGTTGCACTTCGTCATCCTTCTCGGATTCTGATTGTCCTATCTCGATACCGTAGGATTCCTGCAACTGATCTTTAAAAAGCTGCAAAGCATCTCCTTCGTAGTTCTGGGACAGGTAATTGGCAGCGCGACGAAGGACCGTGTTCTTGATCTCGAGGAGCGAGTCGTAGTTCTCGACGAGGCGCATCACGTCGGTGACAAACGACTCCATGTTGATGTCTTCGAGGGGAGTCTTTTCAGGCTCCTCGTCCTTCTTTTCCTCGTCTCCTTCTGCCTCTGTGAGCTTTCTCCAATCATAAGTCAGCTTGTTGTACGACACGGCCTCAGTTTTCGCTTGGCTGGTTTCCTTGGCTTGCGATTCGTACTGTGAAAGATACTTGTCGATTTGAGCATCGACAGAATCCTCTCCGTCCTCTTTCTTTGGTTCTTCATCAGCCTCACGTAGGATGCGAACAAGATCTTTCAGAGAATTTTCAGATTTTACAGTCCTGCTCATACGTGATTCTTTGTTTTTTTGCATGACTTTCTTACAGATAGGACAAGTAACTTTTGAAGACTCCATAGAGGACTTACCACGGGCAGGACCGCATGCAAAATTGGGATCCTGATAAGTCTGTCTATAGTGTACGAAAGGAAACATCACTTCACCACCGTGGCGATGGCCTCTGCTCGCTTGAAGCGATCCTCGATCACCTGCCAGTTGAGCTCACGCATCTGGGCGATGAGGTAGCTCTTCTTGTCGTTGAGGTAATCCTTGTAGTATGCGTGCTCCCACATGTCCATCACGATGACTGGATAGAAACCGACGGGAACGTCGCCGCTGTGGTGGGACACCATGAAGTTAACATACTTCTTCAGGAACATGTGGTAACCGAGGACTGCCCAACCGCTTCCACTTGCAAGTGCACACGCCATGAAGTCTCGCTGCCAGTCATCGAAGGTACCGAAGTCTCGCTGCAACTTGAGGTACGCCAACGAATCCATCACAACTTCGCTGTGTGGATCGAAGCAGTTGGAGAAGTAGAGCTCGTGGAGCCATGTTGCATTGAGATTGTAGGTCTCATCGAGCTTGAGTGAACGATAGTCAGAGTGTCGAGAGTTGACATTGGTCCTGTCGGCTGTATCGAGCTTGCTTGATGCAGAGTTTAATGACTCAATGTAGCCCTTATACAGGTCGGTATGTGCGTCCTTCGTCTTCTGCGAGACGAACTCAGAGACCTGCTTAAACTGCTTCTGTTGCGCGACATAAGATTCATCAAGCTTGTCGACGTCAGGAAGTGCATTTTCCTTGCGCAAGTGCGCCTTTATGGTCTGCTTGATGATTCCGTCGACGTCGACGCCGGCGAGTAAGTTCTTCTTGTCAGTCAATGGCATATTCTTTCTCCAGTGTGTCTTTGTCGACGAGGAATTTTTTGTCGCCTTCAGGCGTCATGAGGATAGCATCACGAGGCCCTATAGAAACCAGAGTATACAAAAGCTTTGACTTCTTGTGTCTCAGTTTGGTGTCTGGTGAGAGTATCATCTTCTCTTTGCCGTCAACTTTTCCTGTTAAAACGGCGTCAACTTCTTCTGAGAGACGAGAAAGCTTTGCTTCCCACTCTTCTCTCATCAAGCGAATGATGTCAGCATCTTCAAGTTTCTTCATGACTACCACTAAATATAACGTCAGAAAATCTATTTACGATAATGCCACACGTTCGCAATATAGTGAGACCGAAAGCGTCTCTGTATTCTTGATCGTAAACGACTTCTGATATGTTGGCATTCACAATCAATTTGGCACACTGCTGGCAAGGTGAGTGTGTGAGATACATGATCTTCTTGCGATTGAAGTTGTAGTCACACTTCACAAGAGCGTTCACTTCCGCGTGTATGAATCCGCTATGACCTGGGTCTGCAGACTCTGGTTCGTGTGGACCTCCCCTGTAGTTGCCATTATAGCCTAATGAAAGGAGACGAGTGTTGTCGTCAGAAACTACAATCGCACCCACTTTTAAACGAGGATCGTATGATCTCTCAGCGACAGTCTTTGCTATCGTCATCCAGGTCTGTCCCCAAGTAGGACGGCTCATTTGGGTACCTTGACTATGTGATGGAAAAGCTCAGGAAAGTGCTGAGCACATCGAGGCTCATACAGCTCAGAACCTCCGACCTCAATCTCTTCGCCGCCAGTCTGTTTCTTGTGTGTGAAATGTGCATCTTTTCCGCAGACAGTACAAACAGCACAGCACTTCTTCACTTGCGTCGTCCACGGAAGCATCTTCTCTATCTCGACAAAAGGCTTGCCTGCCGAAGACATCTCAAGTGAAGAAACAACGACAGTGAAACCGTAAGTATACAACCAAATGAGAGCCTCAGAAGATCCCGGTATCATGAAGGCCTCGTCGACAGCGACGACGTGAGGTTCTTCCTCCAAGTTAGTCATGTGCTCTAAAATCTCTGCGCCTGATTTGACACAAACAGCCGGCATTTTCCAACCGCTGTGTGTCACAACCTCGTTGATGCTGTATCTGTCGTCGATCTTTGGTTTAAAGACGAGTATCCGTTTGTGTTGATACTTGTACTTCTCAAGTGTAGCAAGTAGACTGCTCGTCTTTGACGAGAACATAGGTCCACAGTAAACGATGAATTCAGGATTGTTTAGCATCTCTTGACCTCATAGTTCTTTACAGTCTCCCAGTTGGTGTCATACCACGCTATGGTCTTCTCAAGACCTTCCCAAAACTTGAACAACGGTGTGTATCCTAACTTCTGATTGATGTACGTCAAATCGGCTTGTGTGTGCATCACGTCGCCTGCTCTCCACGGAGCGGCGTGCCATGTAGATTCAGGATACCTCTCGGCGAGTTTCTTGAGTATCTCAGCATTAGAGATTCTCTCTCCGCAAGCAACATTGAAACAAGCTGCCTCAAGAGACGCGGAGTGAATTGCAGCTCTAAAACACGCGTCTGTGACGTTCTCAACGTAACAGACATCACGAGTCTGAGAACCGTCACCGTCAGACCGCATAGAGATGCCTCTCTTAATAGAAGTCAACCAAGAGGAGACTGCAGTCGAATAAGGAGAGCCGCCCAGCTGACGAGGTCCAAAGACGTTGAAGAACCTCAGCGCGACAGAGTCAAGTCCGTAGTGCAGCCAGTACTGCTTCAAATAGTCTTCAACGATAGATTTCTGAAGAGCGTAAGGAGATTTTGGAGACTTTGGATACAATTCAGAAGTCGGCAGGATGTCAGCACCTCCGTAAACAGATGACGAAGAAGCAAAGACGAATCTCTTCACATTGCCCTTCGCAGCATCAAGTAGCTGAAGCGTCTTGGTCACGTTCGTGTCGTGCGACTCGAGAGGATGATCGACAGAATAGGAAACTCTTGGGACTGCTGCCAAGTGAAAGACGTAGTCGTATTGACCTGATCTGACTCTATCTAGGACTCTGCTTGAAGCAAAGTCTTCTAAGATGACATTGTCTGTGTGTAACTGAGGATTTACAAATTCTCTGTGACCTCCCGACAAATCGTCAACGAGACAGACATTCCAATTCTCACTTAAGAGACGGTCGACCAAATGACTGCCGATGAATCCTGCGCCGCCGGTGACCAACGCCTTCTTTACCATGTAACCTCCGTGGAGGTATTGTAGAACGTCTATTGGATTAGTTCAATTCTACTGACCGAAAAGCATCATGTCATTTATTGACACATTCAGTTTGAGTCTTCTCCAGACTGCATATCCTTGGAGTGCTGTCATTATCAAGATGCCTGGAATGGACGACCCGATCTGACCTGTGTCTGCTGCATAGTAGAAGAAAGACGACATTCCGACTGTCAAGACCGTAGAAGCTGCCACTTCAACATTACGCTTCGAGAGCACGGTCCGCGCCCATGAAGATCGATCTCGATCAGCTCGACGTAGAAGCTGCCACTTCAACATTACGCTTCGAGAGCAGATGTTCCTTCGGTGTGTAGTTAGTGACTGCCCAACAGTCTTGGTGAACTCTCATGAAATACTTTGAAGAGAACACAGTATCCTTGATCGCCCCATTCTCTGCTCCATGAGCTTCTCACGCTCAGGCTGGATCTTGTTGATTAGTTTTACCTTAACGTCCATGCACGTCTCCGGCAAGGATCATGGTCCGAACTACACCCTCTGAAATCTTGTCGTGTTCATGAGACGGAGCCTCATGTTCTTGGAGCATCTGAAGAACGGAACCTCTTATGTAAAAATCTACGGACTCGTTCCAAATTCTTTTCTCCTCTGCGCGGCTCTGCACTTCGTCCATCTCCGTCTGAATGTCTGCCCAATTACTCCACATGATATCGAACATGGTTTCTCCTGTGTACGTAGAGCGTTGAACTTCTTCTATGAGGGACTCCGGAGCTTTTGCAACTTCCAGTGCCTTGACGAAGACGCGTTGATAAGAAACGAAATCCTGAGGAGGTTGTCTCAGCAGCAGTCTGTGCTCTCTGACCTTTCTCTTTAGAGAAAGTCTTATCATTGCCTTTAGGGATTCTAAGTCCATGAATTAACTATCTCACGTCCTCCAGAAACTGTACATCTTCTTTTGCACCTCATAGTCCATCATCTTGACGGGCCGCTGAGGCTGTTCGGCAGCCCACAAGAACATCTTTTCTATCAGGTCTTCGAAGTCAGTCTCGTCTTTAAAGCCAAGCTGCTCTTTCGCCTTTGAGTGATCGCAGAAGGCCAATTTGACTTCGTCTCTCGGCTCGAGATGGACAATGCTCGTAGCATATCCGAGTCGATTTGCAACTGAGGAGAACTTGTTTGCTGCTTCAAGAATCGTCACTTCAGAGTCAGCACCGATATTGTAGGTCTGACCATCACCGAGAGACATTAGTCTCTCGAACGGCTCCATGTAGTACTTGATGTCAGAGAAAGACCTGACCTGCGAACCGTCTCCGTAGATTGTGATAGGTTGACCAGACAATGTCTGTCTAATCCAGATGCCTAACACATTCCTGTATTTATCCCAAATATTCTGGTAGATTCCGAAGACGTTGTGCGGGCGGACTACAGCGTATCGCAGACCGAAGAATCTTGAGGCCTGTCTTAGGTCCATTTCCACGGTATATTTTGCAATTCCGTATGGATCTTCGGGATCAGGTCGCATGTCCTCTGTGTAGGGAGGATCGCAAGAACTTCCGTACACGTCCATCGAGGACGAGAAGACGATCTTCTTGATCCCGTGATTGATACAAGAATTGATAACGTTGGCGGATGCCACTACGTTGTTGGTGTAGTTGAAGTTTCTGATGAACGGACTGACACCGACCGCCGCGTATGCGGCAAAATGGTACACATACTCTGGTTTCGTGTCGCTGAAGACCTTGCCCACTTTCTCTCTGTCGACGAGGTTTCTCTCATAAAAATCCACTCTCACATCAAGATTCTCTATGTATCCTCCGCTCAAGTCATCCACGCCGACGACATCGTGTCCTTTATCGAGCAAGTGCCGCGTGAAATGAGAGCCCAGCAAGCCAGCGCAGCCTGTTATCAATATCTTTGACATGGAGGCAATTATACCTTGTCGTGTCTTACATGAAGGCTGTTGTACCTTACCTCTAAGTCAATTTGTCTGACGTTCCAAGCATGTCGCCTCTGAGTCAACGCCGACAAGTGTGTGAGGAACCTAAGGTCAAGAGATCCGTTCCTGACTGCGTCTGTGCTTCTCAACGTCGCAAGAACCTTGAGAGTTCCATCTCTCACGAGGAAGTGAATGGAAGAGATGCAGGTGTCGCTGGTGTAATAGAAACGTCGGGACGACAAATCCTGTGGAGCATTGTAAGGATTTCGACCTGCCATCTCGTCCTCGATCACTGTGTTGCACTTCTTGAGGATCTCAGTGAAATACTCACCTTCACGTTCGTCAGTTAGGATGTCGACGTCGGAGTAATCGACAGGAACTTTCAGATGAACCTTAAACTGCACTTCGTTGTTTGTCGACATCTTGGTCCACATCCTCATGAGAGACCCAACGAGTGAAGGTGTGAAGTTCTCGTAGATGCTGACGTTCTTCAGGACGAGACTTGCGATGGAATCGACGCCTTCTTCTGACCGGACGACGAGCACGTTTGGAAGTTCCTGAATATTCCTCACCTCAGACTCGAAGATGTCGTACAGCTTAATCACAGAGGAGGCGTCCTGGAATTCGTCTCCGCGCTTGGAGAGTCTGTCGAGGATCGTCGACTTAGGAGGCATGAGGATGATCATGTAGTTGTTGGCATCGCAGAGTTCCTCTCTAAGAGAGTCACGGTAGAACGTCTCGTCTCGTCCGTACAGGCGAGCGTAGCAGAGCATCGACAGGAAGGACCGATCGTGGATGTTGTACTTGAACTTCGACAGTCTGTGGAAGGTGTTGTACAGCGATGTCTTACCACTGCAGTCGGTTCCCTCGAGGATGATGTATCTGATCTGAATGTTGCTCATGCCATTTGCCTCATCTTGAAGATAGAAGTGGAGAATCCCCACTGTGCGTCGTGCTGTGCCTTGCCGATCCACAGTGTGTAGGGCTTGATCTCCTCTTGAGGAGTACCCCAGACTCTCACCCACGCAATTCTAAAGTCGTTGTCCATCGCTTTACAACGATAGAACACCTTTCCGTTTTTCGTCTTCTTCATCTCTGCGGACGCCATACAGAACCAACCGATTCCTTCGGAGCCTGCCGGAATGTCGTGCAGTGCCGGCACCTCCTTCTCGGCCACCTTCGCCATCACCTCAGGTGGGAACAGCAGGTCGGCGTCGATGGTGGACGTGAGATCGAAGCACAGGTTGATCTTCTCGTCTCGAGTCCAGTCAGGAGTCTCCGAGAGTTCCTCCAGAATAAACTCAATAAACGGGATTGGTTCCTCACCTGCCTTTTGCATCTTTTTAATCTGGGACGCTGTGAGTCCGTAGATGCCTTTACGGAGGGTCTCGTAGTTGTCGCCGTCGGTCAGGGCGAGGAGGAGCTGCTTGTGGTTGGCGACGCGTCCGTACTGGAAGTCCTCGAGAGACTCTAGGCCTTCGATCTTGCAGAGAGCGGACAGGACCGTCTTGTTCACCTTGCTGTGGCGCCATTCGCCGCTCTCAGTGTACAGCATGGACTTCAGGTCGCTGTAAGGCCTGTTCGCCATGATCTCTTCGACGGCCGCCCCGCCGATGCCCTTGACGGACCCCAACGGTGGGACGAAGGCGCCTGCTTCTTCGGAGAACTGCCACTCCTTGCCGGAGTAGTTGATGTCGTGCTTCGAGAACTTATAGCCGAGTGCCTTAATCTCGCCGATCGTCTTCGCGAGTTCTTTCGGGTTGTTCGATGCAGACTGAAGCGCCGTGGCGAGCCACTCCTTCTCGTAGTGGGTGTGCAACCACGCCGCGTAGTAGGAATCGATTGCATATGCTAAGCTATGGGATTTGTTGAAGCAATAGACAGACATGTTGTCGATAGTTTGCCATAGCGGCTCAGTGACTTCAGGTCCGATGCCATGGAGACGTTGTGCTCCTTCGACGAACTTTCTCTTGGCTGTCTCCTTCTCTGAAGACTTCTTGTCGAGCGTGTCGAGGGACTTCTTGACAAGTGTTTTTCTCAATTGATCCGCTTCACCAGGCGTGAAACCTCCCAACTTCTCGGCAAGTAACATAAATTGTTCCTGGTACACGACGAAATTCTTTGTGGGTCCCAAGACTTGCTCGATTATCGGGTGGGGGTAGTCGATGTGGTCTTTCTTTCGCGCCTCGACGAAGAGGTTGTGGACGTTCGCCTTGAGCGGGCCGGGGCGATAAATTGCCGTGATCGCTGTGAGGTCTTCGATCTTTGTCGGCTTCACAGCCTTGCAGAACTTTCGAGCGCCTTCGGCAGTCATCTGGAAGACTGAGACGAAGGCGCCGTCCTGATACACGTGTTGCCACACCTCTGGATCGTCTTGTTTCACGTGTCGACAGTTGAGATGCGCATCGAAGAAGTCTCTCACGTCGAGGAAGGTAGGTTCAGGTTTCCCTTGCTTCACGAGGATGCGTCGAATGCAGTTCTCAACGTCCTTGAGGAGGGTGAGTCCCAGAAAGTCGAACTTGAGGAAGCCGTTGTCCTCGAGATTGCGGAAGTTCATACCCTCGGTCCAGGGAGTCTGAAGCTCGCCGCGGACACCGATGATGGGCATATTCGCCGCGAGGTCATCGGGGTCGGCCAAGAGCACACCACCGGCGTGGCGACCGATAGAACGATTCTGCATGAAGAGCGTCTCAACATGTGCCGCGACTTCGGGATATTTTTCCATGAAAGCCTTGTACTTCGGCGAGTACTTCATGCAGTCCTCGTGCTTCAAGACGAAGACAGATTTCTCCTGGTCCTCGTCTCGGGCGAGGGGCATCACCTCGTCCTGAAGGGGTCCCGTCACTTCGTTCACCTCCTCGAAGGGAACACCGTAGATCTTTGCGATGTCCTTAACGAGCGACTTCAGTTTCAGCGTGTTGAAGTTGGACACGGGAATTACAGCGTCGTCGCCGAAAAGCTCACGAGCGGCATCTATCAGGACGTCCCTGTCACCTGCATCAGTGTCAATGTCCGGAAAGCTGACTCGGTGCCTGCCTAGGAAGCGACTCCACAGGAGGCCGTATGGGATCGGATCAATCTGCGTGATCCCCAGGAGGTAGTTAACAAGGGAGCCTGCGCCGGAGCCTCTCCCCGCGCCTAAGAGAGTTTTTTCCTTGGCGAGATTGAAAACTTTGTACATCGTGATAAAATATGAGGCGCACTTCAGAAACTTAATGTCGCCGAGCTCGTACTTCGCCCGTTCCACATACTCTTGTTTCTTGTCAAGTCCCTCTCTCTTCAGAGCCTCCATCACGAGCTCCACGAGCTGATTGAATGCAGACTTCTCAGGCGTGTCAACCTTGGGAAGCTTCGGTCGGGTGTCCACCCAGGTGTCTTCGCACTCGTTCCACGTGATGTCGTGCGTGCGTTCGATGGAGTCACGCACCAATTCTTCAGAACCCTTATAGAACTCGTACTGCTCGTAGGACCGCTTGTACTCATCCCACATCTGGGACGCGTTCTTTGGATATAGTTCGCACTTCAGATCTTCGAACTTGGGCAGCATGGCGCCGTCGAGCTTGGCACCCATCCAACCCAGCTTCTTGTACAACTCACGAGCTTGCCACTTAGAGGGATCTGGATAGTGAGAATCGCACGTGGAGACAAGAGGCACGCCTGTCTTCTTAGAAAGATCGATCAGGTATCGGTTGACAGTGTGCTGTTTCTCGAGCTTGTTGAACTGCAGTTCGAGGTAGAAGTTCTTGTTGCCCACCGCGCTTTGGAATCTGTCAGTAAGATTCTCAAGATCTGTCATGATCTCGTCGTGCGACTTGTTCTGTGCTTCACCCAGAAGAATCTTACTACTGAAAATTCCTCCAAGGCAAGCTGTCGACCAGATGATGTCCGACCCGTATTTTTGGAGAAGTTCAAAATCAATTCGAGGGTAACGGTAGAAACCGTACTTATAAGACGCCTTGACAAGTCTGAAGATGTTCGCGAGACCATTCTGGTTCTTAGCTACAGCGACAAGGTGATAGCGTCGTTGCCAGTCTCTGGATGCGACGTCGACAGTCTTGGTTTCATTCTCATCTTCAACGACGTGGCCGCCCTGTTCATCCTCTTCTTCACCCGGATCAGCATCAATGTCTGTAGGAGTCTTGGCACGTTTCTCCATCTCAGCAGCAGTCTTTGCATCCTTGACACGCTGTTTATGAGCTTCGTAGTCGATGGCCCACTGTTTCAGTGAGGGTACAAAGTAGAACTCTACGCCATAGAGCTGTCGATACTTCTTGCCCTTCTTCTGTACCTTCTTTGCAGCGGAATGTGCGTGAGCAAGACCGTTGCCGTTGCCATGATCTGTGAGTGCCCAGGCATCCATGCCTTGAGCCTCAGAGGCGACAAAGGCAATATGATCGGCTGGGTATCCCAGCCCATCGAAGGTCGTTACGAGAACCCCGAGTGCGCGTGAAAGCCGACGAACCTCGTGGGAGGGCGAACGAGAGAAAGAGTGTCAGAAGTGATAATATTCGACATGTTACTTGCCTTCCCAGAGTACTAGATCTCTGTATGCTTGACGCAGTCTATCATACTCTGGACCGTCTATAATTTGCACTTTCACTTCAGGATATTGATTCATGAATGATTCGAACTTCTGTTTAGCAAGAGCAGTCCAGTATCCCTTTACTTCATAAAAGACGCAATCGACAAGAAAGTCTGGTGTGTAAGTTCTTCCCTCGGAAAGTTCAAAGGACCTTGGCTCATATTCATAAGTTCTTCCTTGAAGTCTTAAGATTCGTGCAAAATTAGCCTCCCAGTTGCTTCGAACGTAGTGTCCAAGATCTTCTCTATAACCTCCATTTCCTCTTTCGCATCGATTGTTATTCTCTCTGATCCTTCGAGCGGCACCTTGACTCATGTTCTTTCTAGCATCATCAGACAACTTTCTTCCTTTAGAGATTGAAGAGAGAGACTTCCTGCCCTCTTCAGACTGTGTCCAGTGAGTAACTCCATATTTTTCTAAAGTTGTTAAGACAGATTTCTCCCTCATAGTTCCATTTAACCAACGATTTTTCATTCCTAAAGAAAGTTTTTGCCTTCCTTCCTCAGATAACGGTTCCCATCCATCCATGTATTTTTTCTTTAGTGTTGATGAAAGTTTTTTATTTTGATCTTCAGATCTGACATAGCTTCCTCGGAGGCGTCTAGTTTCTACCATTCCTAAATTGACACATGCCTTACACCTATCGACGAGCTTCTTCTTTGAAGTGTCTAGAAAGACTTGTTTGCAGTCTAGACATGTCTTCTCAACAGGATCATGAATCGTATTCCTCGTCCTCTTCCTCAGCTCATAACTGCACTTCTTTGAGCATGCACGTAAGACAGGCTTCGAGAGTTTAACTTTGTCATAAGAAAACTCCAATTCGCAGACTTCACACTTTCCTGTCACTTCTATATTCATCTCCACCTCAGAGATAAATATCTAGGACTTCATACCCATACTAGTTTTAGTTGTCTAAATACTATTCGAGCGACCACGTGGTCGCTCGACTTTACACGTCACTTGAGGGTCGGGAAGTGCTCAAGAAGATCGGTCCCCTTGCTCTTCGCTTCCTCGAGGTACCTGAGAGGATTGTAGCCGCCGCCGCTCGTGCCTGGTGCGGAAACGTGGTGGATCCAGTCGGCGGTCGCCTTGATGCCGTCCTCCAGAGACAGTTCAGGCTTCCAACCCAGACGTGTGCGGATCTTCTCCGACGAAAGTCTGTGGTTGCCGAGATAGTCGGTCTGCGGATGCCACTTCACGAGTGAGTCTAGGTCGCTCAACATGATGTCGGACATCGTCGTGATGATCTGTCCCGCGGGCATCGGGGTCTCAGCGGCGACGTTCCAGTCCTCACCCCAACCCGAGACGCACGCCATCTCCACGGCCTTGCAGAAGTCTGTCACGTGGAGGTAGTCCTTCACCTTGTAGGGATCCAGGAACATGTCGATGCTGTTCTTGCCCGTGAATCCTGCGTACAGGGTCTTCGCGATGAGCGAGTTCATGTCGCCGAGGCCTCCGAATGCGAAGAGAGGACGAACCACGGTCCACTTCTTGGCCATGCCGGTGACGATCTGCTCGCCTCCCAGTTTTTGGACCCCGTAGTAGGTAAGGGGATTTTTCACGGATTTTTCTGTGATGAGGTCGTCCTGGTAGTTGGGCGTGTCGTAGATGACGGTGGTTCCCAGGTAACAGACTCCGATCCCCGCCTTGTTTGCGGCGCGGACGATGTTGTAGGTTCCGTGCACGTTGGAGAGGACTGACTCGGCGGGATTGAGGGCGACCACGTCGGTGCCGACGACTGCGGCATTGTGGACGACGACGTCGATCTTGTGATCGGTGAAGAGTGAAGACCAGAGGTACTCGTCGTTCCTGTGGACGCAGGCCTCGCCTGTACGTGGTACAAGACGTCGTTCGTGGCCGACGAACAACTCTGCGTCGTCGACGACGGTGTGTCCTCTCGACTCGAGTACGACCCTCAGATTCTTCGCGATGAAACCTTGACCGCCCGTTATGTATGCTCTCACTTCTTCTTGCCCCGCTTGCTCTTGTCGGCGTTCATCTGCTCTGCCTTGTCGAGGAAGTCCTTCACGGCGGCTTCGACGTACTCGTGGAGTTTGTGCTGGATCTCGCTCTTCAGGTCGTAGATGAGGAAATCCTCCCACTTCGCCCGATCGTATGCCGCATCCTTCCTGTTGAAGGTGGAGATCTCCGGTGTGCTCGACTGCAGGTCGATGGACTTCCCCTTAAGGTACCCGTCGTCGGTGTCAAAATCAATGTGGAACTTGAATGTACTGCGTGCCATTATGACCTCTAAATGCAGAAACTGCGCCTATGTTTCACATCATACACTCAGAGGACGTGAATTTACACAGACGCAGACGTTAGAAGTCTCAAAGATCTTGAACGAAGTTGACGAAGCTGTCCTCGTCACCTATAGACTGAGCACCGCCCTGAAGTTCCTCATCGAGGTCTCTCGCGAGTGACTCAAGTTCAGACCTGCTTCCCATGGCCAGGAGCGAATCGTACTCGCGAGAGTAGCCGTTGCCTGTGTCCAAGGCATTTGCTGGTCCGAATTCAATGTTCGGATATTTTCTTCCCATCCCAATGACCATGTCTACGAACTCATCCACCGACATTCCTGCACCCTCTGCGTGAACAGAGACATCTGGGATTTCAAGCTGAGCTTCGTCCTCCATCATCTCTCTGAGAGAGCGCTTCCTAGACCTGGAGGTCCTGACGACCTTCTGAACTTCTTCTTTGATGATACGACGGAGTTGATTAACTGTGAGTTTCATGACTGTAATTAGGCGCTACAAGAAAAATGAATCAGGGGAGATAAACCCTCCCCCGAAACATCACTCGATTTCCTTATCGTAAGGTTCGTAGAGGAGCTGACCTGCTGCATTGCAACGATCGAGGTAGTCCTCGAGTTGCTCATAGGACAAACATACTTTCACCGCTGATCTTGCAAGCATGAGGTTGAAAGGCATTCCCTTTGGTAGGTTGGCGCAGATGTAAACGATAGGAGTGCCAACTGCGAACGCGTATCCACACTCCCAAACGGTGCCGACATCGACCTTAGGACCAACCGTTGAGGCAACAAGGAAGTCTGCATTCTTGATGTGCTCTAGGTTGCCTGAAAATGTTGATTCTTGAACATCCTTGGGAGCATCAGGGGGGCAGACAAAAATGCGCCGCGGCGACTTGATATCAATCCAGTCTGCACGAGAGTCGATGATGTTTTCAATCCGTGCAAGATCCTCAGCTTGTGTAGGATTGAACCAGCCTGCCGCAGTGTAAACAGCCACTCTATTGCCAATCTTCTTGTTGATCATTTGATTTGTTCCTTTGTTTGATCTAGCGTACTCAGATAATAACCGATCTTTGCTTATTGAACAATGCGCACCTTTGCGAACGTTCTCACATGCTTTTATAAATTCTAAGTTAACGATGTTTCCAATGATCTCTGGCGGGATTTTCTGCTTAAACCCTTCAGCAACCGAGAATTTATGATCGAGATGATACACACCGCGATTGTTGAAATTGAGTAAAATTTTCACGTTCTGTCTACGTGTAACAGTGTCAACTTCCCTGCGGTATTGATGAAATTCAGGAAGCTCATCGATGTACTCTTGCCAAGTTTTTCCATGCGATTTCAGCATCTTCTTGTCCATTGAAGCGCTGATAAATGTTGGCACCGTAGCAATTGATCGATGCCCATATTTTGAAAGCATCGTTTCTTCAATTTTTGACTTGAGAGCAGGCGATTCAAATGTTGACGGACCTCCCCAGCGTTCGATCATCGTTTTATTTCGCTTTTCTAAAATCTCTGGATTTTCGATTGGTGACGTATAGCCAAACTTCTGAACGCATGTCTCTTTTATTTTTTGCTTGAAGCCCTCCGTCTTAGAATAGACTTCAACGCCGTATCTTGCGATCGATGTTTCACGCATCTTTTCTTTGACTTCGTCAAGTTGAAAAACAGAGTCTACGCCGTATTTCTCAATGCAATTCTGCCTACGCTTCTCTTTTATTTCTTCCCGCGTCATTGGGAAATTAACGCTGTATTTTCCCAGACAATTTTTTCGTTTGACCTCGTATGTTGCGCCGCCTTGACGTTGTGCAACATATACGCACTTCTTGCAGCAAAAGAAAAATCCCTCTGGTGACAGATCGTATTCTTTGATCTGTCGCTTAAGACCGCAAACAGAACAAGTACCTTCAAAAGTAGGAAGTGAAAGACTCTCTGTTATAGAATTTCTGTACTTTCCTTTGCTGAGGGACGAACGGGTGCATGCAAGTGAGCAAAAATGAAATTTCTTACTTCTGCACAAGTCTGCATGAATTTTTGCGTGGACTCTGTTGAATAATTTGTCGCAAAAATCACACTGCAATTTAAATTCATAGTTTGTGCGATTCTTCTTCTGAATTGTTTCTTCGCTTAGTATCATCTCCAATCCTCTCTCGAATGATCTCGGCGACGAATTGACTCATGAGTAGACCGTGTTTTGCACAGTGAACTTTCAATAGTTTGTGAGTCTCTTCGTCGACCGAGATCTTCGATTGTTTCATGGCAATACGTATCTCCTTCAAGTAAAAAAGTACTTAAGTACTCCTCTTGAATTCGTTTCGGCGTGCTTCCATCTCGACCCATGCCTCATCGTTGGTCAACACGACTCGAAGGCACTGTGTCACAGCATCCGTGATCTGGTCGTTGACCCCGTTGGGGAATGCCATGTTTTGCATCACATGCGTGATGAGCTCTAGATCATTCATCTTCTTCATTTTGATTCCTTTTTTGATATTCTAACAATAGATCGTGTTTGTCAATTGAGCAACCGTCGGATTTCACAATATTCTCTCTCGAAGCAAGAATTTCAAGATTGACTATGTCACCTATTATTTTTGAAGGTATTCCTTGTCTAAAGCCTTCCGCAATAGAAAACTTATGGTCCAAATGATAGTCTTTTCCTCTGAGATCATAATTTTCAAGCAATTCAAGGGGTTGAGAAATTGTTACTTTCCAAACTTCTCTAGTGTATTTTTCATACTCAGAAAGAGTTTCTCTCTTTTCATCCCAGGTCATACCCCACTTCTTAAGCATAAGCTTGTCCATCACATAGTGTGAATTAAGTGGGTTAGTCGATCCGTATTTTCTTAAGCACGTTTCTCTTCTTTTGTCCTCAAGGACTCGAATGGGATGAACATCTCCAAATCTTTCCTTGCAGGTTTGTCTACTTTTTTCGTATATTTCTTTTACTTGAGAGGGATTGTCTACACCGAAAGTATTTCGACACCAGCTTCTCAATCCATCAACGATCTTTTCTTTTACTACTTGCTGTTTTGCTGGGTTGAAATCGCCTTTCCATCTTTTTCTTTTTTGTTCTGCTATTTCAGGTTGCTTATTGACCTCTGATAGCTTGCGGCGTACTTGTTCAGTTTTTGTTACATTTCTTACGCCATACTTTTCTTCTATTAAATCGTCAAATTTCTTTTTGAAATCATGAGATTTCATATGATGAGAAGCACCATATTTTTCTTCACAAAATTCTTGAGACTTCTTATAAGAAAGTCCCCCTTTCTTTCGAGAGATTCCATAACACACATGACTGCAAAAATGATGATCATTGCCCACCAATGAAGTCATGTGTGATTTATTGACAATTCTTGAAAAATTAGAGCTACATGTATCACAGACGAGAATTACTGTGAATCTAGTTTTCTTTCCGAATTTCTTCTCGGATACTTGTTTTAGCATCGTAATTAATCCTCTCACGAATTAGTCTTGCAACAAACGATCCCATCTTTAAACTTCTCTCAGCACAATAAACTTTGAGAAGATTATGAGTTTCAGAGTCTATTGAGATTTTTTCTTGCTTCATGAGAGTAATTATTACAAAGTACTAAAAGTTACTTTTTATTCTTCCAAATTTCGTATTGAGATCTAATCTCATTGATCTCATTAATTCCTTGATCCCAGTGTTGAGTAAACTTCTTTTGTGGACCTTCACCATGAGTTCCATTTAGATCTTCACGTGTAGATTGATAAATGGTGTCATTGGGGTGATATTCAAAAATATCGTTTTTCTTTGCTGGCCAATATAGGTTTGTTCCTCTGGAGACGAATTTATCGCCTTCTTTTACACGGAAAGTCTTTACAAAGTGCATGTCAGGTTTGTCAAAATCAAGAACCGATGTAAACTCAGGAATAATCTTGCAGACTTCAAGTGCCATTCTTACTGCAAGAATGTTATCAGCAGCAGGCTGAATAGCAACATCTTTGCGCTGGTAGATGAAACCGATGAGGTCCTTGAGCGAGAGGCGCATGTAGTAGAACGAGGTCATGCACTTCGGAAGGATGAGTCGGGCATCCATCATGGACACCACCTTGGAGTCCACCATCTCTGCGTACAACTCCTTGGAGTCATTCACGATCTTCTCCCACCGCCGGAGGAAGTCGGGAGAGCTCTGAACGGGTTCCGGAACGACAACGTCGTCGTCGCGGAGGTCACGGTCACCGGTGCACTGGGCGGCGAATGTGCCGGCTCGATGACGGATGATGTGGGTGACTTCCTGGAAGGACAGGCCGCTGAGGCGGAAAGTGAACCCGAGACACTCCATTGGAGCAGGAAGAGTGCGACCTCCAAACACGTCCTCGAGGTTCTTGGAAAGTTCCTGCTGAGACACACCTTCTGTCGGATCGATGTCTGGACGGTCTGCCCACGTGGCCTTGACGTAGTGCCACGCCACGTTCCAGGCCTGTTGACGGGTCGGATGATCGACGAGCTCCACCTTGAGGGCGTCGAGGTTGTTGAGGAAGGTGGTCTTCGGTTCTTGACCGAACTTTAGAACCATTGGAAGTTCAATTGGGGACAAATCTTTATTGATGGGCATGGTTTTCTCCGGTGGAGTTACAGGTCTGATTATACTCGAAGAGTGATCACATTACAATGTCGTTGTGATCAAAGTTCTGGGATGAATTGAATGGGATCCATGCCGCGCGGAACGTAGGTGACGTTCTCGAGACTACGAACCTCTCTGTTGTAGGACTTCTCGGGGACGAGGACTCTCACGCTGTGCTTGGCGTATTCGGCTGAGTGCTTCGCAGAGTCATCGATCGCGAAGTATTTGCCTCCGTTGTAGTAGGGTTGCTTCGACAACCAGATGAACTTCTCAGAAGAGAAAGCGACTCCGTCTGCGTCGATGGCATTCCGACGAAGCCACGTGTACGTGTCGTAGAAGCAAGCGAGTTCAGAGGCGGGTCGAGACGTGATGATCTGGATCCAGTATCCTTGAGACCTGAGGTGGTTGAGCAGACCGATGTACGATTCGTCTCTCTCGAGGCTGAGAAGACCGTGGCCGTCCATGAACTCTTTGAAGTAACCCTCGCTGCTGACTCCGATCTTCTTGAACTCACGAACGTTGTAGTACTCGTCGCTCTCAGGATCGATGAAGTGGCCGCACTTGTTGGAGGACCACTCGCAGAAAGCCTTCCTGAAGTTGGCGAGGACGTCGTCCATGTCGAAGAGAGCGACAGGTTGCCCACTCCACTGACGACCGGACATCCTGTGCCTGTAGTGGAGGAAGTCATCCTTTTGACCCAGGGCGGTGGAGAAATTATTCCCATCAATTCCCCACAGGTTCAGGATGGCGAGAATATACCGATATGCGTCGACTGCCTTGTAGAGGATCTTGGACTGGTCCACGGGCTCATCAGTGCACCGATGGTCCTTGTAGTTGACCGCTTCGACGATTCCGGTGGCCTCGGAGTGGAGAGCAAGCACGAGGGTCTTCAGGTGCTCTTCACGCTGTTTGTCAGACATCTTAGAAGAGTCGAAGAAGAGGTCCGAGAAGACCTTCTGAGCAAAGAGAGCTTCTTCTAGATTAGACCAGTTCATCAGTAGTCCTTCTTCAGTCGTTCGTGGATGATGCTGTCCTTCTTGACGTATGCCTGGAACAGTTCCTCGGAGTCTATCCCGAGCATCACGAGGACTGAGAGGAAGTAGTTGAACGCATCAACGTACTCCTCGAGGAATGCCTCGTGGTCGAAGTCTGCAATCTCTGTCGTCCTGTGCGGCTTCCAGTTCTTGAGATGTGCGAGGGATTCAAACATCTCCTCCACGCCCTTGAGGACTGTGTCCCTCACGTGCTGTTGCGATTCCTTCGTGGTGATGTCGAGCGGCCAAGATTGCAAAACTGCGGGACGCTTCGTTGCTAAATCTTTCATGAACCTCTCTCGAAGCTCAAGCATCTTTGTGAGTCTACAACTATCCATGTCTAAGACATCATATAAACTTACAATCTGAAGTACAATGGATATTTAGGGACATGAAGAGAAGCATTACAGAATTACTTCAAGAACGTTTTGGTGATCCGATTGGAAGCTATGCAGGTGACGCACCTGCAGGTGTCCGCAGTTTGGACGAGGTCGATGAGGCCGAAGCTTGCTCTGAGTGCGGCTACATGGAGGTCGAAGGATCTTGCGGCTGCACTCACGAGATGAGCGAAGCTAAAAAGAAGCGTGGTCTATGGGCAAACATCCACGCTAGGCGTAAGGCCGGCAAGAGACCGAAGCGGCCCGGCGAGAAGGGCTATCCAAAAGACTTGGATGCTGCAAGGAAATGAGAAACGGCCTCGAAAGAGGCCGTTTCAGTTTTTACTTCTTCTTTTTCTTTGCTTTTGATTTCTTGACTGTTGCCCAACTCTTGGAAGGATTAGCAGAGTTGACTCGTGCCATAGCCCACTGGTGCTGCGACATTCCCTTTCGAGAACCACTAGATGCCCAAGCTGCGAGACCCTTCTTGTACTCAGACTCGACAGATCCTGGCGTGAGTCCGCGCTTCTCAGCCTTCTTGCGAAGAGTAGCCTTTGTCTTCGCCGAGAGTTCCTCATTGAGGACTTCTGCTATGAGATCGGTCAGAAGATCGAGACTTTCCTTCTTAGCAGACTCAGAATCCGAACGAGGCTTGCTCTTGAAACCAGGCTTCTCGCGCTCGGCCTTTTCCATCTTCTCTCTGCGACGATAGGCTCTCGCCACTCTCTCAGGATCTCCACTCTCAAGGTCAGCCTTCGTCTGATCGAGCTGCTTGTCTCGCTTGCTTCCCTGCGGAGCATCGTAGTTCTTGTGGTGATCCGAGTCTTTGTCGACTTCATCGAGATATTCTCTGATGAGTTCTTCGAGGAGGACGTCGTCGAGAAGGGAAAGATCTTTCGACTCTCCCTTCACATTTTCTTTTGAAGAGTACTTCTTCTTAAGATGACCGACTTTGCGCTTCAGGTTGTTATAGAAAGTCATCACCTGATCACTGATGTCATTTCCTTCGACATCGTATAAGAAATTAACAGCGTTTCCACCCTTGTGAATATCGTTGATAAAGTATTGGACTGCCTGTGTAAAGGCTCGAAGAGGGGTGACATCGCCCTTCTTGCGGAGGGCCTTCTGGATGTTTCTGAGGAAGGGTGTGCGAAGCTTCTCGGGAATCTCCTCGAGCTGATTGTGTCCAGGCCTGTCGCTCGTTCCCGTCGTGAACACTTTTGTGAAGGCCTTGTAGAGCTCATCACCGTCCATCGACTTGGGAAGGTCCATCGTCTCTGACATACGCTCAGTTATCCATCTGCCAAATGGATTCGGATTGGTTCCACCGATGCCGTTCTGCAAGTAGTAGACGATCGTCTCCATTATGTTTGTCCAGAGGTCGTACTCCGGTTGGTTCATCCTCTTCTCTTTGAAGATCTCGAAGATGTAC
>Ga0172376_10001445_pt1 | contig 30361 bp, 23 predicted proteins | sample Lak35m_FD_121114 | JGI IMG/M metagenome (GOLD analysis project Ga0172376, IMG submission 121114) | Freshwater microbial communities from Kabuno Bay, South-Kivu, Congo - kab_092012_35m | ecosystem: Environmental > Aquatic > Freshwater > Lake | place: Democratic Republic of the Congo: South-Kivu...
CCTCCGCGAGGTCGCGGCGCACCTTGGCGATGCGGTCGCGGATCTTGCGCTGGTCCATCTCCATCTGGGTCTCGCCGGCGTCGCGCTGCATCGCTCCTCCTCCGCGCTGGCGGTCAAGGTGCGACCAGAGCCGCTTGAGCCTGGGCAAGGTCTGCTGCAGGCGCGCGAGCTCGACCTGCAGCACGGCCTCACGGGTCTTCGCCCGGGTGATGAAGATGTCCAGGATGACCTCCTGGCGGTCGATGGCCCGCAGGCCGCGCGAATCCTTCTCCCAGTTGCGCTGCTGCGCCGGGGTGAGTTCGTCATCGAAGATGATCAGGCCGCATTCCTTGTCGCGGGCCAGCGCCGCGATCTCCTCCATCTTGCCCGAGCCCACGAGGTGGCGCGGGTTCTCCTCGCGGACGCGTGCCACGACCTCGGCGCGCACCTCGACGCCGAGGTTGGTCACGAGCTCGCGCAGTTCGTCAAGCAGGAGGCGGGCCTCCTCCGGGGTCTCGTCCGGTCGCTGCAGGCCCACCAGCACGGCCCTTCCGGCCCGGGCGATCACCTCGGGGTCGAAAGGGTCGAGCGGCTTGTCTTTCTGGTCGGTGGATTCGACGGACACGTGGCGATGGGAAAAGGAAAATCAGATGCTGTCCCGCAGGATGCGGCAGGGCGAGAGCGGATTCGGATGAGGCCGCCGCATGGCGGCCCCGGGCAGCGGCGGGACTCGGTCACGCCCGGGCACGGCGTAGCCGCGACCGCCTTGCTTCCGGCATGCGGCGGACGGTTTCCTCCGGTCAGCCGGTCCGCTTGCCCTCGAAACTGGCTCAGCGGTCGAACTGCACCCAGTCGACGTTCATCAGACCGCCGCCCTTCTTGGGATTGGTCAGGACGAGGTAGACGTCATGACGGCCGGTCACGGGGGTCAGCTTCGCGCGGTTCTCCGCATGCTTGCCCCAGTCGCCGGTGTGCGTGATGTCCACGGTGCCGAGCAGCTGCCCGGTCGGGGAGTCGATGCGGACCTCGATCTGGCTGCCCTTGGCGCCGCCGCCGGCGGAGGCGTTGATGCGGATGCCGCGGGTGTCAGTGAGGTTCAGTCCGCTGAACTTGATGGTGGCGCCGTGGTTGGTCGAGCCGACGACCTTGCCCGCCTTCTTGCCGCCGGTGACCTCCCCGGACTCGGCCTCGATGCGGCGATGGCGCAGGGCGACGGTCGCCTTGCCCGAGAGCGGGCCGGCCGCGCCGGCCCCGGCGTCGGTGTAGACGGCCTCGAGCAGGAGCGTGCCGGGCTTGCCGTCCTTGGGCGCGGTGATCTGCCCTTCCAGACCGCGCGTGAAGGTCGGGCCGGCCTTCCCCGGCTCGAGCGTGAACATCCAGCGCAGCATGATGGCGACCTCGTCCTCGGTGTGCTGGGGATGGGCGAGCATCGGGACCTGGCCCCAGACGCCGCTTCCGCCGAAACGCACCTTGTGGTTGAGGAGGTCCTCGGCGCCGGGCTGCTTGCGATAGCGTTCGGCGATGGCGACGAAGGACGGTCCGACCAGCGGAGTCTCGACGGCGTGGCAGTTGAAGCAGTCGCTCTGGCGCATCAGCGAGAGTCCGGGGTCGACCGCGGCGGCCTTGCCGTCGGCGGGCAGGAAGGCGGAGGTCACCACCGTGCGGGCCGAGAATTCGCCGGCCTTGGCCTCCGAGGAGCCGTCCTCGGCGTCCTCCACGGCGACCTTGTAGTCGATGGGCCGGCCGGGAGTGAAGAAGTCGCCGTCCTGCGGAGCGAGAAACTTCGCCACGGGGACGGCGTTGCCCACGACGACGGGGACGGAGCGGCGCGCGCTGCCGCCCTGTCCGTCGCTGACGGTGAGTTCGACGTTGAAGTTGCCGGCGTCAGGCAGGGTCACGGAGAGCTCCTCGCCTTCGCCCAGCGCGCGGTCACCGGGCTGCAGTTTCCAGGCGTAGGTCACCTTGCCGCCGTCGAGGTCGCGCGACCCCTTGGCCGAGAGGGTGGTCCTGAGCGGCGCCGGTCCGGCCGGGTTCGAGACGGCGAGCTTGGCGACCGGCTGCAGGTTGCCCCGGACGTAGGAGATCTTGAGCAGGGCGGAGTCGGGGTTCACGCCCCAGGTCTCGCCGTAATCGAGCAGGTAAAGGCAGCCGTCGGGTCCGAAGGTCGCGTCGATGGGCCGACGGATGACCGTGGCGCCGTTGTCGACGAGGGCCTTCTGCTTCTTGATCTGCTCCTCGGTGTTCGCGGTCACGAAGGCCGTGGGGGCGAAGGGCTCGATGCCCTTGAGGTCGGAATCGTCATTCAGGCGGGCCCACTTGATGAAGGGGCGCTGCCAGTCCCAGAAGAGCAGGCAGCGGTCGAAGTGCTTCGGGAAGCCGTTGGTCCGGTCGAAGGACTCCTGCCAGTGGTAGACAGGTCCGGCGCAGGCGGTGCGACCGCCCTCGCCGAGCTCGGGCCACTGCTCCGAGGGCACGTACGGCCAGTAGATGAAGGCCGGCACGGCGGGCGGCAGCTCGACCAGGCCGGTGTTGTTCCTGCTTCGGTTCATCGGCGCCTTGGGATCGAAGAGCGCGCCGACCTTCTCGGTCGCGTAGTCGTATTCCGCGTAGGGGGAGTTGTTGCCGACGAAGAGCGGGTAGCCGAAGTTGCCGGCCTTCCTGGCCTGGTTGATCTCATCGTAGCCGCGCGAGCCGCGCGGGCCGTCCACCCGGGCGTCGGGACCCACTTCGCCCCAGTAGACGTAGCCCGTGCGGGGGTCGATGCTCATGCGCCACGGATTGCGCGTGCCCATCGCGAAGATCTCGGGGCGCGTCTTGGGCGTGCCGGGCTTGAAGAGGTTGCCCTCGGGGATGGAGTAGGTGCCGTCGTCATTGACACGGATGCGGTTCACCTTGCCGACGAGGGCGTTGGTGTTGGCCGAGGTGCGCTGGCCGTCCCAGGGCTCCTTGCCGGGCCGCTGGTCGAGCGGGGCGTAGCCCTTGCTGTCACCGAAGGGGCTGGTGTTGTCGCCGGTCGAGAAATACAGGCAGCCGTCGGGCCCGAACTTCAGCGTGGAGCCGTGGTGGCAGCACTGCAGGCGCTGCTCCTCATACTTGAGCACGACCTTCTCGCTGCCGGGCACGAGCTTGTCGTCCTTGACCTCGAAGCGCGACAGATGCTGCCCCTCGAAGCCGACGGGAGAGTAGATGACGTAGATCCGGCGGTTCTGGGCGAACTTGGGGTCGAGCGCGAAGGCGAGGAAGCCGTTCTCCTGCTGCTTGAAGATCTCCAGCTCGGCCACGAGGGTGACGCGCCGGGTCTTGGGGTCGTAGATCTTGAGGGCGCCGCCGTACTCGTTGAACCAGATGCGGCCGTCGGGACCGAACTCGAGGTGCATCGGCTGGGGCAGACCCGTGAGCAGGGTCTCCGTCTGGAAGCGGACGTCCTCCGGCGCGCCGTCGGCGGCACGGGAGACGGGCGCGGCGGCCAGGAGTGCGACACAAAGGGTGAGCAGGGAAGCGGGATGCGAAGCCATGGGGCGGGGCCCTGCAGATTTGGGAAAACGGCGGGGGAGGGCAAGAGGGGAGGAGAGTGGGGGCAGGGACAGGGACAGGGACAGGGACAGTAACGTAGGCAGGAGCACAGATGTCATGTCCGTCAAATGACGGACATGACCTGCCTCTCCTGTCCCTGCCCCTGTCCCTGCCCCTAATACGACCTCAGATCAACCCCAGCTGCATCTTGCCGTCCTCGGAGATCATCGACTGGGTCCAGGGTGGATCCCACACGATGTCCACGCGGGCTTCGTTGACGCCGGGCACGTTGAGGACGCGGTTGCGCGCGTCCTCGGCGATCACGGGCCCCATGCCGCAGCCGGGTGCGGTGAGGGTCATGGCCACGATGACGCGATGGCGGTCCTCCGAGCCGTCGATGGGCTCTAGCTTCATCGAATAGACGAGACCGAGGTCGACGATGTTCACGGGGATCTCCGGGTCGAAGACCTTCTTCAGCTGCTCCCAGACGGCTTCCTCGGAGGGACGGCCCTTGTGGCCGGGGTGTTCGGCCGTGCCGGTGGATCCATAGGCGTCGGTCTTGCCCTCGGCGTCGGCGCCCTCGGCGGGCGGCTGCTCGCCCAGGGAGTCGGCGTCGGCGCCCTTGATGCGGAACATGCCGCTGTCGCAGACGACGGTGAAGTTGCCGCCGAGGCGGTGGGTGATGGTCACGCGCGTGCCCGCGGGCAGCACGGCCGGCTCGCCGGCAGGGATGACGGTGGCCTGGACGTCGCGCGTCAGGTTGCGGTCGTGGGGTCCGGGGGCGTGCCTCTGTCCGGTGGTGTCTTCGCTCATGGTCATCAGGAATGGAACTTGGCGCGCAGCATGCCGCGCACGGCGTCGGCGGCTCCGTCGTCGCCGATGCGGGTCAGGATCTCCTCGAGGAAGCCCTGGGCGAGGAGTTCCTGCGCGGCGGCCAGCGGGATGCCGCGGGCGAGCAGGTAGAAGAGCTCCTCGGGGCTGACCTGTCCGGTCGTGGCGCCGTGCGAGCACTTCACGTCGTTGGCCTCGATCTCCAGGCCGGGCAGGGAGTCGGCCTCGGCCTCGGGTGACAGCAGCAGGTTGCGGTTGGTCTGGTAGGCGTCGGTGCGCTGCGCGCCCGGCCCGACCTTGATCAGGCCGGAGAACACCGTGCGGGCCCGGTCGAGCAGCGCGTTCTTGAAGAGGAGGTCGGAGCGCGCGCCCGGCGCGGCGTGCACCTGCAGGGTGCGCTGGTCGAACTCCTGCTCGCCGGTGGCCACCGCAATGCCGAGCAGGCGCACGTCGGCGCCTTCTCCCTGAAGGCGCACCACGTTCTCGAGGCGCGCGCGTCGCGCGCCCACGGCCGCGTTGACCGAGGTCACTTCGGCGGCGGCCTCGGCGGTCACGCTGTCGATCTCGAAGGACTGGGCCGCGGAGCCCCAGTTCTGCACGGAGAGGCGTTCGACCCTAGCGCCGGGTCCGGCGATCAGGTCGGTGGCGGAGACGGACAGGGTCCGCAGGTCCGGCTGGGCGCCGAGGCGCCATTCGTGGACGGCGGCCCGGGCGCGGGCCCCGACGCGGATGAGGGCGTGCGGGAAGGTCGCCGATCCTTCGGCTAGGGCCCAGTGCACGACGGAGAGGGGCTTGGTGAGTTCGACGCCATCGGGCACGTGCAGCACGTAGCCCGACCCGAACCAGGCGCGGTGCAGGGCCAGCATCTTGGCGCCGCCAAGCAGGGCGGGGTGACGCAGGGCCTCGTCGCGCAGCAGCTCGGGGCGCTCACGGACCACGTCTTCGATGGGCGCGAAGACCACGCCCGCCTTGACGAGGGCAGCGGAGAGCGCGGGGCGGGAGAAGCAGTGCCCGTCGACGAAGACGAGCGTCGCCTCGGCGTCGGCCGTCAGCGCGGAGCCGCGCACGAGGCGCGAGGCGTCGGCCGTCGACGGCGCGCCGGCCGGCGCGAAGCCGTCGAGGGAGAGCGAGCGGACGTCGGAGAATCTCCAGCGCTCGTCGTCGCGTCCGGGCATGGGCAGCGAGGCGAAGGCCTCCCGGCCGGCCCGACGGACTTCGGCGAGCCACGCCGGATCCTTGCCGCCGTGGGATGACTGCAGGGCGGGGTCCGTGACCCCGGCGGCCGCGACGGGCGCGCTCATCCGACCGACCCTTCCATCTGCAGCTCGATGAGCCGCTTGAGCTCCACGGAATACTCCATGGGGAACTCCTTCACCAGGTCGTTGACGAAGCCGTTGACCGCGAGGGACATCGCCTCGCCCTCGGTCAGGCCGCGCTGCATCATGTAGAAGATCTGCTCGGCCGAGACCTTGGAGACGCTCGCCTCATGCTGGACCGAGTTGCGGCGGCCGCGCACCGAAATCGCCGGGTAGGTGTCGGTCCGGCTGCGCTCGTTGATGAGCAGGGCGTCGCACTCCGTGTTGTTGCGGCAGTTGCGCAGCGTGCGGGGGATGTGGACCAGGCCGCGGTAGGTGGAGCGTCCTTCGCCCACCGAAATCGACTTCGCGATGATGTTGGACGTCGTGTCATCCGCCGCGTGGATCATCTTGGCGCCCGTGTCCTGGTGCTGACCGTCGTTGGCCAGGGCGATGGAGAGCACCTCGCCGCGGGCGCGCCTGCCGCGCAGCACCACGCCGGGATACTTCATGGTCAGGCGTGAGCCGATGTTGCAGTCGATCCAGCGGACCTCGGCGTCCTCCTCGGCCACCCCGCGCTTGGTCACGAGGTTGAAGACGTTGGAGGACCAGTTCTGGACGGTGACGTACTGGATCTTGGCGCCCTTGAGCGCGACCAGCTCGACGACGGCCGAGTGCAGGGTCGCCGTCTCGAACTTGGGGGCCGTGCAACCTTCCATGTAGGTGACCTCCGCGCCCTCGTCGGCGATGATGAGCGTGCGCTCGAACTGACCGAAGTTCTGGGCGTTGATGCGGAAGTAGGCCTGCAGGGGCTGGGCCACCTTCACGCCCTTGGGCACGTAGATGAACGAACCGCCGGAGAACACGGCCGAGTTGAGCGCGGCGAACTTGTTGTCGCCGGCGGGGATGACCTTGCCGAACCAGCGGCGGAAGATCTCGGCGTGGTCGCGCAGGCCCTCGGTGGGGCCGCAGAAGATGACGCCCTGCTTCTCGAGCTCCTCCTTCATGCGGGAGTACGAGGCCTCGGAGTCGAACTGCGCCTCGACGCCGGCGAGGAACTTGCGTTCGGCCTCGGGGATGCCCAGGCGCTCGAAGGTGCGCTTCACGTCGTCGGGCACCTCCTCCCAGGTGCGGCTGGCCTTCTGCCCCTTGGCGAGGTAGTAGCGGATCTCCTGGAAGCGGATGTTGTCGAGGTCGTCCGTGGCCCAGTGCGTGGGCATGGGCATCGATTCGAAGACCCCGAGGGAGCGGTGGCGGAACTCGCGCACCCACTCGGGTTCGCCCTTCACCTTGGAGATGTAGTCGACGACGCCGGGATTGAGCCCGACGCCCGCGTCGTAGGCGTAGTCCTCCTCGTATTTGAAGTCGCCCTTGGAGCGGTCGACGTCGATCGCCTCCCGCTGGGCCCGTTCGTCCTGGTCGAGGTCAGCCATGGCCTCAGGCGTGGGCGAGCTCCTTCTTGACCCAGTCGTAGCCCTTCTCCTCGAGCTCCAGGGCGAGCTCCTTGCCGCCGCTGTGCACGATGTGCCCGTCCCACATGATGTGCACGCGGTCGGGCACGATGTAGTCCAGGAGGCGCTGGTAGTGGGTGATGACGAGGAAGCCGGTGTCGGGACCGCGCATGGCGTTCACGCCCTCGGACACGATGCGCAGCGCGTCGATGTCGAGGCCGGAGTCGGTCTCGTCGAGCACGGCGTAGCGGGGCTTGAGCATCATGAGCTGGAGGATCTCGCAGCGCTTCTTCTCGCCGCCGGAGAAGCCCTCGTTAACGAAGCGGGAGGTGAACTTCCGGTCCATCTTCAGGGCGTCCATCTTGGCGTAGAGCTCGGCGTAGTAGGCCTTGGCGTCGAAGGGCGCGCCCTTGGCCTGGCGCGCGACGAGCGCGGCGCGGATGAAGTTGGCGATGGTGACGCCGGGGATCTCGCTCGGATACTGGAAGGCGAGGAAGAGGCCCGCGCGGGCGATGACGTCGGGCTCGAGGCCGAGGATGGGCTGTCCGTCGACGAGGGCCTCGCCGGACTGCACGGTGTAGTCGGGGTGGCCGGCCAGCACCTTGGCGAGGGTGCTCTTGCCGGTGCCGTTGGGTCCCATGATGGCGTGCACCTCGCCCTTCGGGACGGTGAGGCTGAAGTTCTTGAGGATCGGACGGTCTCCGACGGAGGCGTGGAGGTTCCGGATGACGAGTGAGTCGGGCATGGAATGGGTTCTCAGTTGGCGTGGCCGTCCTTGGCCTGGGTGCGTCCGTGGAAGCTGATCTCGATGGTTTCGGAATCGAAGCCGGGCGGCAGGATGGAACGCAGGCTGCTCAGCACCTCGGGCGGGAGGTCGATGTCGTGCACGCGCCCGGTGGCCTTGTCGCGGAAGTGCGCGTGCGGCGCCAGGTTCGGGCAGTAGCGGGTGGACTCGCGCTCGTGGTTGACCTGACGTACGAGGCCGCAGCCCACGAAGGTCTCGAGGCAGTTGTAGACCGTCGCCAGGGACAGCCCGGGCATGGCCTCGCGGGCCCGGTTGTAGACTTCGTCCACGGTCGGGTGGTCGCGCTTGGAGAGGAGCACCTTGAACACGGTCTCGCGCTGGGGGGTCACCTTCTGGCCGCTGCGGCTGAGGGCTTCCTGCAGGTGGGAGAGGTCGGCTTCGCTGAGATTTTGACTCATTCTAAATGTGAATGAGTTAGAATGACTCTAAACATCAAGTTAAAACCCGAAAAAGAGGCATATTCAGCCTATTTAAGGGTCTAAGTGCTTGATGGGCTTACGCTAAGGTTTTCAACGGTTCCCGTGTGCCTAAGTTAAAGATCACCCCATGAGAGCTTTCATCGCAGCAACGGCCATGGCGACGGCTGCCTCTCTTCAGGCCGGCTCGGTCCTCGATCTCGGTTCCCGTCTGGAGCCGTTCTTCGACCTGCACGGTGATCGATGACGGCGGCACGCTCCGGCTCTACTACCGCGGCGCCGACGTTTCCGACCTGGCCGGCCGCGCGGTCCGCCTGCGCTTCGTGCTGAAGGACGCCGACGTCCACGCGATGCAGTTCGTCCCCTGAGCTCAGTTCAGGCCCCGCGTCGTCTCGTCGCCGCCCTGACGTCCGATCTCGTTCAGCGCGTCGATGCGCGCCAGTTCGTCCGCGACCACGCGGATGCGGCGCTCGGGCGAGAGGCACTCGAGGACGGTCCGTCTCGCGGCGGAATCGGTGATGAGGTGTCCCGCCACGGCGTCGGCCAGGGCGCCCGGCCGGTTGGTCAGGCCGCGGAAACGGGCCATGAGGGGTTCCGCGTCGGCGCCGATCAGCGACGTCATCTTCTCTGAGAAGGCGAGGAGGCGGGCCACCTCGCGCATGACGGCGGGCGAGTCGGGTAGGTCCTCCTCGGCGACCGCCGCCACTTCGAGCCGAGGGTAGGGGGTGCGACGCTGCTTGCGCAGGACCTTGGCGCGACGCAGGCCCTCCAGCATGAGGTGGGAGGTGCCGTCGGGATTTTCGACATGCCCGACGATGCGTCCCACGCAGGTGAAGGGGCAGGACGGTTCGTCATCCTCCGGGGACAGGAGGTCGGCGTCGAGCTGCGAGACCGCGAACATCCGGTTTCCTTCCAGCGCCTCCTTGAGCATGCGCCGGTATCGGGCCTCGAAGATGCGCAGCGGCAGCAGCTGCTGCGGCAGGAACACGCAGTCGCCGAGCGTCATGACGGGAATGACGACGGTGGGAACCATGGTTTTGAAAGTGGCAGGATTGCTCCCGAATGCAAACGAGGGAGCGGCTTGGATGGCAGAATCCAGGGCAGATGACTGAGTCGAGGACAGATGACTGAAGCAGTTCTGTGCCTGCATTTGCTTCCCGAAATCGACCCAGTCCTCTGTCATCGACTCAGCACTCGGTCGTTATTCCCTCACTGCCACTGGTCGAGGAACAGCCGCTTGGGGTCGGGTTCGGGCGTCTCGGCGAAATACACGGCCATGCGCAGCGCGGGCAGGAAGTGCGCGGGCGGCGGCGTCTTGGAGCGCTTCCTAATCTCCCCTATCAAGGAGTCGGGCGAACGTCCCGCGAGCTGATCCACACGATGGTAGCCCGCGTCGAGCAGCTCCCGGGCGAGGTCGACCGGGAAGCGGGGGATGCGCATGAACGGACTGCAGACGGCCTCGCGCCGGCGCTCCGCGGCCCGCGCTCGCGCCGCCTCGTCCATCAGAGGCGTGCGAGGATCGCCGCGCCCATGGCCTTCGTGCCCACGGACTTCCCGCCACCGGCGATGTCCGCGGTGCGGATGCCCTCGGCGATGGTCTTCTCGACCGCGCGTTCGATGGCCTTGGCCTCGGTCTCGAGGCCGAAGGAGTGACGCAGCATGAGGGCGGCGGAGAGGATCTGCGCGCAGGGGTTCGCCTTGTCCTGGCCGGCGATGTCGGGGGCGGTGCCGCCCGAAGGCTCATAGAGGCCGTAACCGTATCCGTGTCGGTTGCGGTTCGCGCCGAGCGAGGCCGAGGCCATCATGCCCAGCGAGCCGCAGATCACCGCCATCTCGTCGGAAAGGATGTCGCCGAACATGTTCTCGGTGAGAAGCACGTCGAACTGCGACGGACGGAGCACCAGCTGCATCGCGGCGTTATCGATGTACATGACGGACAGGGCGATGTCCGGCGCGGTGGCCTTCACGCGTTCGGCCACGACCTTGCGCCAGAGCACGGACGTCTGGAGGACGTTGGCCTTGTCGACGAGGGTGATGTGCTTGCGGCGGGCGCGGGCGGTGGCGATGGCGACGTCGGTGATGCGCTCGATCTCCGACTTGCGGTAGACCATGGTGTCGATGGCCTCGATGTCGCCGCCGTCGAGGTCCTTGGTGGACTTCGGTCCGAAGTACAGGCCGCCGGTCAGCTCACGGATGCAGACCATGTCCACGCCGTCGGGGATGCGGTCGGGACGGATCGGCGAGGTGTCGATGAGGTTCTTGAGCAGCAGGCCGGGGCGGACGTTGGCGTAGAGGGTGAAGTGCTTGCGGAGGGGCAGGAGGGAGGCGCGCTCAGGCTGCTCGGCGGGCGGCAGTTTCTCCCACTTGGGGCCGCCGACGGAGCCGAACAGGATGGCGTCGGCCGCGCGGCAGGCCTCGAGGGTCGGGTCAGGCAGGGCCTTGCCGTGGTTGTCGATGCCGGCTCCGCCCACGTCGTGCGTCGAATGCTCCAGGGAGTGTCCCGAGCGCTTCAGCACCGCCTCGAGGACGGGCAGGGCGGCGGCCATCACTTCGGGCCCGATGTAATCTCCGGGCAGGACTGCGATCTTCAGGTTCATGGGAGCGGACGGCAGTAAAGATGAGCGACGGGCTTCTCGGCAAGGACAAGCGGATGGCATGGAACGCCGAAAAATCCAACCCCGAGGCGGTTGCCTTCCGGGGCGGGCGCCTCCTAGTCTGCGCCCCTCTCCCCATGAGCGCATTCCCTCTCGTCATCGGCAAATTCTCCCTCGGCATGGGCGACCGCTTCGCCCACGAGGCCGAAGCCCAGCTCGCCGCCTGCCTCGCGGCCAAGAAGCTCGGCGTCGAGATCGTGCCGGTCTGGAACAAGTCCAACCGCGAGCACAACATCATCGGCTCCGAGCCGACCAGCACCCGCGCCGCGGCCGACGCCGCCGTGAAGGCCCTCGGCTGGACCGCCCCCTACTTCCTCGACGCCGACCACATCGGCCTGAAGACCGTCGACCGATTCGTGGGCGTCTCGGACTTCTTCACCATCGACGTCGCCGACTTCATCGCGCAGCCGGCCGATCCCGCCGCGGTCAAGGCCTTCGTCGACCGCCACCCTGAGCTCGTCAGCACGATCACCCTCGCCGGCATCGACCGTCCGTTCACGACCACCCGCGCCGACGTCGAGCGCACGGCCGCCAAGTTCCTCCTGGCGGTCCAGGAAGCCGGCAAGGTCTACCGCCACATCGTCTCCGTGAAGGGCGTCGGCCGCTTCGTCCCTGAGATCTCGATGGACGAGACCGACAGCCCGCAGACGCCGCCCGAGCTGCTCGTCATCCTCGCCGCCATCGCCGACGAAGGCGTGCCGATCCAGACGATTGCGCCGAAGTTCACGGGCCGCTTCAACAAGGGCGTCGACTACGTCGGCGACCTCGCACAGTTCGAACGCGAGTTCAACGATGACCTCTGCGTCATCGCCCACGCGGTCAAGCAATACGGCCTCCCGGCCAACCTGAAGCTCTCCGTGCACAGCGGCAGCGACAAGTTCTCGATCTACCCGGCCATCCGCCGCGCGCTCGCCAAGCACGGCGCCGGGGTGCACGTAAAGACCGCGGGCACGACCTGGCTCGAGGAAGTCATCGGCCTCGCCGAAGCCGGCGGCGCCGGCCTCGCCCTCGCCAAGGAGATCTACGCCGAGGCCCTGTCCCACATGGACGAGCTCTGCCAGCCCTACGCGACCGTCATCGACATCGACCGAGCCAAGCTCCCGGCCGCCGCCGTCGTCCAAGGCTGGACTGGCGAGCAGTTCGTCGGCGCCCTGCGTCACGACCAGAAGAACCCGTTCTACAACGCCCACCTGCGCCAGCTCATCCACGTCGGCTTCAAGGTCGCCGCCAAGATGGGCCCTCGTTACCTCGAGCAGCTCAAGGCCTGCCGCGAGTCCTGCGCCCGCAACGTGACGCTGAACCTGCTGGAGCGTCACATCCGCCCGCTGTTCTTGTGACCGACGAGCCCTCGACGGGCCGGGGTCCGGCGCTGGCCGTCTGCCTGACCGGCGGACTCATCGCCTTCGCCCTTGCGTTGATCGGGCTCCTTCCGGAGGGCGATTTCTCGGTCAAGGAGCCGCTGGATATCATCAAACTGGTCTTCGTCCTCGCTCCGGCTTTCCCGTTTCTCCTGCTCGCCGGAGTCGCGGCGTTGTTGAAAGATCGTTTCCTCCTGACCGGGACGATCGTCATCGCCGCCCTGCTCATCCTCAGCTGCGGCTTCTATCTGATGGCGCAGGCCGAGCACCGGGTCCGGCCGGATGGCGCGGAGCATGCGCTCACCTATCTCATCGTCCCGTTCCTCCAGGTGCCGGTCCTCTTCACGGCCTTAGGCGCATTGGCCCTCTGGCGCGCCTTGCGCGGTCGGTGAGCTTGGACGAAGCCAGTACGGGGTCAGACCGCTTCTGAGTGATAACGATCAGAAGCGGTCTGACCCCGTACTGCTTTATCTCACTTGGGAGACTTATTTCTTTGCCGCGAAGTCGCTCGCCCAGGCCTCGGCGAAATAGGTCAGGATGAGGTCGGCGCCGGCGCGACGGATGCCCAGCAGGCTCTCATCGCGGGTGGCGCGCAGGTCCAGCCAGCCTTTCTCGGCGGCGGCGTGCAGGGCGGCGTATTCGCCGGACACCTGGTAGGCGGCCACGGGCAGGCGGGTGGCGTTGCGCAGGTCGCGGATGATGTCCAAGTAGGGGCCGGCCGGCTTGACCATGAGGATGTCGGCGCCTTCGGAGGCGTCGAGGTCGGCCTCGCGGGCGGCCTCGCGACGGTTGGCGGGGTCCATCTGGTAGCCGGCCTTCGAGATCGGAGCGTCGCCCGCCTTGCGCGCGCTTCCCACGGCGTCACGGAAGGGTCCGTAGAAGGCCGAGGCGTATTTGGCGGAGTAGGCGAGGATGCCGGTGCCGTGGCGGCCCGCGGCGTCGAGTCCGGCCCGGATCGCCTTCACGCGCCCGTCCATCATGTCGGAGGGCGCCACGAAGTCCGCCCCGGCCTGCGCGGTGAGCAGCGACATCTTCACGAGCGCCTCGACCGTGCGGTCATTGTCGACGTCGGTGCCGGCGGCGTTCAGCACGCCGTCGTGGCCGTGGGTGGTGTAGGGGTCCAGGGCGATGTCCGCGAAGACCACGGTGCCGGGGGACTTGGACTTCACCTCGCGGACGGCTCGCAGCGCCAGGTTCGACGGATTGAGGGCCTCGGCGCCTTCCGCGGTCTTGCGCGAAGGGTCGACTTTGGGGAAGAGGGCCACGCCGCGCACACCCAGGAGCAGGAGCTGCGCGCACTTGGCGCCGAGCGAGGCCAGAGGCACGCGGCTGATGCCCGGAAGGGAGGCGATGGGCTCGGGGGTCTCGCCCTCGGTCACAAAGATCGGCTGGATGAGATGCCGGGGCTCGAGGACGGTCTCGGAGAGCATCGCCCGGATGCCGTCGCTGGCACGCAGGCGCCGAGGGCGTTCAGGCTGGTCGAGGTGTTCCGGCATCGGAGGGTTTGGATAGCCCTCCTACCCCCTCAGGGCAACGGCGAAGCCCGGTTCGGGGGCCTGGGGCAGGGTGGGACAGTTTGTCAGGATGACCCCGGTGGCACAGCGTCAGGCCAAGGTCCTTCGGTCAAAAACCCCAATAAAAGCCGTGCTTGGCCTTGGCACATCCCCTGCCTCTGAGTGGCATCAACCACTCGGCAAAGCCCACCCTCTCATGAGCAAAATCATCGGCATCGACCTCGGCACCACCAACTCCTGCATGGCCGTTCTGGAAGCGGGGGAGGCGGTCGTCATCCCCAACTCGGAAGGCGCGCGCACCACGCCCTCCATCGTAGCCTTCACCAAGGGCGGTGACGTCCTCGTCGGCCAGGCGGCCAAGCGCCAGGCCGTGACCAATCCCAAGAACACGGTCTTCTCGGCCAAGCGCCTCATCGGCCGCAAGTTCGCCGAGGTCAAGGCGATCGCCGCCAAGCTGCCCTACAAGGTCGTCGAGGGTAAGAACGGAGCCGCCGCCATCGAGTGCGAGGTGGACGGCAAGCCCCGCGTCTTCGCCCCCGAGGAGATCGCCGCCAAGGTGCTCGCCAAGCTCAAGGCCGACGCCGAGGCCTACCTCGGCGACAAGGTCACGCAGGCCGTGATCACCGTGCCCGCCTACTTCAACGACGCCCAGCGTCAGGCCACCAAGGACGCCGGCACCATCGCCGGCCTCGAGGTGCTGCGCATCGTCAACGAGCCCACCGCCGCCTCCCTCGCCTACGGCCTCGACAAGAAGGGCGACGAGAAGATCGCGGTCTACGACCTCGGCGGCGGCACGTTCGACGTGTCCATCCTCGAGATCGGCGGCGGCGTCTTCGAGGTGCGCGCCACCAACGGCGACACCGAGCTCGGCGGCGACAACTGGGATGAGCGCGTCATCCAGTGGCTCATCGACGGCTTCAAGGCCGAGTCGGGCATCGACCTCTCCAAGGACCCGATGGCCCGTCAGCGTCTGAAGGAAGAGGCCGAGAAGGCAAAGATCGCCCTCTCGTCCTCCAACGCGGTGGACATCAACCTGCCGTTCATCACGGCCGACGCCTCCGGCCCCAAGCACCTCAACGTGACGCTCACCCGCGCCCAGCTGGAGAAGGTCTGCGACGACCTTTCCGAGCGCACCCGCAAGCCCTTCGAGGCCTGTCTCAAGGACGCCGGGCTGACCATGAGCCAGGTCGATGAGCTCGTGCTCGTCGGCGGCATGACCCGCATGCCCAAGATCGTGGAAATCGCCCGCGCACTCGCCGGCAAGGACCCCCACAAGGGCGTCAACCCCGACGAGGTCGTCGCGGTCGGCGCGGCCATCCAGGGCGGCGTGCTCAAGGGCGACGTCAAGGACGTGCTCCTGCTCGACGTCACCCCGCTCACGCTCTCCATCGAGACGATGGGCGGCGTGGCCACGGCCATGATCGAACGTAACACCACCATCCCGACCAAGAAGAGCCAGGTCTTCTCCACCGCCGCCGACAACCAGCCCGCGGTGGACATCGTCATCGCCCAGGGCGAGCGCCCGATGATGAAGGACAACAAGCTCCTCGGGACGTTCAAGCTCGACGGCATCATGCCCGCCCCGCGCGGTACGCCCCAGATCGAGGTCACCTTCGACATCGACGCCAACGGCATCCTGCACGTGTCCGCCAAGGACAAGGGCACGGGCAAGGAGCAGAAGATCTCCATCACCGGCTCCTCCGGCCTCTCCAAAGACGAGGTCGAGAAGCTCCGCAAGGAGGCCGAGCTGCACGCCGAGGAGGACAAGAAGGCCCGCGAGCTCGTGGAGGCCCGCAACCAGCTCGACGCCACGGTCTTCCAGGCCGAGAAGCAGCTCAAGGACAACGGGGACAAGTTCCCCGGTGACACCAAGGGCCGCACGGAGGAGGCGCTCAAGTCAGCCCAGGAGCTGCTCAAGAAGACCGAAGGGGTCTCCGCCGAAGACTATTCCAAGGCCGCCGAGGCGCTGCTCAAGCCGCTCTCCGAGGCCGCGCAGGCGATCTACGCCGCATCCGCCAAGGAAGGCGAAGGCGCCGCCGATCCCGCCGCCGAGGGCAAGAAGAAGTCCAAGGACGGCAAGGTCGTCGACGGCGACTTCGAAGTGGTCGACGACGAGAAGAAGTGAGCGTCGCGTTGCGACTCAGGGCTGGCGCCTGGGCCAGGGACAGGGCCGGGTAAGGTGAAACAAGCAGAGGGCCGGGGTCGCGAGACTCAGGCCCTCTGTTCAGTTCCTGCCCGTCGCGACGTCGGTGATGTCGTCCGCCGCCGAACTGTCCTCGCTGATCACGGTGAAATCCGTGCCCGACACGAGGTCGCCGGACATGCCCTCCATCAGGCGCACCGCGATGCGCAGGCCGGGCATGCGCTTGGCGAGTCCGTGCAGGAGGGGGCCGGCGTCGGCGATGGCGCAGCAAACCAGCAGTGATCCGGCCTGCGAGAGGCCGGCCTCGTTGAGCACTTCGAGCGAACCGCCGTCGCCGCAGAGCGCCCGCACGCCGGCCTTCTGGAGCTCCTTAACGAGCACGATGTCGCTGTCGACCACGGTGACGGGCACGCCCTTCTCCCTGAGCTCGGCATGGACGCGACGGCCGACGTCGCCGTAGCCGACGACGATGGCGTGGCCCGGAGCGGGCGCCTGCGTCTCGGAGAGCCGCGTGGCCGCTCGCCGGATCCGCTGCCGCAGGCGACGGTAGACGCTCGGGGTGAGCGCGATCGAGGCCATGGCGGCCGCCACGAGCCCGTTCCATACGGAGTCGCCGATGAGTCCCAGCGCCCGGGCGGAAGCCCCGAGGACGAAGGTGAACTCGCCGATCTGCCCCAGCGCTGAACCGACCTGCAGGCCGGTGCCCTTGGGTTCGCCCGCCAGCCTGGAAAGGAGCGCGGCGACGGCCGGCTTGCCCGCCGCGACGACGGTGAAGATAACGACGGCCGGCAAAGGGTCCCTGAGGAGCAGCACGGGGTCGAACAGCAGGCCGACCGAGACGAAGAAGAGCACCGAGAAGGCGTCGCGCATCGGCAGGGCCTCCGCGGCGGCCCTCGCTGAGAAATTCGACCGTGCGACGACGAGCCCGGCCAGGAAGGCCCCCAGCGCGACGGAGACGCCGAAGAACTTCGAGGCCAGCAGGGCCATCCCTGGGGCGATGGCGAGGGTCGCCAGCATGAAGAGCTCGCGCGAGCGCGTCTCGTTCACGCGGGCGAGGATCCAGGGGATGACCTTGCCGCCCAGGACGATCGCCAGCGCCGCGCAGAGCGCGACTTTCCCGGCCGCCGCCAGAAGCGGGAGCCCCAGCGTGCCGAGGTCGCGCGTGCTGTGCTCTGCGAGGACGGGCAGGGCGACGATGAGCAGGACGGTGAAGAGGTCCTCGGCCACGACCCATCCGACCGCGATGTGTCCGGCCCGGGTCGAGAGGTCACGGTTGTCCGAGAGGACGCGCATGAGCACCACGGTGCTCGCCACGGAGGCCGCCAAGCCGGCCACGATGGCCTGACTCTCCTCGACGCCCGCCGCGCTCAGGGCGACGGCGGTCATGAGGGTGGTGCAGCAGCTGGTGAGCAGGGCGCCGGGCACGGCGACTTTCCACACGGCCGCCAGTTCCTGCAGGTGGAACTTCAGTCCGACGCCGAACATCAGCAGGATGATGCCAATCTCGGCGAACTGCTCGGCGACGCGGCCGTCCGCCTCGAAGCCCGGGGTGTGCGGACCGACGGCCACGCCCGCCAGAAGGTAGCCGACGATGGGGGAGAGTCCGACGCGGTGGGCGAGGTAGCCGAGCAACAGGGCGGCGGCCATGCCGCCCGCGAACGTGATGACGATCTCGTTACCCATGCCTGCTGCGTATCCCTTTTCCGGCCGCCGTCAACCGCACCGGCGCGCCGCTCGGCGCTTGCCCCTGCACGGGAGGGCGCTACCTCTTTCTGCGTGAACACTTCGGAGCAGCTCTTCCAGCGCGCCCTCACGATGATTCCCGGCGGGGTCAACTCGCCGGTCCGCGCTTTCCGTTCGGTCGGGGGCACGCCCTTCTTCACGAAGTCGGCCGACCGAGCCCGCCTGACGACGGCCGACGGCCGTGAGCTGGTCGACTTCGTGCTCACCTGGGGCCCCGCGATCCACGGTCACAATGATCCGGACATCCGCGCGGCGGTCCGCGAGGCCCTCGACCGGGGCACGAGCTTCGGCACGCCGAACCCGCTCGAGGTCGAGATGGCCGAGCTCATCCTTTCCTGCGTCCCCGCGGTGAAGAAGGTCCGCATGACCAACAGCGGCACTGAGGCGACCATGTCCGCCATCCGACTCGCCCGCGGCTACACGGGACGTCACAAGATCATCAAGTTCTCAGGCTGCTACCACGGGCACGTCGATTCGCTGCTGGTCAAGGCCGGCTCGGGCGCGCTCACGCAGGGCAACCCCGACTCGGCCGGGGTCACGCCCGGGACGGCCGCCGACACGCTGGTCGCGGAATATAACAATCTCCCGGCGCTCGAGGCGCTCTTCGAGGCCAACGCCGGACAGGTCGCCGGCCTCATCGTCGAGCCCTTCCCGGCCAACGTGGGCCTGATCCTGCCGGACGAGGGTTTCCTCGCGGGGCTGCGCGCGCTCTGCACGAAGCACGGGGCCGTCCTCATCTGCGACGAGGTCATGACGGGCTTCCGGCTCTCACTCGCGGGCACGCAGGGCCTGCATGACGTGGTCCCCGACCTGGTCTGCATGGGCAAGATCATCGGCGGCGGGCTCCCGGTCGGCGCCTTCGGCGGCAAGGCCGAGATCATGGACAGGCTCGCTCCGCTCGGGCCGGTCTACCAGGCGGGCACGCTCTCGGGCAATCCGCTCGCGATGGCCGCGGGTCTCGCCTCGGTCCGCAAGCTGCGGGCCCAGGATCCCTTCGCGCGGCTCGACGCGCTCGGCCGCCGGGTGCGCGACACGCTTCTCGGCGCCGCCAAGGCCAAGGGCATCCCGCTCCAGGTGCCGCAGGTGGGCTCGATGTTCTCGCTCTTCTTCAACGCGCAGAAGGTCCGCAACTACGACCAGGCGGTCGCCTCGAACGGTGACCTCTACCGCAAGGTGTTCCGCACGGCGCTCGACAAGGGCGTCTACCTCGCGCCTTCGCCGTATGAGACGGCGTTCCTTTCCACCGCCCACGAGGGCAGGGACATCGACCTGGCCTGTGAGGTCCTCGACGCCGCCGTGCGTGCGCTCTGACCATGCCTAAGCTCGCTTTCATCGGTTCAGGCAGGATGGCCGGCGCGATCGTCCAGGGTCTGCTCCGCTCCAAGGCCTGCCGTCCGTCGGACATCGCGGTCATCGGGGGTCCGGACTCCACGGCGGCCGATCTCGCCAAGGCCACGGGCGTGCGCGTCGCAAAGGGGCCTGAGGACCTGCTCGAGGGCGCCGACGCGGTCGTGCTGGCCTGCAAGCCGCAGCAGTTCGAAGGTCTGGATGAACGCTACGGCCCCCTCTCGGAAGGCAAGCTGGTGCTTTCCATCCTCGCCGGCACGCGCCTCGAGACGATCGGGCGGTTCTTCGACGTCGCGCGCAACGTGGTCCGCGCCATGCCCAACACGCCCGGCGCCATCGGCCGGGGCGTCACGGCCCGCTGCTCCGCGGTCCCGATGACGCCCGAGGACGCGCGTCTGGTCGGATCGCTGCTCTCCGGTCTCGGCGAAGTCGTCGAGCTGCCCGAGTCGATGTTCGACGCGGTCACGGCGGTCTCCGGCAGCGGTCCGGGGTTCTTCTTCGAATACGTCGCGGCCTACGAACAGGCCGCCGTCTCCCTGGGTTTCACGCCCGAACAGGCCAGGCTGCTCGTGAGGCGCACGTTCGAGGGGTCGCTCGCCCTGCTCGAAAGCACGGGCGAAACGCCCGACAACCTGCGCGTGCAGGTGACCTCTCCCGGCGGCACGACCAAGGCCGGACTCGACGCGCTCGCCTCCGCCAAGTTCCGCGAGGCCGTCGCCGCCGCCCTCATCGCCGCCAAGAAGCGGGGTGAGGAGCTGGGGAAGAAGTGAGGGCGTCCGCCGGGGGCGGACGCAGGGTCGGATCAGAGGGCCGGTTGATTCACCCGACGCCAGAGGTCCCAGGTGTTGAGTCCCGCCAGCGGGACGAGCCCGAACGCCAGGCCCGACAGGAACGACATGGCGGGATGGATGATGACGCATCCGAGGGTGAGCTGACCCCAGGGTTCGGTCGGCTTAGCCAAGATCCAGCAAAACTGGGCGTAGAGGAAGCCGTAGAGGGTCGCGCCGATCAGCAGCGCCAACGGACCCCACAGGAACAGCGTCTTGGCGCTGCGTCCTTTGAGAAATCGGCGGAAGAGTGCGGTGATGGCCACGCCGGTCAGCGCGCTCGCGATCAGCATGGCGAAGCAGACGCCCCACCGCATCGGATAATCTCTGAAGTTCTCCGGACCGTCGTAGTGATTGAACAGAGGGGTCGGGTTCATGATGGTGATCGGCGCGAGCGACCAGAGCGCGCCGTAAAGAAGGCCCAGGCGGTGGTTCTTCCAGTGCGCGATTAGCTTTTCCATGGAATGAATCTAGCCTCGGCTCCGATGCTGGGCGAGCGTCGTAAATGAGTCCCAAATGCCAGCAGGCGCCCTTATCCCGGCAGGGAGGCGACGCCTAATCGGCTGATGGGCAGGGCATTCAGGCGTCCCCGGCCCGTCTCATTTCTTCTTGGCCTTTTTGACGGGCTGTCCGCCGGGAAGGCGCTTCTGCTCCTGCTTGGGCAGGGGGCCGGCCAAGGGAGGGGTCTCGAAATATTTGCCGTCCTCGACCATGCGGGGGTCGCCGGTCTCCCGCAGGATGGAGAAGAGCCGTTCGGTCATCTCCTTGCGCACGGCGGCGTAGGCCGGGTCCTCGGCCACGTTGTTCATCTCGTTCGGGTCGAGCCGGAGGTCGTAGAGCTCGAACATCGGCCGACGGCCGTAGAATTTGTCGAACATCGCCGCCCATTCGGGGGACTTGCGAGCCCCGACGAACCACGCCTTGGTCGGCCCGGCGTCATCGTCGGGGATGGTGACGAAAGTGGTCTTGGCGAGTTCGTCGAAGGTGGGCTCGTCGGCGCCGTCCAGTCGATAGTGGTCTCCGAGGGGCCAGCGCTCGGGTCGGAAGTTGACGATCAACGCATGATCATGGGTGCGCAGGACGCGCTGCGGGTAGGGCGAATAGTCGGGACGAGCGACCTCGACGTGCCGTTCGCGGCCGGCGACAATCCAGGTGCGGGTCGGGTCGACCTGGCCTTGGCGATCGGACTTCAGGACGTTCCAGAGCGAACGTCCCGTCATCACCCCGGGCGGCTTCACGCCGCCGGCTTCGAGGAAGGTCGGGGCGAGGTCGGGCAGGGTGACCATGTCGTCCACCACGCGGCCGCCCTGCACGCCCGCGCCGGAAACGATGAGCGAGACGCCGGTACCGAAACCGTAGAGGTTGCACTTACCGTGCGGGAAGCCCGGGGCGCCGTGGTCGCCGCTCACGGCGATCAGCGTTTTGCTCCGTTCACCTGCGCGGTCGAGTTCTTCGAGCAGCACGCCCATCGCGGCGTCCAGCGCCTGCACCTCGCCGAAGTAGTCGGCCAGGTCCTCGCGCACGACGGGCACGTCCGGCAGGAAGGGCGGCAGGCGCCCCTTGAGGGAGTCGGGGTCGATGTTCCAGAGCTTCTTGCCGCTGCCCCGCACCCAGGTGCGGTGGGTGTTGGTGGGGCCGAACCAATAGGCGAAGGGCTTGCCCTCGGGCTTCGCGGCCAGCATGGCCCGGAAGTTGCCGCGGACCTCTTCCAGCAGCTTCGACCGTGCGGCCTCGACGGTGGACCCCTTGTTGACGAGGTCGGTCGCGTTCTCGGAGAAGTTGTTGAAGGCGCGCCCGGCCTTCTCGAAGGCGTGCGTCTGGCCGCCGTAGGGGGCGTCCCCCGGTGAACCCGGGCTCCAGACTTTGTAGGACTTGCCCAAGTGATAGCCGGCGTCGCGGAGGAGGAGGGGGTAGGTGGGGATGGTCTCATCCCACACGGCGCCCTGCAGGATGGCGCCGCGTCCGGTGCGCCAGAAATGCTGGCCGGAGAGGAGCGAGCTGCGGCAGGGGGTGCAGGAAGGGGCGTTGACGTGGGCGTTGCGGAAGAGGACGCCCTCCTTGGCCACGCGGTCGAGGTTGGGCGTGCGCAGGATCTCGTTCGGCCCGCCGCGGCGGTCGTGCTCGGCGTAGAGGCGGCTGAAGCGGCCCCAGTCGTCGGCGAAGAAGAACAGGATGTTCGGGCGCTCTTCGGCCGCGGTCGCGAAGGCGGCGGCGAGCAGGGCGAGCAGGGCGGCGGGGCGCATGTTCAGCGGGAAGGCTTGATGGGCGTCGGCTCGAAGTCGGTCCTGTTCACCCAGTTGGCGTCGAGGAGCTCGCCCTTCACGTAGCGGTTGTAGAAGTTGCGCCGACGTTCGTCGGAATGCGGGAAGGCCTCGTATTCGGCCCCGCGTCCGACGGCCCGCAGGTCGCCTTGGCGCTTCAGTTCGGCCCACATCCTGGTGCGCAGGGACTCGGCGTCCTTCTCGCGCGCGGCGGCGAGATTCTTCACGCAGTCGGGGTCGGAGGAGAGTTCATAAAGCTCACGTCCGGGGCGCATCCCGAAGCACAGTTCCCAGAAGGGGTCGGACCCTTTTTCGCGTCGTGCCTGCAGGAGGAAGGTCTTGGTCGGGCTGGCGTCAGTGTCGAGGTAGCCGGTCTCGGGATTGCAGGCGGGCCAGCGGGAGGGCTCCGCGTTCTCGAGGTAAGCCATGCCTTCCGTCACGATGCCGCGCACGGGGTAGCCTTGGTCATCGGGACGTCCGAGGTCGTTGCGCTCCCGTCCGATCAGGGTGAAGTCGCGCCCGGTCACGCGGGCGGAGCCGTCGGACCGGAAGACGTCGAAGAGGCTGCGTCCGGAGGTCGGCAGCAGGCCGGACTTTTCCCAGGGCAGGCCGGCGGCCTCCAGGAAGGTCGGCGCGAGGTCGGCGAAGCTCACGAACTCCGCGACCTTGCGGCCCGACTTCGCGATGCCGGCGGGCCAGCGGACCGCGAAGGGCAGGTGGTTGGCGTGGTCGTAGGCCGAGCCCTTGACGCGGGGGAAGGGCATGCCGTTGTCGGAGGTCACGATGACCAGCGTGCGGTCGAGCTCGCCCTTGGCGCGCAGCTGTTCGAGGACCTTGCCCAGCTGCGCGTCGAGGTGCTCGACCTCTACCGCGTAGTCGAGCATGTCGCCGCGCACGGTGGCGTTGTCCGGCCAGTAGGCGGGCACGCGGTCGACGTCGGACGGCTTCTTGCCGAAGCGGACGTGGCTGCCTTCCTCGTAGGCGCGGTGCGGTTCCTGGAAGCCCAGCCAGAAAAACCAGGGGCGATCCTTGGGGGCGTCCTGCAGAAAGTCGGCGAAGTTGGCGGCGTAGTCGTTGGGCGCGATGGCCTTCGCCGGGGGCTGGAGGCGGCGCTTCTGGTAGACCTTGCCGGTCATCGGGCGCGGCGAGCCGTCGGCCTTGAGCGACTGGCCGGGGCCCCAGACCTTGCCGGTCGTGGCGTAGAAGTAGCCGGCCCTGTCGAGGGCCTCGGGCAGGATGCCGATCTCGGGCGGGAAGTAGGGGAAGTGGTTGGCGGCGGCGCCGAGCAGCCAGGGGTGCCGGCCGGTCATGATGCTGGAGCGCGAGGGCGCGCACTTCGCCGTCGGCGTGTAGGCGTTGAGGAAGAGCAGGCCCTCCCGTGCGAGGCGGTCGAAGTTCGGCGTCTTCACCCAGGAGCAGCCGTAGGCGCCGGCATGTCCGGTGCCCCAGTCGTCGGCGATGATGAACAGGACGTTGGGACGTGCGGCTTCGGCGGCGTTCAGGCCGGCCAAGGTGATCAGCAGGGCGAGCAGGGCTCTCATGGGGTCGCCTCATGCTGGCAGGCCGCCCGTCCGTGGGCAAGGAGGACCTCCGCAAACAAGGAGGCCGGACGGCTTGCGCCGCCCGGCCTCCGGGAAGGGGCTGGTTCAGGCCCTCAGTTCTTCTTGGACAGGTCGCGCAGCTTCACGTTGCGGAACCAGACCTCGTCGCCGTGCTCCTGGAGGAGGATGTGGCCGTCCTTCCATTCGCCGAAGTTCTTCCCGTACTTGGGGTCGGCGTACTTGCTCTTGGCGACCAGCGCACGGAACTCGGGGGTGGCGCGGTCGTAGGCCACGACCTTGCGGCCGTTGAGCCAGTGCTCGACCTTGGTGCCCTGGGCGATGACGTAGGCGTTGTTCCATTCGCCGATGCGGTTGGCGCGCTTGCCCTTGGCGGTGATCAGGTCGTAAAGCGAGGAGACCGTGCGGTTGCCCTCGCGGCCCAGCTTGGCGTCCGGATGCACGGCGTCGTCGAGCATCTGGAACTCCAGGCCGAAGGCCGAGCCCGCGCCCTGGTTCAGGTTGGGCTGCACGAAGTACTTCAGGCCGCTGTTGGCACCGGTCGTCAGGCGGAAGTCGACCGACACCTCGAATTCGGAGTAACGTCCGGTCGTGATGATGTCGCCCGCGTTGGCCGACTCCTTGCCGTCACCCTTGGCGGTGTGCAGCATGCCCTTCTCGACGGACCAGCCTTCCTTCGGGAAGTCAGGCCCCTTGGCGGAGCGCCAGCCCTTGGAGGTGCGTCCGTCGAAGAGGAGCGTCCAGCCGTCGGCCTTCTCGGATTCCGAGAGAGTGTTGTCGCCGATGGGCGTCAGGCTGATGTTGCGCCACTGCACGGTGGTGCCGGCCTTGGCGGCGTCCTTGCCGATGCCGTGGACCTGGAAGGCGATGAAGCCGGTCTTGTAGCCGTCGTCACGGACGTCGACGCGCTGCACGCCGTTGATCCAGGTGCGGATGCGGTTGCCGTTGGCCTCGATCTTGACGCGGTTCCACTCGCCGACCTTGGTGACCTGCTGGCCCTGCTTGGAGAAGGCCTGCTCGTCGCCGCCGCCGAAGCCCGGGAAGATCCAGCCGCGTCGGCCTTCCTCATAGAGGCCGGCGGACCACATGCGGGGGCCGACCTCGGCCTTCTTCACGTTCTTGGGGTCGGTGTCGATCTCGGCCTGGTAGCCGTGGACGCGTCCGGCGGGCACCTTCTTCTTCTTGCCGTCGGAGCCCGTGAATTCCTGCTCCTTCTCGAGCGAGCGGCTGCGGAACTGCACGCCGGAGTTCAGGCGCGGGTCGTTGAGGAACTCGTACTCGAGCACGAAGTTGGAGTACTCCTTCTCGGTCGCGAGGAAGGTGTTCGGGGTGTTGATCGTCGAGGTGCCGACGAGCGTGCCGTCCTTCACGGCGTAGGTGGCCTCGCCGCCGAGGCGCTTCAGGCCGGTGAGGTCCTTGCCGTTGAAGATGACCGGCTTGGCGGCGGCCTTCGGGGCGCCCTTCTTCTGGGCGCCGGCGGCGGCCGGCTGCTGGTCGGCGGCGCAGCCGACGAGGGCGGCGGCCGCGAGGAGGGCGATGAGCTTGGTGTCCATGGTGGGGATCTTTGGAAATGACGGGGCGGAGCGGCCTTGCGGCGCGCTCCGCCCCGGTGGGTTCAACCGATGGCGGGGATGCGGAACGGCGCGCGACCGTCGCGGCGGGCGCAGAGGTCGGCGTTGGCGCGGGCCGCGTTGGCCCCGGTGAAGAGCTCGGTCTTGGTGTCCTGCGTGAGGGCGGCTCCCAGGACGGCCTTGCTGTTGGCGAGGTTCACGCCGTTCTTGCCGAGGTGGTCCTGCATGCGGACGAAGGCCTCGGAGAGGCCGGCGCTCGACTTGATCGCGGCGGTGATCTCCTCGGCCGACTGGCGCTTGCCGAGGCGGTAGGAGACGTTGGCCGAGTGGACGAGGGCGGTCGAGACGTGGCAGTCACGCAGGGGCGCGTGGATGCCCTCGTTGGTGCCCTTGCGGATGTGCGACACCCAGTTGGCGTGGTGGCCGGACTGGCCGCCGGAGAGGTCGACCTGCTCGACGGACTTGCCGTAGGACTTGATGACCTTGCCGTCCTTGCCGTACGCGACGGCGGAGTTGTAGTCGGGCACGACGATGGTGGCGTTCTCGCACTCGACGACGATGCCGATCTCGGGGGCCTTCGGGAACTTGCCGTACTTGTTCATGGCGGCGTTCTTGGCCTTGCTGCTGGCCAGGCCGTACACCTCGGTGATGAGGGGCGCCTTGGCGTAGTTGTGCACGGAGATGAAGGTGTTCGGGGTCTCGGCGGCGGCGCGGTAGCCGAAGCGGCCTCCGATGGAGACGACTTCCGGGGACACGTCCGGCTCGTTCAGGAACCAGCGCGCGATGTCGATCTCGTGGATGCACTGGTTGCAGAGGTCGCCGCCGCCCCAGTTCCAGAACCAGTGCCAGTCATAGTGCACCGGACCCTGGCTCTTGGTCTCGTTGTCGGGGTCGGTCTGGTTGCCGCGGGTGGATTCGGCCATGGGCGCGGGACCGCACCAGAGGTCGTAGTTGATGGTGGAGGGGATGGCGTTCTTCTTGGCCGGGCCGATGGACTTGCGGCGCTTGTAGCAGATGGCGCGGGAGACGAGGACCTTGCCGTAGACGCCGCCGTGCACGTCCTTGATGGCGGCGCGGATGCCGACGCCGGAGCGGCTCTGGGTGCCGGCCTGGACGATCAGGTTGGAATACTTTTCGGAGGCGGCCACGAGCTGGCGGCCTTCGTAGATGTTGTGTGAGAGGGGCTTCTCGACGTACAGGTGCTTGCCGGCCTGGAGGGACCAGATGCCCTGGATGGAGTGGAGGTGGTTGGGCGAGGCGATCGACACGGCGTCGATGTCCTTGTTCTCAAGCATCTTCCTCATGTCCTCGTAGCCCTGGACGCCGGGGTTGGAGGCCACGCCCTTGGCGAGGACTTCGGAGTCGACGTCGCAGAGGGCGACGAGGCGGACGCCCTTGAGGCGTTTGATCTCCTTGATGTGCTCACCGCCACGACCCTTGAAGCCGACGACGGCGACGCGGAGGTCTCCGTTGGCGCCCTGGGCGTTGGCGTGGTTGCAGGCGCTCAGGCCGGCGGCGGCGGCCGCGAGCGCCGAGTTCTTGATGAACGAACGACGGTTCTGGTGGGGGGTCATGATCGGGGGATTGGGGTGGGGTTTACCCAAAAGATGTCCGTCCGGGAGTCGAGTTTGTTCCTAGGCGTCGGGTATCTTAAAAAGGGATGGTGGTGGACAGGGGCAGGGGCAGGGACAGGGGCAGGGACAGGGTAGAATATGAAGGGCAAGGGCTTAGGGGTATGATCCCGTTCGCCGCAGGGCGAACCCGGGTAGGGGCAAGGCTTCGCCTTGCACTCCTGTGAGGAGGGCGCGGCGTAGCCGCGCCCCTACCTTCGGCCGCCCTGCGGCGGCCGTGTCACCGTGCCCCCTCGTCCTCCTCACTTCTTCTTCAGTGAATTCAGGTATTCCCGGATGGCCTCGAACTGGTCCTCGGCCTTGCCGTTGAAATGCTCGGTGAGCTGGGTGAGGCCGTCGCCGTCCGCGAACTTCGGCATCTTGGTCTCGGGGTCGAGGCGGTTGGGATTCAGCAGCCAGCGGTGGAAGTGGCCCTTGCGCAGGCGTTCGGCGGAAAGCGCGAGATTGATGCCGGGCGCTTCGAAGACGGCCGTGGCCTCCTTGTCGCCGACGTCGTGACAGGTGATGCAGTTGAATCCGCCGTCCATGCCCAGGAGCTTCTCGCCCACGGCGATGCGCGCCGGATCGGGCTTGGGGTCCTCAGGGTCCTTGGGGCCGAAGCCGTGCTGCTGACCGAGGCCGAGCGCCATGCCGGCGGCATGCTGCGAGAATCCGGGCATCACGCCGATGAGCCACCAGCGCGGCTTGTCCTCGACGCGTCCGGCGATGAATTCGGTCATCCAGGCGGTCTTCAGCTTTTCGCCCTGCCAGGTGAGCGCGGGCACCGGCGCGTCAGGCACGGGCTCGCCTTCGACGTGCTCCTTGGGCGGCAGTAGGGAGCGCAGCTGGCGGCATTCCTCGTCGACCTTCTTCCACGCGCTGCCGCGTCCGTCGACGGCGTGACAGGCGGCGCAGTTCAGCGCCTTGAGGTTGCGCGTGGCGAATTCCGCGGGGACGTCGGCGGCCAGTCCGGCGGCGACGTCGGACTTCAGGAACGCGAGCAACGCTTCCCTCTCGCCGGCGGAAAGAACGTAGGCGGGCGCCTTGCCGCGTGCGGCCGCGTCGGGGGCCAGACAGCCCTTGGCGCCGGCGGCCACGGTCTTCGCCAGCGGGGGCTGGGTGGTGGCCGGCATGCCGGCGTGGCAGTTCAGGCAGCCCGCGGCCACGATGAGGCCGGCGCCGCGCGCGGCGTCGCCTTCCTTGGCCGTGAGCTTGGTCGCGGGCGCCTTGGTCAGCAGGTAAGCGGCCAGCTGCGAGGCTTCCTCCTCGGTGAGACGGAAGTGCGGCATGCGCGCGGCCGGCCAGTTCTTGGCCGGGTCGAGCAGGTAGTCCTTCAGCGCCGCGTCACGCCATTTGGCGCGCACATGTGAAAGCGGGATGCGGCCGAGCGCGTCGTCGCCCTGGGCGTCGGGCTGACGGTGGCAGCCGACGCAGCCGAGGTTCGCGAAGAGCGACGCGCCGGTCGGAGCGAGGGCAGGGTCGGCGGCCGGACCGGACGCAGGCGTGGCGCCCTGCGTGAGCATCGCGGCGAGGTCCGCGGCCTGCTGCTCGGCGTCGGGTCCGTTGAGCGCCGCGGGCATGAGCGCGTGCGGACGGAAGGAGGCCGGGTCGAGGATCCAGCGCGTCAGCCAGGCGCGGTCGAACTTCGCGCCGAGGTCGGCGAGCAGCGGCGCGTTCTGTCCGTATTCGGGCATGCCCGTGCCCTTGGCGGGCAGCTTCGCGTCCTGGTGGCAGGCCGCGCAGTTGAGGTTCGCGAACAGCGCGCGTCCTTCTCGCAGCCGCAACGCTTGGGTCAGGGCTTCGTCGGAAGCGTGCGCGAGGGCGGTCGGCGGGAAGGCCTCGCGCGGGAAGTCCTTCGAGGCCCAGCCGGCGCGCAGGTGCGCGTCGGCTTTTCCGTCCGACTCGAATTCGGCGACGATCGCATTGGGTCCCTTGTTGAGCTGCACCGACTTCGTGCCCGCGCCTTCCAGGACGGGCTGTCCGTTGACCGTGAGGCGGAACTTCCCGGAGGTCTCGGCCCAGAGGGAGAAGATCCCGCGCACGGGCGCCTCGACCGTGCCTTCCCAGCGGGCCTTGAAAGGTCCTGCGGGCAGCCAGGGCGTGGCCGGCTGTCCGGCCGGCACCTGCAGCGCGAGCAGGCGGTCCACGCGACGGTCCGTGCGACCCCCGGCCTCGAAGACGGCGTGCAGGCCCTGGGCGGGCTCAGCGGCCGCCGCGGCGAGCGGCGCGAGGAGGAACGTCAGGAGGCTGCGGAGCGTCATGGCGGCGTCAGGCAAGGGTCGCCCTTCGGCGGAGGTTGGCAAGCGGACAAGAAGAAGGCCCGGAAGTTCCGGGCCTTCGCGCACGCCTCAGGGCGCGGTCACTTGGCGAAGCTGCGGTAGTCGGAGCCCTTGGCGTCCGGCACGACGTTGATCGTGTTGGAGACCTCCTCGGGGACGCGGGTGCCGTCGACGGCCTTGAGCGCCATCTTGATGCGCATCTGCATCACGGGCTGCAGCCCGGGGATCTCGAGGAAGACCTCCTTGCCGTCGTCGGAAAGCCTCACGGACTTCACGGCCACGGGGTCGGTGCCCTGTTCGCCGGGCTTGCTGACCTTGTAGTCGGCGGAGCCGTATTCGGAGGAGTACTTGTAGTTGTACTGCTCGACCGACCAGTTCTGCAGGTCGGTGGCGGACTTGCGGTCGAGGGCGCCGGTGAAGCCGATGGTGATGCCGTCCTTGGTCACGTGGAGGCGGTCCTGCATGGTCACCGACTTGCCGGTGTAGCGCACGCGGTGGATGGCGCCGTCCTTCACGCCGTTGGTCTGCCAGCCCTTGAGGCCGGCGACGTAAAGCTGGCCGTCGACGGGGTGGAAGCGGCCGCGCATGATGCCGGTGGTGAACTTGAGGGGGAACTTCACCACGCCGCCCTGCGGGACGTCGCCCACGCGCTCCTGCAGCACGCCGAAGAGCGAGGACTTGCCGTAGGAGAGGTAGAGCATGCGGCCCTCGAAGGGGCCCCACTGCTTGGAGGTCACCCAGGTCTGGCCGCCGTTGGAGTTGTCGACGTCGTAGGGAATCCAGCAGAGGTGCGGGGAATACTTGGTGGGGGCCTGCGCGCGATGCGCCAGGTCGGGCACCTCGATGAATTCGCCGGGCTTGGAGAAGTGGATGTAGTCGGCGGGGACCCAGGTGCCCTGGTTGTCGCCGTTGGAGATCTCGCCGTTGGGACCGACGCCCATGCCGTTGGGGGCGCGGATGCCGGTCGCGTGGACCTCGAACTTCCTGCCGTCGGGCGAGACCTTGAAGATCGCGCCGTGGTGCTCGCTGAGGGGGCCCCAGCCGCGGCCTCCCGGATTCACGGGTCCGCCCTTGAGGAAGTAGAAGTTGCCCTGCGCGTCGGTCTGCAGGTCGAAGGTGAACTCGTGGAAGTTCGAGGTGACCTGGACGTCGTTGTTGAAGTTCTCATACCGGTCGGCCTCGCCGTCGCCGTTGAGGTCGTGCAG
>Ga0172376_10001447_pt1 | contig 30314 bp, 20 predicted proteins | sample Lak35m_FD_121114 | JGI IMG/M metagenome (GOLD analysis project Ga0172376, IMG submission 121114) | Freshwater microbial communities from Kabuno Bay, South-Kivu, Congo - kab_092012_35m | ecosystem: Environmental > Aquatic > Freshwater > Lake | place: Democratic Republic of the Congo: South-Kivu...
CTCTCGGCTGAGGTCTTCAACGTCAGGCATCTGGGACTGCATACGGAATGCAAGTTCGAACGAGTTGATCCGCGCTTCAAGTGCCGCGTGTGGACCAGTTTGATCGAGGTGGTCTCGATTGAGTTCACTCAGCAGGTCAAGTTCACGTCGCTGCTGCTCGCGCGAGGTGCGTATGTTGGCAATGTATTTCACTTTGGCCTGATCTGCCGGAACGCTCGCGTTACCGATCGGCGTGCCTTCGTACTCGGCGGGTAGGAACGCCGAACCCCAATTTTTCATGCCGCCGTGCGCAAGTGTTGGGCAGATCGTCACGAACGCTGGCAGGCTACGGTTTTCGGTACCGAGTCCATATGCGACCCAAGCTCCCATGCTGGGGCGCGTGAAGTTGTCACTGCCCGTATGTAGTTTGAGCAGTGCTCCGCCATGCGCAGCGTTTGTGCCATGGCAAGACGACAAGATGCAAAGGTCGTCGATGTGCTTGGCGACATGCGGGAAGAGTTCGCTGCACCACAGGCCGCTGTCGCCGTGCTGCCGAAACTTCCACGGAGATTTCAGCAGGTTGCCAGTTGGTGCGAACTGCACTCGGGGTTTATCGAAAGGGCATGGTTTGCCGTCATCGGCCTGCAATCGAGGCTTGTAATCGAATGTGTCAACGGCCGATGGTCCTCCTTTCATAAACAGGAAGATCACCCGCTTCGCGCGTGGTTCGAAGTGCGGCTTCTTGGGGGCGAGTGGGTCAACTTGAGCCGCGTGCGCCTCTTCATCGAGCATCGAGGCAAACGCCAAATAGCCAAAGCCGACTGCGCTGTTCTTGAGTAGTTGGCGACGATTCCACATGACAAAGCAACCCCCGGCCCGAGTGAGTGATTGAGGCGACGACGATGGATTGTTCGAAGATTCTCATCGCTGAAGTTCGGCGAAGGATCGTTCGCTGATGAGGTCCGCTGCAATCGGAACGTCGATGCCACAGATTTCGTTACTTCTTCAACAGAGGTCCAAGCACTTTTTGAAACGCCTCGGCCTGTCGCATGAACCCCAGATCGGTCGGGTGCGAACTGTCGACGGTGCCTTCCCAGTCGTCGCCGAGCAAATCTTCGCCGTTGATGTAGTGCAAGTTTTTGTCATTCGGTTTGAGCTTGTCGAAAGCGGCCTTGAGTGCCTCGCGGCTTTTGAGGTTACGAGTGCGCTTTGTCGTTATGAAATGGGAGTCCGCATAGCTGCGGTCTTCGACGAGCACGATCGGAGTCGTCGGATGCGCCTTCCTCAAGATCGCGACGAGCGGCTCAGTACGTTGTGCAACGGCGGTCCATTCGAGGTTCGGCAGACAATCGACGACGTAGCACGAGGCATCGATTTCGGCGATGAGTTGTGCGACTTCCGCTTCCATCTGCCCGTTCCCCGAGAAACCGAGATTGACGATCGGGGCGTCCAGCCAGCGTCCTAAGATCGCAGTATGGACCATTCCCGGTCGAGACGCGCAGGCTCCGTGGGTAATAGACGTGCCCCAGAAGACGATTGGCTTGAGTCCCGATTTGCGCGGATCAGCTTTCGATAGAACCGCCGTCTTGGCGAGACCAATTTCAACCGACGAGACGCCGTTGTAGAGCGGCATGTAGAGCATGAACTCGCGCTTGCCTGGTGCGACGCCGCTGAAGAGCTTGGCGTTCGACTCTTGCGCCGTCGGCTTGCCGTTCACGACCCAACGCCATTTTCCGTCGTCGCCTTTCACATAGAGGTCGAGCCCACTCACTCCCGTGGCCGGCATATGCGGCATTTCCAGTTTGGCCTTTGTCAGCTTCCAGCGTGCCGAGAGTTCGGTCGCGTCGGTAATAAATCTGACCGCCATGCCTGCCGAGTCTCGGGACAACCCCCAAACGGGCGGTCGCACGATCTTTTCAGCACGTGCGGGCAGTCGATCAAACGGAGCAGCGGTGTCCGAGAATCCTTGTCCCTCAACGCCGAGCATGCGGATGTCGAACCATGCGATGTCGTTTTCGACTTTCGCTTTGTCGATCGACAAGGTCTCGCCGGCCCACATCGCCGAATGCTGTGCCAACCCCGCGATGCAAGCTCCAACGAGCAACCATACGAACCGAACTTGAGTCATGAAAATCTCCTTGAGGCAAGGATTGATGAGTGGATGACCTGTGCCACACACTGCCGCGACTGAGCACGCTTAGCGCTGAAAGATGGGCAGATAGTTGTTGGGCACTTGTAAGACAATAAGCGACATCGCCGCTCCGTACTCGTTCGAGAACTGCTGATCGGCCCAACTGCCGTCGGGCAATTGGTCCTTCACAAGCTGATCGCGGATCGCTGGATACCAGCGCTCCCAATGCTCGCCGCCTGCTTGGTACATCGCCTGCACTGCGTAGTAATGGCCATAGTAATAGTGAGGGTCGATGACGAATCCGCGTGGCGGGTGCTGTTCGAGATACGAGAGCGATTTTGTGATCTCTGGTCCTTCGTAGACGCCGGCGCTGTACAGAGCGACGAGTCCCGCTGCCGATCTTGCAAACATGCTCGGGCTCTTGCGCACGAGCTGATAACGAAAGCCGCCGTCGTCGTTCTGGCAGCGTTTGACATACTCGATGCAGTGATCGACGGTGTCTTTGGGGACGTAGATGCCGCAGTTCCGAGCCGCTCGCAGTGCCATGATCTGACAGACGGTGACGGAGACGTCGGCCTCTTTGGGTTCGGGGTCATACCGCCAGCCACCTTCTTTATTCTGACTCGCGACAATCAATCGCACGGCCTTGTCGAGCTTCTCTCGGAGGTCTTTGCGGGGCGACATTCCATACGCCTCAGCGAGAAACAGCGTTGCGAATCCGTGCCCATACATCGGCCCATGTGAGCGACTATCAGCGGTCGAGATAAACCCGCTCTGTCGGCTCGCCGACAACAAGTAGTCAACGCAGCGAGTTACGTTGTCTCCATAAGGCCCGCGACCGGGAGTGCTCCCCGACGACAAGAATGCCATTCCTCCGACCGCAACGACTCCGGCATCGCGTCCATAGCCGCGACCGGCGCCGAAGCTACCGTCTTCGAGTTGTCGCTCGGACAGGAATCGCAACCCGCGGTCAATAACCCGCTGAGTTTCTGTCGTGATGAGTCGAGTTCCGCTCGTCTCTGGTCGGCGAGGAATCTTTGGCTCGGCTCGGGCAGCGTTGATCAAGCCGAGTAGCAACGAGGTCAGCAGTAAGCAGTGTCTCATGCCCTCTCCGAAAAGGAGCAATTCGTGGGGCACGTTTTCAACGTGCCCCACAGCCATCGAACGAGAACGCAGAACGGAGTTTGCTAATGACTCAGAATTCGCGGTAGCCGGCAGATTCTATGGGCCGTCCGCCGGTCAATGTCTGAGCTACGGCACATGGAATGTGCCTGCTACTTTCGCAAACCTTGACCGACAGCCATTGAACGAGAGCACGTTGAAAACGTGCCTCACAAAGCGCGATCGCTTCGAAGAGATGTTGAGTCCTCGCACTCGAACTTCAAAGGCTACTGATTCAACGAAAATGGTCGCTTTTGCCCGCACGGGTAATTCCTAGAATCCCGCCTGCAATGCGGCTGAGGGCGTTCGTGGTGGGACGTCGCGGACCGCTCGCAACCCCTTCGCTTTAAGAAGTCATGACTCAAACAACTCCGCGTCGCGCTCTCGTCAGCGTCAGTGACAAAACCGGTCTCGATACTTTCATCAAGGGGCTCGTGCAGCTCGGCTTCGAGATCATCTCGACCGGCGGCACTCGCAAGTTCCTCGAAAACGCCGGCGTGCCGGTGATGGATATTTCTTCTTACACCGGCTTTCCCGAGATCATGGACGGCCGCGTGAAGACGCTGCATCCGAAGGTTCACGGAGCGATCCTCGGTCGTCCCGATCTCGCCGAAGACGCCGCTGCTATTCGCGAGCACGGGATCGTCCCCTTCGAGCTGATCGTCGTGAACCTCTACCCGTTCGAGCAGACGATCGCGAAGCCCGGCTGCTCGGTTGCGGATGCGATCGAGAACATCGACATCGGCGGGCCCAGTATGGTCCGCTCGTCGGCGAAGAATCATGCCTATGTCGGAATTGTTACCTCAGCGAGCCAATACGACCGCGTGCTCGCGTCTCTTCAGACGGGCAAGCTGAGTCCCGAACTGCGGCGCGAGCTTGCTGCCGCTGCCTTCGAGATGACCGCCAATTACGACCGCGCGATCGCTGACTACATGCAGGGACTCGTGACGAGCCCCGCTGAGCAAGCCGCATTACCCGAGACACTCAACCTGCGCTTCAAGCAACGCAGCGGACTCCGTTACGGAGAGAACCCGCATCAGCGAGCGGCCTTCTATGTCGAGCCGACTTACTCCGGCAGTTCGCTCGCGGCGGCAGAGCAACTCAATGGCAAAGAGTTGTCTTACAACAATCTGCTCGACCTCGACGCCGCATTGGCGATCGTCCGCGACTTCTCGCAACCGGCAGCAGCGGTGCTCAAGCACAACAATCCGTGCGGCTGCGCGATCGGTGCGAATCTCGCCGAAGCCTTCCGCAAGGCTTACGACGGCGACCCCGTCAGCGCGTTCGGCTCGATCATTGGCTTCAATCGCGAACTCGATCTCGCGACGGCCGAACTGCTCTGCGAACCCGGTCGGTTCGTCGAAGCGATCATCTGCCCGAGCTACTCGCCGGAGGCCTTCGAAGCGCTGACGACTCGACCGAAGTGGAAGAGCAATGTCCGTCTCTTGAAGTTGCCGGGACTCAATGACGTCGGTGCGAGCATGCTCGAATACCGTCGCGTCTCGGGCGGCATTCTCGTGCAGGACCGCGACGATCAAGCGGATCCGCAAGCCGATTGGAAAGTCGTCACGAAGCGAGCCCCGACGGACGCCGAACTCATCGACTTGAAGTTCGGATGGATCGTCTGCAAGCACGTCAAATCGAACGCGATCGTCTACGCGAAAGACGGAATGGTGACGGGCGTCGGAGCCGGTCAGATGAGCCGCCTCGACTCGGCAGAGATCGCCGCGAAGAAGTCGGGCGAACGAGCGGTCGGCGGAGTCGTTGCTTCGGACGCCTTTTTCCCGTTCCGAGACGGCATCGACGCCGCCGCAAAGGCCGGCATCAAAGCCGTCATTCAGCCGGGCGGATCGGTCAAAGATCAAGAAGTGATCGACGCTGCGAACGAATACGGAATGGCGATGATCCTCACCGGTCGTCGGCACTTTAAGCACTAAAGCCTGAACATGGCTCGGGCGATGGCGGTTGAGTCGGATGCCCCAGCCGTTTTGGCTTTTTCGATATTTGTTTCTAGTGCCGTCTTATCCGTAGAGATGCATCAGCGGATGGGACGGCAACTTTTACAAGTTGGGTCGCACCTGCCGTTCGGTGTCGTTGACAAAGCTCAGCTTGCGGGAGGCGAAACAACTCACCTACATACGCCGAACCGAGATTTGGTCTGATCAAGGTCTTGATTCACGATGATGTGGTTCTCGGTGCCTCTTCATTCTCCTCTAAGCCTGTAGTCATCCATGCCGCATGAATTGCGAATGTCGCGATCAGCCTTGATGGCACCTTCAGTGACGAGCCATTCATTCGCCGATTCTAACGTGGGCGAGGGCTTTCGTTGGTCGTTCCGAAGTCGTTTAGTGGCCTCAGCGAATGAGCCCGTGTCGGCGACGGAAGTGACACTGCAGACGAGGCGATCGCTGAAAATGGCACGCCTGGAAGCGGTCTTGCTGGTCGCTGACTGCGCGCTGCCTGCCAAAAAACTTGCGCAATTCGCAACTCTGGCGGACCCCGCCGAAGTGAAGGCGACCGTGCGGCGACTGAACGAGGCCTACGACGTGGTCGGCAGTTCGTTTCGAATTGAGCAAGTCGCGACTGGCTTCCGATTGATGACTCGCCCGCAGTTCGCGCAGTGGCTCGATAAACTCCACAATCGGCAAGCGGAAATGAAGCTCTCTCCGCCGATGTTAGAAACGCTGTCGATCGTCGCTTACCGGCAACCGATTACTCGTGCCGAGATTGAGCGGATTCGTGGTGTGCAGTCGGCTGAAATGCTCAAGCAGTTGATGGAACGCTCGCTTGTGAAGATTGGCGGTGAGGACGACTCACTCGGTCGTCCGTTTTTATACATCACAACGCGACGATTTTTAGAACTCTATGGATTAAGAGATCTTGAGGCGCTGCCTATGTCCGAGAAGCTTCGCAAGCCGCGCGACTTACAACTCGAGTTACCGCTGGCCGACAGTGAAGAACTGGCCGAAGATGCCGCTTAGGGTAGGCGTCCCAATGTGGGTAACGGTATTCGCGGGATCGATCAGTCTGTGCGGTGAGGATGATGTGTGGACTTATTTTGCCCCCGCTAAAGGCTCTGGTGTCACTAGGTGCGAGATCTTGCTGTTTTGCTTCTGATCGTGGTCTTATGACCGTATGCATTTCTATGGCTGGAAGATTCTCGGCGATCGCAGTTCGTGAGAATCCTCAATTTATGGCTTCGGTACATCGAAGTCGGTGACTGTGTCTTGTTTTGGGAAGTTTACGGTCGTGGTATAAGTAGGGAAAAGCGATTTGCCATCGGGTAACTCCTCGCCCTCGACTTTCGTCGATATTCCATCGTAGGCGACGATTTGGACGATATGCGGTCCTCCGACGACGCCTTTACTGACTTCAGTCTTGAATTTGCCATTAATGACTTCAGCGCCACCTCCTGGGCCTTTATTCCCAGCGGTGTCGTCAGGTGCAAAGGTAATGAATCCTTTCGGGACTGGTTGTTTGTCGAATGTGACTGTCCCCGAAATCGTATAACGCGTTGGGCCTGAAGGGGGGCCTCCACAGCCAGCTCCAAAAGAAATCGCCAGGGTAGTAATCCCAACGGACGTTGTCAGCGAACGGACCCTCTTGTGAAGTTGCAAGATACTCATTCTTGAATACCTCCATTTGGCAACCCATCGTCGCGAATTCCTAGTGATCTAAAGGCCGCCAAATCGATGTTTTCGCTGATGAACCGTGTTGAACCATCGGCTAATGCCGCATGGCATCCCCCGATATGGTAGCTGCTGAAGCCGCGTGTCTCGTGTAAGCCTCGGTTGCTGTAAAGATTTATTTGGTCGCAAGTGCCGGCCATATTACGCACATAACCGCAACCGTCTTGCTTTGCGCTCGCACCCCACGCGGCGCCAGTATATCGTGATTCGCCAACGATGAAGACATTGCTGGCACCATCGGTAATGTCACGATTTCGAATCCGCGATCCGCCAAACAGAATACCATTCGACCAAAAGGCACGCTGGCCAGCCGGGCTACACCCCGTACTAGAGCATTCGGGATTCGCACCGCCGCCTTGCACTCCAACATAACTAGTCCATAACGGTTGATTGCCGAGATCTCGGTCCGATGGGCATTGATACGCCGGTATGTGTTTGACAATAGCGTCATTGGGGGCGGCCATCTGATTCGAGGTGGCTTGGAATGGCACATTAAAATTGAATTGCAGATACAAGGATTCAAATTCCATAAACGGCAAGACCATCACATGCCATGGGGCATGTTGCACTGAGCCGCCCACGTTGCTGGTACACCAAGTTGTACTACCGGTGACTGCTGGGCGATTAGAGACATAACCAGGCGGGTAGCAGGTGTAGTTCTCGTGATAGTTGGCCAGGGCCAAACCGATCTGCTTGAGATGGTTGCGGCATTGTGATCGCCGTGCTGCCTCGCGTGCTTGCTGCACTGCTGGCAGTAACAGGGCGACGAGGACCGCGATGATCGCAATGACGACCAATAACTCGATGAGTGTGAAGCCTACGCGTCGAACGGGATGCAGAATCGCCATTTCAACCTCCGTCAAAAGTTGGTCGGTCAACAACTTTGAGCCACGGACGAACGCGACGTCGCGACTGAAGTTCGGTGTTGTTTCAGAGGCGGGAAACTCGCGAGCCATCGGCGGCGCGTTCTCTGCCCGAATGGTTCGAACGGTCACGACAATGTGCGGGATTTAGTATCACATCGAAGCGGAATGATGCCAGGGCGAGACTGCGTTGGACGGCATCGCGTCTTCGCGGACATGGACAAACTTTAGTTTTCATGACCACCCAACGGCGACCGTCGTTCTGCTATCGTCGCGGTGAGGAGCGACTCAGTGGTCGCTCAGATGGCTTGCACTGTTTGTCGAGTGGCTTACGCCGCTTGGTTGCAGTCTGGCGTGGATGTCGATGAGAGGGTTCTCGTGACCGACCAGATGTGTTCGGCGTCACGCAGTGCATGTGACAAGACATGTTGCAAATACAGGCCTCGCACCGCCCAACTTAGGGCAACCGATATCGCCGCACCCTCCAAACCCCAGCGCGGAGTCAACAGCCAACCACTGAGGCACATTGTTCCCAACGTCAAGACGCTTGTTTTGGCGAGTGAGTCAACGCGTCTCAAGGTTACCAGCGCCATATCCAGTACGCCCCCTTGAAAGAGTGTCGCAGTGGCGACCATCGCCCAGAGAAACACCGCCTGATAGTCGGCATACTCTGGAGTAAACCAAACTGCGAGCAGCCATTGTCCAAACAGCGCGACAGTCAGCAGACTGACAATTCCCAAACCCGCATAGAACAAGCGAATGCGGACGAGTAACTGACGATAAGCCGCGAACTGACCCTCTTTCAGATACCGTGCGAGTCTCGGGGCTACGGCAGGGTTGAGTGTCCTCGAAAACATAATGGCGGCCATTGTGAGTTGCGAGATTGGTCCAAAGATTCCAAGCGCGGTGATGCCGACATAACCCGCCACAAAGAATCGCGCAACACTGGGAGTTAGTGAGACCAGCAATGACCGGATCGCCAATGGAAAGCCAAGCCGTAAAAGCCGATCGAGCCCCTGACGCGTGATCGACAGACGCCACAATGCCGTTGGCCGCGTGAGCCCAGCGGACTGCACGCTTGCCAGAAATTGTTTGCCCCACGGAATCTCAACGAACGCCAGATTGAGCAGGCCACACAAGGCCCAGATCGTCGCCGACAGCACCAAGTCGCGCGTGGCGATGATTGCTACGCACATCGAAGCGCAACTCACCACTGCACGAATCGCGGTCGAGCGTGTGACAAGTTCAAATCGCTCCTGCTGCTGCATCAGCCCCACGAAGGTTTCGGCGACGAGTTCGCAATATTTTCCGCAAGAGACAGCCGCGACGACCCAGAGCAACGTACCGGGCCATCCCATCACTAACACAACGCCGAGCGAAACGACTCCGGCCAGCAATCCTGATAGCAATCGGATGGCGAACTGATCGACGAAGGAAAATTCGTTGTGAGTATCCGTCGCTTGGACAGCGCGGAGATCCAAGCCGGCGAACATGAAGACCGGAGTGCAAAGAGCCCACGCCAAGGTGAACTCACCGGTGTCCGCCTTTGAGGTCAACTTTGTCAGAGCCGTGACGATGACCAATTGAGCGATTGCACCCAATCCGTTGGTAAGGAATTGCCAAAAGACATTGGCTTTTAACGAGCGTGCTCGATCCATGAGCGATCCAAGACAACAGAGCAAAGGCAGCGGTATCCCAGAAGCGTGTCCCAGTTGGGCGATGCATCGTCGTGGTTTCCGGAGCAAACCACGACGAGTCGGACAGGCCTCCCGGTCGAGTCATTGCACTGACCATAGCTCCAATTGAAAACGAGCAACAAGACAGGGTTTGATGGTGTCTAGCCGTACGGCCGTTGTTTATCGAACGTACCGAAAATCAATCGAAGCGAGCAGCGCCTGCATCAACATCGCATAGGCCGATAGTGGATCGGACGAGCGGTCGCGAATGAACTTCAACGCGATACGTTGCTCTGCATCTGTTGGCACTCGTCCTAACAATCGTCGGTAGGCGGATTGGAGGCGTTCCTCATCACTTTGATTGGGAACATCGAGCAAACGCTTCGCCGAGTTCCGTGACTCGTCGATGACGAACGAGTGATTCATCAAGAAGAGGGCTTGCGGAGCGACTGTGCTCACATTGCGTTTGCCGGTCACGGTGCTCGGATCAGCGGCGTCGAAGACTTCGATCAATTCAATCCGCGCGTTGCGGAACGAAGGCGAGTAGACGCTGCGTCGAGTGTCCTTGTGCACGAAGCCAAAGTCTGACGCGACCGTTGTATCAAACGTTGGACCACCAACTTCGAGTTGCAATCGACCGCTTGCGAGTAACACCGCATCGCGCAGGCACTCCGCTTCGAGTCGACGTCGATTCGCGTGTGAAAACAAGCGGTTCTCGGGATCGGCAGCGAGTCGCTCGGGTGTCGCGTCGCTCGATTGGCGATAGGTGCGACTCAAAACGATCTCGCGCACCAACTTCTTCATCGACCAACCTTCGTTCATGAATCGTGCAGCGAGATGATCGAGCAACTCCGGATGCGACGGCAATTCGCCAGTCGTCCCGAAGTTATCGGTCGTGCGTACAAGTCCCGCCCCGAAGAGCCAATGCCACACACGATTGACGATCACGCGCGCGGTCAGTGGATTGTCTTTGCTCGCGAGCCAATCAGCCAATTCTCGGCGACCACTTTGCTTATCGCTGGGCATCGTCGGAGTGCCGTAGGTCGCGACCTGCAGAAAGCCGCGCGGCACGACTTCACCGAGCGTTTGCACATTGCCTCGAATGTGAATGCGAGCATTTTCAATCTTCGATTCCTCAACGACCGAGATCACCGTGTCTCGCTTTGGTGCCAACTTCTCCACCGACTTGAGTTCGTTTTCGAGCTTTTTCATGCGTTCCTGCATCTTCGCAGGATCGAGTTTCTCAGTGGGTTTCTGAGTGCTGGTGGCTGCCAATTGAGAAGCAGCCGTTGTGACCTCGTTCTGTGTTGGCAACTTCTCGACTGGAATGAAGACGACCGCGTCCGCAGTCACATAGCCTTTTGTGTCTTCATTCGAAATCAGCACAAAGCTCTGACCACCCACTTCAAACTTGTATTGGCCCAGCGAAATGAAGGCGTTGTCAATCGGAGGATCATCGGTCTGATCGACGTAAATCGTCTTTTCGCCGTCCCCACTGAAGACAGTGACGGGGACCTTGGCCGAGCGAGTTTCTCCCGGCGAATAGGCCAATCGCACTTCATACTTGCCAGTTGTCGGCAGATCGGGATCGAACGTCAGGGTTCGTTCTCCTTTCCCACTATTGCTGTCATGCAAGTAACCATTCGCGACATGCGGCTTCGTGAAATCCGATTGAGTCCAATCACCGACCTTCTTCGCCCGCTCGTCATCAACGACGACGCCGATCAAGTCTGCAACAGCGATGCTTGTCCCGCCGTTATTACGAGGCTTCGCGCGCTCGGACTTCTCGGCGTCTTTCATCTGCTTCTTGAGTCGGTCCAATTCCCTCTTCATCTCCGAGACGTGCTCGGCATGCTGTTGGAAGACGGCTTCTTGCTCGGGAGTCGTCGGCAGCGGCACCTCCATCCATTTCGAAACATTCGAATGTTCGAGCGTCTTCGAGTTTTTGAAGATGCCGGCCAGCGCGTAGTAGTCTCGAGTTGGGATCGGGTCGAACTTGTGATCGTGACACCGAGCACACCCAATAGTCTGAGCTAGGAACGCTTTGCAGACCGTTTCAAGTTGCTCATCGACGACATCCATCACGAGCGTCTTTTTGTCTTGCTCTTCGAGGTTCGTGTTCCCGAGTGCCAAGAATGTCGTCGCCGCCATCTTGCGACGCTTCACATCGAGCGAGTCACTGCTCTCGATGAGCAGGTCTCCTGCGATCTGCTCTCGAATGAACTGGTCATACGGCATCTCAGTGTTGAAGGCGTCGATCACAAAGTCGCGATAGCGCCAGGCATCCTTCAGCACGAAGCCGCGCAGTGTCAGCGACTCGGCATAACGCGCGACATCGAGCCAATGCCGTCCCCAACGTTCACCAAAATGAGACGACTTCAGCAATTTGTCGACGAGTCGCTCCAATGCTGCATCGAGCGACTTGCTCTTATCGGTTGGTGATCCCTGCGCGATATCTGCGAGGAATTCATCAATCTGCTCAGGAGTCGGTGGCAGTCCCCACACATCAAAATAGATCCGTCGTACGAGCACGACCGGATCCGCATCCTTCGTTGGCTTGAGCTTGGCATGCTCAAGCTTCGCGAGCACGAACCGATCGACATCCCCGCGCGACCATGTCGTTTCTGTGACACTCGGCAGCGGTACCGTCTGAGGCTGTTTGTAGGCCCAAAACTGTCGTCCGGCTTCAATGTCGATAGTCTTTTTCACCGCAGCAACGGCGGTATCGTCAACTCGAGGATCAATCGCCCCGTCCTCGATCCACTGTTCGAAGTCGCGAATGACTTGCGCTGGCAGCTTGCCCTTCGGCGGCATCTCAAACGACTCATATTTCATGGCTGCGAGCAGCGGACTCTCGCCTGGCTTCCCTGGCACAATGCTTGGTCCACTATCTCCGCCCGCAAGCACCCCGACTTTTGTATCGAGTAGCAAACCGCCTTTGAGCTTGTTGCCCTTCGCCGCCTTTTCCGAATGGCACTCATAGCAGTGCTTCACGAGCACGGGACGAATCTTCTTTTCGAAGAACGCCAAGCGTTCTGTGTCAGTCTCGGCCGCGAGGACTTGATGCGACATTGCACTCAGTAATGCCCACAATGCGAACAACTGCTTCATCACTGAATCTCGATTCCTCATAAGGACGACGCTTCTGGCGTCGGACGACTCGAACTCAACTCGGAACGACGACATTGCGGCGGGGAATTTGTCTCTTCGTGGTCGTCTCTGCCGGAGTTAGAGCCGAGATGGAGATCACTCGATCGACTTCGGACGGACTGAGCCCCGCAGAATCGGCATGCAGCGCTTGCAGCAGCTTCTGACGCGAGAACGCCGTCTTTCTTGGAAATACTGCCGACACAACGAAATCAGAGAACAGCTTAGCCTTCAACACGGCTTCGACTTTTTTCTTAAGTGCCATACCACAAATCTTTCGCCAATGATGGCGCTCGCAACTTTCAGCAATCGCCGAGCTTACTTGCGCCGGTCGTTGAAACTTCGAGTTGACTGCCTGCGATCGGCACCGATTCCGCTGCTAGCTCAAGATCTCATTCACGACGCTGCCATGAATGTCCGTCAGACGGAAATCGCGGCCTTGAAACTTGTAGGTCAGCTTCTCGTGATTGATGCCGAGCGTGTGCAGGATCGTCGCGTTGAGGTCATGCACATGGACTGGGTTCTTCGTGATGTTGTAGGAGAAGTCGTCGGTCTCGCCGTGAATGACTCCGCCTTTCACTCCGCCGCCTGCGAGCCACATCGTGAAGTTGCGCGGGTGATGGTCGCGACCGTAGTTCTTATCGGTCAGCGTGCCCTGACTGTAGACCGTGCGACCGAACTCGCCGCCCCACACAACGAGCGTGTCATCGAGCATGCCGCGTTGCTTCAAGTCCTTGATAAGTGCCGCTGCCGGTTGATCCATTCCTTTGCAGAGGTTCGGAATCGAGCCCGGCAAGCCGCCGTGATGATCCCAACCGCGCAAGAAGACTTGAGTAAACGGCACGCCGCGCTCGGCCAGTCGTCGCGCGAGCAAGCAGTTGTAAGCAAAAGTACCGGGCTGACTGACTTCAGGTCCGTAGAGATCGAGCACCGACTTAGGCTCGTCCTTCACATCGACTAGCTCCGGCACCGATGTCTGCATGCGGAAGGCCATCTCGTACTGAGCGATGCGCGCCGCGATCTCAGGATCGCCCTTCTCTTGCAGGCGTTGCTGATTGAGAGCTCCGAGTCCGTCGAGCATTTCGCGGCGCGTGTCCTTATCCACTCCCGGCGGATTCGACAGATACAGCACGGGGTCGCCGGATGATCTGAGCGACACTCCCGCATGCTTCGTCGGCAAGAAGCCCGCACTCCACATGCGCGAGAACAGCGCTTGATTCTGTCCGCCGCTCGCCAGTCGCGAGATCAGCACGACGAACGCTGGCAAATCATGATTGGGACTGCCGATGCCATAGCTCAGCCATGACCCGAGCGACGGTCGTCCGGGGAACTCGCTACCGGTCGTAATGAAGGTAATTGCGGGGTCGTGATTGATGGCTTCGGTGTGCATCGAGCGAACGATCGAGATGTCATCAACGCACGTCGCGAGATGCGGCAGCAGCTCGCTGACATGCGCGCCGCTCTGTCCGTGCTGCTGAAATTTGAAGATCGACGGAGCACACGGAAACTTGGCTTGTCCCGAGGTCATCGTCGTCAGTCGCTGCCCTTTGCGGATCGATTCGGGCAAGTCCTTATCGAAGTAGTCCTTCAATCCGGGCTTATAATCCCAGAGGTCCAATTGAGATGGTCCATCGGCCATAAACAGCCAAATAACCCGCTTTGCAGTAGGTGCATGATGCAGCATCGGCAGCATGCCATGAGTCTGCGGAGCGGCTGCTGACTCCGCCAAAAGCAGCTTCGGATCAAGGCAAGAAGCCAGCGCCGCCGACCCGAGCCCCGTCGCCGCGCGACCAAAGAAATAGCGACGAGTCTCACGCAAACCGATGTCTGAATAATCGAGCATGGCAGGCTCCCTAAAGCGAGGTTGAAGGCGAGAATTCTGCGAGGCGAGGCTGAAAGAGTTGAAGCTCAATGCGGCTGAGTCAACTGCGGCCGCTGATACGACATTGGCAATGGAAGAACTGTTATCCACAACCCAGGTCTTCGACGAATCGCGACTCGGGCTTAACTTGATCTTCCTTCACTGCGAGTTGGTCACAGATGAGTGGAACGAGGTCGCGCCAAACGGCATCTCGATCAATCATTTTCGTTGTTGAGGCATAACGAGTCGTGACGGTCTCGCTGGCGTATTTCGGAACTCGGACAAACTTCACGAGATCGCCAACGACCTCGCAGCCGACGGGGAGTAACGACGGCGGGATACGACTCGCCAACAACGCACTGAGAATGAGGTAGCAGATCAGCCCACACCCGGCGGTCAACACGACAATTCCAGGTTCATCAGCCTCAATCGCCAGTAACGTTGGAACGCCACACAAGCCAAGAGGCATAAAGAAGACTCCCAGAATCTGTGGCAGAGTCCGTTGCAGTCTTGGCAACTGGAGTTCCGCATGCCGCGCGAGATCGAACCAGCTTGCTTCCCGGTTGCTTCGCGGCAGGAGCGTTTCCAAGGGTGTCTTCGGGCTGATCATGGGGCGACCAATGTCGAAGGTTGTCGCGAAGAACTGTCTGACCTTGAGAAAGGTCATCGTCGATGGGCAGGGCGGCGGTTCTGGTCGAGGATCAAGTGACGCTTGCAACCGTTGGATAATGAGCGCGTGCATGTCACCGACCGTTGCGAGGCCGGGGTAGTCTGCATCCCAAATCACGATGTCGAACTTGTCTTCGACATCCATCACCAGTTCGACGGTATCGAGTCCCATGGTCAGCTCCGTGATTTGAGGTCTGACTTACTGGCAGTCCCACTCCTTAAAGAACTGCGTTAGGAATTGCTCCATAAAAATATGCCGCTGCTCGGCGAGACGACGGGCTGTCGCCGTATTGATCCTCTCCTTGAGCAGCAGGAGTTTTTCATAGAAGTGGTTGATCGACGGTCCAGCATTCTTCTTGTAAGCCGCAAAGGACTGATGCATCTCCGGCGACACTTCGGGATCGTGCATCAGCCGACCTTTCGCGCCACCAAACGCGAAGCAACGAGCAATACCCACGGCTCCGATTGCATCGAGCCGATCCGCGTCTTGCACGCACTCGCCTTCGAGCGTGCGCATTGGCGTCTGCACTCCGGCCCCTTTGAAAGAGAGCGTCGCGATGATGTCGCACACATGCTCGATCGTGCTTTCGGCGACTTGCTGCGACAGCAACCAATCGCGTGCTGCTCGTGGTCCAGCACGCTCGTCACCGCCAGCAAACTTCCAATCGGCAATGTCATGCAGCAGTGCGGCGAGTTCGACGACTTGACGATCAGCACCTTCCGCTTCCGCTAACATGCGCGCCGTGCGCCACACTCGGTCAATGTGCCACCAATCATGCCCCGATGAGTCGCCGCTCATTTTATGACGCACGAAATCGGCAGTACGGTTGATCAACGACATGCAGTACTCCACGACTGGTATCTGAGTGAACGATTAAGACAACAGCATGTCGAGATCATCCAACGACATGCTGCGTAGCATGTTGTTGTTCTCTTGCAGAATCGCGTCGGCGAGTTCGCGTTTCTGCTTTTGGAGTTCCGCGATCTTCTCTTCGACGGTGTCTTTACAAATCAGTCGATAGGCGAAGACGCGATTGGTTTGGCCGACGCGGTGAGCACGGTCGATCGCCTGCGCCTCAACCGCTGGATTCCACCACGGGTCGAGCAAGAAGACATATTCGGCGGCGGTCAGATTGAGACCCAACCCGCCTGCTTTCAGACTGATGAGGAACACAGGACAGTCTTTGTCTTCCTGGAACCGGTCGACTCGTTTTTTACGGTCGCGTGTTTGGCCATCGAGATATTCATAGACGACTTTGCGCTCATCGAGGTGTTGCTTGACGATGTCGAGCAAACTGGTGAACTGCGAGAACACCAGCGCTTTGTGCCCCTCGTCGATGATTTCGTCCAACTGAGTTGTCAGGACTTCTAGCTTTGCCGAGGAATCTTTGGACTTCTCTTTATCGAGCAAGCCAGGGTGACAAGCGACCTGCCGCAGTCGTAACAACGCTTCGAGCACATGCATTTGGGACTTGGCTAGTCCTTGATCGCGGACCATGCCCAAGATCGAAGTGCGGTAGTGCTCGCGCATTTCGTCGTAGAGTCGCTGCTGTTCTTTGCCCATCTGGCAGAAGATGGTCTGCTCGATTTTCTCGGGCAGATCATTCGCCACTTGCTGTTTGGTGCGACGCAAGATGAAGGGTTTCAAGCCGCGTCCCAGCATCTCACGCGAACCATGTTCCTGCGAATTGCCCGCATAGATCTTGAACAGTGAACTACGTCCAAGCATGCCAGGATTGAGAAACTCAAAGATTGACCACAAGTCACCGAGATGATTTTCGATCGGCGTACCGCTCAATGCCAACCGGTAGTTCGCTTTGAGCAATCGCGACGCCTTCGCCACCTGCGAAGCGGCGTTTTTGATCGTTTGAGCTTCATCGAGCGCCACATAATCAAACGCCTGCTCACGCAACTGAATCACGTCCCGTCGGAGCGTCCCATAGGTGGTGAGGATGATGTCATAGTGGGTGAAGTCTTCGCGCAAGTCGGCGCGATCCAGCCCGGTGTATTCCAGAACTTTCAGGCCCGGCGTGAACTTCTCGGCTTCTTGCTTCCAGTTAAACAGCAAGGATTTGGGTACCACAATCAAGGATGGCAAACGTGTCCGCCCTGGTTGATTGGCGCGATCTTGGATCGTTGCCAAGAGTTGCACAGTCTTACCTAAGCCCATGTCGTCGGCGAGGCAGCCGCCAAACCCGAAGTTCTGCAAGAACTTCAACCAACCAACACCTTCGCGCTGATAGGCACGCAACTCGCCTTTGAATCCTGGCGGCTCTTTGACGGCGTCCACGTCGTTGTTGAATTTGATGCGATCGCGGAGCGACAGAAACTTGTCGTCGTATTCAACTTCGGCTTCACCTTGGAGCAGCGCATCGAGCAATCCTGCTTGTGTTGCCGAGAAGCGCAGGGCCTCGGCATCTGGGGTTCCGAGTCCCGCCAGCAAGCCATATTGCTCCATCCACTCTTCTGGCAGGATACCCAAAGATCCATCGCCCAGTCGCACGGTTGTTTCGCCGCGGGCTAGCGCCGCCAGCAATTCGGGCAATGCCAGTGTCATGCCGCCAAAATCAACATCGGCATGCAATTCGAACCAGTCAATTGCCGAGTTCACACGGAACTTCACTTGTCCCGCTTGTCGCACATTCTTGCCTTCGGCCTGCACGACCCAACCCAGTTCAAGCAACTGGCGCACTGCCCCGCCGAGATCTTTGACATCGACCTCGACGTCGTGTGTTCCACGTCGGCGATCGAGCAACTTACGGAAGCCGCGTCCATCGAGTTGCTTCCACAGCTCATGCTCGGCATGTCGGTCGCGTACCAGGCATCGTCCCAGTTCGCGCTGCACGATGACGAAGCGGCGGCTCGAACCTCGCACGACGACGCCTTCGTAATCGAAGTCAACCTCTGCTCGTAGTTTCTCGTGCCTCCAACGTCCGCGCGGTGGGTTGACTGTCAGAATCGGCTTCGGCGCGGGGCGGTACTCGTCGAGTTGCAGCGACTTGGGCAACTCCAACTGAGGCATCGAAGGCATGTCGAGCAGCGCGTCAACAAATTGCGATTCCACACCATCAGGGACCGAGATGCGATCGTCTCCCGACAGCAACTTGATCCACTCGTAAGCTCCAAAGTCTTCCAGTCGAGCGAGCGTTCGGCCCTTCATCACAAAGCCGCCAGAGACGATCAACGCCACTTCGCGCACGTCGATTTTTTCGGGGTGACCTTCACGGCTTAAGTGCCCATGCAGAGTCCAGGAGTCCAGTTCCTGCTCGAAGGCCAAAGACATTGTGACTTGCCACTCGGGTCCATCGTCCCACTTCACTGGCTTACCGACCTCGCCATCCTCCGCCATCAAAAAGAAACGTTCTGTAGCACAGAGCTTCGGTACCAATTCATCAGCCAGTTCCGGCGGCAACTTGAAACGGAAGACAGCCGTCTGAAACTCTGACTGATTAGAGAACCAGTTCGAACGGTCCTGCACGCCGCCACTAAAGGTCGCGAGAATCTGGCGATCATCCTCGTGATCGATCTCGTCGAACTTGCCAGGTTTGAGTTTGAGTTGCTTGAGCTTGCCCCAATCGCCCCCCGCGCGACGCTGACGTTGACCAGTCTCGATCACCAGCAGCCCAGCCTCGCGACTGGCGGGCACATCGAGCTGATAGACGATCTCTCGATCGCGCGAAGTTGCGGCGTTGAGATCACCATCTTCGAGTTCGTCGCGCAGTTCCTTCAGCCGTCGCTCCCACTCGGCCAGTGGAACTTCGATCTTGGGTTTCGATGCTCGCTCTGCCCGTGCCGCATAGGCATCGGCGTTCATGAGATCAGCGAACATGTCCTCGGTGAGATCAAGCGGCTGGTCCAGATCCGTTGGCAGGAACGGAGGATAGTTTCCGGGACGCACCGACTCGTCGATGTAGCCACTCGCTTCGGCTGCCAGGACGGTTCCCCAAATGTGCTTGCAGAAGACGTCCGTCTGCCCCGGTTTAGCGCAGGTGCAGAAGGGGGTCAGTGTTGTCTCCGTGCGCGCAAGCTGAGTTTGGTACTCAGCCCCATCATGCACGACACCGAAGACGTGGTCCTCAGTGACGTGAGTAATCTCCACTTTGTCTGTGGAGTGAAAGGCAGCTCCGCGATAACGAACGTCTGCACGAAACTTCGATTCCAAAACCTTTGAAAGCGACACTCTGCCACCTTATTGAACTCGATCCCTCGGCCATCGACGGGCACGCTGCCCGGTCATTGCAACCGCGCCCGTGAGGTCGATTGGGGGTCCTTCCCAACCAAATCCAAGTGATCGAGGTTGAATCTCGATCGACTCAGAGTGGAGCGCAGTCCCCAAAGTTACAGGATGCCGAGTTTGTTTCGCTAGCCGACGCGAGGGAGACATTGCGAGGTTCTCGAATCTGAATGATGAGTTGTCAGGCCAATCAAAGTGACATTCCCTGTCGACATCAGGGGCGGCAGTGTGAGCATGGCGAGACATCGCATCGAGACGGCTAGTCGTTCTCACACTCCCGCCGCTTGCATCGTCGGTTATCCTCGGTTTCTCTACGGGCTCTGTCCCAAGCCAGCATTTGTAATTCGTCAATTCTCACGCAGAGTTCTAATCGTATGCTCAAACTTGGAGTCATCGGGCTTGGCCCGGTTTGGGAAACGTACCGGACAACCCTGACCCAGTTGCGTCACCCTTTGCAGGTGAGCGCCTGCTACGAACCGCATCCGGTTGCTGCCGAGAAAAGTAATGCGCTGCGAGCCGAACTCGCGACGGGCATACTGGCATTGGCTGAACGCTCCGATGTGCAGGCCGTGCTGGTCACTGACCCCGGTTGGGTCGGAGCCGCCGCGATTGACTTGCTGTCGCGCTGCCAAAAACCTGTGCTCATCACCACCTGGTTGCCAACAGGCTTGTCGCAAGCGACTGATTGGTACGCCGCGACTGAGCAACGCGGCGTCACTTTGATGCCCGCGATGTGGCGTCGTTTCATGCCGACGACGATGCGCTTAAAGGAACTACTTGCGACCGAGCTTGGTGAACCGCTTGAGGTTTCGCTGCCGGTTGATTTCCGTCTATTCGCCACGGCGACACAGATGACAGAGGCTGCGATCGGGTGGCTTGATCTCGTTTGGTATCTCGTCCGTCGTGAGCCGTTATTGGAGACCGTCGCTCGTATTGGCTGTGAATCACGGATCGTTTTTCCGCCACGTCAGCCGCATCCAGTTGAAGGTGGTGCCAAGTCAACCCGCCGTGCTTGTCGTGTGTGTGTGTCTTGGCAATTCACATCGGAATTCCAGTCACTGCGAGAGATCCTAGGACGTGGAACTCATCAAGACGCTGGCTGCTGTGCGGTGATGAAGTTTGACGAACAACCGATTCCTCCACTGCACCTGATTTGCGAACGAGGTACCGCGACGTTGCTCGATCGGACGACCATCCGATGGCAACAGAGCGGTTCAGAGCCAATCACCGAGCAACTCACATCCGATCGTCCCGAGCGGTTGATCATGCTCGATCATTTTAGCCGCCGAGCTGTTGGTGGTTTGATCCCTGTGGCCGATTTCAACGATATCGCTCGCGTGCTGCGGTTGCTGGATGTGTCACGCTGTTGATGGAGAGTCTCATTCGACGGCAACGTTGATGCTGGTCCTGCGGCGCAGCAAGCCCACGTAAGAGGCCTGGATTCGACTAATCAGCTTCAGGCTTTTCGATGTCCGTGCGGAGATGGGCTTGATTCTTTGCCAAGATCTTGGGGCCAATGCCCTTCACGCGCTGCAAGCTAGCAAGGCTCGTAAAGGGGCCGCGCGACTCGCGGTCTGCGAGAATCCGCGCTGCCAATTTCTCGCCAATGCCGTTGAGGGCGTCGAGTTCCGCTGCCGTTGCAGTGTTGAGATTGAGTTGTCGATCGACTGGCGCAGGAACTGAGTTCGTGCCGAAGGCGTAGTGAGTGAATCGCTCGGGAAGTCCCGCCACGACCACAAAGCAGCAGACCGCCATCAACACAACACACTTCTGATTGCAGCGAAACGTTCCTTCACAGAGGACACAGCCCGAGTTAGTGCAACCCGACGTCGTGTCCATTGCCACTGCGGCCGGTTCTGTCTGCAAGTCATCCATTGTGTTTATCCATAAGGATTGAACGATTGGCGTGACGTCGAATGATCGCAATCGAGTCGATCAATGATCGCAATCGAACAGTGAACATCGCCACTTACAGCATCATCGTCACATGGCCCGACAGATGGTCTTAGCTTGGCGTTGATGCTCGTGAGGATGCGTCATACCGTCAACGAATGCTTACTGCGCCACGCTGCTATCGGATAAGGCAAACATGTGTGGGCAACCAGTAGGTGTCGATCCCAAATGAAAAACCCCGAGAATCGCAGCCATGTGGCCGAATTCTCGGGGTTCTTGAAGCTCCCCCGCTAGGACTCGAACCTAGGACCCGGTGATTAACAGTCACCTGCTCTACCAACTGAGCTACAGAGGAGTGATGTGCGAACCGTAGTTAGCCCGCTTGTTCGTTGCAAGATTGCTATCGGCCAACTTGAACGACTTCTACAGGGTGTTTTCGAATGTCGATCGGCTGAGGCATCTGTCGTTAATTACTCGTCGTCGTCGCCGCCCTTACGTTTCTCAAGGGTGAGAAGATTACCCGTTTCGTTGTATTCGACGACCGACATGAATGCCCGCATTAGCATGATGCCACGGCCACCTGGCTTATCGAGATTCTCTTCTTCCGTCGGATCGGGAACTTGAGAAACATCGAAACCCGGTCCCTGGTCTTCAATCATCACTCGGACATGCTCTTCGTCAACTTGCCACCACACATGGACCGATTTGTTTGGATCCATTTTGTTACCGTGCTTGATGGCATTGACCAATGCTTCTTCAAGCGCGAGGCGTACGCCAAATACGTCGCGTGGCGAGAATCCCCGTATCTCCATAGAAGCAACAATCTGCTCCTGGACCTCTCGGCCATGAGACGTTTCGCTGGGGATAGTGACGTCGAACTTTTCGAAATTTGACATGTCTCGGTGCTGGCGATTAGCCCTGCTGGAGATCATTCGTCGCGACGAATGGACTTGACCATGTCGCCGACTCCCCGATCAGGTCCAATCCTGACCGTCACCGGGATGCCTCGGCCCGAAACGACAGGATTACAGGCCCTCAAGAGCCTTCTCTTTGTTTTCGCACATCGTAAACAGCTTGTTGAGTTTAGTGATGGCGAAGACTTCATAGATGTCCGGTCGGACGCTGCAAAGACGCAACTTTCCTTTGGCAGCCTTCACCTTTTTATCCATCGTGATCAGCTTGCCCAGCGCCGCGCTGGAGAGATACTCGACGTTGGAAAAGTCCAGGATGATTTTCTGCCGGCCTTCTTCTTCAACCAGGCTGAAGAGTTGGTTGCCGATCACTTGGATGTTGCCTTCGTCGAGAATCTTCTTATCGACGAACTTGGCGACGGTGATGTCACCGACTTCTTCGATGTCTAACCGGCGATGACCTGCTGACATGTTTACATTCCACTGGCTGAATGAAGTTCATCACGAAAGGAAGGGGCTCATCCACAACTCTGACGAGTCTGAGGAGCAAGCATGATTGCTCGGCGTATGAAGGCCCGCTCAATAGCCCGCCGACCTATCCCGTTTGGCGTCTGGCGACCGCACGTTGCTATTCAATAGGAACAGCGGGTTGATGATGAAGCTATAAAATTTGACTGTCAAGCACACGCATTCGGCCCCAACCGAAGCTCAACCACGTTGAAGGCATTCAATCATTGAATGCGTCGAGTGTCCCCGAGCGATATTCGTGGCGAGTGTCGGAGTGCCGAGTTAGTTGCATCATCAAGATGCTGTCGGTCAATGGGCTGTAATCACTTCAAGCTCTTCAAGAACGACACCAAGTCGGCGAGATCCTGCACGCTGAGTTGACGATCGAGACCGGCAGGCATGATCGAAGTCTTGCCTGGCAGTTGCTCGTCGATGTCTGAGCGGGAGATTCGAGTTTCTTGATTGAGGCCCGTCATCATGACGAGGTCAGTCGGCGTTTCATGGCGAATGAGCCCGTTGAGAACCTTGCCGCTATGAGTCGTGATCGTCACGGGTTCGTAACTGCGGACGAAGCTGAGGCTCGGGTAGAGGATTGATTCAAGCAGATCGCGCTCAGTGCGGATGCCGCCAATCTTGCTGAGGTCCGGGCCGACGTTGCCTCCGAGGTATGCCAACTTGTGGCAGGCAATGCAGCTCGCCTTCTGACTGTTGAAGACCTGCAAGCCGCGACGGATATCGCCCTTCGACATCTGGGGCAGCAGTTCTTCGATTCGCACCTTCTGGGCCGCTGAGTCGACGTTGACGAGTGAGTTCAACTCGTCGACGCCTTGCTGCACGGCGGGGCTGTATTTGGTGAGCCGCTTCTTGAGCGAGTCGACGCGCAGCGAACTCAGTGCCTTCGCTTGCTTAAGCGTTGCGATCAGCTTGAGCCCGACCGCTTCATCGGTGCTGCGTTCATACGGCGCGAGCAAGCGATCGAGTTCGATCGGGCTCACCTCTTGAATGACGACCGTCAGCGCGGCGAGTTGCTCGGCTGTCAGTTTTGCGACACCGATGATGTCTGCCGCAGCGGCACGCAGCGAGATGCCGTCGGTCGGTTTGAGGTTGCTTGTCACGAAGCGGAATTGCTCGTCGTTGAGTGATGGTAGCGACGCTGCGATCGTCGCCATCGCGTTGAGTCGCGGACCTGCTTCAGCACTTTTGTCGTTCGCAGCCGCGAGCAGAGCTGCTTGATAGCCCGCATGCGGCTGTTTGGTCGGCGGGAGTTTGCGAGCCGTCTCGATCGCCAGCGTCTTCAACTTCGCGTCGTTCGAGATGACCGCTGCAATCGAATCGGCCCAGAGTGGCGGCAGCTCTTTCGGTTTCGAGTTGCCGATTGCTTTCAGCGACATGTCCCGCGCGGCGATGTGTAACTTTTGATTCACCGCCGACTTCGCGAGCAGCTCTTGAATGGCGGCATGCGTCGCGAACTGAGTGAGCTGCGCTTCAAGCACCTCATCGAGACGCGGGCCGTTCGGAGTCGGATGTAATTCAAGTGGCACCTTCGCGAGTTGTTGCTCGAAGTAGCCCGCGAGTTCGCCGCCCCACTCAGGATGCTGACTGACAATCCAACGCGCGGTCTCAACGAGCCCACTGTCTGATGAACTCAGCAATGGAGTGACTTGCTCCGCCTTCAACCCGCCGCCGTCCATTTGATCGAGAGCCAGCAGAGCCACTCGCTTCGTCGAGGCGTTCTCGCTCTGAAGGCTTTCTGCGACAACGACTGGATCAGCGATCTCAATCAAGGCGTAGATGAGAGCATGTTGCTCGGCGCGATCACTGACCGTCTCGGCGTACTTCAAGAATTGGCGTTTAGTCCCGAGTCGAGTTATTGGCCCAATGGTTGGATCGGCTCCCAAACGGCGTCCCAAAGTTGTCGCTGCCATGCGTCGAATCATGGGCGACTTTGAGTCGAGACTTCTCACGAGCATTTCGAGATCGCCAGTGCGTTGCAGGGCGGTCCAATGAAGTCCGGCTTCCGAGGCGAGGCCGCTGCCCGTTGCGATCACTTCGATCCACGGATGCGTGCGATTGGGGATGAGTCGAGCGAGTCCCCAAATCCGCTCGGCGAGCATCTGCTGTTGTGTTTGATGGACGGGCACGGCAGCCAAAGTGCCATTCGAAACGGACACTGTCAGTGGCGCCGCAAGGGGCTGCTGAGGAAGCGACTTCCTCCAATAAGCATCAAAGCTGCGGTGTCGAACGCAGGGCCGCGCATCCGAATGAAGTTCCAGAAGGTTGTCGGCACTGAGTCCTGCGTATGCATCGACGGTACCGCCCTTCCGAAGAATGCGTTGCCCCTTGCTCTCGACTTTCAGCCCGCGCGGGTCGTCGATCTTCGGAGCGTCCTTCCTTCTCACTCGATAGATCGCGCCCAGGATGTCGGGCTTATGCAGTTGCGAGGTCGGGCAACACAGCTTGTACCAGCCTCCTGTATCAACAATTACCAGACTGCCGTCGGCGTCTTCGAAGACGTCGGTCGGATGAAAGTCGATGTTACTCGACACCACGAAGTCCGAGTCCGTTGATTCGTAAGTCGCTCCGCTCGGCTTGAGGATGTGTCGCGAGACTTTGTGTTTGTTGAATTGACAACAGAAGAGGTTGTCGCGGTAGTCGGCTCCGAAGACGTCGTTCTCATACCGAGTCAGCCCGCATGGCGCGGCAGCTCCGAGATGCGCGAGGATCGGCATGAGTTCGCCGGTGCGCGGATGACCGTCGAGCACCGCGTGCTGCTTGCCGAAGACGCTGCCGTAGATGCCATGAATGAGCCCGTCCCGCTCGCCCGCTTTGCCGCTGCCGGGATGCACAAGAAAAGTGTTCGAAACGATGAAGTCGCCATTCGGCATGAAGGCGATGTCGACGGGATTGTCCATGCCGCCGGTCATGACGGATTCGAGTCCCGTGCCGTCCGGTCGAGCTCGAAAAACGTGCGACGCCTTTGTCTTCCAGAGGTAACCGTTGTTACCCCGTAGAGCAGGCGGCCCGCCTGCTGCCTTTTCGTCATTCTTCTCGTCGGCATTAGTCGTAGATGCGGCGGGTGAATCAAGCAGGCGAGACGCCTGCTCTACGGGTCGATCGACCTTCTCCCAATGCGCTGCTTGTCCGGCTGTAGTAGATATGACTTTCGGGCGTTGATCGCTCGGGATGGAATCCCAAGCGACCGCTCGCGGACGCGGTTTTTCGAGACGATAGGTCTGCTCGGCGAAAGCTCCTTTGCACCAGTAGATCCAACCATCAAGCCCCAAGAATGGGCCATGCAAATCGTTCGCGCAGCCGGTCAACGTCTCGCCTTTGAACCACTCTTCGCGGCGATCAGCAACTCCATCGTCGTCGGTATCAGTCAGCTTCCAAATGCTCGGCGGCGCGGTCACATACAACGAGCCCGCATGCCACATTGCTCCTTCGGGAAACATGAGCTTGTCAGCCCAGACAGTCGACCGATCAAAGACTCCGTCGCCGTCTGTGTCTTCGAGTCGCACGATGCGATGCGGCTTCTCTTCGAGCTGCTTCTTGCTCGGGTCATTCGTGCCGGATGAATCCGTGACATACAGCCGCCCGAGTTCATCGAAGTCGGCCGAGATGGGATGCGGAGTGAGCTTCGAGTCCGCCGCGAGCTCGATCGTGAAGCCGTCAGGCACCGTGAAGACGTGCCCGTTGATCGCAAACTCGGCGGCGTTTGAAGAAAGAGCAACTCCCCACAGCGTTATCAGCAGCAGGCTCTTATGGCACAGCGACATCACGCATTCCTTGTTAAACTGAGTATTACAGAGACTGACCAAATCTTGCTGGAGGTCCACCCGTGAACGAGCTGCAACGCTCGGGCTGGGACTTCGTCATGATTGCCGATGCATTGAATCCATCGCCCCTGATTGGTGTCTGATTGCTGTCAGACAGCGTTGGTTGGCTGATTCGGACTCGGAGTTCTTAATCTCCGCGCGGCGCATCGTCACCAGTCGAACTTCGAATGTCCGATGGGGTGAGCGTGTTCTCTTTTCTTCCTGTTCCCACCGATTGATTCCTCTCAATGACGCATTGGTCCAAACGCATTCCGTTCAAGGTCGATATCGCAGGCATCATCGAGATCATGGGCGCTTCGCTGTATAGCCGCGCGGATACTCCGATTCGGGAGTTGATCCAGAACGCCCACGACAGCATTACGCGACGACGGCAGATCGACCTTAGCTTTCTTGGTCGCATCACCATCCAGCAAGACCCCGACAGTAACACGCTCAGCTTCACTGACGATGGCATCGGGTTGACGGCTGACGAAGCCGAAAAATTTCTTGGGACGTTGGGGGTTGGTATCACGGGCATGATTCGTCGAGGCCGACTCGACTTGCCGGAGTCGGCGCGTGCAGACGGCGGTTCGCTGATTGGTCAATTTGGAGTGGGGCTCTTTAGTGCGTTCATGCTTGCCGACAAGATCGTGGTTGAAAGCCGCAAGTGCGACGGTTCGTCCGCAGTGCGTTGGGAAGCAGGAGTCGGGACCGAGGTCGAACTGAGCAGTAGCTCGCGTGAGGACTTTGGGACAACCGTCACGCTGACGCTCAAACCGGCATTCGCCGAGTACGCTCGCAATACGGAGTTCGTCGAGCAAGCCGTGCGTGAGTTTGCTGACTTCATCCCGATTCCCATCTTCATTAACAGCACGAAGCAACGCGCGAATGTGATCAATGTCGCGTGGTTTGATCCGACGCCGGACCCCGAAGGCCTCGAACTCGCGCTGGAAGAGTATTTTGGTGAGACACCGCTGGATGTGATCTCGTTGCGTTCCGAACGACCTGTCGCGATTGCCGGAGCCTTGTATGTCACCCCGCGCCGTACGCCGGGTTTCTCGACGGACACCACTGTGACGGTCACTGTGCGACGGATGGTGATCTCGCGGCATGTACGCGGCTTGTTGCCGGATTGGTGTCTCTTCTTACGAGGCGTTCTTGAACTCAATGACTGCTCGCCAACGGCCAGCCGTGAAGATCTCGTTCGCAACGAAAAGTTCGAAGAGGTGCGTGAGTTCGTTGAAGAGAAGCTCTTTGAGCATTTCGAACAACTGGCGGTGAGCAATCCCCAGAAGTGGCAATCGGTCATCGCTTGGCATCGCTACGCACTCTCTGGGGCGGCGATTGTCGAGTCACGATTGCGCACCTTGTTAGCTCAGACCTATCGCTTTAACACCTCGCAAGGCCCGCTGGCGTTTGTCGAGATCCTAGCGCGCAGTAAGGCCGATCCGCTTTTCGAGTCCGAAGCTGATTACGTCATTTGGTACAACTCAGATCGGCGGCAAGAGCGTTGGGCGAACGGTCTGTTCGCCGACCAACAAGCTCCATGCGTGCATACGATTCTTGGCTTCGAGGAGACGTTGCTTTCGGCCATGGCGGCTGACGCAGGAGTTCAAGGTGTGGCGATTGAAGTGCGGGTCGCGAGTCCTGGTGCCAAAAACTTTGCTGAGACAATTCTCGCGATTCGCGATGTCGAAGCGATTGATCCGAAATGGGCTGAGTTTTTTGCGGCGCTCGATGCGAACGTGATGACGGCATCTTTTCAAAGCAACCAGCCTGTGATGGCGTTTCTCAATGAGCGACGTGAACTCAAGCGGACCTTTGATGAGCTCAAGAAGGAAGGCAACATTCCTCCTGGTTTTCAACGGCTCATCGATCAACAACTGGCGAATGATCCGGTCGAGGGCAACGAGGTGTTGCTCAACCGTGATCATCGACTCGTCGGCCGCGCGTTGCAGCAGTCAACGAATCATCCGCTGGCCAGCGTGTTGCGATTGTTAGTGGTCTCGGCGTTGAACTCCGCCGGCGCATCAGTCAACACCGAGGCGTACCAGCAACAAGCGAGTGATCTCGATTGGATTGCCGAAGCGCTGTGGGGGCGGAGTTCGTAACTCATACCGTTTGTCGACGGATTACGAACCATGCCTCCCTAACAGCCTGTTGAATCACACGTGGAGCACGATTTTATCGTGCTCTAAACCGAGTGAATTCGGGCACGTTGAAAACGTACCCCTCGAAATTCAACGGGCTGACTAAGCCGCGCGGCGTGCCGGCGTATCCATCTCGCGGTCAAGAACTTTGCCGAGGACCTGCCGATAGATTGCTTCCAGTTTGCGAGCCATCACTTCGGGGGTCAGTTCAGCGACATGACGGCGTTGCGCGGCGAGTCCGAGTTGAGTGGCTTGCTGAGGATCGTTGAGCAATCTCAAGACCGCAGTGGCAATCGCTGCCGGATCGTTCGGGGGAACGAGTAGTCCCGTGTGTTCGTGTTCGATCACTTCGGGAATGCCGCCGATGCGCGTCGCGACGATGGGCTTGGCAGTCGCCATCGCTTCAATCACAGCCAACGGCAGCGAGTCAAACATCGACGGATGCACGAAGAGGTCAATCACCTGCCACACGTCGCCAATCGCATGTGGGTACTGACGCAGGAAGAACCGGTCCGCGAGTCCCTCGGCAGTGATGCGTTCGCGGAGTTGTTGCTCGAACTCGACATACTGTCGCGAATAACCGATGCAGACAAAGAGGAGATGTGGTTGTTGTTTGAGGATTTCGATTGCGGCTTCGAGCAGCACCATTTGTCCCTTAGTTGGAATCAATCCAGCCACGCAGCCAATGACCTTCACGGTGCGATCGGTCGGTAGCTCCAAGAGGCTCCATACCTCGTCTGCTGATCGTTCTGGTTGCGGGTAGCTGATACCGGTTGGCACCACATGAATCGGCACGCTCTTTCGCTTCAGCCACTGACGGATTTCACCGGCACGGTCTTGCGAATCTGTGATGATCGCTGACGCTGACCCGAGCGCAACTTGACCTGGCAACCACATTGCCGCTCCACCCCAATTGCGAACGTGATAGCTCGAAAGAATGACCGGCACCCCAGTGATTCGCCCCGCAATGATCGCGGCGAACATGGCCGTGGTGTGATGCGCGTCGATGACTTCGACGTCGTGCTCGCGGATGTAGGTGATGAGTTTGCGAATGATCCGCCACACCGTACCTGCCGAGGCAAACAAACGCTTGAAGCGGACGGGATTGGGGTCGGTGTCCGAAACTTCGCCGAGGTCATCCACCGGAATGCCAAGCGGTCCATAGGGTGGCCGCATGGAGGAACCCGGCGCGCGGGAGCCTGTCTCCTCGACGGTGACGGAGAGCACGCGGTAGTCGAAGTCGTCGCGTTTCAGCGCACGAGCAAACGTGAGCAGTCGGTTCTCGTGCCCGCCGACGAAGAAGTTGTAGACCACAGAGAGTGCGCGGATTGGGCGGTAGGAATCGTGACCCATTACTGGGGAGTGCTGCGATTCATCACGGCCTTTCAAAGGGATGCATCTGTGCGTTCGAGTTGGCAGTGAGAGCACTATCGGACGAGTGGCTCGTTCGGCGACGTCGCGTTGCGTCAGGTTCTCAATCTGTCCACTGCGGATATACGGCGCTGCTTCGCGCACGATGTTCTCGAAGAGTTCGAGTTCACGCTCACCGGTGATGAAGTTATGCGGGTGCGACCACACATGCACCATTCCGCCGTCGATCGCAGCGGTTTGCAACATGCGACGCCAAC
>Ga0172376_10001448_pt1 | contig 30313 bp, 23 predicted proteins | sample Lak35m_FD_121114 | JGI IMG/M metagenome (GOLD analysis project Ga0172376, IMG submission 121114) | Freshwater microbial communities from Kabuno Bay, South-Kivu, Congo - kab_092012_35m | ecosystem: Environmental > Aquatic > Freshwater > Lake | place: Democratic Republic of the Congo: South-Kivu...
GTAGAAATCTCGGCTTCGGAGACGAGGATACGTCAACTCGCCTCGATTCCCACCGACCCCCCCGGCTCGTCAACAGGGAATGGGTCTTGGTCTCGTCCTCAGCGACAGGGGTAGGCTCGCGGGCTTATTCCCAGACGATCGAGGTGGAATCGAAGACAGGTCCTTCGATGCATGTGCGGCGGTAGTCCCAGCCGCCGGTCTCGGGATCCTTCACGCGGGCTACGCATGTGAAGCAGATGCCGATGCCGCAGGCCATCGGAGCCTCGAGCGATACGAGGCACGGTAGGCCACGGTCGGCGGTCCACCGGGAGACGGCGACCATCATTCCTTCGGGGCCGCAGCAGGCCACGAGCGTGGAGCCGCCGGTGGTCTCGACCGAGCCGCCGTCCTGTAGATCGTCGAGCAGATCGACGACGGTGCCCGTGCGGCCCGTGGAGCCGTCGAGCGTGGCGAGCCGCACGTCGAATCCGGCTGAGCGGAAGTCGTCGACGTCGCCAAACATGGCCGCGGTCCGGGCGCCCCAGCAGAGCGTCACGCGTTTGGCTGGCGGCACGCATCGGACCGCCGATCCATACGCTCCGCCGCCGAGCCGCTCCCGGCCGAATGCGAGCAGGGCCGTCTGGCCGATGCCGCCGGCCACGAGAATGAGGTGGTCGGCCGCCGGAGCCGACGCGAAGCCGTTGCCGAGCGGTCCCCAAACGATGAGCTCGTCTCCCGCGTCGATGTCTTGCAGGGCCGTCGTGAACTTGCCATGCACGAGGTAGAGGAAATCGACGAATCGACGGCCGCAGGCGGGGCCGAAGGGGAGGTTGTCTGCCTCGCCGGCGAAGGTCTCGTAGACGGCGAGCGGGCGGGCGAGCAACGGATCGCTGCGGCCTGGAATTCGCAGCATCGCAAACTGCCCCGGGGTCGCGGCCGTTGCGATCGCGGAACACTCGATCCGGATTCGCCAGGTGCGGGCGGCAACCTGGCGATTGAAGGCGACGCGGGCGGTGGCGTAGCAGGCCGCATCGGCGTGGCACACGCCGGCAGCAGGCGGCATCGCTGGTGAGGTCGGGGGCATCACTTGCCTCGTTGCTTCCGCCAGGTGGAGGCCTTGCCGGGCTTCCGTGGACGGCGCGGCGGACCCGCCGGGGGGCGGCCCGACGGCGGCCTGCCGCTCGGCGCCGCTTCGCCAGAGGTGCCGCGGCCAATCCCGCGAGGAATACCGGGGCGACGCGAGCCTTGTTGATCGCCGGGCTGGGGTCGGCCGCCGCCTGGCCGGCCGCTCGGCGCAGGCCGGCCGCGCGGCGCAGGCCGTCCGCCGGGCGCGGGCTGGGAGCCGACGTGGCTGATGGCGTCTTTCCGCAGGGCCTCGATCTCGCCCCAGGTGAGCTGCCGATGCTGCCCGGGGAGCAGCCCGCCGAGCGCGATCTTCCCCACGCCCACTCGCTTGAGCTGGTGGACTTTGTGGCCGAGTTGCGCGAGCATGCGGCGGATTTCCCGGTTCTTTCCCTCGTCGAGCGTCATTTCGAGGACCGCGCTCTGCTTGTGCTGCGACTTGAGATGCACGCTCTGGGCGCGGGCCGTGCCTTCGGCGAGCTGGATGCCCTTGCGAAGTTTTTCGATCGTCTCGGGAGTGGGCACGCCCGCGACCTGCACAAGGTATTTCTTTTCGACGCCATACCGGGGATGGGCGAGCAGGTTTGCCAATGCGCCGTCGTTGGTGACGAAGATCAGCCCCTCGCTCATCCGGTCGAGCCGCCCGATCGCAAAGAGCCGCTGATCGCCCGGAACGAGATCCACGACGCGGGGTCGGCCGGAGGGATCGAAGTTGGTCGTGACCACGCCCACGGGCTTGTAGAGCATGTAGACCACGCGCCGCGGGTCGGGGAGCCGCTCACCGTCGACGCGGATCTCCTGGCGGAGCCGATCGACGCGGGTGCCGAGTTCCGTGACGACCTTGCGATCCACCTCGACGCGGCCCGTCGTGATCAGTTCTTCGCAGTTCCGCCGGCTGCCGAGGCCGGCGGCGGCGAGCACCTTCTGCAGACGCTCGAGGCCGTCGTTGGGAGAAGGGATGAATCGCACCGGCGGTCCAGAGCCGGCGCGCGGGGTCGCAGCGCCTTCATCGCGACGGTGTGTCGATGGACGGCGGCGGGAGGTGATCTTGGAGGGACGGCCGCCGGGGCCGCCGGGAGCGGGCGATGTTGGCAAGGGAGTCTTTCAGGCGCGGGACAAATCGCCGCGATGCAATCGCCGCGGCTCGGAGGCGATCATACACGCCGGCAGCCGGTCGGTCGCGGGAGAGTCGGTTTCCCGGCGGCCTTCACCGCATCGGCGACCACCAGCGGGCGCGGCGGACCTCCGGCACGGGCTCCGCGAAATCCCTCGGCCGCGCGCCGTCCATGAGCGGCAGGCGGAGCGACGAAGGCGCAATGTCGTCCTGCAGGTAGGGGTCGAATCGCACCGCCTTGCGGCGTTGGTAGGCGGCCGGGCCGGGCTCGAGCCAGTCGGGCTTGCCGAGCGACGCGCAACCGACTGCCGCGAGAGGAAGAACGGCCACGAGCAGGATGAAGCACGGCCTGGTGAACATGCCAAGACTCTAGAGCCCCCCCCCCGCCCCACCAATGGCTTTTTTCGGGCGAAAAACGTCACGGCAGGGCGACGTGGAGCAGTTTCGCCGGCCCCTTCGTCACGACGCGAAGCATCTGCCGGCCGATGGCCGCCGGCACGAGCACGGTGCTGCCCCGCTTGATCGTCGGCAGCCCCCAGGCATCGTCGAGCGCGAACTCGCCGTCGAGCACCACCACCACATGGCAGGTGTCGTCGCCGCCGACGCTCCAGCGTTCTCCGGGGTGGACCTCGTCGAAGAGGAAGTAGTCGCTCGTCACAAGCCGCTTCACCGCCGCCTCGGCGGTAGACGTGGGGATGAGCGGGCCGACGGGGCCGAAGTGGGTCACCGCCTCGACGCCCGCCTCCACGTGCAGCGGCCGCGACGTGCCGTCGGGCCCCACGCGGTTCCAGTCGAAGAGCCGGTAGGTGACATCGCTCGACTGCTGGATCTCCGCCACGAGCAGGCCCGCGCCGATGGCATGCACCGTGCCGGCCGGAATGAAGATGCAGTCGCCCGGCCGGGCCGCGAAGGAATGCAGCACGTCCGCACAGGTGCCGGCGCGGATCGCCGCCGCCAACTCCTCACGGCCGACGCCCTCGCGGAGCCCAGCGTAGATTCGGCTGCCGGGCGCCGCATCGACGACATACCAGGCCTCGGTCTTCCCGAGATCGGGGGGCGAGAGCCGCGCGGCGCGGGTGTCGTCGGGATGCACCTGCACGGAGAGATCGCGGCAGGCGTCGAGAAACTTGAAGAGCAGCGGGAAGCGGGGCTGAGAGGCATGCCGCCCGAGCAGTTCGCGGCCATGGCCGCGCACGAGGTCGCCGAGCGTGCGGCCGGCGAGCGGTCCGTGGGAAACCACGCTCTCCTCGTCGGCCCGATCGGGCCGATCGACGAGTTCCCACGACTCGGCGTAATCATCGCCGGGCGGCAGTTCGCGACCGAGGGCCTCCGCGAATCGGCGGCCGCCCCAGATGTAGCGACGGTAGATCGGCGCGAAGAGGAGCGGGTGCATCATGCGCGGGCCAGCCCTTCGAGAATGCGGCCGATCCCGAAGCAGCAGACGGCTGCGACGAGCATGACGAGCATCTGGCTGGGCCGGATCCGGCCGTTGAGCTGCAGGATCATGGCGAAGACGGGAATACCCAGCCCCAAGAGCTGGCCGAATCCGCCAACCGCCCTCAGAATTGTCCTCAGCAGTGCCATGCAGAAACCCTCGCCAAGCCTCGGCAAGCCGTCGAGCGAGCCTGCCGCTGTCGATCAGTTTTCATAGTACCGTAGTGGGAGGCGATGGGGTCGGCAAACGCTCGACGAGTGTTGGGCGTATCCTCGCCCTTGCGAGGAGACTTTTGCCGCCCCCGAGCCGGTGCGCTCCCGAAATGGAATGCACTCTGGAAGCAAGCGGCAGATCGTAACAACCCTGCCGCCGGCCGTCTGGGTGGCCGCTATGGCGTCGTGCGGCCCGTGCAATGGCCCGCCGGGCTTGCCGACCGGCGATTGCCGGCAATACTGCCTGCCGAACGCAGAGGTTCGATTCGTCTATTTTCTTTTCGAGGAGCAACGCATGGGTCGGCACGGCGCGGTCACGTTCAAGGGCAATCCACTCACGCTGGTGGGCGACGAGGTGAAGGTCGGCTCCCCGGCCCCGGATTTCGACCTCACGAGCTACGGTGCCGGCGGCATGCAGCACATCACGAAGGCCGACCTGCTCGGCAAGCCCGCGTTCATCAGCGTCGTTCCCTCGCTCGACACGCCTGTCTGCCAGGTGCAGACCAAGACGTTCAACAAGCGGCTCGCGGCCATGGGCGACAAGATCACCGCGCTCACCGTGAGCCTCGACCTGCCCTTCGCGATGAACCGCTTCTGCGGCGCCGAAGACATCAAGACCATGAAAAACGGCAGCGACTACATGGATCGCGCCTTCGGTAAGAACTGGGGCGTGCTCATCGACGAGCTCAAGATCCTCGCCCGCGCCGTCTTCGTGCTCGACTCCAAGGGCGTCGTGCAATACGCCCAGGTCGTGAAGGAAGTGGCCGAGGAGCCTGACTACGACGCCGCCCTCGCCGCGCTCGAAAAGCTCGCCTGAATTGGCAATCGCCCCGATCGCGGAGCGGACCTTCACTCGCCCAATTCGGCCCGGGGCTGCCTGTACCCCGGCTCTCCGGACGCTCGCTTCGGGCATCCCTGCCCTCCGCTCGCTCGATGCTGACAGCGCTCTCGGCATCCTGCCTGCGCTTGTCAGCAACGCCGGCGAGCGGGGTACAGGCAGCCCCGGGCCTCCCCGCATTCCGAAACAAACCGTTGGAGGAGGCTTCGGGTGACCCGTGCCCCGGGAGCCGGCGTTGGCGACAAGCGGAGCCATGGAGGTAGGCTCGCGGGTCGGCGGAAGCGTGACGAGCTTTTGAACCGAGTCCGCGAGGGGCAACGCGAGGAACCTTCTGCCGCCCGCGAGCCGGCGCGTCGCCAGTGAGCCGGGACGGGATCCGCTTGCGGAGCAAGCGGTCTACTTGGCGAGCGTCTCCTTGAGCAACTGCTCGATGGCCTTGCGGGCGGCTGCGAGGGCGTCGGGGAGCTTGTCTACGAGCTTGCCGCCCGCCTGGGCCAGGTCGGGGCGGCCGCCCCCCTTCCCTCCCACGATCATGGCGGCGTCCTTGATCCAGTTGCCGGCCGAGAGGCCGCGTTCCTCGAGCTCGCGGGAGATGCCCGCCACGAGCGTGACCTTGTCGGCCTCGCGCGAGCCGAGCAGCACGGCGATCGGGCTCGCCTTGCGACGGAGCTGATCGATGCACTGCCGCATGGCGGCTGCGTCGCTGCCCCGCGCGTCGGCCACGACGATTCGCGTGCCGTCGATGCTCGCCGCGGCCGCCAAAAGCTCGTCGGTCGAAAGAGCGACGCCGGCCGTCGGGGCCTTGCTCTTTTTGAGCTCCTTCAATTCCTTGACGACACCCGCCAGCCTCGCGGGCAGCTCGGCCGCCGGCACCTTGAGCGCGGCTGCCGACTCGGCGAGCACGCCCTCCGCCTGCCGAAACCGTTCCATCGCCTTGAGCCCTGTGATCGCGGTCACGCGGCGGGTGCCGGCCGACACGCTCTCCTCGCCGACGATTTTCACCAGGCCGATCTGGCCGGTGCTCGAGACATGCGTGCCGCCACAGAGCTCGCGGCTCACGCCGTCCATCGTCACCATGCGGACGACGTCGGGATACTTTTCCCCGAAGAGCATCATCGCGCCGGCGTGGCGGGCCTCGGCGAGCGGCAGGAGCTGCGCCGCCACCGGCACGGCCGCGAGCGTGCTGCGGTTGACCATCGACTCAATCTGCTCGAGCGTCTCGTGGCCGACGGCGCTCGTATGCGAGAAGTCGAATCGCAGCATGTCGGCATCGACTTTGGAGCCCTGCTGCACCGCATGGGTGCCGAGGTGATGCTGAAGGGCGGCGTGGATCAGGTGGGTGGCCGAGTGGGCCCGGCGGATCGCGGCCCGCCTGTCCGGATCGACCTTCGCGGCGAGGGTCTGGCCGAGGTCGAGCGAGCCTGCCCGCAGATGGCCGACGTGGAGCATGAAGCCGCCTTCGCGCTGCGTGTCGATGACTTGAAATGCTCCGCCCTGCCACTCAAGCAGGCCGGTGTCGCCCACCTGGCCGCCCGATTCGCCGTAGAAGCTCGTGCGGTCGAGCACGATCGTCACGGGCTTCGCATGGCCGACCTCCCGCAGGGTGTCGCAGAGATGATCCTGCGCGATGATGCCGATCACCTTGCCCGTCGTTTCGAGTGTGTCGTAGCCCACGAACTCCGAGCCGTGCATCGCCTTCTTGAGCGCGTCGAGCGGCCCGGAGGTGAAGACCTCGACGCGGGCCCCCGCGCCCGACCGCTGGCCGTGGGCCTCCATCGCCTCGCGAAAGCCGTTCCAGTCGAAGCCGCAGTTGCGCTCCGCCGCGAGCGTCTCGAGCAATTCCGGCGGGAAGCCGTAGGTGGTGTAGAGCTCGGCGGCCTCGGTGCCGCCGACAAGGCCGGCTCCCGACCGATCGATCGCGCCGAAGAGCTTCTCGATCCGCTCGAGGCCGCCGTCGATCGTGGCGAGAAACGATTCCTCTTCCCGCTTGATCACCGTGGCGACCCGATCGACCGTCTCGGCGAGTTCCGGATAGGGCTTTCGCATGAGGTCGGCGACGGTGCCGGGAAGCTGGTGGAGAAAGGGCTCCCGCATCCCCATCTGCCGGCCGTCGAGCACGGCCCGGCGGAGGAGCCGCTTCACGACATACTTCTCCTCGTTGTTGCCCGGCAAAACGTTTTCATGGATCGCGAACGTGCAGGCCCGCACGTGGTCGGCGATTCGGCGCATCCGCCGGCCGTCGTCGTCGGCCGGCGTGTATCGCTTGTGGCAGACCTCTCCCACCGCCTCGACGAGCGGACGGAGGATGTCGATGTGGAAGTTGCTGTCGACGCCTTGGAGCATCGCGGCGGTGCGCTCGAGGCCCATGCCGGTGTCGATGTTGCGGCTCGGGAGCGGCTGCAGATTGTCCGGCGGCGTGCCCACGCGGTTGAACTGCGTGAAGACGAGGTTCCAGATCTCCACGTCGCTGCCATCGGGCATCCGGTAGAAGATCTCGCTGCAGGGGCCGCAGACGCCGTCGGGGCCCTGCGTCGGGGCACCGGCGGGCCAGAAATTGTCGTCCTCGCCCATCCGCGTGATCCTTGCCGCAGGCACGCCCACCTCGTCGGCCCAGATGCGGAAGGCCTCGTCGTCGTCCTGGTAGACGGTGATGGAGAGCTTCTCCGGCGGGATGGTGAGCCAGTTTTTGCCCGTCAGAAACTCCCAGGCCCACTGGATCGCCTCGCGCTTGAAGTAGTCGCCGAAGCTGAAGTTGCCAAGCATCTCGAAGAAGGTGTGATGCCGGGCGGTCCGGCCCACGTTGTCGATGTCTCCCGTGCGGAGGCACTTCTGGCAGGTGGTCGCCCGCGTGAAGTCGAGTTTGCACTTGCCGAGGAAGTGATCTTTGAATTGATTCATTCCCGCAGGCGTGAAGAGCACCGACGGATCCCACCGTGGCACGAGCACGTCGCTCGGCCGGCGCGTGCAGCCCTTCGACTCGAAAAAGGAGAGGTAGGCTTCGCGCAGTTCATCGGCCTTCATGTCGCAATCGGCTCCCGTTGGCTGCTGTTGAATGTGGGGGCCTACTATACACGGCTCAGGTGTCGGAACGGCAGTTCACTCCGACGTCGGTGCATGGCTGCGAAAGAGCACCGCCCGCGAGCGGCCGCTTGGGTCGGCCGCCCGCGGGCGGATGGGGAGAATGCAGGGGGTGCTCGGGGCTCAGTCACCGCCGGAGGCGTCGCTGGCCACCGCGATCACGGCGTCTTTGCTCGCGAGGATCTTCTCGCGAAGTTCCTGCGCCACCTTCGGGTTTTCCTTGAGGAAGAGCCGGGCCTTCTCCCGGCCCTGCCCCAGGTGCACCTCGCCGTATCGCAGCCAGGTGCCCGTCTTGTCGACGAGCTTGGCGAGGATCGCCAGGTCGAGGATGTCGCCTTCCACGCTGATGCCGTCGGCATGCATCATGTCGAACTCGGCCACGCGGAACGGCGGGGCGACCTTGTTCTTTACGACCTTCACCTTTACCCGCTGGCCGACGACGTCCTCGCCGTCTTTGAGCTGGCCGATCCGGCGGACGTCGATGCGGCAGGAGGCATAGAACTTCAGGGCCCGGCCACCCGGCGTCGTCTCGGGGCTGCCGAACATGACGCCGATCTTCTCGCGGATCTGGTTGATGAAGATCACGGTCGTCTTGCTCTTGGCGATGGCGCCGGTGAGCTTTCGCATCGCCTGGCTCATGAGCCGGGCCTGCAGGCCGACGAATGAATCACCGATCTCACCGTCGAGTTCCTTCTGGGGCACGAGCGCCGCCACCGAGTCGACCACGATGATGTCGACGGCATTGCTCTTGATGAGCAATTCAGCGATCTGCATCGCCTCCTCGCCACTGGTCGGCTGGCTCACGAGCAGTTTTTCGAGCGAGATGCCGAGCTTCTTGGCCCAGCTTGGGTCGAGCGCGTGCTCGGCATCGATGAAGGCCGCGATGCCGCCATTTCTTTGGGCGGCGGCGACGGCGTGGAGGGCGAGCGTCGTCTTGCCGCTCGACTCCGGCCCGAAGACCTCGATGATGCGGCCGCGGGGGAAGCCCTTGCCGCCGAGCGCGAGATCGACCGAGAGGCTGCCGCTCGAGATGCCGTCGATCGGAGCCTGGGCTTCGACGCCCAGCGGCATGATCGAGCCCGCGCCGAATTCCTTTTCGATCTGGGCGAGCGTGTTTTTCAGGATGGGGTTGTCATCCATGAATGAGGCGGCGGGCTTCGCGGCTCGCTTGCCTGCCTCGGCCGCCTTGCCGGCGTCGGTTGCTTTAGGAGCAGTCGCGCGGGATTCCGCCTTCGGTTCCGTCTTCGATGTTTCCGTCTTCGTTGCCTTTGCCATCCGACCGTTCGCTCCTGCTGTTGCCGTGACCATGGCGATTGCCTCCCACGCTTCCCGGCGCCTCGTCGGGGTGGTTGCTTCGCCACCATGAATCGAGCGATTTGCCGCGAAAACGAACACTGAACGCGGGTATACTATCGGCTGGCGGCAGGTTTGGCAAGAGGAATTTCTGCACGCCCGTACATCGTCAAAACGTCAGCATTCGCCGGTAATCGGCCAGTCGACGGTCAAGGTCGTGGCGGGAGAGCGCTTCGAGCCGGTCGAGGCTGAAATCCTCGACCGTGAAGCTGGCGGTCACCACCCCGTAGGCGAGGGCCTCCTTGAGGGCCTGGGCGTCGAACCGGCCGAGGGCGGCCAAGTGGCCCATCATGCCGCCGGCGAAGCTGTCGCCGGCGCCGGTCGGATCGAGCACCTGCGCCGTCGGGTAGGCCGGCATCACATACATCTCGTGCTCGCTGAAGAACATCGCGCCGTGCTCCCCCTTTTTGATCACGACGAACTTCGGGCCCATGGCGAGCACCTTCTGCCCCGCCCGGACGAGGTTTTCGTCTTCCGCGAGGAGCTTCGCCTCGGAGTCGTTGAGCACGAGGCCGTCGATTCGCCGCAACAGCTCGCCGAGTTCGTCGCGCTGAATGTTGATCCAGAGATCCATCGTGTCGGCCACGGTGAGCTCGGCGGCCTTGGCCTGCTCGAGCACGTTCAATTGCACGGCCGGCGACGCGTTGCCCAGGAAGAGGAACCGGCAGTCGCGGTGCGAGCCGTTGAGCTGCGGCTGAAATTCACCGAGCACGTTGAGGTGGACCTCGAGCGTCTCGCGGTCGTTCATGTTGGGGAGGTAGCGGCCGCGCCAGCGGAAGGTCTTGCCGCCGGGAATGGTCTGGAGGCCGGAGGTATCGATCCCCTTCTTCTCGAGCAGCGTCGTGTGCTCACCCGGCCAGTCCTCGCCGACCGCGCCAATCATCTTCACGGGCGAGAAAAAGCTCGCCGCATAGGAAAAGAAGACCGCCGAACCTCCGAGCACGTCGTCGCGCTTGGCCGTGGGGGTTTCGACGCAATCGAGGGCAACGCTTCCGACGACGAGCAGCGGCATGAATCGACACTCCTTGGATTCCTATGCCCAGCAGTCACTGGGCTCTGGGCAAGACCCAGAATGTAGGGCTCCCTCGGGATGGCGTCTATGAGCCCCGCCGATGCCTCGCCATCGCCGCGGCAAGGGCCGCGCCGGCTGCCAGCATGGCGAGCGTCGAGGGCTCGGGCACGATCACCATGTTCCAGGCGAGGCCGTAGGTTTCAGCGGTGACGGGGGTCGTGGACGCGTTGACGTCGTAGATCATCCCCGGTGACAGAATCCGCAGGCCGTATTGGCCCGTGCCCGGCAGTGTGAACCGCAGAAACTCGCTGTTGTTGTAGAGGCTCGTCGATTCCGCGATCAGGCTATCGAAGCCTCCGTTGGCGATGCTCCAGACCTGCAGGTCGAGGTTCGCGAACGCCGACCGCGTGCCTGTGTCGGTGGTGTTGTCGAACGTGCCGCGGGCAAACCAGTTGAGCGCGACTTGCAGCTCGTGTGGCGAGGAGAGCGTCGACGAAAACGTGTAGTCGTTGGAGGCAGTGATTTCCACGCTGCCGTAGTCCCAGCCCGTCAGGCCGATCGTGCCGCCACCGAGGCCGCCGACGTCGATCGTGGCGCCCTGCACGTATGTCAGGCCGGCCGTTTCGAGGTCGAGGGCCCCGGAGCCCGTGGCCCAGTCGAGCGACTGCGTCGTCCGCAACACGCCGCCGACGATCGACTGGCCGTTGTTCCAGCCCTCGGTGCGGTCTGATGTCGCCATGAGCACGGACTTGATCACCCGCGAGTCGAGGGCGGTTCCGGGCATCCACCATGAGCCATTGGCTGCATCCTTCATGAGCGCGACTCCGCCGGCCACCGTGGGTGACGCGAAGCTCGTGCCATCCTGGTTGACGAAATATTGGTTGTTGGGCGATGGATCCCGCGTGATGCTTGTCAACGGTTCAAGGCCGCCCGTCGGGCCGAGGTAGGCGGCGAGCACGTTGAGTTCACCGGGGGCGGCGATGTCCACCGCGGCTCTCACGCCCGTGACGGTCGTGTCCGTCCCAGGATTGTAGAAATCGACGGCGCCCCGCGAGGAGAAGGTTGAGGGGGTGCGAAAGTTCGTGCCGCCGACGCTGCCGACCGTGATGCCGTTAAAAACGTTGCCGGGCGCCGACACCGCCGCCGAGTCTTCGTTGCCGGCTGCGGCGACGAAGGTGACGTTCGGGTTTTGAAAGGCGAGCGCGTCGATCGCGAGCGATTCCGGTTCCATGGAGGCCGGGTCGCTTCCGCCGTAGCTGCTGTTGATGACGTCGACTGCGGTGCCGCTGATGCCCTGAAAGAACTGACGGAAGACGGGGATCGTCGAGGCGGGCGTCGTCTCGAATGATCCGATGCTCGTCGTGCCGGTGGCATATGAGGTCGCGATGGCACCCGACCAGAGCCTCGCATGCGGCGCCATGCCGACGCCGAGGTAGGAGTAGCCGCCGGGGTTCGTGCCCGAGGCCGCCACGTAGCCAGTTCCGGCGAGCACATGGCCCACCATCGTGGCGTGGAAGTCGTACACCCCGTTTATCCCGGGCGCCGAGATCTGTTGCCCGACGGCTGGGCCGATTCCGAGGCCGGCGCGGTTGAAGACCTCGTGATCGCCCCAGATATGGCCCGCCTCGATATTGCCAATGATCGTCGACCCACCGAGAAACCCGCTATTGTAGAAGATGCCGCCGCCGACGAGGTCGTTGACGAATTGGAAATCCCCCCCGCTCACGGGATCGTAGGGGCCGGTAAGGAATTGGCCTGCGGGCGGGCCGTCGGTGCCTTGGCCGCAGGCCACGACGGGAGCGACGGCGAAGACGGCCACGGCCGCCATCCGCGCAAATCGCCGCCACCCCGCTGACCTCACGGCCGCGGGGAAGCACGTGCCAACGGTGGGAAATCCCTGCATGAGCGGCACCGGGCAGGTCTCGTTCGCCCTTAGGAGAGGCTAGCCTGAATTTGCCGCTGGGTAAAGAAAAAGGACCGGGTCTCGTTGCGAGGCGGCAACCATCTGCCTCGCGGTTTACGTAGACCGCTTCCTCCGGAAGTGGATCCCGATCCGCTTGCGGAGCAAGCGGTCTACTATCCGCAGAGCGGCAGCGCGCGGGTGAGCCTGGCCACCGACTTTTCGCGGCCGAGGATCGCGAGGCAATCGTAGAGCCCCGGGCCGACGGTCTTGCCCGTGATGGCGACGCGGATCGGATGGATGAGGTCGCCGATCTTCATTCCTACCAGTTCGACGATTCGCTTGCAGGCGGCTTCCAGTTCGGCCGGCGCAAACGGCTCGACGCCCTCGAAGGCAGTGATCGCCTGCTCGAGCAGCGGCTTCACGCCCGGCTTCGCGAGCCGCTGCTTCACCGCGGCCTCTTCCATCACGGGCTCCTCCATGAGGAAGAAATCGGCATAGCCGAGGATGTCGCCCGCCACCTTGAGCCGGTCGCCCGAGGACTCGATCACGCGGCGGACCGTCTCCACGGCCGCGGCGGAGGGCGGGTCGGCGACGAGCTTTGCCTTCACCAGGAAGGGCAGCATCAGGCCGAGCTTCTCGTCGGTCGAGAGGTCGTGCATGTAGTGATCCTGCACGGCCCAGAGTTTCTTGGGGTCGAAGCTCGCCGGCGACGAGTTGATCCGCTCGAGCGTGAATCCGCGGACAAGCTCGTCACGGCTGAAGAACTCCGTCTTGTCGTCGTACGACCAGCCGAGCAGCGCCATGTAGTTGTCGATCGCCCATGGCAGATAGCCCACCTCGCGGTAGAAGTCGACGATCACCGGATTGAACGTGTCGGCCTCGGGGGCGAGGCCGATCCGCTCGGCAATCTTCGTGCCATGCTCGGAGATCTGTTTGAAGTCGGCGTTCTTGAGATACTGCGCGAGCTTTCGCTTCGAGAGCTTCGTGCGGCTGCCCGGCTCGGCCACGAGCGGCACGTGGGCGTAGGCCGGCAGCGGATAGCCGAGCGACATCGCGATGAAGGCCTGCCGCGGCGTGTTGGAGAGATGCTCCTCGGCGCGGATGACGTGCGTGATCTCGAGGTCGTGGTCGTCGACCACGCTCGCCAGATGATAGAGGCAGGAGCCGTCGGCCCGTTGGATCACGTGATCCTGCTCCCGCTCCCAGGCAAATTCCACCCTGCCCCGCACGGCGTCGTCGATCACAAGCGCGCCTTCGCGGGGCATCCTGAGCCGCACCACGCTCTGCCGTCCCTGCGCCTCGAAGCGGGCCGCGGTCGCATCGTCGAAGGCCGCGAACCGGCGGCTGTAGAGAAACGGCTTGCCGGCGGCCTGTGCCGCCTTCCGCTCTTCGTCAAGTTCCTCCGGCCGCGCGAAGTCGCGGTAGGCATGGCCGAGCGCGAGCAGTTTCTGCGCCGCGGCCCGGTGCCCGTCGGCCCGCTGCGACTGGAAATATGGAGCGTGGGGCCCGCCCACGCCCGGCCCCTCGTCCCAGTCGATGCCGAGCCACTTGAGGCCCGAGAGGATCGGCTCGAGGGCCTCGTCGAGGTTTCGCGCGACGTCGGTGTCGTCGATCCGCAGGATGAAGGCGCCGCCGTGCTTGCGGGCGAAGAGCCAGTTGAAGAGCGCCGTGCGAACGCCTCCGATGTGGAGGTAGCCGGTGGGACTGGGAGCGAAGCGGGTGCGAACGGTCATGGTGGTGGCCAGCCTGTGGCGAGTGGGCGGATCAGGCCACCCGGTTCATCCGGGCCAGTTTCTTGATCCGCTTGCGTTCGGCTTTCGAGAGGTGGCGCGAGGTGCGCTCCTCCTCGTCGGAGCCGTCGGTGAAGTCGCCAGTGTAGCCAGACTCGTCCGCAGCGTCCGCAGGCTCGGCCTCGCGCGAGCCCGAGTCCGGCCAGCGATCGGGCTCGGGGCTCTGCTTGGCCGCAACGCGGGCGGTCTGCGCGGCGGATTCCACGGACTTGCACGGCTGCTGCCGAGGGGCAGATTCACCGCGCACCTCGCGGATCACCGATCGTGCCGCCGCGAGCACGGCGATCGTCATGAGACCGCTGCCGAGCACCCACGACGCCTGCGCCGCGATCGCAAAGGCGTCCCGATCGGTGCCGAGCCACGTGCAGGCCGCCGAGGCCGCCCAGGAGACGAGCGCCGCGGAGAGCCAGACCGACGTTGCCAACCGCTCGTGAAGCGGCAGCACCGCCCAGGCCGAGACCGCGCCCAACAGCAACGTCGCGACGGCAACCCACCAGCCGAAGCCCTGCGGCCCGAAGCCGACGCCCGTCGCTTCCGTGAAGAAAAGCCCCACGAGCCGCCCCAGCGGAAACTGGGCGGCGCAGGTGGCGCCGACGAGCAGACCGGCGAGCCACCCCCAGGCGCGATACCGGCCGGAGTAATCGTCGCGGCGGTGGCGCCGCATGCCGCGCACCACGAGCGCCACCGCCGCCGCGGTCGCGAGCAAGAGTTGCGAGAGCCAGCCGGCGAGTGACATCGCCGACCGCGGATCGACGCAAACTCCGAGCGCACGAATCGTCTGGGCAAACCGCCCGTCAACCACGCGGCCCACGGAGGCGAGGATCGGCTCATACCCGCCCAGCACGAGCGCGCCGACGAGCACGACCATGATGACGGTCGCCGCCGCGGCGAGGCCGCCGATGCCCGCCGGGAGGAACGTAGCGATCGCGGGCTGTCGCTCAGGCAAGGCCTCGGCCGCGTATTCGGCCATCGAGCGTCGCGCGGGGGGCTCCACCGGCCGCGCGGCTGTCTGCGAGCGATTCCAGGAGACGAGCAGGCGGCGACGCTGGTCGCGCCGCTGACTTCCTTGCAGCGACATGGGACGACGGTACCGGTGGATCCATCCAGGCGACGGGTGCGAACACCCCGCGCGACACGGCCGGCATCCTGCCGACGGTTCATTGCGTCACGCTCGAGAAGGAATCGTCGTTCCTGCCGCCGCAGGTTCAGCCCGATGCCCCCGCATCGGCCAACGCGCACGCTCGGCAGGTTCGGCAAGGTCGCCGGCCGCAGGATGCCCCCTACAATCCCTCGCATCCGCAGCGTCGCGGGCAAGGCGGCGACGGACTCGACGACCGGCTTCTCGTGGCGATTTGCCGGGGCAGTCCGCCTGCGGTACGCTTCGCCAGTTTTGCAGAGTCTGCGTTTCCCTCAGCCCCGTGTCGCCTCCGGAGAACATCCCTCATGGCCTATTCGCTCCCCCCGCTTCCCTATGCCTTCGACGCGCTCGAGCCCTTCATCGATGCCCGCACGATGGAGATCCACCACGACAAGCATCACGCCGCCTACGTGACCAACGTCAACAAGGCACTCGAGGGCAATCCGCTCGGCGAGCTGCCAGTTGAGAAGCTGATCGCCGACCTCAACAAGGTGCCGGAGGCGATTCGCACCGTCGTCCGCAACAACGCCGGCGGCCATGCCAACCACACGATGTTTTGGGAGACGATCGGCAAGGGCAAGGGGGGCGAACCGGCCGGCCACCTCGGCGAGGCGGTCCGCAGCGTCTTCGGCGGCTTCGACAAGTTCAAGGAGGTCTTCACCGATGCCGCAATGAAGCGGTTCGGCAGTGGCTGGGCATGGCTGTCGGTCGATCCGCAGGGCAAGCTGCTGGTGGAGAGCACGGCCAACCAAGACAGCCCCATCATGCACGGCAACACACCGCTCCTCGGCATCGACGTCTGGGAGCATGCCTACTACCTGCTCTATCAAAACCGCCGGGCCGATTACGTCAACGCCTTTTACAATGTCATCGATTGGGATGCCGTCGGCAAGCGTTTTGCGGTTGCGAAGAAGTAGCCTCGCACGGCCACCGGAAATACCCTGTTTGCCCATTTGCCGGAGGGCGGCCCAGCCGCCCTCCGGCTTTTTCTTTTCCCAGCCCGGCTGGCGTTGACTCGGTTTCGTCCGGAAACCTATTTCCCTTCCCGGCGCAGGCTTCGTTTCGACGCCGGCCATTCCGACGACAGGCATTCCGATCAGAGGGAGATCCCGAGCATGGGCATCTATCGACGCCATTCGATCACAGGGCGAGGCCTCGACGGCCGGCGCCGTGGCACAGCCCTCGGGCGCTCAGGCGTCGGTCACTGGGGCGTCGGGCTCGTCGTGGCCAGCGCGCTTGTCGCCACAGGCTGCCGCACTGGCACGAGCACGTTTTCGTCTCCCTCGTGGTGGGCCTTCGGTAATGCCGCCGGCAACGATCCGGAAAAGCTCGCCGCAGCGCCCCCCTTCGACGGCAAGTCGGCCGACGGCAAGATCACAAAGCCATCGCAGGCGGCAACCCCCTATCCGACCACGACCACGCCCAATGGCTACTCCTTGACAGATGCAACTCGCGGGCCGACGAACGATCCCGCCGCCATGGCGACCCAGCCCGTCGAACAGGCCGCCGTGACCTATGGCTCGCCGCCGCCGCCTACGGCGGTGGGGCAGACGCCTGCCGCGTTCGCAACGGGGGCGGCGTCCACGCCACCGACCTCTCCGATCGCTGCCGCGACACCGCCTGGGGGCCCGCAGGTTGGTCCCTATGCGAGCCTTCCCGGTCAGATTCCCACGGCTGGCGATGCGCAGCCGCTCACGGCGCCACCGCTCGCTGGCTCCCCGCCCGGCACCATGTCGACCAATGCCCCGACCGGCTTTCCTGCCACGGCCGGTTATGAGCCTGCCGCGCGGATGGCAGAGGCATCGACGTTGCCCGCCGCCGAGCCCACCGGCGCATCCCGGTATTCGAGCAGCACGAGCAGTCGCTTCGGGGGTGGCGTCGAGCCGTCGCCCGCAGCGTCAGCGGTTTCCCAGCCGGTCACGCCCCCCGCACCGATGTCACCGGCTCCGCCCCTATCGCCGCCCGCACCATTATCAACGCCTCCGCAGAACGCATTGCCATCGTCGCCTCCGGCGCGACGTCCCGATCCGGGCTACCGTCCTGGCGGAACATCGAGCTATCGACCGGCGAAGTCGATTCTCGCCGACGAGCAGCCGGCGACTCCCTCGGCCGTTCGCACGGCGGCCTATGAAGTGCCGGCCACGCCTACCAGCCCATGACCATGTTCGATTCGATCACCTTGCGGGCGCGCTCGAGATCGTCGCCCGTCTCGTGCATGTAGAGCCGAATGGCATGGAGTTTGTCGCCCGAGGCCTTCGAGAGGCATTCGCGGGCGGTGTGGCAGGGATCGTTTCGGGTCGTCACCAGGCCAAGCGCCGACTTCGAGATCACCCACGTGTCGCGGGGGCGCTTGGTGAGCCGCACCACATGCTCGCCCGGGTAGGCCTCCTCCACGACGGCCGCCGCAGCCTTTTCGTCGGCGGCCCACGAGATGATGATGTGGGCGCTGGTTTCGATTTCAAAGAGGGGCATGGCTCGATCTCCCTGAGGGTCTGAAGACGGTACGCCAGCCGGATGGCTGCCGTCAAACGGCCCGCCTGCGAGCCTGCGCCAGATCATGCCCGTCCGTTCGGCGGCCTGATAGAATTCCAGGGTTGGCACGCTGCCGGGAGGCTTTTTCGCGATGCGTTACGATCGGCACGGTTTCCCAATCCCGCCCGACTTCGAGTTGGATCCGCGGCTCGACGAGCTGCCGGCCGGATCGCTCGCCGCGCCCACTGTTTCCACCGCCAAGCCTTCCATGCCGCGATCCACCGGCGCGCGGAAGCGATTTTTCATCGTCGCCCTCGCCGCCGTCGTGATCCTGCCGGCGCTTCTGCTTCCGGAGGTCGCCCCGGCGATCCGCCAGATGGTGGTCGAATGGTCGCTCGAGCAGGCGATGGAGCGCGAGGCTCGCGACGATCTCGCGGGTGCCATCGGTGAAATCGGCCGCGCCATCCGCTGGCACGGCGAAGACGTCGACCTGCTCTGCATGCGTTCGATGCTCCGCCTCGAAGACCGCGACGCCGCGGGGGCGCTCGAAGACGCCGGCCGCGCCGCGACCATCGCCCCCACGTCGCCGCAGCCGCTCCGCGTGCGGGCCCTCGCGCATGTCGTGCTCGGCAACGCCGATGCAGCCCTCGCCGATGCCGAGATCGTGGTCGACATCGCCGTTCCCGGCGATCCCGACGCCCTCAATCATCGCGCCTACATCCGCGCCCTCGTCGGCCGCGACCTGCCGGCTGCCTTGGCCGACATCGACGCGGCGATCGCATCGCAGGGAGACGCGGCCCCCGAATTGCTCGACACCCGCGGCTACATTCTGCACCTGCTCGGCCGCACGCAGGAGGCGATCGATCAGCTCAACATCGCGATCGATGCGATGCAGCAAAACCGCCGCCGGCTCATCGGACTTTCCGGGCGCGCCGACCGCATCGAACTGGCCCGCCGGCTGCGGATGCTCGACCACGGTCTGGCCGTGATGCTCCATCACCGGGCGCTCGCCTGCGAAGAGGCCGGGCTCGAGGAGCAGGCGAAGCAGGATTTCGCGCTGGCGAAGAAGAAGGGCTTTGATCCCTCCCGCGGCATTTTCTAGAGCGCATCTTTTAGGGCACATCCGCTTTGGTGAATCGCCGGCTCAGGGACGGCAGAAGTCTTCTCGCTGTGGCCGGGGCGGCGCCAGTTGTGTGTGTGGGCTCGTCGAGCTTCCGCCGATCCCCTCGCCTCCGCCCTCGCCTCCGCCCTCGCCTCCGCCCTCGCCTCCGATTGTTCGCGGGAATGGTGGAAGTCCCACTCCCCTTCCGCGCGGCGACGGAGCCGGTATACTTGCCTCTCGCGAGGCGAAACCCGCGTGGTGCCGGCATCGGTCCGGTGGCCCGACGGGGGTGTAGCTCAGTTGGTTAGAGCGCCAGCCTGTCACGTTGGAGGCCGCGGGTTCGAGTCCCGTCACCCTCGCTTTCTCGCCCAGCATCTCTCTCCCCCGCTCTCCGCCCCCGCCTCCCGCGGCTTCGTCGCGGGAAGCACTCCTTGTCGAGAAGCCCGGTGAATCGTCGTTCTGCGGTCATCACCGGTGCCGCCAGCGGCCTGGGGCGGGCCCTTGCCCTGGAACTCGGGCGTCGCGGCTGGCGGCTCGCTGTCGTGGATCTGCCGGGTGTGCCTGGGCTCGCGGAGACCGCCGCCGAGATTCGCCTGAGCGGAGGCAAGGCCGGCGAAAGCCCGTTCGACGTGCGCGATGCAGCAGGCTGGGCTGCATTGCACGAGCGGCTTCGCGGCGAATGGCACGCCATCGATCTCGTCGTCAATGCCGCCGGTGTCGGTGCCACCGGTGAGGTTGGTCGGTTGCCGGAGGGGCAGTGGCGGCGGGTCATCGACACCAATCTCATCGGCACGGCGGTCGGCTGCGAGACATTTCTCCCCTGGCTGCGCGAGCACCCCACACAGTCGCATCTCGTCAACGTGGCCTCGATCGCCGGCATCCTCGCGCCTCCCTCGATGGCGGCCTACTCGGCCAGCAAGGCTGGCGTGATCGCACTGTCGGAGGCGATCGCGGCCGAGTGTGCCTCGCGGCGGCCGGGAGTGACGGTCGTCTGCCCTGGGTTCTTCCGTTCGGGCCTGCTCGACAACTGGCACTTCTCGTCCGCGATCGAGTCGCGGGAGGCGGTTCGCCGGATGGCTGCGACACGGTGGACGTCGGAGGCGATCGCCACTCGCGTGCTCGCTGCCGTCGAACGCAACCGCCGCTACGTCGTCCTGGGCCGCCGGGCCCGCTGGCTCTGGCGGATGAAGCGCATGGCCCCGCGGGCCACCACGTCTCTCGTCTCCGCCGTCTACCGCCGGCTCAAGTAGACCGCTTGCTCCGCAAGCGGATTCTTGCCTCGCCCGAAACATCGGTAACTCCCACCCGGCTCGCCGGCGGCAGAAGTCGGTCGCTGCGCGACTCCTGCGGATCCTTGCGGTGGCCCTCGAAGACTCGGGCCAAATGCTCGTCGAGCTTCAGCCGACCGGCTCGCCTGCATCGCGACCCTACTCCAGTTCCTCGAGCCAGGCGCGGATCTCGTTTTCGTATTCGCTCGCGAGGCCGCCCACGATCAGCTGGCGGTGGAAGCTCGCGGCACCGTCCTTGACGAGGTCGGCATCCTCGGCGCTCGGGAATCGCCGCGCGGGGTCTGCGGCGATCATGCCGCGGATGAAATTCATCAGGAGTTCGTTGCAGGACACATCGGCCGGCAGCAGTTGCGGCAGCCGGTGGACGAGCGACCGCTTGGCTTCGAGCAGGTCGCGGTAGGACTGCAGGCCGGCGAAGGGGGGCTGGCCGGAGAGCATTTCGATGAGCACATACCCGAGGCTCGCGAGGTCGGATCGCGGCGAGTTTTCGCGGCCTTCGAGCACCTCCGGAGCCGCGTAAGAGGGCGTGCAGGTGCGGTTGGGGGGGATGTCGTCGAGCTCGAGCGCGGAGCCGATGTCGATGATCTTCGCGTTGCCCGTCCGCTTTACCATGATGTTGGAACTCTTGATGTCGCCGTGCACGATCCCCTCGCGGTGGAGCGCCGCCAGGGCCGCAAGGCATTCCCGCACGATCGCGATTGCCACGCCCGGCATGAGCCGCGATTGCTGCGGCCCGGCCGTCACGACGACCTTGTTGAGATACCGCCAGCGGTCGTCGCCGACGCTCGCCCGCGTGCGGCCGAGCAATTCCGGCGCGAGCAGCCGGGAGAGGTCGTAGCCGTCGATCCACTCCATTTCCATCACGCGAATCCGCCGCTGCTCGACGAAATTCTGCACGTCGAGCAGGTTGTCTTGCTGGATTTGGGCGACTCGTGCCGAGACTTTGGCGATCCGCTCCATCGCCTCGTCGTAGAGCGCCTCGGAATCGTAGCGCTCAGGCGAGAAGATCTTGATCGCCACCGGGAGCGTGAAGCCGTCGGAGCCGCGGCGGGTGGTGAGGAAGACGATCCCCTGCCCGCCGGCGCCGAGCCGCTTCGTGAGCTGGTGATACTCGGTCCACGAAAGGCGGCCCCCCTCGACGATCTCGCCGTAGCGGGCGAGCAGTTCCTCGGGGCAACGGCTGCCCACCTCCCCGGAGACGGAGATCGTCGGGCGTCCTTCCTGGTAGATCGTGGTCGTCATCGGCAGCCTGTCGTGGTTGTCGCTCGGTGGTGTGTCCAATCGCTCATCGCCCCGCCCTGGAAGCGTCACTCGGGTGGCTCAGGAAACCCGAGCCGCTTGTCGACGATGTTGCGCAGCGGCAACTGCCCGAGGGAACGCTGAAGATTATCGCAGAAGAAGTCGGTCATTGCATCGATTCGGCGCGCGGCCTGGCCCCCCACGTGGGGCGTGATGATCAGCCGGGGCGCCGTCCAGAGTCTGCTTTCCGGCCGTGGCGGCTCGTCGGGAGTGACGTCGAGCGCCGCCGAATCGAGGTGGCCGCTCTCGAGCGCGTCGGCCAGGGCGTCTTCGTCGACGAGTTTGCCGCGGCCGACATTCACGAGGATCGCGCCCTTCTTCATCCGCGCAATTGCGGCGGCGTCGATCATGTTGCGGGTCGCGGGTGTTAAGGGTGGGCAGAGAAAGAGCACGTCTGATCGCTCGAGCAGCGTGGGAAGCGCCTCCGGCGGCCCGAGGAATTCCACGGCGGGCGGCTTGCGGACCGGAAAGTAGTCCGTGGCGAGGATCGTCACGCGAAACGGGGCGAGCACCTCCACGAGCCGGCGGCCGTTGCCCCCCAGGCCGACGATCCCCACGGTGGCGCCGGTGAGGTCGAGAGTGGGGCGGCGGACGAATTCGCGCCGCGCCTGCTGCTCCAAAAAAAGCCGCGTCCGCCGCGTGCAGGCGATCGCGAGGCCGAGGGCGTGCTCCGCAACCTGGTCGGCAAGGACCCCCGAGGCGCTCGTCACGACGATGTCGGAATCGATCACCGAAGGGACGAGGCAGTGATCGAGGCCTGCCGCCGAAGACTGGATCCAGCGGAGCCTGCCGGCGGCCACCGCCGCCTCCCATGGCACCGGCACCTTTGGGTGGCCGCAAAAGATATCGGCGGAGGGAAGTTCGAGGGCCACTCGCTCCTGCCCGGCATCGACGACGGTGGCCTCGGGAACCACAGCCTGAATCTGACGGACGTGTTTGGGCTCGACTGGGTAGCAGAGGACGATTCGCATGCCGATTTTTTCGCAGGAACGGAAACCAATTGACAAGCGGATTTCCATCGCGATGAAAAAATGAACTTGCCTGGGTGAAGATTCATGGTTCAATGATGTCAGTGGTTCGAGAGAAATCGTTCGTCTGCGGGGCTGGCCCCGCAGATGGCTTTCCATTGAAAAAACGTCGAGATGCGTGCAACGCTTTTGGCAGTCGCGACGCTGGCGTTCCTGCGAATCGTCGTGGGCATGCATTTCTTTCTCGAAGGGCTCAGCCATTTGCGGGATCCCGATTGGTCGAGCGCGGGCTTCCGCCAGGCGGCCGTCGGGCCCTGGGCGGAGTGGTATCGCGCGGGCCTGCCCCAGACCGGCAACTGGTCGGAGACGCTTGGCGCGTCGGGCACCACGTCCGCGGCCGACGCGGCCGCCGCCTGGAACGAGAGCGTGGTGGCCGGCTGGCGGACACTGCTCGCGGAAAGAAGCCGGCTTGTGCCGCTTGACGCGGCGGGAAAGGCCGCCGCCGAGGAGAGCCTCGCGGCCGCCAGCGGCGAACTCGACGACTACATCGCCGGCATCGCCGACGACCTTACGGCCTGGCGGCTGGAACGGGAACGGCTCGAGGCGTCGGAGCGATCGCCGGGAGCGAGACAGATCCCCTTCGCCCGTGACCGCGTGGCCAAGAAACGTCGCGAACTCTCCGCGCAGGCCTCCGGATGGATGTCCGACGCCGCCGCGATCGGCCGCAAGCTCGTCGGTGAATGGGATCGGCCACTGTCGCCGGCCGACCGGATGCGGGCGGCGCCGGCCCAGCAGCCGTCAGCTCTTTGGAAGGCTGATCGGTTCGTGAGCTGGTCGCTCGTCACGATCGGCGCCTGCCTCGTGCTCGGCCTGCGCGTGAAATTCAACGCCATGGGCGGGGCCTGCTTCCTCGCCAGCGTGATCGCGTCGCAGCCCTTCTGGGTGGCCGGAGCCCAGCCCACCTACGATCAATGGGTGGAGCTCGCCGCCCTGCTCGCGATCGCCAGCCTGCCGACGGGCGGCTGGAGCGGCCTCGATTATTTTCTTCCCCTCAACTGCCCCATGGCGCGCTGGCTTTCCGGCGCATGCAAGAGGTGATCCGATGAATCTGACTGAATCTGAAAAGTGGATCGGCAAGGAGAATTTCGACGACGCGATCTCGATCACGCGGCGTGATTTTCTCACCGGCACACTCGCCGCCGGCCTGGCGACCGGCGCGGGGCTCGGCTCGCTCTATTTCGGCTACGGCAAGAGCGTGGGAAGCCCGCTGCGGGTCGGCGTGCTCGGCACGGGCGACGAGGGGAGCGTGCTCATCGGCGCCCACAATCCCGACTATCTCAACGTGGTCGCGATCGCCGACATCCGCCCCTACAACATCTTTCGCGGCTTCCACGGCGACGTCTCGAGTCCGAGCGCCAATACAGCACGCCCCGGGCTCTTGGCCAAATACAAGTGGTCCAGCGAAGACGAGGCCCGCAGGACGGTGAAGGTCTACGAGGCATATGAAGACCTGCTCAAGGACAAGAACGTCGAGGCGGTGATCATCGCCCTGCCTCTGCACCTCCACGCCGAAGCGTCGATCAAGGCGATGCGGGCAGGCAAGCACGTGCTCACCGAGAAGCTCATGGGCCATAGCGTGCATGAGTGCAAGGAGATGGGCCGCGTCTCCCGCGAGACGGGCAAGATGCTCGCCACCGGCCATCAACGGCATTACAGCGTGTTGTATGACAACGCCGTCCATACGATCGGCAAGGCTCGCCTGCTCGGCGATCTGCATTCGATCCGTGCCCAGTGGCATCGCGGCAACCTGCCCGGTAAGGATTCCTGGAAGCCGCCGCTGCCCGACGACGAGTCGCTCCTGAAGCAGCTTGCCCGCTGGAAGAAGGATCTCGATTCAGCGCGGCCTGGCGACATCGACGCGCTCGTCAGGAAGATCGCGCAGCTCGAGGCGCAGATCGCCGACAAGGCCGTCGATGCCGCGAAGCACGACTACACGCAAATGACGCTCGCCGACGGCGTTTCCCGCTCCCCGATGGAGGAGCTGATCCGCTGGCGGCTCTGGAATCGCACCGGCGGCGGCCTGATGGCCGAGCTCGGCAGCCACCAGCTCGACGCGGCAGGGATTTTCGTGTCGGCGGTGCATGGCGAGGGGAAGAAGGTGAAGCCGCTGACGGTGACGGCCGTCGGCAATCGGAGCATCTTCCCGGCTGACCGCGAGATCGACGACCACGTCTATTGCATGTATGAATATCCCGCCCCGGGCTACGACGAAGACAAGAACAAAAAGATCGTCGTCACCTATTCCTCGATCAACGGCAACGGCTTCGGCGGCTATGGCGAGGTGGTGCTCGGCACCAAGGGCACGCTCGTGCTCGAGCAGGAGCGGGACGTCATGCTCTACAAGGACTGGTCGAAGGACACCCGCGTGACGGTGGCGAAGGCGAAGGATGGCGCACCGACGCTCGATACCACCGAGAGCGGTGGCGGCGGCTACGCCGCCGGGGCCGGGGGCGCCGCCTCGGCTCCGCCTTCCCGCGGCTACACCGAGGAGATGGAGCACTGGGCCTGGTGCATCCGCAATCCAGCCCCGGAAAACCAGCCGCGTTGCAAGCCAGAGGTGGCGATCGCGGATGCCGTCATTGCGCTGGTGAGCAACATCGCGCTGGCCAATCCGACAACGCAATCCCGGATCGAATTCAAGCCGGAGTGGTTTGACATCGCCAGCGACGAGACGCCCGAGGGCGTGAAGCCCGACACCAAGCAAGACCGCTACAAGGTCTGACGGGTAGACCGCTTCCTCCGGAAGCGGATCCCGATCCGCTGCGGGACGAAGCGATTCACGGCAAGCGTCCCAATTCAATTCCTTACGGCTCTGTTCCTTACGGACTGGACAGTTTCCGCGAGCGGTGCATAATTTGCAGGAATTCCGGGTTCGACCCGGCATTCCCCGCCGACGATTCTGGACGTCGGCGGCCACGCACCCGGGGCTGTCTCTGGCGAGGCAGCTTCGCCAAGGAGTTTCTCCATGCAGTCGCGCGGCCGGTCTGCGTCGCAGCCGAGATTTTCATGGCCCGCTTTGCTCGCCTCGCTCTCCAGTTGGGCCCTCTCCATCGCGACGACGGCCGCGCTCGCAGCCGTGGGGTGGTATGGCCACGCCACCCACTGGACGTTTGGCTTCGGCGACCGCCATGGCGGGCATGGCACCGAGGCCCACGATGCCGCGCATGCCAACTCGCACGCCGACGCCACGCCGGGGTCTGCGGCGGAAGGCAGCGAACACGCGGAGGGCACGGTCAGTTTCCCCTCGCAAAAGGCGCTCGAGCGGTCGGGCATCGAACTGGTGCCCGTCGAAAAACGGCCGATGGTGAGCGAGCTCGTCTGCAACGGCGTCGTCGCCTACGACGAGCGGCGGATCGCCCAGCTCTCGACCCGCGTTCCTGGCAGTATCTGGCGGGTTGAGAAGCGGCTCGGCGACGCCGTCCGCAAAGGAGACGTGCTGCTCGTCATCGACAGCCAGGACGTGGGGCGGTTGAAGGCCGATTTTCTCAACGCGATGGTTGCCTACGAATCACGGCGCGAGCAACTCGCCATCCTCGAGGAGGTGAAGAGCGCGGTGATGGGCCGCCAGCTCCGCGAGGCGAAGGCGGCGATGCGCGAGGCCCGCAACCATCTTTCCAATGCTGAACAGGCGCTCGTCAATCTCGGCTTCGATGTTTCGATCGGCGACTATGCGCCGCTCGACGACGAGACCCGCGCCGCCCGCATCCGCACGCTCGGGCTGCCCCCGGCGATGGTCGCCGGGCTCGACTCCGCCCTCGTGACGAGCAACCTGCTTCCGCTCTACGCACCCTTCGACGGCATCGTCGTGGGCCGCGAGGCGGTCGTCGGCGAGGTGATCGAGGCCGCGAAGCCGATCTTCGAAGTGGCCGACGTCTCCACGATGCTCCTCGTGCTCAACGTGAGCAAGGAAGACGCCGACAAGGTGGCGATCGGCCAGCCGGTGCGGTTTCGGCCCGACGGATCCTCCGAGGAATTCGCCAGCCGGATCACCTGGATCAGCACGGAGGTGAACGAGGAGACCCGCACCCTCCAGGTTCGGGCCGAGGTCGCCAACCGCGGTGAGCCGAAGGCGGAGTCGCCCGACGAGCACGGCCATGAACTGCGGGCGAACACGTTCGGCAGCGGCCGGATCGAAATCGACCGGCGCGGCACCGCCGTCGTCGTGCCGCGGTCGAGTGTGCAGTGGGATGGCAGCCGCTGGGTGGTGTTCGTGCCGGCCGGCGAGGCCAGGTTTGCCGCCCGACCCGTGCGGCCCGGCGTGCATGACGGCGACGTGGTCGAGATCGCCAGCGACGCCGCGGCCGATCCGCCGTTCACCCACGTGGTGGGCGCGGGAAGCCATGTGCTCAAGAGCCAGATTCTGCTCGAGCGCATGGAGAAGGGCGAGCTGTGAGTGCTTCCCCGTGGGGCAGGCTTCAGCCTGTCATGCCCGAACTCGTGCTCGCCGGCTCGGGTTTGCCCCATACCATCTCGTCGGACGTTCGCTGCGGCCATCCAGGCCTCCGCTCACTCGGAGATGCCTGCGCTCCGGAAAGCGCCTCTGCTTGGGCATCCATGCCTGCGCTGGTCATCTACGCCGCCTCAATGGTAGAGGCAATCCCGGGCCTCCCCGTATCTCTCTCGCGTTCCTGAACTGACTCAGGTCTTCGCTCATGCTCGAAAAAATCATTGCCTGGAGTTTGTCGCATCGGATCGCGGTCATCGCCGGGGCGGCGATCGTGTGTCTCGTCGGCTGGGTGGCCGTCAACAGCCTCGTGATCGACGCTTTTCCCGACACGACGCCCGTGCAGGTGCAGATCAATACGGTCGCCCCCGGCATGGTGGCCGAGGAGATCGAGCGGCAGATCACGTTTCCGGTGGAGCTCGCCATGGGGGGCATGCCGGGGCTCGAGGGCATCCGCAGCGCCAGCATGTTCGGCCTGTCGGTGGTGATCGTCACGTTTCGCGACGGCACCGACATCTACTTTGCCCGTCAGCTCATCAACGAACGGCTCGGCACGGTGAGCGTGCCGGCCGGCGTCGAGCGGCCCGAGATGGGGCCCGTCTCCACTGGCCTCGGCGAGGTGTTTCACTATCTGCTCGTGCCGCGTGGCATGAGCCTCACGGATGCGAAGACGCTCCAGGAATGGACGCTCAAGCCGGCGCTTCGCAGCGTGCCCGGCACCGCCGAGGTGAACGCCTGGGGCGGCCTCAACAAGCAGTATCAGATCCGGGTCGATCCCACCCTGCTCCGCAAATATGACCTGTCGTTCGACCAGGTCGTCGATTCGATCCCCCGCAACAATTTCAACGTCGGTGGCGGCTCGATTGACCGCTCCGGCGACGCCGTGCTGGTCTATGGCGTGGGCCGCACCGTCGACGTCGAGCAGATCGGCCGGATCGTGATCGCCTCGAGTGAGGGGGTGCCAATCCGTATCCGCGACGTGGGAGAGGTGGTGATCGGCCACGAGATCAGGAAGGGCGCGGTCACCTATGGCGGTGAGGGAGAGGTGGTGCTCGGCCTCGGCTTCATGCTGATGGGCGAAAACAGTTACGCCGTCACCACGCGACTCCGCGACCGGTTCGAGAAGCTGCTCGAGACGCTGCCGGAGGGCGTAGAGGCGAAGGTGGTCTACGACCGCACGAAGCTCATCGACCGCGTGATCGCGACCGTCCGACAAAATCTGCTCGAAGGCGCATTCCTCGTCGTCGTGATCCTCTACGTGATGCTCGGCAACCTCCGGGCGGGGCTCGTGGCCGCCACGGCGATTCCGCTCTCGATGATGTGCGGCTTCATCGGTATGTGGCAGGCGGGCATCGCCGCCAGCCTGCTCTCGCTCGGGGCCATCGACTTCGGGATCGTGGTCGATTCCTCGGTCGTCGTCATCGAGAGCATCCTCGAGAAGATCGGCCACAACCCCGGCGCGACCGGGGCAACGCGGCTGAAGCTCGTGCAGGAGGCGACCAACGCGGTGAAGAAGCCAGCCTGCTTCGGACAGCTCATCATCATGATCGTCTACATCCCGATTCTCACGCTCGAAGGCGTCGAGGGGAAGATGTTCCGGCCGATGGCGCTGACGGTCGTGTTCATCCTGATCGGGTCGCTCGTGCTTTCGCTCACGGTCGTGCCGGTGCTTTCGAGCTTCTTCCTGCCGAAGCGGATGGATTCGCACGACGTGCTGCTCGTGCGGTTTTTGCGGTGGCTCTACCGCCCCGCCCTGCGAGCCTGCCTGGCCGCACGGGGCACGGTCGCGCTCGTTTCCTGTGTGATCCTCGGCATCACGCTCCTGCGGGCCGCGTCGCTCGGCACGGAGTTCGTGCCCAAACTCTCCGAGGGCGACATCGTGCTGGGGATCATCCGAGCCCCGGGCACGAGCATCGAGGAGTCGTGCCGGATGAACATGCGGATCGAGAAGGCGCTCTTGGAGGAATTCCCAGCCGAGATCGCCCACGTCTGGAGCCGCACCGGCACGCCGGAGGTAGCGACCGACGCGGGGGCGATCGAGGCGACCGACATTTTCATCGCACTGAAGCCGCGCGACGAGTGGAAGCGGGCCCGCACGCAGGCGGCGCTTGTGGACCTGATGAACACGGTGGTCAGCGGCATTCCCGGGCAGATCATCTGGTTCACCCAGCCGATCGAGCAGCGAATCAACGAGATGGTGTCGGGTGTGCGGGCCGACATCGCCGTGAAGGTGTTTGGCGACGATCTCAACTCGCTCGTGCAGAAGGCCAACGAGGTGGCGGCCGTGCTCAGGAGCGTGCCTGGCGGCGCCGATGTGGCCGTCGAGCAGGTGGCGGGCCAACCGATCCTCAAAATCGCTGTCAAGCAGGACGAGATCGCCCGCTACGGCATCTCCGCCCAGGCGGTGCTCGACGTCATCGAGAGCGTGGGCGGGAAGGCCGTTGGCACGATCGTCGAGGGGCAGCTGCGATTTCCGATCGTCGTCCGGCTCTCGGAGCCGCTGCGGGCCGGCCCCGAGTCGCTGGCGGAGATCCCGATCCGTGGCCCGGCCGGGGAGAGCGTGCCGCTCGAGCGGATCGCCTCGATCGAGACGGTGCTCGGTCCCAAGTTCGTCACCCGCGAGTGGAGCGAGCGGCGGGTGGTCGTGCAGTGCAACGTCCGCGGCCGCGACGTCGGCGGCTTCGTGGCCGATGCCCAGGCCCAGATCGCCAAGCAGGTCGATCTGCCGCAGGGGCAGTTCCGCCTCGAATGGGGCGGGCAATTCGAAAACATGCAGCGGGCCCAGAAGCGGCTGATGATCGTCGTGCCGCTGGCGCTGCTGTTGATCATCGCCCTGCTCTATCTGACGTATCGGAACGTCACCGACACGATCCTGCTCTTCGTGAGCGTGCCCTTCGCCTGCGTCGGCGGCATCTGGGCGCTTGCCATCCGGGAGATGCCGCTCTCGATCTCGGCGGCCGTGGGGTTCATCACGCTCTCCGGCGTGTCGGTGCTCGCCGGCATGGTGGTGGCGAGCGCCCTGCGGGACCGACTCGCCCGCGGCACGGCCCGTGACGTGGCGATCGAAGAGACGGCCTGCGGCTCGCTGCGGACGATCATCATGACGGCGCTCGTGGCAAGCCTCGGCTTCATCCCGATGGCCATCAGCGAGGGCACCGGCGCCGAGGTGCAGCGGCCGCTGGCGACCGTCGTGATTGGAGGCGTGATCACGAGCACCCTCTTCACGCTCTTCATCCTGCCGGCGCTCTACCGGCTGATTCTCGGCGCCTCGCCGGCCGTCGTCATTCCGACGGACTGACGGGAGCGGCCGATGGCGCCTCAGCCGATGTCGAGGAGCCGCGGCAGCGGGGCGTCGGCCGGAAGGGAGAGGATATCGCGGAGCGCCGCGAGGTCTTTTTCATCCAGCGGCACGAAGACGACCGGATCCTGGCAGAGCTTTGGGTCGACGAGCCGGTAGCTGACGGCCCCGGAGCGATCGACGATCGGCGTCCGGCCGTAGCCATACATCATGTTGTCTACCTTCTCGAAAAAGTCGCGCAGCGTCACCTGGTGCGGCCGCGGCTGCCGTACGTAGAAGAGCTCGATCACGTCTTTCCAGAAGTGCGGCACGAATTTCTCACCGACGTCGGCGTGGCCGACGCAATCACGGTTTGTGCCGGCGATGCAGACGGGGAGGGAGACGAGGTCGAGCCGCCGCACGCGGCA
>Ga0172376_10001453_pt1 | contig 30284 bp, 25 predicted proteins | sample Lak35m_FD_121114 | JGI IMG/M metagenome (GOLD analysis project Ga0172376, IMG submission 121114) | Freshwater microbial communities from Kabuno Bay, South-Kivu, Congo - kab_092012_35m | ecosystem: Environmental > Aquatic > Freshwater > Lake | place: Democratic Republic of the Congo: South-Kivu...
AACTGTATGTGGAACAAGGTGCTTTAGGATCAGATGGACTGAAATGGCTCTTCCATCAAATCTTTACCAACTCACAACAAGAACGGTTCTTGGAAACACTCCATGCTCTGCTGTCACAGCGTGGACTTCACTTGCCAGAGCTTTACCAACTCTCACTTTTGTTGTGGCTTAAACTAGCTCCAGAATCGATCACTAACAGCCTTGGGATGAAGTTGATTCGGATACCGGAGTTGCCAGCAGAGAAGGCTGTAGGTCGTGTGTATCGATTGCCGACCGAGGCACAGTGGGAATACGCCTGTCGGGCAGGTAGTAAAACCGCGTTCAGTTTTGGAGAGAGTTCAAAATCACTAGGCGACTATGCTTGGTTTAACGGCAACAGCAACAGACAGACGCACCCTGTCGGTGAAAAGAAGGCAAACGCTTGGGGCCTATACGATATGCACGGGAACGTAAGGGAGTGGTGCAGCGACTGGTACGGTGAGTATCCCAAAGGTGCAGTCAGCGATCCCGAGGGTCCCAAAGAGGGCTCGTACCGCGTGTTCCGTGGCGGCTGTTGGCACACCGCGCCCGCGATTTGGCACCTCGGGGCCGCGATTTGTCGGTCGGCGATCCGGGGCTGTGACTACCCGTCGCGCCGCGGCTGCTACGACGGCTTCCGCGTTGCCCTGAGTCCATCCGGAATCCCCAAGTAGGCGGAGCCGGTGGACGCAGGCACGAAGCGAGAAAGGGAGGGTGCCCGGAAACGGGCATCCTTACCCGATTTCGTCTTGTTTTTGTTGTTGGATTTGTGATCTGAAATCGAAGATAGCAATTGCGATCCTCACCACTTGTGCGTCGAAGTGTACCAAATAACGAAGCAGACGTAGGGAAATCCAATCATTAGGAGGCAAACGAATGACGACGTCCAGAAGTGAATCATTCCATCTAAGGAACGATTTTCCGGCAGCAAAAGCTTTCCATCGCCGTTCTTGCCAAATATCGATGCGTAGATTGAAAAGACAAAAATGCCAGTAAGCACGACGACTAAAAGTATGGTCAGAACCAATGGAAATAAGAAAACCGACGGGAAAGGGTACAGAACGAGCATGGCAAGATGGACTGCCGACATCTTGCATCGATTGCGTCTACCTCCGGTCTCAGAAAGACGAACGCCTAAATTCATCGAGTGCGCAGTTGACTCAACGCGAGTCAAAACGGCCGATCGAGGGCTTCGTGTGCATGGTTTTGTTATCGGGTATTTTTGGGTAGTGTTGAATCTCTAGAAGTGATCGCCAACCGCCACGCGACGAGTTGTAAACGTCCCAATCAGTATAGCGTAGCGGATCATGAACGCTATCTTTTGTCGGAAATCGTAACAAGCACACTCGTCCAAAATCTCGCCACGGAACTAGTCGGACGTGGCATACCGTTCTCGTACGAATCGGTCCACCGGGAGTGACCAATCCAGCCCCAAATAGTGCACCCGCGAATTGACGACATATTGATTCGTTTGCCCCACAGATACGCTGCGAACCCGTTGGAAACAAACCCAATTCACGCTGTGAAGTCGTTACATAACGCTCCCAGTTCGGTAGGCGCTCTTGTTCCCACAATGCACCACCTTCCGTCGAGAGCGAAAAGTACTCGTACGATTTGCCCGAGTGGATGTCCGTTTTACGCCAAACAAGACCCGAGGCCGAAGCAGCAGCAAGAAACTCCGCAAGTGCTTTGTCGTCTAACGAGTGAGTGTAGGGCAGGTTGAGTTGATATGGATAAGCGAACGATGTGAGGTTGGTTGCGTCTTGGAAACAATCAAAAATCGCATCGAAGATCAAGAGCTCATCATCACTCAACGATGTCGTGCGTGTCCGATTTGGTGGTTCCATCAAGGCTCGTAGGGCTATGTCTTTCCCCGATAACAATAAAAATCACCCGGTTGCCGCCAAGAGACTTCGATTTAAGAAAACGCCCGATCGGCAACTCGGGTGGATTTTTTTGGTTACGCCCGTCGTAAGCATTAGTTTGTGGGGTTTAAGTCCCCTGTGCAAGATAGGTATTTCTGGGGGATCAGTATACCAAATGACCACTTCAAAGATACTGGCACGAGGTGAAGGTATCTGCAGAAGGGCCAACGAACTTGCTCATCTTCGTGGAACCGCCGCCTCACTCCTGTGCGTTGAACCAACGCGTCCGGAGCCGCATGCTAGGTGGTGTGGGGAGGGTGCCCGGAAACGGCCAGGCTTACCCGATTTCCCTGGCTTATTCCGCCCGCGTGGGGTAAACGTCGCACCGGTATTTCAAGGAGAACTGTAAGCGTCTAATAGCGTCATCGGAAAAAGGTACCCCTTCGCCAATCGAGACATATGTGTGAGCCAATTTTGAGAGTTGAATCGCCGAAGCATCCGTTAGGTTTTGACAATTCTGCAAGCAAATGTGACACAGTTGCAGTTCGCAGAGTTTCGCGAGTCCACTATCAGATATTGAGGCATCATTTACGGTCAACCAGAACTCGCGATCCTCACCAGGACCTATAAATGTGAAGCCCGTTGGTAAGTTCAGGAGTGATGGTAACAATTGATCAATAGTTTGATCTGTCGCGTTAGAAAGATAGAGCTCGTATTCACCGTCAACCATACCAAACGACAGGCCTCCACCATTGGATTCGACCAGATTGCGAGCTGAATTGAATTGCGATTCGCGGTAGTAGTAAATCAACCAAGGAGAAGCCAGTGCTCCGACCACAAACATGATCACGAGAAGCGTAATGACAACTACTTTGAAACGCAAACTCATTTGGCGCTTTGTAAGGGAACTTGTTTTTATACGGATCAGCCTAAACCCTGTAGACCGCACCAACGCAGCCTATCACGCAAGCTAGCCCCGGTCCGAAGCTGAATGATATCAGGCACTTGCGAGCGGAACAAGATTTTTGTGGGGTGATGGGCCCAGTATACGCAATCCGAGCCCATCCGCCGGACTGCAACCGACGTTATCAAGGGTGGCGTTTCTCAATCTGCCTACCCGATTCGGGCTCTGGAGTTTGCGACACTGTGTCGCTGGTATAGGTGCCGCAGAGTTGATTAGCTTCACGGACTAGGATTCCCACGCGGGGAGTTCGGGATGTACAGTAAAAGAACGCGGGACAGCCTCCGGCCAACAGGTATCCTTAGCCGATTTCTGGCTGTTTGTCGTGCTCGTGCTCGTGCTCGTGCCCGTGCTCGTGCTCGTGCTCGTGCGATCATGGGATTGGACCATGTCGGCTCGGTCGATGCGCAGGTTCGATGCGAGTTTGCATTGCGATGGACCAAGGATTATCGGAATCACGGCCTGCGGGATGAGCCGATGAACTAGATCCCTCGTGACGAGGATCGTAAGGCTGCTATGCCATCGAGCCGATCGATTACGAGCACCAGCACGATGGGATCCTGGACTCCTCCGACTCGCGCTCCATCTGTGTCGACAGGGACTGGTCGAATTTGTATGCCTAAGTAACGGCCAGCTCTAAAGTTAGCCGGGCATAGAAGCAAGAGGTTCGTGGATCCGTGATCGCGCTCGATTCGGCTTTGCTCGCCGCTTCGTAAAGATCTTCCCATTCTACGGATAGAAATTGAAAGTTCGACATGATGGGCGTTGGACTGATGGACTAGGTATTTTGAAGTTCGCTCGCTTCAACTCCGAGCGGTGCTTCCACCACACTGGTTTGTAGCTTTACGCCGAGTGTGTCCAAAATCTTGATGGCGCGTTCGACGGTGATGCCATGATACTCGTTCCGTTCGTCGCGGGAGACTTGAGATTCATGCACTTCTAGTTTCGCCGCAAGTTCTCGCTGGGACATGCCACGGGCAATGCGTAGGGAGACCAACAATCCCCCGAGCCCCTTGAGATTTTGTAGGTTCGGAAATTTGCCCCGTTTCAAATTCTCGTAGTGCTCGACTTCCTCGCGAAGCTGATCATGGAATGAAATCAACGGATCCATGACCCGTTTTAGTTCCGACTTCTTCAGGCCAGACTTTGTCAGTTCTTCGCGATGCTTTGCTAGCCGTAAACATTCGGCTTCCAATCGCTTGGACGCTTCCTGATACTCTTGTTCATTACGAATCATGATTTCAACTCCCTTTTGAGTTTGACGATTCCTTTGGGTGTTGAGTCGCGGCGACACTGTCGGAACGCCGATGGGAATTCCAACTCGTTTCCAAACTTGTCACAAATCCCGGAATTAAGTCCCGGAAAATGCGGATAAAGCTCGACGCGATAAACATGCCACATTGGAAGTTGTTTTTTTGGATACCCAAGGTAGGGCCGACGCAAATTAGGATCCCACGTCCAGACCTTTTGCGGGTCCAAACGATTCAAGGCGCTCACCAAGCGACCGCTTGCAAGCTCTCTTAAGTCGCAGACAAAGTAGCCGTCGATGTCATTGGGGTGATCTTTGTCCTCCACAAACGAGCCATCGATGTAAATTTCGCTGACACCAACCGTCCACAGCTGGTTGACCATCATTTCCAGATGATCTACCAACCACAGACGCCAGCTGGCGTTCCAGTTCGGATACTTGATTCGATCGCGTGGACCTTGAACCAGAATCGATGCACGCAATTCGGTCAGCGTCACTTCGTAGTCGCCAACTGGCAGCAGTCCGTTCTGGTCGAAATCAGGTATTTTGTCGGCCATATCTTAGAGGGTGGTTTAATTATGTGTCAAGTTAGACGTAAATGTCAAGTTTCTGGTTCACTAGCAGGGTTCAGGAAAGCGGTTTTGAGCTTGGTTTTAACGGTTTTGAAAGTCTTTTGCTCCTCCGACAATTTTTCCTCATGACATCTCCAAGGCCCGCGCGGAGTGGCTCAGAACGCGCAAGGGATGCCGACTCGTCTTTGCTGATTGGTTCGTGATGATCGTGGCTTCCGGTGCATCCACGGTGAGCACATCGCCCGAACGCAGGTTGAGGTAGTCCTCGGTGACGTAGGCAAGTGCAACGGGTGTGGAGGTTCAAAAACCCCTCACCCAGCACCTGTTTATTCACCAATTTACTAAGCTAAACCTAGCCAACGTTTACGCACTTACGCTGAGCCAAATCGGGACCCATCACTATCCGTCAAGAGCGAAGCAGCAAGCATCGCGACGATAAGAATCCCCATGAACAACATCGGGAAAAGCGACCTCATGAGGGAGCCCGAGGGACTCCTGATGCTTCTAAAAAGTGGGCGATATTGGACTCGAACCAACGACCTCAACGATGTCAACGTTGCGCTCTAACCAACTGAGCTAACCGCCCGAATTTCTTTCGGTAAAAAGATTGTGGACCATGGGCCGGGATTGTCAAGGCCAAGCCGGTTGGCTAACCTCCGACTTGGTTGCCCAATCGGCCCAATAGGTGTATGCTTTGACCTACCCCTGTGTGCCTGCCGGTGCCCTCGTTTATGCCTTTTTCCCAGCGTTTTTCGACAAACTCACCCAATGTCTATCAACCACCGCGTCGTTATTACCGGACTTGGCGTCATTTCCCCACTGGGCCGTGAACTGACCCCCTTCTGGAATAACCTCGCTAACCAATCCTCCGGCATCGGGCCCCTATCTAGCCTTCCACTGGATGTCATCCCCTGCAAATTCGGTGGCCAAGCCTCCTGCTTCACCGGCGATATCTCCGAATTCGGCCCCCTGGAAAAAAACCTTCAACGGGCCATCAAGAAAAACCAAAAAGTCATGTGCCGCGAAATCGAAATGGGTGTCGCCGCTTGCCAACTAGCCCTCCATCACTCCGGTCTGGCCGACCCCCAACTCCGTGACCCCGACCGATTCGGCATCGTCTTTGGAAGCGATTACATCATCACCCGTCCCGAAGAATTCTCCGATGGAATCGCCGCATGCCGCAATGAATCCAACGAATTCCAAATGCCAAACTGGCCCCAAATCGGGCGACCCCAAGTCAACCCGCTGTGGCTCCTAAAATACCTACCCAATATGCCCGCTAGCCACGTCGCTATCTACAACGATCTGCGCGGTCCGAGCAACTCCGTGACCATCCGCGAAGCCTCCAGCGCCGCTTCGATCGTCGAAGCCGTGTCGGCCATCCGACGCGGTGCTGCCGATGTCATGATCGCAGGGGCCACCGGCTCCCGCATGGAACCCCTCCGAGCTCTGAACTTCATGTCCACCGAACCGATGGCCAGCAATCGCGAAAACCCAGCCGAAATGGCCCGACCCTACGACATCGATCGCGATGGAAACCTCGTCGGCGAAGGTGCCGGAGCCCTGGTCCTAGAATCCCTCGACCGCGCAGTGGCTCGCGGTGCAAAGATCTGGGGCGAAGTCATCGGTGGCGCAAGCTCCGCCGTCGGCGATTCCACCGGTGCCCACAGCGGTCGAGACCACATCCGCACCGCTATCAAAAACGTCAGTCGTACCTTGCTCGACCAAGCCACCAAAGCCGGTGTCGATCTGTCAAGCGACCAATGGCACTTCCACGGCTGCGGCAAAAGCGATGTTCAAGGCGATGCTAGCGAAGCCGCTGGGATCCGCGATGCACTAGGCGATCTGGATGTCCCAGTCACCGCCGCAAAAAGCTATTTCGGTAACCTCGGCGCCGGCTCAGGCGCCGTCGAAATCATCGCGAGCCTACTGGCACTCGAACACCAACAACTCTTCCCAGTACTCAACACCAAAAAGGTCGATCCCCGCTGCCCAATCCGAGTCGCCAAAAGCTCCGATCCAGCCGGAAACGCCTTTGCTCATGTCGCCTACTCCAAACAAGGTCAAGCCTGCGGAGTCTTCGTCAGGCATCTTTAGCCATCATGTTGCAGGCCCTATTTAGTCTCCGAAACATCGTCATCACCCAAGCAGCCCTGTGGCTTTTTTGCTTGCTCCAAAATGCTTACTATTGGAAACGCCTTCCGGACCGTGTTGCGACCCATTTCAATGGGGCAGGGCAAGCCGACGGTTGGATGCATCGCGATCAAGCAACGCTGATGATGATCGGATTCCAGACGATCATGCCGCTGATCTTCATCGGGATCGCTTATATGATCTATTTCATTCCAGCAAATACGATCAATATTCCCCACCGAGAGTACTGGCTCTCTGGCGACCGACGCGAAGCATCGCTTGGGTTCGTAGCTCGAAGCACTGCGGCTTTCTCACTGGCGATATCGGTCTTCTTTTTAGCGATGAACCATCTGACTTTTCAAGCCAACACAAGCGACGGACGACTTAATCCCTGGGCGTTTTGGTCGTTGCTTGGTTGTTTCTTGGGCTTTACTGCCCTTTGGATCTGCGGACTTTTGATTCGCTTTCGGATCCCCAAATAGCTTTTCGCTTGTCCATCGATCCCCTTGCGACTAACGTCTTGGGGCCGAATCCCTTGGGTGGTAGCCAAGCGAATTGCATCAATTGGATTTATGGGGATCTCCGACGATCGCGATCCTCAATTCTCGGAGTTGCTTCTCAGAGACAAACGATGGGGCTCCCATCATCAAGTCCTCGGCTTTTTGATTCATCGGGAACAAAATCACTTCGCGAATATTTGGCTCGTCGGCCAGCAGCATCACGATACGATCGACCCCCGGCGCAGACCCGCCGTGAGGTGGAGCCCCATACTTGAAGGCATTGATCATCCCTTTGAACTTTTCGTCGACCACGGACCGATCATAACCGGCAATCTCAAACGCCTTGTACATGATCTCAGGCTTGTGGTTTCGTATCGCTCCGGAGGACAATTCGATCCCATTGCAGACGATGTCGTATTGGTAAGCCAGGATATCTAGCGGATCTTTCGTTTCCAAGGCTTCCATCTCGCCCTGTGGCATCGAGAAAGGATTGTGACTGAAGATCACTCGCTGTTCGATCTCATCCCATTCGTACATTGGGAAGTCGACGATCCAGCAGAACTTGAACGCGTTCTGCTCGATGAGTCCAAGTTCGGTACCGACTCGCATGCGGACCAAGCCAGCAAGTTTGGCTGCGGTGGCTGGTTTATCGCATGCAAAGAAGACTCCATCGTTGGGCCCGAGTCCCATCTTGGAAACCAGCTGCGCGACGCGATCTGGGCCCAGGTTCTTGGCTATCCCACCACCTTCTCCACCTTTGAAGTTGATGTAGGCAAGGCCGGCAAACCCTTCATCCTTGGACCATTGATTGGCTGAATCAAAGAAGCTTCGAGCACGCGTGCCGGCTTCTGGAGCCGGGATCGCACGGACCACCGAACCAGCTTCGATCGACTTTTCAAAAACAGCGAATGGTCCATCCTTGAAGATCTCCGTAACATCGGAGATCACAAGAGGATTTCTCAAATCTGGTTTGTCCGAACCGTACTTGAGCATCGCATCTTTGTAAGTGATCCTGGGGAAGGGGGGTGGAGTGACACTTCGGCCTCTGGAGAACTCGTCGAACACGCCGGCCAGTACCGGTTCGATCGCGGCAAAGACATCGTCTTGGGTGACGAAGCTCATCTCGAAGTCCAATTGGTAGAACTCTCCGGGCGACCTATCGGCTCGGGCATCTTCGTCCCGAAAGCAAGGAGCGATTTGGAAATACCGATCAAATCCGGCCACCATCAATAGCTGTTTGAACATTTGAGGCGCTTGAGGAAGCGCGTAGAACTTGCCGTGATGGATGCGGGAAGGGACCAGAAAATCTCGGGCTCCTTCGGGACTGGAGGCTGTCAAAATGGGCGTTTGGAATTCGGTAAACCCAGACTCGATCATGCGTCGGCGCAAACTAGCGATCACTTGGCTTCGCAGAACAATGTTCGCGTGCAACTTTTCGCGTCGCAGATCTAAAAAGCGATTCTTCAACCGAATCTCTTCGGGATACTCGGTGTTTCCAAAGATGGGGAAAGGCACTTCGGAGGCTTCGGACAAAAGCACTACGCTTGAGGCTTTCACCTCGATCTCACCGGTGGGGATCTCGGGGTTAACGCGGTCTGCACCTCGGCCATGCACTGAGCCTTCGATGCAGATGACCGATTCGAGTCTGATACCCTCGATCAATTGAAACGCTTGGCTATCGCGATCGACAACCACTTGGGTGATTCCAAAGTGATCTCTCAGATCCACAAAGAGCAGATTGCCGTGATCCCGTTTTCTAAAAACCCAACCCGATAGTTTTACGGTCGAACCCACATCGTTGGACCGTAATTGTCCACAAGAATGCGTGCGATATGCGTGCATTATGAAATAACTTTCGAAGCGGCACGGGCAGCTTGCTCACGTTTGGCAAGCCACAGCAGGATCGGAGATGCAACGAAGATCGAACTGAACGTACCGACGACGATCCCGACCAGCAAGCAGAAGGCGAATCCATGGATGCCTTCTCCTCCCCAGATGTACATCAGCAGGATTGCAAGGATGGTGGTCGATGAAGTCAGAAGGGTACGGCTGAGGGTTTGAGTGACCGAGGTGTTGATCATCTTTTCGGTCAGGTTCGGGCTCTTGCCTTTGACTTCACGGATCCGGTCAAACACGACGATGGTATCGTTGAGCGAATAGCCGATGATCGTCAAAATGGCCGCGACGATTGTCAAGGAGATCTTGAAATCTTCGATGAGCAGAAAGCCTAGCGGTTTAAAGAGCCAGTGGCTAACGGCTAAGATCCCGATGGTGATGAGCACATCGTGCAGCAGCGCGATCACGGCGGCTAGACCGTAGGAAACTTTATTGAATCGGAACCAAATATAGATCGTGATGAAGAGTAGGCTTAGCAACAATCCGAGGATCGCTTTTTGCTGCATTTCGCCTGCGACTCGACCTTCGATCTTGCTGAAGGACTGAAATACCGGCTTGGTCTGGATCGTTTCTCGCATGCGTTCCATCACGGAGGCGGTTGTGGCTTCGTCGTAAGGCAGTTTGACATTCCACTCCGAGAATCCAAGTTCCGAGGTTCTTGTCCAGTTCGAAGCTGAGGCGGGTTCGAGTTCAATTTGGGAATCCACCAGATTGCGTCCTGCTGCTTGGGCCGCAGAGACCAATGTCTCGATGACTTGGGAAGCATTCAGGCGGGCTGAAGAGGAGCCCAGGGTGTCCAAGAAGGTCAGTTTTGCCGAAGTCACCACTTCAGGAAGAAGATTGGGCTTAGCAGGGGCCGGAGTATCTTGTGCGGGAGGAGTTGGAGTAGCAGGGTCTGCAGCGGCGGGTGCTGCAGGGTCTTGGTAAGCGACCATGAAGGTCTTCGAGCGGGCACTTGAGCTTGATTGGCTCTTGCCGACGATTTCGGACTTCATGTCGTAGGTAACCAGTTTGGCGCCATTGGCACCGCTGAAGCCTTTGAGCAGTCGTTCTTTGACTTGTGCTTCGTCCTTCAGAGAAACGTCCAGCTTGTAGACCGAGTTCTTTTGAAACTCAGTCATTTCGACGTTGGTAAGGGTGGTTTGGATAGGAAGTCCACGTTCGTCCTGGTCGAATGCCTTTTGGGCGATCTCTCGGACGCGGTCTGGTTCCATCGACTTGTCCAACGAGAAGACGACCGAAGTGCCACCATTGAAGTCGATATCGAGGAATTCACGGCCTCTGAGGAACGTCGCGAGCAGGCCGATACCGATCAAAACCGCAGAGACACCGTAAGCGATATTACGGTACTTGAGGAAATCCACATCACCGGGACCAAACAGCGACCGCTTGGCCGAGTTCACCCAGTCGGACATACCCAGTTGAGCGAATCCCCAACGTTCGGCGATTTCGAACAGGTTGTGTGCGAAAAACACGGAGGTAAACATGCTGATCGCCAAACCGATGATCAGAGTGATCGCAAAGCCTTTGACCGACTCGGTACCAACGTAGTACAGGACAAGGGCACTGATGAGGGTTGTCAGGTTCGAGTCGAGGATCGTCGTCCAAGCACGGTCAAAGCCGTTTCGGATTGCCATCCGGGGTGTCGCATTCTTTTGACGTTCTTCCCGGATCCGTTCGAAGACCAGTACGTTTGCATCGACACTCATACCAACCGAGAGGACAAGGCCTGCAAGACCTGCAAGGGTCAGAGGTTGGCGGAAGAGCATCATGCTCGCGAGGATCATCGCCAAGTTGAGCATCAATGAGACCGTTGCGATCAGCCCTGAGAAACGGTAGTAGGCAAGCACGCACAGAATGGTTGTGATGAGTCCCAAGCCGCTTGCCAGCTTGCCCTTTGCGATCGCATCAGCGCCCATCGAGGCACCGACGACGTTTTCACTGATGGGTTGTTTGCTGATTGCACCGGGCAAGGAACCTGAGTTGAGGATTTGGACCAGGAACTCGACATCCTTGAGATTGAAATTGCCTTCGATTTGACCTTCGCCTCGGATTGGGCTGTTGAGGCTAGGAGCCGAAAGAACGATACCATCGAGGAGGATTGCCATTCGGCGTTTGAAACCGGTGTTGGTATCTGGTTGGTTCGCGATGGTCATTTTAAGCATCTTTTCTGCACCGGCGGTGGTCATCTTAAAGGAGACCTGGTAGCCACCGTTTTTCGAGATTTCTACACCTGCTCGAGACAGGTCTGAACCGTTGACTTCGACGTATGGAACGCCGTTTTTCTGAAGGGAAAGCAGAACGTCGACGTCTTTGATTTTTTGACTGTCGAGCCATGTTTCGAAGTCATTAGGTCGGCCGGTTAGAACCGGATTGAGAATTTCGCCGGTACGAGCGTTACGGATCGTATCGCCGGGGACGTAGCCTTGGACTTCACCTGCCCCGGACTGTTCCGCGGTTCGGCCAAGGGTTCGCCAGATGCCAACGGTTTCCAAGTCACCGGAGGTTTTGTTAGGTAGTTTGACATCTCGACTCAGCCGGATATCGATATTTGGGTTTTCCGCTTGAGTTTTGGCGGCCTTGATCAGTTCCTCGTGGTCATTGAGATTGGCAACGATACGAAACTGAAGGATCCCTGCGTTGGTGATTTTGCGTTTGACTTCTTCGATTTCGGCTGGATCGACATCAGCGATGATAATTTCGATCTTGTCATCGCCTGCTGGGCGCACCACCGATTCGTTCATACCCGAGGGGTTGATACGGTTGAGGATAGGAGCAACGAAGTCTTTTGCGGCAACTCGTTGGCCGCCGTTGCCGACGGTTGTTTGATCGATTTGATAGATGAGGTTTGTACCGCCTTTGATATCCGGACCGAGTTTCAGCTGTCCGGTGGCGATCACGATGGCAGTGGCGATGATTGCAAGAAGGATCCAGCTGAAGGCCATTGCGTGGTTTGGCATTTTCAGTTGGGTTGAGAAAAACTTGCCCAGCACGAAGGGGACGATCACGGCCAGGAGAAAGAGGCCCACGTCCAAGAAGCCTTTCCAATTGTTGGCTGCAACTTCGGCAGCTTCGTTCGCTTTGGCTGGAGCTTGGGCCAAAAGTCCAATCGACTCGGCACCTAGAGAATGCAGAGCATCCGTTAGGCTAAGAGAAGCGAAGATCGGGTAAAGTAACAGTTCGAGCATAGGGTTATCCTAGTCCTTTTTGACCACACGTATGGTGTCGCGATTCACAGTCATTTTTGCGTTGGAGGTGTCGTCCAAACGGATCGTCACCGTCCCAGATTCAGGTTGATTACTAACGACCACGCCATGCACTCCGAAAGAGGTTACTACACGGTCGTTTTTCTTCAGGTTGGAAATTAAATCAGCGTGTTCTTTTTGCTGCCGTCGGTTGGATCTCTGGGAGGGCAGGAGAACCCCGACGTAGAAAACCAAGAACATTGCCATCATTAACCACAGCGGATTACTGAGGAACTCTTCGAAAAACGTGGCGGGTGGTTTCGGAGTTTTTCCAGTTTCTGCCGCGAGGGCAACTTCGGGGATTGCAGCCGGGGGGTTGATTTCTGGTGACTGCGCAAGGGCGTAGGTGCCTGAGAGGCAGAACCAAGCGGTCATCCAAAAACAATGGGTCCAAGTAGCCATAAGGCCTTAGGGCAGGCTGCAAGAGTCTGCTTGGGGGAAAGCTGTTGAAATATAAACCAGCAGTGTAAATCCATTGAAAAATAGCCACAAGTCCAACCGAGCGACCTGGTCCGAAGCGTGCGAGTTTTGCGGCCAGTGTGTGCGGGGTGTACCTCGGATCGGTCCGGCAATCAAAATGCTAGCATTCTTTTAGAAAGGCATGTGGGGACAGTCCCTGAGTCGACCTGGGCCTGGAAAACGCTAGCATTCGTCCGGGGGCGTGGTTGGGACAGTCCCCGGTTTGAAACCAAGAAATGCAAGCATTTTTTGGAAAGCGCTCGGGGACAGTCCCCGAGTCGGAAGCGAGCGAAATGCAAGCATTCTTTCAGAGAGGCATGTGGGGACAGTCCCTGAGTTTTCAGAGAGGCACGCGGGGACAGTCCCCGAGTTTTTCGAGTTTGGCATTAGAAATACCATTATTGCGCCGGATGCCTAGCGAACCCCTAAAACCTTGCGTCGTCGTGTCCGCATCCGAGCATCTCCCTGACTCTCCCTCAACTCCTCTCGTATCTCACTATCGGTCATCCGAATCCGCTTCTCATAACGCCACCAATTCCAACCGTAATCCAGCCCTGCTAATACTAGCCACCCAATTCCTATCCACCAACCAATCCCCATGAGAAACCCCCAAGCCGCACCTAACGCCCGCTCCAAGGGCAATTCGCTCCAGCCCACCACTTCTCCCATCCGGTTCCATAAACTCGCACCAACGACCCCCGTGACCAGGAACAACTTCAATACCCCTGACACCAACTGTTTGACCACCTGAGCGTCGCGCCATCCCACCAGCCCAGCAACCATGTGACCCCAGTTCCATGCAAGTCTCTCGGGCCGAAACTCAAATCCAGCTTGCGCAAAATGAACCGCCAAGCCTACACAGAAAAAGCCAACCATCAGCGGAAACCCAACCAACATCACCCGCAAAAACCATCCCCAAACCCTTGGGTACCAGTCGCCCAAACTCCCGACTCCCGCGGGAATTTCCACCAAACTATCTGCAAGCCAGTTCGATACCACTTCCAACCCATAAGCACCCCAGAAATCCAGAATCGCAACCCCAACAAGCCAAACCAGAGCTACCGACCATTCCTGACTCCGCGGAAATAGCCCCTCTTGCTTTGCCCTACGACGCCTTAAGGCTGTCGCAGGATGCTTTCGGTCTTCCAGGGACTCAGCCATCTGCAGACACCTTGGGTGATCTCGAAGACGTGCTCCAGGGAATGGGCTCTAGCACCGATCGCTGCTGATGATCCATCCAAATGCTGAGCTCCTCCTGAAAATACCATCCCATCCCACTTAGACTCAGCAACAACCCCCAACCCAACGCGACCCATTGCACTGAGCCACCTAGGGCCAATCGATCCCACGCGGCAATCCCACGCGTAATCCAAGTTCTTGCAATCCCAATGGCTATCATCACAATCGCTGCAGGTAGCGACAGTCTGAGCGCAACGCTAAGGGCTTGGCCAAATCGTATTGTCATTTCGTACAACAAATCGGTGGTATCCAAACCACTCCCAACCGGAAACCGATCAAACGTTTCAAGCACCAACTCCAACGCCCATCGATGCCCCCCGCATAGCACAAACAAAACACCTGTTGTTAGAACGAGTATTCGCTGAATCGGGTTCTCGTGCTCCATTGCCTCATGGTTTTGTTCAAGCCTCAATCCAGACATCTCTGACAAGCTGTTTCCTGCAGTCTGGAATGCGGCTAAAAACAAATGGATCGATAACGCGATCGTTGAGCCAAAAATCAATTCACTTGCAAGCAAGCCGATTCCAAGGCCTGCAGATCCAGGCAACTCAATGGGCATACCCAACCCAACAAGCGGAGTTATCGATAAGCTGATCATCGCTAGAAGCAACATGCGTACCAGAAAGGATACTCCCACCGATGCGAAAGGAGGTAAGCTTAAGAGGATCGGCCCGAGTCGAATCGCTACGCACGCATAACACCAAAGAATGCTCTCGACTCCTCCTGCAGCAAGTTCCTTCATGGCAAACCCTTGCCAAAGACCACGGTCGGTATCTCGATGATTCGATCCTTCGAGTACTCGACCAATTTATCGGCCATCCACGGGAGCATCACGAGCAATGCCAACCCGATCAACAGCAATCGAGGTACCGTAGCAATCGTCGAGTCCTGGATCTGCATAACCGTTTGCAATACACCTAGAATCAACCCCACCACCAAGGCGATCAAAAGCAACGGGCCGACGATCATCAAGGCTTGAAACAACGAGCCGCGTATCAAATCCACTGCGTCTTGCGTCATCATTTGGTCTAAGGCCCCTAAAGCGAACTACCCATCGTCCCGAAACTATCGAGCAACATCTGCACGACCAATCGCCAACCATCGACCAATACAAAAAGCAATAACTTGAACGGGACCGATACCATCGCCGGCGACAACTGCGAAAGACCCATCGAACCAATCACCGCCGCAATCACCAAATCCAAAACCAAGAACGGTAAACAGATTTGAAAACCCATCAGAAATGCGGTCTTTAACTCACTGAGCATGAATGCCGGCAAGAGTACGATCAGCGGCACACTTTCAAAGCTCTCGGGCGGTGTCGCAGTTGGTGCATACCTACTGTAGAACAAATGAACGTCATCGTAATTGCCAGCCATCGCAATTTGCCGTGACATGAACCGATGAACCGGTGCTATCCCGCGCTCCCAAGCTTCCATAGCTCCCATACCGCTGTCCTGAGCAGTATACGGAACGATCGCATCCTCGTATACCTGCTTCCAGACCGGACTCATTACAAACAAGGTGATGAACAACGTGATTCCACTGAGAACCTGAGTCGGAGGTAACTGCTGGTTCCCAAGTGCCTGCTTGAGTACCCCTAAAACAATGACCACCCGCACGTAACATGTCGTCATCAGGATGGCAGCAGGAGCTGCACTGAGCAACGTCAAAAGCAATAAGGTCTGAATCGACTGAGCAATCCCTTGAGGACCCACCCAACCCTCGATTCCCTCGAACCATCCACCTTGCTGCTTCGACGACACACCCTTGCTAAGCCGCTCCAGCGTTTCAGGACCAACCGGCTGTGTTGCAGGTCGGAAGACCTCTGGTTCTCGACCAGCGGTTTGTTGCGAGCCTGCTTGCTGTGCACTAGCTTGCTCAACGGCGGCTCGCTGCGACTTGGATCTACCAATGTAGGAATCCGAACCCACCAAGCCTCCAGCGCTTCTTGTCGGACTGGCTACTGGGCCTCCTGGCAGTTGGCCGATTTGCCCCAAACAATGTTCCCACCCAAACCCACTGATCCAAAGGATACAGCCCAGCAAACATCGTATCGCAATGGTAGTGAACCACCCATTTTGGCTCTTTTTGCAAACTTCATCTCTACTGTGGCTCGGTCTGTTCATGCATCGGATGTACTAGATTTCCCCACACCAACGCAAGACAACCTGCAATCCCAACGCCCGACAACCCATACAAAACACCATGCAACGGGATCAAAAACCTACCCCCCGTCTCATACAAACCTATCGTCGTTATCCCATCTGCAATCAGAATGCTAGCTAAAACGACTCCAGCGTGCCATCGGCTGCGCCAAACCCAAAACAAACCTAACATCGCCGCGCATTTCCATGCGACATGATCGATCCTCCAAGGACCCCAGTGTGTTATCCATCGCATGGCTCCAAGTCTGGGTAAGTCGAGCCAGTGATCCTGTACCCATGTCCAAGTCTCCCTGGCTGCCAAATCTGACAACGCGACTTCTCTCTGGGCGGCGGTCCAATCCTCCGAACCCTCTGTCGCATCAAGCTTCGACTGCATCGATATCTCAGCCTCCGCATGCCAGTTGCCCCAGTCTTGCAACGCCTCGTCGCTATAGCCTCCACGAAGACTCGCAGCACCTTGTGCCCCCATAGGCATCAACCGCCCGGTAACGGAGCAATTCCGGATCCACCAAGGACTAACGATCAGGCTCACTACCAATCCAAAAAGCACTGGTGCAATCCACCAACGTCGAACTCCAGAATCCATCGCATCGGACCTGCTTGATCGGCGACTCACCAAAACGATCCCCATGACAATCACCGGTAACCAAAAAATATAAAGCGATCGAAAGAGTACCATCGATCCGAAGAACCATCCCGCAAGAATGATCCATCGAAGCTTCCACGGAGAATCAGACCAAGCAAGCAAACTGATCGCAAAGCATGTCACTGCTAACAAAGCCCATGGTTCTGTTAAAAAGTCGTTCACGTAGGTCTTGATCGTCCGGTCGATCGCGGCCATCGCAAGTGCTACTGCGCAGGCAATTGCATGAAGGTTCCAGATGATCTGAGATTTCCCCCGAACCAAACTTACATGCTTGCGGGCAAGATTGCCTGCAAGCCAAACAGAAAGTCCTCCAGCGATCGACAAGGCTCCGACGGACATCCAGCGAACACAAGCAAACGCCTGAGGACCTCTGGGCACCCAGCGATAGATCTGACTGATGAGCCAGGGTAGGGCAGGGGGCCGTGCGGTCGTGGGACCGGGCCAATCACGCCGACCCAACTGGGTGTATCGGAATGCTAAATCGGATTTGCGATAAGGTTCCTGCCACTTAGGATCCTCCCACGCAAACTCGTATCTGTTTCCGACAGATAAACTGTAAGCCAAGGACTCGTAGTCCGGTCCATCCCCATGAGGTAGCGGAGGGGCAGCGATGTTGTCGTTGCTGCTTAGCCAGTAACTGTTGATACCAAGCAACAAAAGGGTAGCCAACAGTGCCCAAGCAACGCTTGAACTCCAAGCGATTCGAAACCAAGACTTTCGCACCACGGTCGGTTAGTAGCGTCCGCGAAGGCTATTGCCTCCGGCGACACCTGGAACAACGCCCCCGGCACCAACACCAGGTACAGCAACTCCCGCAGGAACACTCCCTGGAAGTCCAGGAGTTCCGTTCACACCAGCGGCCAGTGCCGCAGGGGTAAGCTGAGTCGAAGCCGCACCTCGGTATTCAACCACAAGGATTGCATCCTGTTTCTGAAACGATAAATCAGGCAAGATGCGATTGATTCCGAAAAGACCGCTCGCTCCTCCAGTTAGCAGAGTGCTTTGCTGATTGACCACCGGAGGTGCGATCACACCACAGGACAAAATAAGCATGTGATCGGTCGGCCATCGGAATCGCTCTGCCATTCGCCATGAAATCATCTGTGGGACTTCGACTTGATAAGCCCCCCCGGCACCGGGCACCTCCAAGGCTACGGGATTCATTTTTTCCACTTGATCCACATCGCATTTGAGCATCATGTCCATCGTGCTGCCATCGAGGCTCAGCAATGGGCTAAACACCATGCGATATCCTTCCTGAACTTCGCCGTACGTGGGTGTCAAGGGGGGCCAAGCTGAAGTCGTATTGGGGGTGTACTCGCGAAGATAGTTCCTAGGTCGCATCTGCTCGATGGTTTGCGTTTGGCCTTGTACCAACGGCAAATCCACCGATTGAACTTCACGAACATCTTGGCGTTGACGAAGCTGAGCCATGACGATCGCCCCATTTTCCTTGGGCATCAGCCATGCCGAAACTCCTGGAGTGCGAGCCGGCGCAGATCGCATGAGCGGCAAAGCCTTGGATCTCCAGTTTGGGTTTCCGATGGTGATCAACCGTAAACTGTAGACCTGTGGTTCGTTGATCCCATTGACGAATCGCTCGTAGACTTGAGCCACCACTTTTTGCATCCCCGCATTGTGGTACACGCGCAGTGTCGTCCGATCGGCAGTCAACACGCCCACCGGCTCCTGAAACCAAAGCTCGCTTCCAGTTTCGCGAACAATCCAGTCAATCACTGCTTGCTGAGGTCGGTCGACATTCTTCAAAGCTTGGGTGTATGGCTTTAAATCATACTCGACCCAATACTGGCCAGCATCGTTTGGTAGTTCAAGCCGTTGATGGACTTTGGTGCCAAGGTTGTTATTGCTATTGGGATTTCCTGTTGGAGCGTTGACCGCAGGAGGCGCGCTGGTTGGCCTGGCTGGAGCATTCGCAAGACCGGTTGGTTCCGTCGCTAGTCCCTCAATGCTCGGCACTCGCGGGATCACTTCGCCGCCCGGAGGGATCGCCGGAGCGCTTGAGGGCAGCGAAGGCATCGGCAACGACGGCAGGGGACTTTGCGAGTAAAGTCTCTCGGGGCCGAGCAAAAACAAGCAGATCGCGAAGGCTCTGAGCAAAAAAGCAAGCGATTCTTTTCGCATGGCCAAACTCCAGGTGGCTCCAGTGAATTTCGCAGTCGATTCGACTGCGAGGGATCAGATTTCACTGGTGGATAGCCGAAATGCTAGTCTGGGGGCAATAGAGAAACTGCATCAAGGATGCTTTTGTCATTCCCCGGGGCGTCCAATGGTTGGCCGCAGGCTACTCGAGCTTTGATACCCAGATGTTTCGATATACCACCGGATTGGAGTGGTCCTGCAAATACAGAGGGCCTCCTTGGGGGGCTTCGCCTCCAACTCCACCAGGAGTTCCTCGAGGAAATTCCAAATCGTCGTGGATGACGACACCATTGTGTCGGATCGTTACCCTTGCGTTGGTGGTTTTTTTGCCATCGGCATCGTATTTGGCCGATTTGAAATCGATGTCATAAGTTTGCCAGCTTAGTGGTGGGTAGCACATATTGAGCTTTGGGCTGGCTATTTGATAGATTCCACCGCATTCGTTGTTTTCCCCTCTTAAGCCAAAAGAGTCGAGCACCTGCAGTTCGTATCGGCCTTGGATGTACACACCGCTATTGCCTCGACCTTGGCCTGAATCACTTGGCTGAAACGGTGTGCGAAACTCCAAGTGCAATCGGTGGTCTTGGAAGACATCCTTGGACTTACACCCAACGCCCAGGTACTTTCCGTCTACGAGCTTTCCACCTTCAAATCTCTCGACATTGCTTCCGTCAAACAGGACCAGCGCTTCTTTGGGTGGTTCCATCCCGAGCGTCTTGCTCTCGCGGATCACCTTGGTCAATTCACCGAGCTTGTTGCCTTCCGAATCGGTCACTTTGAGCGTCTTGCCATCGATGCTTACGCTGTAGTCCCCTTCTTTTCCGGTAGCCAACGCATTTTGGACTCGATCCACTTTGCAAATTCGGGTTGGCTCTTTGGAGTTGAATCCATCTCCGGGCAAACCTCCCTTCAATAAATGAACTTCGAGTGTCTTGTCGGAGGTGGCGATGACTTGTGCTCCCCAAGTCCCATCCGTTGCGCCGACAACCCCCATGTACTCGCCTTGCAAGCGATACAGATCGCCTGCTGCCTCGATGCTTGTGAATGTCTCTGCGGCAATCAAGTCTGAAGCATTCAGCGACATCGCTACCACAGGCGTCAGGGTTCCAACAGCTAGAAATTTTCTTCGATCCATAGTCTCACTCGTTTTATTGAACCTTTGAAGTCATCACAAGCTAAAAAGCCATACCACGCGGGCTTAGGATTATAACATGCCCGAAAACGAAGATAGTCAGATCGTAACCAAAGAAGAACTCTTAGGTAAGGAGTTCTTTGACGACGCGGCCATGGACATCGGTTAGCCGAAAGTCTCTTCCACCATAACGGAAGGTTAATTTTTCGTGGTCGATTCCAAGCAAATGCAGGAGGGTCGCGTGCAAGTCATGGACATGGACTTTGTCCTGCTGGGCATAGAACCCAAAGTCGTCCGATGCCCCCCAGGAAATACCCGGTTTAATCCCAGGGCCACACATCCACCAAGTGAATGCGTGGGGATTGTGATCCCGACCGTTGTCCCCTTGAGCCGTCGGCGTCCTGCCAAACTCTCCCCCCCAGATGAGCAGTGTCTCACTGAAGAGTCCTCTGCGATGGAGATCCTCGATCAAACCTGCGATGGGTCGATCGACCTGTCCGGCCAATTCCGAATGCTTTTCCTTGAGTTCCGCGTGCTGGTCCCAATAAGCATGGGAGACTTGCACGAATCGAACCCCCGCTTCGCTAAGCCGTCTGGCCAGCAAGCATTGTCGCCCAAATCCATCGGTGGGCCCACCATCGATCCCATACAGCTGGAGTGTTTCTTGGGTCTCGTCATCGAGTTGAAATCGGCCCAGTACCTCGCTTTGCATACGGTAGGCCAACTGATAAGTCTGCTCTTTGGCTAAAAGGGCTTCTGCAAGACCACCGCTTGGGCCTAAGTCTTCCATCTCGCGGACGTAATCGAGTTGCAGCCGCTGCAATGGATCTGGGTATTTAGGAACTAGATTCTCGATCTTTGCCTCTTTGCCTGAGACGGCAATCCTGGTCCCTTGATGATTCGGTGGCAGGAATGCGGATCCAAAGTTCCTGACCCCACCATGGCCCAATGTCGGGTTGATCGTGATGAAACTCGGTAGGTTTGTGTTTTGGGTACCAAGTCCGTAACTGACCCAAGCTCCCAAGCTTGGTCGCACGAAAGTATCGGACCCAGTATGTATTTTCAGCAGCGCACCCCCATGCGCTTCGTTCGAACCGTGCAACGACTTGATGAACGTCAATCGATCGACATGTTTAGCCACATTGGGAAACAAATCGCTGACCCAAGCCCCCGACTGTCCATACTGCTTGAATTTCCAAGGGCTTTTGAGCAAATTGCCTGTCTGCGCAAACTGGATCCTGGGTTTGGGAATCGGGAGCGGTTGACCATGCAAGCGAGCAAGCTCGGGCTTGTAATCGAAGGTGTCGATATGCGAGGGACCTCCGTGCATAAACACAAAAATCACTCGCTTGACTCGGGGTGGAAAATGACAGCCTGCAGCAAGTCCCTGTTGATCCCATGCGCCTAGGCATGAAGTATTCTGCTGGTTGGTTAGCAAATCGGCAAATGCTAATCCGCTTAGTCCCTGAGCAATGCCTCGGATCCAACTGCGGCGACCGATCCCGCCATTGTTGCTCATTGTTTCAAGCCAACTCATCGCTTACTCCACCCAAATAAATTCTCGGAGCGAAAACAGGCTATGCACAAGGCTGGCCAAGGCCTTGGCTCGAATCGATTGCCGATGAGCCACAGGGTCTGCTCCATCTGCAGGTTGGACTTGCGATCCCCAAACTTCGATCGCTTGAGCTAGATACTTCTGGGATCTTGCAAGTTCTTCTGCCCTGGGGTCTCGTCCTAATAGCCGTCTGAAGGCGATCGAAATCGCTTGGGATTCATCCTGCGAACTTTCTGCTAATTCGTTACCTAGCTTCTCCGAAGACTTCCAAACGATTTCATTGTTCAGAAAGAATAGGGATTGGCTCGGAACACTCGTAACGGCTCGTTGTTCGATATGGCTTGCAGGATCGACGTAATCAAAGATCGCGAAGGTGTCATTGAGCGCTGCTCGATTGATGTTCAAATAGATACTCCGTTTGGGGCTCTCCATGCTGTGCACACCTGGCACCAATCGATGATCGATGCGATCGGCGCATGCAAGCAGGGCATCGCGAATCGGTTCCATTTCAAGTCGTTTGCGGTTTTGCTTCCACAACCATCGATTTTCAGGGTCCTGTGTATTGTAAGTTTCCGAATTGGAAGAACGTCGGTAAGTGGCCGACAAGAGAATCTCTCGATGCAACCATTTGAGTGACCATCCGTGGTCCATCCAGCGCATGGCAAGGTCATCCAATAGCTCAGGGTGCGTTGGTTGCTGTCCTTTGAATCCAAAGTTTGATGGAGAACCAACCAGGGGTTGGCCAAAGTGCCACATCCACACTCGATTGACCATAACTCGTGCAAACAGTGGATTCGAGCGATGCGTCAGCCATGTGGCAAGTTGCATGCGCCCGCTCTGGCTCGGATCGATCGTCTCGAGTCCGACGGCCTTGGTCAATACGACTGGAATGCCTCTTGGGATCTTCTCTGGAGTGGGCTTGAGGTGATTGCCACGGATATGGATTGGCAATTCGATGGCTTGTTGCTCCTCGACGGCCATGGCTTTGTCCAACGCGGGCATCGCTTTTATCAAGTCCTCGATTTCTTTGTCCAAGGCATCGATTTGTTTTTTGATATCGTCGCTGTAAGGACCGTCTTTGATGCGCGAGGCTGGATCCTCCGGGAGTTTTTCAAGCTTGCCATCGGTCAGCAGTTGCTCATGAGTTTTTCTCAGTAACAACTTACTTGCCTCGATCGCTTGGTCGATCTTCTTTTGATGTTCGCTCCGCTGCAATTCTCGCTCTTGGGTAGGCAAGGGACGCTCCATCCACTGGCTCACGAAGGCTTGGTCGGCCATCGTTCGGGTGCTCATGAATACACCGGCTAGCGAATAATAGTCGGCTTGCGTCAAGGGATCGAATTTATGGTCGTGGCATCGAGCGCACGAGAGGGTGATTCCCAGCATCGTTCGGGAGAACGTATCGATCTGTTCGTCGACGATATCGATCTTCATCTTTTCTTTGTCTTGTTCGGCAAGCATTTTTGGGCCTAGGACCCAAAAGCCAGTCGCGGTGATGAGTCGATTGCGAGCCGTTTGGTCTTGGGGAGCTGGCAATAAATCACCTGCGATTTGATGGGTGACAAACTGATCAAAAGCCAGATCCTCATTCAGACTCTCGACCACCCAATCGCGAAATCGCCATGCGTTGGGCATATCGTGATTTTCATCGGCACCATTGCTATTGGCGTATCGGACCAAGTCCAACCAATGCCTAGCCCATCGAATTCCGTATTGGGGGCTAGAGAGCAATCGATCGATCAAGCGTTCGTAGCGAACGTCTTCGGGGTCTTCCAAGTAGGCTTGGATTTCTTGCGGGGTAGGGGGTAGGCCAGTTAGTCCCAGCGTGGCTCTTCTGAGCAGAACAAGCCAATCGGCTTGCGTTGTGATCTCCCAACCTTTTGCCTTGAGTTTGGCTTGAACCAGCGCGTCGATTGGACCCATGGGAAGACTTTGGGGCATTTGCCAATCTTGGTTCGCAGGAAGCGGATATTCGCTTAAAGGCTGAAAGGCCCAGTGTTTCTTAGCTAATTCCGGATCGACCCACGATTTGTTTGGACCGCTTGTGTCTGGGTTGGACGGGTTTCGTGGGTCGACCAATCCTTCTTGGATCCAACGTTCAAAGTCCTTGATCACCGACTCGCTGAGCCTGCCATCAGGGGGCATTTTAGGTTCTTGATCGCGAAGGACTTGGATCAGCAAGCTCTCTTGCGGTTTACCTTCTATCGCGGCCGGACCGGTGTCTCCGCCTTGTAGAATCCCTTGCCGAGTTTCCAGGCTCAAATTGGCTTGGAGGATTTTCGAATCTGCAGAATGGCACTCGTAGCATCGCTCGACCAAGACCGGGCGGATCTTGCTCTCAAAGAATTCCAGTTGCTGCGAAGTCTCTTGAGCGATCCCGATGGATGATGCGGGAAACCAGCAAGCAAATAACAAAATCAGCCACTTGGCTGCCCTCATGGCGATCCTCGCTCTAGGCCAAGAGTTCTTTGACAACTCGAGCAGGTTCGACTCCGGTGAGTCTCAAGTCCAAGCCTTGGTTCTTGAACGTGAATCGCTCGTGGTCGATCCCAAGTAGGTGAAGTGCGGTAGCGTGGAAGTCTCGGATATGAACCGGGTCTTTGACAATGTTGTAGGAAAAATCGTCGGTTTCGCCATAGATAGTTCCACCCTTGATCCCACCTCCAGCCATCCACATCGTGAAGCACCGTGGATGGTGATCGCGACCATAATTCTCTTTGCTGAGGCCACCTTGGGAGTAAATCGTACGTCCGAACTCTCCGCCCCAGATGACCAAGGTGGACTCTAGCAGTCCTCGATTCTTCAAGTCGGTGATCAGGCCATACGTAGCTCGATCGATGTCTTTGCACTGCGAAGGCAAACGTTTTGCGACGTTGCCGTGATGATCCCAATTGTTCAGATAGATTTGGACAAATCGGACATCGCGTTCGACCATTCGGCGAGCCAGCAGGACTGAGTTGGCAAACGACCCAGGTTTCTTGGCTTCTTGACCATAGAGTTCCATGGTGCTCTCGGGTTCGTCGGCGATATTGGTCAAATCTGGAACACTCGATTGCATACGAAACGCCAGTTCGTACTGTTGGATTCGGGTGTGGATTTCGGGGTCACCCACGGCGCGGAAATTCATTTCGTTGAGCGACTTGAGCCCATCGAGCGTTTTGCGACGGATGTCCATCGGAACGCCTGACGGATTATTGATGTAGAGAATCGGATCACCTACAGATCGGAAGCTACAACCGCTGTGTTCGCCTGGCAGGCATCCCGATGACCAAAGCCGTGCCGAGATCGCTTGAATCTGCTCGGTGTTGGTGGGATTGGCTACCAGCACCACAAAGGTCGGAAGGTTGTTGTTCATCGAGCCCAAACCGTAAGACAACCAAGCCCCCATACAAGGACGCCCGGTGACCATATTCCCGGTCTGCATGTAGGTGATAGCAGGCTCGTGATTGATCGCTTCGGTGTGCATCGATCGGACAAAGCACAGATCGTCAACGATCTTGGCCGTCTCGGGTAATAGTTCTGTGACCCACATGCCGCTCTTGCCGTGCTGAGCGAACTTGTACATCGAAGGAGCGATTGGAAAACGGGCTTGGCCACTGGTCATGGTCGTGAGGCGTTGGCCGTTTCGAACCGACTCGGGCAAGTCCTTGTCATACCAATCATTCATCTGCGGTTTGTAGTCGTAGATGTCCATCTGCGAAGGCCCGCCGACCATGTGCAAATAGATCACACGTTTTGCTTTTGGAGCAAAATGGGGCAGGGTGCCCAACCCACCGATTGGTTCCTGGGTGACTAATGGGTTTGGGTTCCCTTGAGCGACCAAGGGAACACCCAGAGCCGCCAGTGCCGCGGTCCCAAGGACATTGCCACCACGGCGAAAGAACTGTCGCCGTGTTTCATTGCGAACATACTCTCCGAAGAGCGGATGGATTTGATTTCTCATTTGGTAATCGCCTCGTCGAGATTCATCAGGATATTGACGGTCATTGTCCAAGCCGCTAATTCTGCGGGGTTGATTTCATTTGGGGAGCGGGTCGCTCCCACGGCCAACAATTCACCAGCGCGATCCGGGTTTGCTTGATAAAAATCCGTGACCTCACGCAATGAGGATTGCAGGACACCAAGTTCTTCGCCGCGCAGGGGTCTTGAGAGCACGCGTGCAGCGATCCACTGAAGCCTCGCTACCGGATCGGATGCGTTAGGGTTGGCTTGGATTGCTTTATGGGCAAGGATGCGTGCTGCTTCGATAAACTGAGTATCGTTCATCGTCACAAGAGCTTGAAGGGGCGTGTTGGTACGTTCACGTTTGACGGTACAAACTTCGCGGGCCGTCGCGTTAAAGACTTCCATGCTAGGTGGAGGAGCTGAGCGTTTTAGGAAAGTATACAAACTGCGACGATAGAGCCCTTCACCTTTGTCGGCGACATAATCGCGCGTGTTGCTACCAGGCATCGCGACGGCTTCCCAAACTCCGGGGGGCTGATAAGGCCGTACGCTGGGGCCTCCAATTTTCTGTACCAACAATTCGCTGGCGGCCAATGCGCTGTCTCGGATCATTTCTGCGTCCATCCGAAACCGTGGCCCTCTGGCAAGCAGTTTGTTCGACGGATCCATAGCAAGCTTTTCGTTACTGACGCTTGCCGATTGTCGATAGGTCGAACTGGTGACGATGGTTCGGAACAGGTTTTTAATGTTCCAGCCGTCTTCTCGGAATGAGATCGCAAGGTAGTCTAAAAGTTCTGGGTGTGTAGGAAGTTGTCCTGTAACACCAAAGTCACCGGCAGAAACAACGATACCGCCGCCGAAGACCTCTTGCCAGAATCGATTGACAGTGACTCTGGCGGTCAGGGGATTGGACGGGTCGAGCAGCCATTTGGCCAGCCCCAATCGATTCTTGGGGTACTCATCCTTCCAGGGGTTGAGCACGCCGGGTGTTTGCGGTGCGACTTCATCGGTTCGCTTGTCGTAGTCCCCGCGAGTCAAAAGCCATGCTTTAGGCATCTCGTTCTTTTCGTTCATGATATGAGCAACGGTCCCGCGAGCTAGAATCGCCGTTTTTTCGTCGGTGAGTTGCTGTTGCTTTTGGGTTAGCGTTGCATAGTCTGAGTCTTTGGACACCAGGTACCATTGGAACAATTCCTCGGTATCCTCTTGCGAGCGATTTGCTTTGGAGACCAAGTACTGGCGACGAGGCAATTGTCCGATCGCTTGAAATTCCTCGACGCTCAGCACGCGTCGATACATTCGAACATCTTGGATTTTGGAATCGTTGGTCGGAGCCGTTGCGTGCCTGCTACCCAGCCGAAGTGGAACTTCGGTACGAATCGTTTCGCTGAGTTTATCGCTAGCGACATTCAGGGGAGCTGGTTTGCCATCGATATAGATCTTCACACCTTGGGCTTTGGAAGAGCCATCGTAAGTGATCGTGACATGTTGGAAGCGGCTGGCGGTAAGCCGTTGCTTGGTGACTACTTTGAGGGCATTGTCTGGCCACTTGTGGATGATATGCGTGCCGATATTTCCATTTTCAAGCCACACATCCCAGCCACGGAAGTCAGCACCATCGTTCATCCGAGCCAGCAGCGAACCCCCTTGGTTGTCAGCAGCCAGCTTGACCCACATCGAAATCGTAAAAGGCTGGTCTCTTTCGATATCGCCGGCCGGGAAGGTGGGATAGAGACCATTTTTGACTTGCCAAGCCGAATCGCTTAGGTGCCCGGGTGCAAAGGCTGCGTCGGAATCCAGTGCGATCGACTGTTTTTGGCTTTGGACAATCAGATCGATGTTTTTGGGGTCTGCGCCGATGAGTGGCAAGTGAAGATCGATCGAGTCGTTGGCAGGTAGTTGGGTTTGCAGAAGAGTTTGGCGTTCCGAATCGTTGGTCAGGTAAGCCTCGAAACCGCTTCGAGCCTGTTGGCGTCGGGCGTCGACGGCCTGTTTGGCTTGAGCGATAAGCCCATCGAGTTCCGAGAATCGTTCACGATCTTCTTCCAATGGCACCGGGACGATCGGTGGTGTGTCTTTGATATTTCCGTCCATGGCGTTTTGGGTTGTATTGTTGAAGAATGCCGCCATCTGATAGAACTCGCGTTGCGAGATCGGATCGAATTTGTGATCGTGGCAAACTGCGCAACCGGTTGTCAGGCCCAGCCAAACCAAACTGGTCGTTTCGACTCGGTCTCGGGTGTAGAGGACTTGGTACTCTTCGGAGATCGCTCCACCTTCGTTGGTGGTGATGTTGCATCGGTTAAATCCGCTGGCGACGCGTTGGTCGAGAGTTGCCTCTGGCAGCAAATCTCCTGCGAGTTGTTCGATCGTAAATTGATCGAAGGGGATGTTTTTGTTTAAGGCTTTGATCACCCATTGGCGATAGGACCACATCTCGCGGTAATTATCGAAGTGGATACCGTGGGTGTCGGCATAGCGAGCATAGTCCAACCAGTAGCGCCCTCGATGCTCCCCCCACTCCTGTCTGGAGAGGAGTTCATCGACATAGTTTTCGTAGCGATCAGGGGACGGGTCGGCCAAGATACGTTCGATGTCTTGCGGGCTTGGTGGTAATCCGGTCAAGTCGAACGCGACACGTCGGATCAGAGATCTCAAGTCGGCTTCAGGCGAAGGCTCAACACCTCGACGTTCGAGTTCAGCAAGCACGAATCGATCGATAGGATTTCGAACCCAGGCCGGGTTGCGAACTTGGGGTAGCTCGGGTTTGACCGGAGCGATGTAAGCCCAATGACCTTGGTACTGTGCCCCTTCGGCGATCCATGCTTTGAGAAGATCCTTTTGGCTCTGCGTCAGGCTCTTGTGGGAGGTCGGCGGAGGCATGACCTCGTTTTGGTCCGTGCTGAGGATCCGACTGATGATCGAGCTTTCCTCGGGTTTGCCGGGAACAATAGCTTGTTTGTTCAGTGCGGCTTCACGGATATCGAGCCTAAGTTCTGCGGCACGTTTTTTTTCGTCTGGTCCGTGACAGGCAAAGCAGTTGTCATTGAGGATGGGGCGAATATCTCGATTGTACTGGACCATCCCACTGGTCGCGCAACTCGCAGGATTGGCCAGTCCAGAACCGAGAACTGTAGCAATCAAAAAAACAACCTTGGGCATCCAGGATCGGATTCGATGGCATTCCATAGGGATCTGCTAGTTTTTAATGAAGACAGACGCAAAGCTATCGCAACCCTTTTTGGGGGCCAGTTAGCAGTGCAGGAGGGGTGGGACCGATCTTTGATCAAATTGCTTTGCGGATCGGCATGGCATGGACAACTCTCTAAGATTTTCCCTGAAATCCCCTAAAAAGCAATCTCGAACCGCTTAGAATCCCCAATCTAAGCAGCGATATCGCATGGTAAATTCGATTCGCCGCGATCCGACTCTTCGTTCCCAATAGCTGGCCTTTACCCGGTAAAAAAACCAACTCGCAAAGCACGTCATGGACATCCCAGAAAATCAGCCATCCCAAATGCCTGATGCTAGCCTGCAACGCAACCGCCAAGCCTATGACCGGATGGTTCAGACAAAGCATTTTTTGACCCAGCCAGTCAGCGCACAGGAACTAGCCTCGCCGCTTTTGACCCTTGATGCCAAAGGCTGGCTCGGTGGAAACATTCGAGGATGGAATGTTCTTTGCCTTGCAGCCGGTGGAGGGCGTCAAGGCCCCCTGTACTGCGCCGCAGGTGCTCAAGTCACCGTGTTGGATATCAGCGCTGCGATGCTGGAACTGGACCGCCAAGTTTGCTCGCATCTTGGCATCAACTATCGGATCATCCAAGGCGACATGTCGGATCTGTCGATGTTTGGTCACGATGAATTCGATCTTGTCGCTCATCCTGTAAGCACCTGCTATGTTTCCAACCTAGAACCTGTTTTTTCAGAAGTCGCACGGGTGTTGCGCCCAAATGGACTCTATGTCTCTCAGCACAAACAGCCGATGAATCTGCAAGCGTCACTAGAAATGGTGCAAGGCAGATACGTGGTGGAAACTCCGGTCGGCCACGCAGCCAAACCCTTATCGGTTGGGCAATCAAGCCTGCTGCGAGAACCAGACACAATCGAATTTGCCCACTCTCTTGATTCGATCCTAGGCGGTATTTGCCGAGCAGGTTTAATCATTAAAGCGATCTCGGAGCCTGATCATGCGGATCTCAATGCTCCTCCCGAGAGTATGGGGCATCGCAGCCGATTCATCCGACCTTATCTTCGCATCAAAGCAACGAAGAAATCAAACGCTAATGTCCAGCGAAAAATCTGGCTCGGCTAACCAAAGCTCAAACTAAACTCACCCAGCAAACTCTCCATATCAGCCTCCCATCTTTCTGCCCAACCATTTTTCTGCCCACCGATCTTTCTGCCCACCGATCTTTCTGCCCACCGATCTTTCTGCCCACCCATTTTTCTGCCCGCCCATTTTTCTGCCCACCCATCTTTCTGCCCGCCCATTTTTCTGCCCACCCATCTTTCTGCCCGCCCATTTTTCTGCCCACCCA
>Ga0172376_10001454_pt1 | contig 30248 bp, 29 predicted proteins | sample Lak35m_FD_121114 | JGI IMG/M metagenome (GOLD analysis project Ga0172376, IMG submission 121114) | Freshwater microbial communities from Kabuno Bay, South-Kivu, Congo - kab_092012_35m | ecosystem: Environmental > Aquatic > Freshwater > Lake | place: Democratic Republic of the Congo: South-Kivu...
ACCGTCACCATCTCGATGAAGGGCGCGGGTGTCGCCTTCGCGGCAGCGAGTTGCTTCTTCAGGCTCGCGATCTGCTTCTTCAGCTTCTTGATGATCCGCGCCGAGGCGCTCGACGAGGCGGCCTCCACGCTCGGGGCCAGACTCAGCGGTCCGGGCAGACTGAAGGCGAAGGCCAGAAGAAAGAGGCAGGTCAGCGCTTGATGGTGGGCGGGGCGCGGGTTCATGGAGATCAGGGTTTCAGGTTTCCGTCTTGATAGCAATAGAATACGCCACCCGGCCAGGTCAGTCGCCTAGTGAATTCGGTCGCCTTGACAAGGTAATAGCGTGCACCAATCTAGTGCAATCGTGAGATGAAAAAAATTTCTCTCAGCGCCAGCGAGAACCTCATTCAACGGGCCCGTGAAGTGGCGACCTCGCGGAACACGACCTTGAATTCCCTCTTCCGGGAATGGCTCAAGGAACTCGCTGAGACCAAGGAACGTTCCGAGCGGCTCGATTCGCTTTTGCGCCGCCTCGAAACGTGCGACGCCGGCGGAACCTTCAGCCGCGAGGAGATGAATGAGCGCTGAGGTTCTCCTCGATACGAACATCCTCGTTTACGCCTTCGATCACCGGGACCCGCGGAAACGGGGGATCGCCTCGTCACTGGCCGATCCGCGTTCGGACCCGTGGGTGGTGAGTTGGCAGGTGATCCAGGAATTCTGCTCCGCCGCCCTGCCTCGTTTCAAGATTCCGATGCCTCCGGGGGATTTGAACGAATATCTCGATCTGGTCCTGCTGCCCGTTGCCGGGTCCATACCTCGGGCGAAGTATTCAGCCAGGCGGTCGAGATCCACCGCCGCACCCAATGCCGCTATTTCGACAGCCTCGTGATCGCATCAGCGATCCACTCCGGTGCTTCCATCCTCTACTCGGAGGACCTGCGGCACGGTCGGATTCTCGGCGGCCTCACGATCCGGAATCCTTTCACCGCCGCATGACTGCGGGAGCATCGGGCGCTCCGGCCTCGGTGCCGGGTGAATAGAAGTAGAGATCGAGCACGGCCTTCACTCTCGCGAAGTATTCCCGCATCCGCACCTTGCGCGAATCCCCGTAGTCCACCGTCTCGCTGCGCAAGGCGATGGCTTCGAGACCGCAGCGATCGGCGATGAAAAGGGCGCGGTTCACGTGGAAGTCGTCCGAAACGATGACGACGCGGTCGAAGCCGAAGACCTCCTTCACCCGCACGACCGAGTCGAGGGTGCGGACCCCGCGATCATCGGCGAGAAGAGCATCCGCCGGCACGCCGAGTTCTTTCAGCTCGGCGATCATGTCGCGGGTCTCGTCATAATACTCGGAATCGCGGTAGCCGCTCACGAGGAGACGCCCGACCTTGCCCTCGCGATAAAGCGCGGCGGCAGCGGCCATGCGATTTTCAAAATGCCGGTTTGGCGTGTCAGGTCCGGTCTTCTTCGACGTCCCAAGGACCACGCCGACTTCACGAGGCTCGATCGTCGCGACGGTGTCGTGGACGCGGCTCTTCGTCGAGGTGACAATCCAGACGTTGCAAACCACCACCCCGGAGACGAGGAGGATCACTGGAAAAACCAGGGTCCAGAAAATGATGGAGCGCCAGCGTTTGCGGGGCATGGTGAAGACGTCAGGCCGGCGACTGACCGAAGTTGGCCGGATTATTTAGTATTTCCGAAATATTCACTCTTTCAAATCGTTTGATGCCGAGCCGGCGAATGCCGCCTCCCCCGATCGCCTGTCGCATGAAAACCGTTTTCCGGGTCTTTTCTTATCTGAAGCGTTATCCCTTCCTCGCGACGGCGCAGCTCACCTGTGCCGTGCTCATGACGTTGCTTGTCGTCGTTTTCCCCGGAGTGGCCCAGACGATCACCGGCGAAGTCATCCCGCAACGCGACTTTGACCGACTCGTCCCGCTCGCCCTCCTCGCAATGGGGACGTTTTTCGCGACGAATCTCTTCAATTCACTGCGCATCATCCTCAACAACACGTTCGAGCAGAAGGTCATCTTTGACATCCGCTCGGATTTGTATCGCAAGATCCAGCGTCTCCCGATGCGCTGGTTCGACAACCGTCGCACCGGCGACGTGATGACACGGGTGACGGAGGACGTCACGTCGATGGAACGCGTCCTCATCGACGGAATCGAGCAGGGGATCGTCGCGCTGCTCCAGGTGCTCGTCGTGGGCGGATATCTTTTCTACCTCGATTCGAAGATGGCCCTCATCACCATGATCCCGATGCCCTTCCTGATCGGGGGGGCCCTGGCCTACACGAAGACCTCGCCAAAACGCCACCGACTCCTCCGCGCCGAAACAAGCGAGATGAATTCGCTCCTCCACGACAACATCGACGGGATCCAGCAGATCAAGGCGTTCACCCGTGAGGAGGCCGAGCACCTGCGATTCAACACGGCCAGCGACCGCGTCCGCGCGGCAACTCTGCGCATCATGCGCCTCTGGGCGATCTACAATCCCTCGATGGAATTTTGCCGGAACTTCGGTTACGCGCTCGTCATTGCCTTCGGCGCCTGGTCAGTGATGAAGGCGCCCGATCAGGCCGCGCTCGAGGCGCAGACGGGCGTTTTTGTCGCCTTTATCGTGGCTCTCAATCTCTTCTACGAGCCGATCTCGCGGCTCAACGGATTGAACCAGATCATCCAGGCCGGCCGCGCCGCGGGAGAGCGGGTCTTCGAGGTAATCGATGCCGAGGAGGAACCCGGCCTCGACGAGGGCGATGACCTGCCCCAACCGATCCAGGGGCGTGTCGTGTTGCGCGACGTGGAGTTCTCCTATGGCGAAAACATCGCCACTCTCAAGGGAGTCTCGATGGAGGCCCAACCCGGCCAAATGATCGCCCTCGTCGGCCACACCGGAGCGGGTAAGTCGACAGTGATCAACCTCCTGACACGCTTCTACGAGTCCGACTCCGGGACGATCTCAATCGACGGCATCCCCATCAACACCCTGAAAAAGTCGGCCCTGCGCGATGCGATGGGCTACGTCACCCAGGAGAGTTTTCTCTTCAATGGATCAGTCCGTGAAAATCTTCTCCTCGCCAAGGCCGACGCGAGCGATGAGGAAATGTGGAACGCACTGCGCGCCGCCAATGCCTCGGCCTTTGTCGAGGCCCTGCCCCAGCAGCTCGAAACCAATGTCGGCGAGCGAGGCGTGAAGCTCTCCGTCGGGGAGAAACAGCGGATCTCCATCGCCCGCGTCATTCTGAAGAATCCACCCATTCTCCTCCTCGACGAAGCCACCGCGAGCGTCGATACGGAAACGGAAAAACTCATCCAAGGTGCGCTCGAACGGCTCATGGCAAACCGCACAAGCTTCGTCATCGCCCACCGGCTCTCCACCGTGCGCAACGCCGACCGCATCTACGTGCTCGATCACGGCAAGGTTGCCGAAGAAGGCGATCACGACGGCCTCCAGACCCGGGATGGCACTTATGCGATGCTCTGCCGCCAGAGCCTGATGACCTGACTCCACCATTTGCGGTTTCCATCGACCTGTTTTTCATCCTAATCTGTTTCCATGACAGCCTCTCTCGAACTCATCGATGCCCCCGCCGCCCCGAAAGCGATCGGCCCCTACTCCCACGCCGCTCGGGTCGGCCACCTGCTCTATTGTTCGGGCCAGATCCCTCTCGATCCTGCGACGATGAAGCTCGTTGACGGCGGGATCGAAGAGCAGACCCGTCAAGTGCTCGCGAACCTTGCCACCGTGCTCGCTTCACAAGGAGCGTCTTTCGCCAACGTCGCGAAAACGACCATTTTCCTCGCCGATCTGGCCGATTTCCCCATCGTGAACGGCCTCTATGGCGAAGCCTTGGGCGACCACAAACCGGCCCGATCCACCGTCCAGGTCGCCGGACTACCCCTGGGATCCCTCATCGAAATCGAGGCGATCGCCGCGCTCTGAAAGAATCTGAGAAGCATTTCGCCCCAATGACGCCCCCCTGAAGTTGCTTTTATTGTTGCAACTGTGTCTCAATTGCACCATCATTTGCGAAGATGTCCCACCAGACCGTTCAGGATCTTGAACTCGACAGCCTGCAAAGTCTTTCGCAAGCTCGGGTGGGCTGTGATTTCCAGATCCGGTTTCTCGATGGACCGGCCTGTGACCAACTCCGCAATCTCGGCTTCTGCGAGTCCCTTCAAGTCCGCAAACTCTCGGGGGGTCGCAATCTGATTTGCTCGGTCTGCGGCACCCGACTCGCCGTGAGCAGTGAACTGGCGGAGCAAGTCAAGGTCACCCCCGTGCTCTCCGCTTGAGCGGACCGAACCGATGGCGCCGAAACCCGAAACGGTCGCCCTGGCCGGAAATCCGAACGCTGGGAAAACGACTCTTTTCAATGCCCTCTGCGGACGCAGCGAGAAGGTCGGGAACTATGGTGGCGTCACCGTCGAGGTGAGGACGGGCGGTTTTTTCACCCCGCACGGTCGCCGCCTCGATCTCGTCGATCTTCCCGGAACCTTCAGCCTCGAGGGTGGTTCGCCCGACCAGCGTGTCGCCAGCGATTTGCTGCGTGGCATCCATGAGCGCCACCCGACGCCTGACCTCGTCGTCTGCGTCGTCGATGCTTCAAACCTCGAACGCCACCTCCAGCTCGCTCTCGAGATCCTCGAACTCGGCCTCCCCACCATCGTCGCCCTCAACATGGTCGACGTGGCCGAAAAGTCTGGCCTGCGCCTCGATCCGATAACGCTCGCCGAAGAGCTCGGCGTGCCCGTCGTGCCGATCCAGGCGAACCGGGGCAAGGGTCTGACCGAGCTGAAGCAGGCGATGCGCCACCCCTTTCCGTCCGCTCCCGAAGTGATCCACTGGGAAAAGGGCAACCGAGAAGCTCGCCGCGCCTTCGGCCTGAAAACCGCGGACCTCGCGGCGCGTCGCGCCACGTTTCACAGCGCGAACGTCTCCGATCGACTCGACGCCGTCCTCCTGCATCCGATACTCGGCTGGCTCTGCTTTCTCGCGATCATGTTCGCGCTCTTCTGGTCGATTTTTTCCTTCGCCGGGATTCCCATGGGCTGGATCGAGTCGCTCCAGGAATCGCTCATCAGCGTGATCGAAAGCCGCATGGCCGGGGGCGACCTGCGCGACCTCCTCACCAGAGGCATCATCGGCGGGGCCGGGGCCGTCGTGATTTTCCTTCCCCAGATCCTGCTGCTGTTCTTTTTTATTGGCTTGTTAGAGAGCTCGGGCTACATGGCACGGGCAGCCTTTTTGATGGACGGAGTCATGGGACGCGCCGGCCTGAGCGGCAAGGCGTTCCTCCCGCTTCTCAGTTCCTACGCCTGCGCCATCCCCGGCGTCATGGCGACCCGCACGATCGACTCGGCGAAAGAGCGCCTCGTCACCCTTTTTGTCGCCCCTTGGATGAGTTGCTCGGCACGACTCCCCGTCTACCTGCTCCTCGTTCCCATGCTGCTCGGTGGCAGCGAAGACGGCACGACCCAGGCCCTCGTCTTTCTAGCCATCTACGCGCTCGGCACCGGCTCCGCCTTCGTTGTCGCACGAATTCTCCGGGGCCGCCTCGGACCCGATGAAATAAAGAGCCACTTCCTCATCGAGCTGCCGCCCTATCGCCTCCCGCAGTGGGATTACATCTTCCGCCACGTCCTCGAGCGCGGGTGGTCGTTCCTCCGCAAGGCCGGCACCTTCATCCTTGCGCTCATGATCCTCCTCTGGGCGGCGACGACTTATCCGAAACTCGAAAGCAACGATCCCGCCGCGGTCATTTCGCACACGATCATCGGGCGGGTCAGCGATTTCATCGAACCGATCGTGAAGCCGCTCGGCTTCGACGGCCGCACCGGCACAGCCATCCTCACTTCTTTCGCGGCCCGCGAAGTGTTTGTCGGATCGATGGCGCAGCTCTTTCGAGTCGAAGTCGCCGAAGACGAGGAGGAACGGGAGACCCGAGCGCGCATCCGCGATCGTCTCGCCGCCGAAAAGTGGCCGGATGGACGTCCCATGTTCGGGCCGGCCGCGGTCATTTCCCTGCTCATCTTTTACATCTACGCGCTCCAATGTCTGCCCACCTCTGCCGTCGTCGCGCGGGAGGCCGGCTCTTGGAAATGGGCCGTGGGACAATTTCTTTTCATGATGGCCTTCGCCGCGGCGGCCTCGCTCGTCGCCTATCAGACCGCCCGTTTCTTCGGCCTCGCATGACCCCTGAACTTCTCCCTGCCTGCCCTGCCCCATCCAGCGAGTGGCAGACTTGGGCCGCAATCGGCGTCGTCGGAATCACCTTTCTCGTTTTGGCTTTCCAAACGGCGTCACGAGCAAAGAAAAAGCGACTCGGATGCGACCAATGCGGGTCCGGCGACTGCCATTGAACCGCTTGGGGGAGGCTCCGCAAAGGACACCCGCACCATCCGTGGCGGGAGCCTCAGCCTCTCCCCAGCTTCAACACTGCCGCCACCAATCCAGGGATGTCGTGATCCGTCGCCTCGAGGTCGACGGAGTAGCCGTTCTCTTCAACCGCCTCGCTTGTGACCGGACCGATGCTGGCGATCTTGCAACCTTCGGGAATGGAGAGACCGAGATCGAGGAAACACTCGACGGTGGAGGCGCTGGTGAAGGTGATGATGTCGGCACCCTCTTCCTGGAAGCGCTTCACGGCGCCGGTGGGGTCTTCGGTCTCGGGCACGGTCTGGTAGGCGATCGCCTCATCCAAGATGACACCGGCCTTGCCAAGGGTTTGCGAAATGACGTCGCGCGCGCCTTTGGCGCGGACCCAGAGCATCATGGTGTTTTCGATGGAGCCGACCTCGTCGACGAAGGCCTGGGCGAGGGCCTCGGCGACATGTTTTTTGGGCATGAGGTCGACGGCGAGGTGGTATTCCTTCAACTTCGCGGCGGTGCCGGGTCCGACGGCGGCGATGCGGGCCCCGCCGATCTCGCGGGCGTCGCTGCGGATCTTGTAGAAGGCCTCGAAGAAGTATTCGACGGCATTCGGGCTCGTGAAGATGAGCCACTCGTAGGTGTTCACATCGACGACCATGCGGGCGAACTCGCGGGCGTCGTCGCCCTGAGAGGGCTCGGTGCGAATCGTCGGCATCTCCAGGACGTCGGCACCGAGATCGCGGAGGCGGCGGCTCAGGTCGCTGGCCTGGTGCCGGGTGCGGGTGACGACGACGCGTTTGCCTCGGAGGGGCCGATCCTCGAACCAGCTGAGCTTTTTGCGCAGGTTCACGACAGTGCCGAAAACGGCGACGGCAGGGGCCTGAAAGTTTTCCTTCCCGGCGATGGCAGCGATGGTGGAAAGGGTGCCGACGATGGTGCGGTGCTGGCCGGTGGTGGCCCAACGGATGAGGGCAACGGGCAGCTTGGGATCGCCGCCCTCCTTCAAAATGGCGGCGGTGATGATGGGAAGGCGCTCGACACCCATGAGCATCACCTTCGTGCCGGGGGCCTTGGCGATCTGGGCGTAGTCGATGGAGGATTCCTCTTTCGACGGATCCTCGTGACCAGTGAAGATGGTGAGCTGGGAACAGTGGTCGCGATGAGTGACGGGGATGCCGGCGTAAGCGGGTCCGCCGATGGAGGAACTGATGCCGGGGATGAACTCGAAGGGGATGCCGGCCTCGCGCAGCTCTTCGGCCTCCTCTCCGCCGCGTCCGAAGATGAGGGGATCCCCGCCCTTGAGCCGGGTGACGATCTTGCCTTCCTTCGCCTTGTCGATGAGGAGCTGGTTGATCCCGCCCTGGGGAATGGCGTGGTTTTTCGACTTTTTGCCGGCATAGATTTTCTCGGCATCGGGCCGGGCCCAGAGGAGGAATTCGGCGTTGGAAAGATAATCGTAGACGATGACGTCGGCGATCTCGATGCACTCCTTGCCGCGAAGGGTCATGAGTCCGGGGTCGCCCGGGCCCGCCCCGACGAGGTAACAGATGCCGGTTTTTTTGCTCATGTCAGGAGGTGGGGGAAACTTTGAGGTTCATCAGCTGGTCGGCGAGGGCGGCAGGCGCGGCGGCGGGACCGCGGACGGTGGCGACGAAGGGCTCGCCGTCGGGTGAGGCCTCGTCGAAGACGCGCACGGTCATGGCGAGGGTGGCACCATCGTCCTCAAACCAAGTCTTGGCTCCCACCGGCGTCTGGCAACCGGCTTTCAAGGCGGCGAGGTAGGCGCGCTCGGCGGTGACGCGGGTGAAGGTGGGGGCGTGATTGATGGTGGCAAGGGCCTCGCGCACGGCGGCGCTTTCCCTGAGGATCTCAATGCCGACGGCCCCCTGTCCGGCGGCGGGGAGGAACTGGGCCTCGTCGAGCTCGCGGGCGTGGACGAGAGTGCCCTCGAAATCGAAGGTGCCCTCGCCCGGGGTGTAAATGCCGAGCCGCTCGAGCCCGGCTCGGGCGAGCAGGATGCCGTGCCATTCGCCGCGGGCGGCGTGCTCGATGAGCTTGCGGATGCGGGTGGGGACGTTTCCGCGGATGTCGACCACGTTTACCTCGCGGCAAAGCCACGAAAGTTGGCGGGCGCGACGCACGGAGCTGGTGGCGATGGTGCGACCGTGGAGGAGGGTCAAATCGGCACCTATCCCCTCTTCGGTGGCGAGGAGGATGTCGGGGGTCTCGGCGCGCGGCAGGGTGCAGCAGATCTCGAACTCCGGGGCAAGCTCGGTGGGCACGTCCTTGAGACTATGGACGGCGAAGTCGATCTCCTTCCGCAGGAGGGCCTCTTCAAGCTCTTTCGTGAAAATGCCTTTGTCGACGACGGCGTTCTCGCCCTGGCTGAATTCGCTGAGTTTCAGGTCGGGCCGTTTGTCACCGATGGTCTGGATGATGCGCACCTCGCAGGCGATCCCGGCGGCGGCGAGGGCGGCGCGGGTCATAGTGGCCTGAGCGAGGGCGAGCTCGCTGCCACGGGTGCCGAGGAGGAAAGGTTGGCTCATGGTTGGGGAAGAGGGCGTGCGGGGGTGTCCTTGCGTTTGCCACCGGCATCCTTTTCGGCCTGACCCGAACCGACCCGCACTTCGGGCACGACGGCGAGGGCTTCGATGCCCTTTTCCCGGAGGAAGGCGGTGATGAGGTCGCGGCAGACCGCAATCTGGCGTTCGCGGCGCGACTTGCCTTCGTTCGCAATCTGCTGGAGTTGGTCGATGTTGTAGAGGTAAACGTTGTCGATCTCGTTCACCTCTTCCTCGATGTCGCGCGGCACGGCGATGTCGATGAGGAAGAGGGAATGACCGCGCCGGCGCTCCATAACGCGGCGGATCGCGCTGGCTTGGACGACGGCGTGCGGGGCGGAGGTGGAGGAGACGATGATGTCAACGTGGTCGAGCTTCGACTCCCAGTCATCGAAGCGCACCGCCTCGCCCTTCAACTCGCCGGCGAGCTCGACGGCTTTGTCGTAGCTCCGGTTCGAGACGATGATACTGCGGGCCCCACGGGAAAGGAGACTCTGGGCGGTGGTGCGGCTCATCTCGCCGGCACCAATGATCATGACGCGGCAATGATCGAGCTTGCCAAAGATCTTTTCGGCGAGATCAACCGCGGCGGAACCGACGGAGGTCGAACCTTGCTGGATGCTCGTGCCGGAGCGGACGAGTTTGCCGACGGAAAACGATTGCTGAAAGAGCTTGTTCATCCGACGCGCCGTCCTGCCGTTTTCCCGAGCAAGGGCGTAGGCCTTCTTGACCTGTCCGAAGATCTCAGTCTCTCCGAGGACCATGGAATCGAGGCCGCTGGCAACTTCGAAGAGATGATGGGCGGCGGCCTCTCCGGAGTGTCGGTAAAACTCGACCTCGCCGCTGGCGACCGTGAAATGACTCTCGAGGTAGGCGACGAGGCGGTCGAGGGCGGCGGCAGGCTCGGAGGCAGCTCCGTAGATCTCGACGCGATTGCAGGTGGAGAGGACAACGGCCTCGTCGACGCCATCGATGGCGCAGATCTCGCCGAGATGGACCGGGACGTGATGCTCGGAGATGGCGAGGCGCTCCCGGATCTCAACCGGGGCGGTCTTGTGATTGACGCCGAGACAGAAAATAGACACCGGATCGGGAAAATTGGGATTTTGTCAGGATCAGAGGGCCGACAAGGTGGCGAGGGCGAAAGCGAAGGCTCCGATGGAAGAAAGCGAGAGCCGCTTGGGGGGGAGGCGCCGCCATGCGTGCACGGCGAGGAGGAGGGCGTAGGCGAGCCAAACCGCTCCGGAAACGAGGAGATGGAGGGCAGTGGGCCTCACCTCCATGAAAAAGGCGGAGAGAATACCGATGGAGAGAAGGGCCGTGCCAATGGCGAGAAGCCGCACCAGGGCGACAGCGAGGTGTCGGATCGGCGGCAGGGAGTAAAAGAGGCGGCCGGGCTTGTGACTTTTCAATTGGCGGTCCTGCACGAGATACATGACCCCGGCGATCCCGGCGAGGCCAAAGGCCCCGTAGGCGAGCAAGGACATCGCGGCGTGGAGTTCGAGCCAGGGATCGAGTCGAGCGGGCGGACGCGGCCCCGGATCACCCGTGACGAGATAGGCAATCGCGAAAATCTGGAAGAGGAAAACGATCGGCATCGAGAAGACGCCAAGGAGGGAAAGCCGAAACGCCCGCCCAAGAGCGAGATAGAGGATGACGATACTCCAACTCACGAAGACGAGGACTTCGGCGCCGTTGGTGATGGGGCAGCGGCCGTGCATTTCCCCGCGGACCTGGAGAAAAAGGCTCTGGAAGACCAGTCCGGTGACGGCGATGGGGATATTCAGCCCATGAGGGCGGACTTCATCACGGCGCCAAGAGACCGCAGCGAGGACAAACCCGCCAAGGAAGGCAAGGGTGGCGAGGATGAGGTAGAGATCGTCCATCGTTTGCCGTGTGGGGCCCGAAGAGCGGTAAACCTAAAGCGCGGAGGCGGCTTTGCAAGAGTTTGCAGGGAGGCGACCGCATTCAGACGAGGGCGCGGGCGACCAAGTCGGTGAGGCGCGCGAGATCGGTGGCGGACGTTTTTGCCACGAAACCACGGGCATGGGCGAAGTGGACGTCGGCTTCGTCGGCAATACGAGTGAAGTCAAGGCGCTCGCTGTCCTCATGGCGGGAAAGCCCGAAACCGGCCCCGCGACGATCGGGATAGATGAGCCCTTCGATTTTCTGCCCGATCTGCTCAATGTAACGGGCGAGGCCAGACGATGGATCATCCGGCATGGGATCCGTGCGCGGCATGAAGAGGACTTTGACGGATCCGCCCTCCCCCACCACCTCGATCACGCTGGCGTGGGCGGAAACATAATCGAGCCTTTCGCGCAGGTGGCGGAGATACATGAAGAGGTCTTCACCGATCATCCGCATGACCTCCCAGATCGGATCGCCGGGCTCGAGCTCGCGCTTCTGGGCGAAACGTCGCAGCAGGGTGATGTCGACGGGGGAATTGAGGCGATTGACGACGGAACGCTCGATCCCGAGCCAATCGGCGGTGGCGAAGGGTCCGCGCGAATCGAACCACTCGGCGGGCTCAAGCCATTCGCAGAAATTCCGGGCATCCTCGTAGAGACCGAGATGCTGCAGCACGAGGGAGAGCGAGCAGACGGGCTCGTGATCGGAAGGGAACTGATGATGATCGAAATTGCCGCGCTCGGGGTCATGCTCACCGCCGACATCGACGACGAGGACGTCGCGATCATCAAGATCCGCGGGCTCGGGCTCGCGCCGCCAAACGGGCAGACCGTGCCGCGCGATGAGGAGAGAGCAGGCCAGGAAGTCGTCTTTGTGGGCGCTGCCGGGATGAGTGAGAATCGCTTTCATGGGGAGGTTGCCCGGAGGTTTGCGGCGTCCGCGAGGAGGGATTCGATCGCTTCGGTGACCCGCTCGGGCTCGATCCGCAGCATGCAACGGTAGTCGATGGGGCACTCGCGGAGGAAACAAGGGCTGCAATCGACCTTCTCCCTCAGAATACGATGGCCGCGGCCAAGAGGGGCGGTGAGGGCGGGCTCGGTGGAGCCGAAAATGGCGACGGTGGGAACACCGAGGGCGGCTGAGAGGTGCATTGTCCCGGTGTCGTTCGTCGCGACGAGATGGCAGGTGCGGAGCTCGTCAACAAGGCCGCCGATCGTGGTCTCTCCGGCACGATTGACTCGGGGCTGGTCAAGGAGGGCGGCGAGCTCGTCGCCGATGCCGCGCTCGGCCGGGCTTCCGTAGATCGAGACGCGGACGACGAGTCCGGGACGGCGCTCGCGAAGCAACGCGACGGCGCGGGCATAACGCTCGACGGGATAACGTTTGGCATTGCCGTATTCGGCCCCGGGACAGAGGCCAAGGTGGATCTCGCGCGGTTCGGCCGGGATCGGAGTGGGGGCGGGGGGAATGGCGAGGGTCTCCTCGTCGCTCCCGGACGGCACCCCGAGGGCACGGACGAGATCGAGGTAGCGGAGGGCGTCGTGGCGAGCGATGGCGGGCTCGATGTCGGGAACGGCGAGCTTCAAGAGGAGGCGCCGTTGGTGACCGGCAAAGCCGGCAAGGCGGCGCACGCCGGCGAGGCGCAGCTCCAGCGCGGAGCGGAAGGAATTCGGGAGAAGGAGGCCGGCCTCGTAGGGCCCCTGACCGCGGACCAGTCGCCCCACCGCGAGGGGCGAGAGCCCCTTGGCAAAAGGGATCACACCATCAACGAGACCACAGGATTCCCAGAGCGAAGCGAGATTTTCCCGACAGAGGACGGTGAGCCTGATCCCGGGGCGAGCCCGCCTCAGCGCGCGCACCGCCGGGATGGCCATGCAAGCGTCCCCGAGCGGATTCGGGGAGCGAATGATCCAGTTGGTGAGACCGAGCCATTCCTGTCTTTCCGCGGTCGACGATTCTCTGGCGGAAGTCATGGCTCTGTGGACACGGCGAGCCGCCAGTGGGAATCCGCGAGGGATTGAGGAACGCTGAATCCGATCACTGACCCTTGGCCTTGCCCTCGGCCGGGGACGGCACTGCCGGTTGCGAAGGAGCGGCGGCTTTCGGAGTCTCGGCAGCGGGCTTCGGAGTCTCGGCAGCGGGCTTTGGAGTCTCGGCAGCGGGCTTCGGAGCCGCGGCGGCGGGCTTCGGAGCCTCGGCGGCGGGCTTCGGAGCCTCGGCAGCGGGGGCCGGTTCGACGGAGATGCCTTCGATACCGGGAATGTTGGAAAGCTCCTGCGGGAGGCCGGGCGGCAACTCGGGTTTCTTCGCCTCGACGCCTTCGAGAACGTCGTTTGCCGCCGAAGCGCGGAATTCACGGGTCTTCACCATGGCGAGCCCGATCGCGGAAACAAAGAACAAGATGCCGAGCCAGGTGGTGAACTTCTGGAGGACATCGGTGGTGTGGGCACCGAGGGCGGAGTCGAGCGCGCCGCCGCCGAAAGCCGCGCCGAGCCCCTCCTGCTTGGGACGTTGGATCAGGACGACGAGCACCATCAGGATACTGACCGCGATGATGATCACCGTTAACAAAATGGATAAAATTGCCATGGGGCGGCGAATATGCGACACAGGTCAAGGCTTGTAAAGGGCCAGTATTCCGCGCCCACGATGGCCCGGCACTCCCAAACATGAGTGATTCTGCCAGCGACTCCGCGGAAATCGGAGGCACCGTTCAATCCGTTGTTTTCCACAACGAAGAGAATGGCTATACGATCATGCAGGTGATTGATGCCGAAGGTGGGCATCTCACCGTGCGGGGAAAACTTCCGGCGGCAATCGCCGGGGAAAAAATCAAAGCCACGGGGACGTGGAAAAGTGACCGCCGTTTCGGACGCCAGTTCGAGGCCAAGCGCATCACCGCCGAGCCGCCCGACTCCCCCGAGGGCGTCATCCGTTTCCTTTCAAGCGGCCTCATTGATGGAATCGGACCCGCCTACGCCGAACGCATCGTGGCGGCCTTTGGCAACGACACCTTCCGCGTCATCGAAGAGGAATCGCAGCGGCTTGAGGAAGTCGCCGGGATCGGCAAAGCCCGTCGACTTCGCATCAAGGACTCTTGGAAACGTCAGAAGTCGGTGCGCGACATCATGATTTTCCTCCACCTCCACGGACTCTCGACAGCGAGGGCGCTGCGACTCTTCAAGACCTACGGCGGAGAGGCCGTGAACATCCTGCGCACCGATCCTTACCGGCTCGCCCGCGACGTCCCCGGGGTAGGCTTCAAAACCGCCGACGACATCGCCCGCCAGATGGGGCAATCGCCGGAAGCGCCGCGGCGTCTCGCCGCCGGAATTCTCCACGCGCTGGAGCAGGCGGAGCGTCAGGGGCACTGCGCCCTCCCCCGCCACACGCTTCTCGAGGAGGCCGCCCGGTTGCTGGAAACCGAGGCCGATGGTCTCGAGATACCGTTGAGTCAGCTGATCCTCGAAGGGCGCGTTGTCGTGGAAAGCAATGGCGACGAGGCGCTCGTCTTTTCGGCCGATCTCCACCGCGCGGAGGATGCGGTCGCGAGCCGGATCGCCCGACTCCTTCAGGTTCCGCCATCTCTGCCCCCCCTTGATCCGGAGGCGGCGATCGCCTGGTTTGAAAGGCATCACTCGTTGAAGCTCTCGGACGAACAATCGGACGCCGTGCTGCGTGCCGCGGCAGAACGGTTTTTCATCCTCACGGGTGGCCCCGGTGTCGGAAAGACGACGATTCTGCGCGCCCTCATCGAAATCCTCGCCGCCAAGAAGGTGAGTCCGGTGCTCTGTGCACCGACGGGACGTGCGGCGAGACGACTCTCCGAAAGCACCGGGCGCGAGGCCTTCACCCTGCACCGCGCACTCGAGTATCAGCCCGTCGCAGGCTTCGCCCGCAACCACCATCGCCCCCTCGCGGGAGACCTTTTCATCATCGATGAATCTTCGATGGTCGACCTCCGTCTGATGGCCGCCTTTCTCGAGGCGGTCCCGCCGCACGGCCACGTTCTCCTCGTCGGCGATGCGGATCAGCTCCCTTCGGTGGGGGCAGGCAGTATCCTCGCCGATCTGATCGCGAGTCGCGTGGTGCCAGTGGCTCGACTCACCCAGATCTATCGCCAGGCAGCCGAAAGTCGTATCATCGAAGCCGCTCACGAGGTGAACGAAGGGAACCTGCCGCCGCTCGACAACCCGCCCGAGGCCGACTTCTTTTTTCTCCCGCGACAAGGTGCCGACGCGATCGCCGAAACCGTCGAGCACCTCATCTCTGAACGGATCCCGGGGCGCTTCGGATGGCATCCGCGGGACGGGATCCAGGTGCTGACTCCGATGAACCGGCACAGCCTCGGCACGCGCGAGCTGAATACCCGGCTTCAGAATGCGCTCAATCCCGAGGACGGGACGAAGATCGGGATCGAGCGTTTCGGCACCACTTTCCGAACTGGCGACAAGGTCATCCAGACCCGCAACAACTACGACAAGGAGATCTTCAACGGGGACATCGGCCACATCGCCGAGATCACGAGCGAACCGGTTTCGGTCTATGTGAGCTTCGAGGGACATCCACGCGTCCACTACGAACCGGGAGAGCTCGACGAGCTCGCCCTTGCCTACGCCGTGACCATCCACAAGTCGCAAGGAAGCGAGTTCCCCGCGGTCGTCATTCCGCTCTCGACACAGCACTTCCCAATGTTGCAGCGCAATCTCCTCTACACCGCGATCACCCGCGGGAGACGCCTCGTTGTCGTCGTGGGAGAAAAGCGCGCCCTCGAGACCGCGGTCCGCAACCGGGACGGGCTGCGGCGTCACTCCGGACTGGCGCATCGACTGAGGCTGGCGTGCGAACCGGGGCGCAACCGTCCGGGACGGGGCCCGGAAGAGGGTTGAGCCGGAGTCCCTGCCGGGTTAGGATCGTCGTCATGAACCTCGACCGCCGCCGCTTTCTCTCGCGTTCCTCCGCCACTTTCGCCGCCGCCGCCACGGGCGGCCTGCTCACCGCTTGCTCTGAAAAGCCCGGACCGGAGAAGACCTCGACCGGGAAAGAGTCGGCCCGCTTCTCGATCTCCCTCGCGCAATGGTCGCTGCACCGGGCACTGCGGGAAGGAAGGCTCGACAACCTCGATTACCCGAAATACACGAAGGAGACCTTCGGCATCGACGCGATCGAATGGGTGAACCAGTTCTTCTTCGTCGAGCACGAGACACTCGGTTATCAGCCGAAGGATCGGACCTACCTCGCCGAGATGAAAAAACGCGTCGAGGATCAAGGCATGACGAGCGTGCTGATCATGTGCGACCGGGTCGGCAATCTCGGCAACCCCGACGCGGTGAAACGCACCGCCGCGGTGGAGGGTCACTTCGCCTGGCTCGAAGCCGCGAAATTCCTCGGCTGCCACAGCCTTCGGGTGAACGCTGCTTCCGACCCGACGCTCAATCCCGAGAGGCAATCGGACCTATGCACCGAAGGGCTGCGGCGACTCTCCGAAAAAGCCGCGACCATGGGGCTGAACGTCATCGTCGAGAACCATGGCGGTCTGTCCTCCAACGGTGCCTGGCTCGCTCAGGCGATCAGGAACGTCGGCCTGCCGAACTGCGGCACGCTGCCCGACTTTGGCAATTTCTACGTGGTGAAGAATCGCGGGAATCTCGAAGAATATGACAAGGCCAAAGCGCCCTATTCCGGCGATCCGGCTTATCAGGAGGATGAAAAAGGACTCGCCTACGACCGCTACCTCGGCACGAAGGAATTGATGCCCCACGCCAAGGGCGTCTCGGCGAAAGCGCACGATTTCGATGCCCAGGGCAATGAGACCCACACCGACTTCGTCAAGATGATGGAGATCGTCAAGGCATCCGGCTACCGCGGGCACGTCGGCATCGAATACGAAGGCGATCAGCTCGGCGAAGTCGAGGGCATCCGGAAGACCAAAGCGCTCCTCGAGCGAACCTTTGCGATGGTTTGATCGCGGAAGAGACGAGCGCATTCTTTCAATAAGCGGTTGAGGAGACCTCGAGGAAGGTAGATGTTTCGGTTCGCGGGGTCATCTTCAACCCGCGTCCCTGCCATGGCGGAACCCAGAAAACACTCCCTGCATCGGAAAACCGGCGAGACCGACATCCGCCTTGAACTCCTCGTCGACGGGACCGGCACCTCGTCGATCTCCACCGAGATACCGTTTTTCGACCACATGCTGACCCTTTTTGCGAAGCACGGGAGATTCGATCTCGTCGTCGACGCGAGGGGCGACATCGAAGTCGATTACCATCACACCGTTGAGGACACCGGCATCGTCCTTGGTCAAGCCTTCCGCGCGGCTCTGGGCGAAAAGCGCGGCATCTTCCGTTACGGGTCCGGCCATTTCCCGATGGACGAGACCCTCGTGCGCATCGCCCTCGATGTGAGCGGCCGCCCCTTCCTCGACTATCGCGCTCCGGATGGCGTCCCCCACGTTGGTGAAAAGTTCAATTTTACTCTCGTCGAAGAGTTCCTCCGTGCGTTCGCCTTCAACGCGCTCATCAACCTTCATGTCGAGATCGTCTATGGTCGAGATCCGCACCACATGGCCGAGGCGGTCTTCAAGGGCATCGCCCGCTGCCTCGACGACGGCTCGCGAATCGACGAGCGCATCGCCGACGTTGTCCCCAGCACCAAGGAAGTGCTCTGAGGGGCGTCGATGAACTCCAAACACCCTGACATGACCACCCGAGTCGGCGTCATCGATTACGGAGGGGGCAACCTCCGCAATGTCCTCAATGTGCTGAAGTATCTCGGCCACGAGGGAAGCCTCGTCTCCGGTCCGGACGGCTTTGCCGGGATCGACCGGCTCGTCTTTCCCGGCGTGGGTGCCTTCGGGGACTGTGCCGGAGAACTCGACCGCCGCGGCCTTCGTGAGCCGATCATCGAGTGGATCCGCTCCGACCGCCCTTACTTCGGCATCTGCCTCGGCTATCAGGTGCTCTTCGAACGTTCCTCGGAATGTCCGGGGGTGAGGGGGCTGGGGGTTTTTGAGGGGGAGGTGGTGCAGTTTCCCCTCGATCGCGGTCTCAAGGTTCCCCACATGGGGTGGAATCGGGTGGCGCCCGTCGATCCACGGTGTCCCATCTGGGAGGGCTCACCGGATCCGCTTTACCTCTATTTTGTTCACTCCTTTTACCCGCGTCCGTCCGATGATCGCCTCATTGCCTCGACCACCGTCTACGGCGAGACATTCGCCTCGAGCGTCATGAGCGGCAATACTTTCGCGGGGCAATTTCACCCCGAACGCAGCCAAGAGGCAGGGCTGCGGCTGATGGCGAACTTCCTCAGCCCGCCACGCGCATCGGCATGATGACGTAGAGGAAAGGCTCGTCGATCTTGATGACGCCGGGGCTGCTTTCGTCGATCAGATCGATGAAGACCTCATCCTGGTCGAGGTTGCGCAACGGGGCCATGACGAACTCCGGGTTGAAGGCGACGACAAGGCGGGGGCCGGAATAACGAACGTCGATCACTTCCTCGGCCTCACCGATCTCGGGGGAGGTCGCGGAAATGGAGAGTCGGTTGTCCTCGAAAGCGAACTTGATCGAGTTCGTCTTTTCGTTGGCGAGCAGGCTGACCCGGCGAACGGCGGCAAGGAGGACCTCGCGCTCCACCGTGACCCGGTAATTTGCCTGACTCGGAATGACCTGACGGAAATTAGGATAATTCCCCTCGATCAGCTTGGTGATGAGGAGGCTGCCGTTCAGCTCGAAGCTGGCCTGATTGTCCGAAATCGCGACTTTCAGCTCGCCGGAACCGTCAAGGAGGCGCTGCAGTTCGTTCACGGCCTTCGTCGGAATGATGACGCCGGTCTCATTTCCGGCGGGAAACTCGAGATCCTGCTCGACCATCGCAAGACGGCGACCATCGGTGGCGACGAGGGTGAGCATGCCTTCGCCAATGATGCAGTTGACCCCGTTGAGGACGTAGCGGGTCTCGTCGGTGGAGATCGCGTAAGAAGTCTTGCGGAGAGCGTCGCGGAGAAGCTTTTGGTCGATCGTGAACTCGCGCGCCTCACCGAATTCGCCGATGACGGGGAATTCGGTGGCGGGCAATCCGAGGATCTTGAAGAAGCTCGGACCGCTCTTCACCGTTGCGGCATTGTCGGCATTGACCTCGAAATCAATCTCGTTGGTAGGGAGTTCACGGACGATACTGGCGAGACGTCGGGCCGGAAGCGTCGTCGACCCGGTCGAAGACACCTTCGCGGAGACCCGCTTCGTGATCGTCACATCGAGATCGGTGGTCGACAACTCGAGGCCGAGTTCGTCGGCCTGGATCAAGACGTTCGAGAGAATCGGCAGGGTCGTGCGGCTGCTGACGACATGCTGAACCTGGTTGAGGGCGTCCTGAAAGACGTCTTTTTCGATCTGAAATTTCATCGTTTCCGAAGTCCCAAGTTTGGACTGCGCACCCCGCCCTGTCCACGCCAATCTTTCGCTGATTCGCCGGGAAGAAAACGGCAAACCTCTCAATCGAGGTCGGAATCGCCTGTTTTGACCCCATATCCGAGGCGCGGAAGGGAACCCGGAGATTGACGCCTCCCGCGGGGCGACTCCATCGGCGATCCGCCGCGGACAAGGCGGCGCTTGATGAGTTCGACGGAACTCTTGAAGGCGGCCGATTCCTCACAGCGTTTCTTCATCTTCTTCACCGCGTAGATGACCGTGCCGTGGTCCTTGCCAAAAGCCGACGCCACCTCCACGAGCGAGAGATCAGTGAGGCCGCGCACGAGGAACATCGCAACCTGCCGCGCTTCAGCGATACGAGCGGTGCGCTTCTTGCCATTGATGATGTTCACGTCGATGTCGTAATGCTCGGCGACGGCGCGCTTGATCTCCTCGGCACCGACCTGGCGAGAGTCCGCGGGGCCGGTGATGATGTCGTCGAGGATCTCCCCGACCTTTTCGACCGAGATCGGCTCGTCGCTCAGAGTCGCGACCATGGCCACGCGGATGAGAGCCCCTTCGAGGGCCCTCACGTTGCCGCGGACGAGCTCGACGATGCGGTCGATGATCTCGTCGCTCACCGCCATTCGCCAGTCGTCGCGCTTCCTCCGGAGAATCGCGGCGCGCGTCTCAAGACCGGGGCGATGAATCTCCACGCCCAGACCCCACTGGAACCGGGAGACGAGACGCTCCTCGAGTTCGTTGATTTCCGAGGCCGGACAATCGCTCGCAAGAACGATCTGCTTCCGCTGGTCGGCAAGGCGGTTGAAGGTATGGAAGAACTCCCGCTGCAAACCTTCCTTGCGTCCAAGAAACTGGACATCATCGATGAGGAGCAGGTCCGCCTCGCGGTAACGCTTTCGAAAGGCGACGAGGGCATTCTTCTGGATCGCGTCGATGTAGTCGTTCGCAAACTGCTCGGCAGTGACGAAGATGATCTTCGACTTCGGCCTTTGACGCAGCGACTCCCAGCCAATCCCGTGAAGAAGATGCGTTTTGCCCAGACCGCAGGAGGAGTGGAAAAACAGCGGCTGATAGGTCTTGCCCGGTTGGTCCGCCACGGCCCTGGCGGCAGCCCAGGCAAGTTCACTGTTTTCCCCGGGGACGAAGTTCTCAAAACGGAAGATCTCCACCAGGCCGCTGGCCCGTCCACGCTCGAGCAATTTCTGTTCGCTCACCTTCTCGACCAGGATGCGGGGCACAACCCGGGCGGGATGCTCCCGGTCCGGGCCGCCGACCTGCGACTCTGGCTCGGAAGCAAAGACCGCCGAGGCGGCCTCGCTCACCTCAAATCGAATCCTCCCGCACGACCCGAGGTATTTCGTGAAAGCGGAAATTAAGGAAGTTTTAAAATTTTCCTCCACCCAGATGGCATACATGGTGCCGGGAGCGACCATCACGATCTCTTCGGAAGAGATGGACGCAAGCCGGAAGTCGGAAAACCAAAGGTCAAAGGGAGAGTCCCCAAGCAAGCCGCGAAGTTCGAGCGAAATCGTGTTCCAGAGTTGGTGAAGCTGGGGGTCGTTGGTTGATTTGTCAGGGTCGTGCGGGACGTGGTTGTGCATTCTCGGGGAAACGGTGGCGGATTCGGGATCGTTCGGTGGGGTGGTGCGCTCGCCGGGTGACGGGAAACCCGGTGCTGGTCAGATATAACGTATTGTCGGGAAACATGTTATGATGACGATAAGCGTGAGCTGGGCGGCGCGATGGGCGGGAATCAGGCGCGACGCCCCGAGGGACTCGAGCGGGCGGACGTCAGACCGGCCGAGAGGGTCTCGAAGACTTCTTCTCGGCGTTGTGGTGAAACGGCACATCCGGTTCGAAACCCGGGGGAACGACCGTGACATTCCCGCCTCGGGGAGACAACTTCAAAGTGGCAAATACGTCATCTTTTTCGGATCTCCCCTGCTGGATTCCCAAAAGTCTGACGCTTCGATTCCAATCGCTGGAATTTTGAGAAAATCACTTAAACGGGCCGGATAGATTAAAATTCCGAAGTATCTCTCGGACGCTTTTTCCACCCGCACGCCCAGGTTACCAGAACCGTGACTGGCCAAAGCCAGGCCGAGGCCACGAACGAGGCATTTGACGGAGAGCGTTCGACGCCCCGGGGAGTCTCTTGAAACCGCACCAGCCATTCCTCGAGGAACTCCTCGGGAAGCCACTTCCAGACGCCGGTCTGATTGCTCAGGATCAGAAAAAGCGAGAGAATCACTCCGAGCATGGCTCCCCTGGGGCGCACCCCGCCTCTCCCACGCGGGGCGAGCAATGTCAACGCCAGAATCGGCCCCACCGTGAAGGCCGCGAGACTGTATCCCAGCGAGAGCAGGCCGATACCACTGGAGCGCTGATAGCGGATGAGTCCGATCGCCAGAGCCGCGGCCGCCAATCCCCAGAGGAAGACACTGATTCCCTTGGTGAGCGCTGACGGACGCGCCAAGCACGGCAACGAAAGAAGCGACGCCTGCAGTCCGGTCATCGAGGCGGCAATGAAGACACCGAAGATCAAGCCCCGCACTCCCTCCGGCATTTCCGTGAGAATCCAGACGAAGAGCGCAAGATCGTATCGGGCGGGTTCACCGCCCCTCCAGTCCAAGGCGCGAAGGATCATCGGATCTTCGGGCGGATTGGCGCGGTGGACGAGAAAGAGCGCGAGACCGATCGCGAGAAGAAGCAGGATCACGATCAGCGCCAGAGAGCTCCAGATGACCGCGCGGCCCGCCGCCCGGGCATCGGCGCAAAGGCGCAGGCGCATCAGCGTTCCCTCGTCGAGCGTCAGCAACCACCACTGAAAGAAGGGGAAGCAGAGCAAGGCGGTCCAAAAAGTGAAGTCGAGGGCGGGATCAAAACGGAAATCCTCGATCGCGAGCTTGTCGCTCGTCGCTCCCTCGAAGTTTTCCGTTTGGCGCAAGCTCTCCAAGGACCCAGCCCATCCGTCCCCCAGTCCATCTGCCAGCGAGATGAGCACGCAGAACGAAACCAACACGAGAAAAAAGAGGTGGATGGATTCGACCCTCGCCACCCCGCCGGGGCCGCCAAGGAGCGCCAGCAAGGCGGCCATCGCAACGACGGGGAGGAGACACCATTCGGCAGGCCACGAGGTGAACAAGGCGAGCGGGAGAACCAGCACCACCAAACGCAGCGCCAATCCGGCCCAGGAGGAAAAATGGGAAAGGATGGCTGGAGTCTTGTGAAAGGGCTGGGCCGTTCCGCCCCATTCCTCCCGCGAGGGGCCCCCTCCCCTGAACACCCCACCACGTCGCATCAAGAGGAGACCGATCACGCTCCGCATGACCAAAGACACAATCATCCACTGCACGTAGGCGAGGTTGCCGTGAATCGCCAACATCACGCCTGGCGCGGCGAGGAAGATCCAGCCGGTCAATTCCGCGAGAATCAGCGAGGACCCGACCACCGGCCACGGAAGCGGCCTCGGTTCCTTTTCACCGGACCCGTCAATTCGGCGAAACCAGAACGAGATCACGAAGGTAAGCCCAACGCAGAGCCCCAAGACTCCCCAATCACGGGGAGAGAAGAAAGATTCAAAACCGTTCATGGGAGTGACGCTTGGCGCCAAGCTCCATCGTGGCCGAGATCGACTCGACCGGAAACGAAAAACGGAAAAGAATCCGCCGCGACAGGATCAATGCGACCGATGACGGCGTTTGATGTGAAGCTGGGCGAGGGACTTCTGAAGGGCAAGTTGCGCGGCAGCGGTATCCTCGGTGAGCAGTTTCTCGGACATTGCTTTCTTGGCGGCCTCGATGGCCCTCTCGACCGCGGATTCGTCGATCTCCTCCGCCCCCAAGGCCATGTCCGTGATGACAGAAACCCGGTCGCGGGAAACCTCCACGATTCCGGTGCCAATGGCGAGGGAGATCTCTTTTCCGGCCTTCAGATAGCGCAGTTCACCGGGTTGCAGCGTGCTCACGATGGGTGCGTGGGAAGGCAGGATGCCGAGCTCCCCTTCTCCTCCAGGCACGACAACACTGTCGATCTCGTCGGAGAAGGCCAGCTTCTCAGGAGTCACGATATCCAGTCGCATGGTCGTAATGGGGGCAAATGAAGGATGGACGGAAGGGTCACTTCTCGACGGAGTCGATGCCGCCCTTCATGTAGAAATTGTTCTCGGGGACGTTGTCGTGCTTGCCGTCGAGAATCTCCTTGAAACCCTTGACGGTTTCGGAGACGGGCACATAGACCCCCTCGATCCCGGTGAAGACCTGAGCCACGCTGAAGGGCTGGCTGAGGAACTTCTGGATCTTGCGGGCGCGGAAGACGATCAGCTTCTGCTCGGGGTTGAGCTCGTCCATCCCGAGAATGGCGATGATGTCCTGAAGGTCCTTGTAACGCTGGAGGACGTTCTGGACCCCGCGAGCGACTTCATAGTGTTCGGCACCAACCACATCGGGGGCAAGGGCCGTCGAAGTCGAAGCAAGCGGATCCACGGCCGGATAGATCCCGAGTTCGGCGAGGGAGCGCTCGAGCACGACGGTCGAATCGAGGTGGGCGAAGGTGTTGGCCGGCGCAGGGTCGGTCAAGTCATCCGCCGGAACGTAGACGGCCTGGAAGGAGGTGATGGAACCCTTCTTGGTCGAGGTGATCCGCTCCTGGAGCTGAGCCATTTCCGACGCGAGGGTCGGCTGGTAACCCACCGCCGACGGAGTCCGGCCGAGGAGTGCCGAGACTTCCGAACCGGCTTGGGAGAATCGGAAAACGTTGTCGACGAAGAGGAGCACGTCCTGGTTCTTCTCGTCACGGAAATATTCCGCCATGGCGAGGGCGGAAAGCGCAACACGGAGACGGGCCCCGGGAGGCTCGCTCATCTGTCCGTAGACGAGAGCCACCTTGGACTTTGAGAGGTCCTCTTGGTCGATGACCCCGGCCTCGCTCATCTCCCAGTAAAGGTCGTTCCCCTCACGGGTCCGCTCACCGACACCGGCGAAGATCGAGTATCCTCCGTGCTCTTTCGCGATGTTGTTGATGAGCTCCATGATGACGACGGTCTTGCCGACGCCGGCACCACCGAATGCCCCCACTTTGCCACCTTTCGTGAAGGGACAGATCAGATCGATGACCTTGATGCCCGTCTCGAGGATCTCGGCCGAGGTCGCCTGGTCGACAAGACTCGGAGCAGGGCGGTGAATCGGGTAGGTCTTCGTTGCGTTGACGGGACCCCGCTCATCCACCGGATCACCGGTGACGTTAAAAATCCGGCCAAGGACGCCTTCACCCACGGGCACGGAGATTGGCTTACCGGTGTCGATCACCGGGAGCCCGCGCTTGAGTCCCTCGGTGGTGGACATGGCCACGGCGCGCACCCAACCGTCACCGAGGTGCTGCTGGACTTCGAGAACGAGCTTCGTGTTCTCGCCGTTGAGTTCATAATTCACTTCAATGGCGTTGTAGATCTCGGGCAACTTCCCGGCTTGGGAGAAGTCGGCATCGACAACCGGGCCGATGATCTGGACGATTTTTCCTGCGTTGCTCATCTGTTATGGGTCCTGCTCGTTGAGGGATTGCGATTACGGGTTTTAAAGTCGGTAAAGAAAGGGGCGCGGTTTCACTCGAGGGCGCGCATGGCGGTCGTGATCTCGAGCAGCTCGGCGGTGATCGCGGCCTGACGCTGCTTGTTGTATTCGAGAGTGAGGTCCTTGATCATCTGCTTGGCGTTGTCGGTCGCGGCCTTCATCGCCACCATCCGCGCGGAATGCTCCGAGGCACGGGACTCGAGGATCATCTGGTAAAGCTGGTAGCCGACATACTGCGGCACGACGGTATCGAGGACCGATCGGGTCGATGGCTCAAAGAGATACCCGCTGCATTCCGGGCCGCCGGACTCGCCGGAAGAATCTCCGGCAAGGTTGTCGAAGGCTTTTTGGGTTCCCAATTCGATCGGACTGATCGGCAAGAGCGTCTCAAGATGCGGTTCCTGGCGAATCGTGTTGATGAAATTCGAAAAGACGACCTTGATGCTGGAGTAGTCACCGGAAAGAAAACGCTCCATCACGAAGTCGGAAACGGGCTTGGTCTCGGCAAACGAGACCGGATCCTTCACCGTGAAGTCGGCGACGATATTCCTCTTGAGACGGACCATGGCCTGCCGGCCCTTGCTGCCGATGGTGATGAAGGAGGCCCCCTCGGAAACACGCTCGGAGACGAGGCGAAGAAGGTTGGTATTGAGCGGCCCACAGAGTCCCTTGTCCGAAGTGACCAGAATGACGAGGTCACTTCCACCCTCGAGACTCTCTTCGCGGAGCAAAGGATGATCCTCCGGCGAGGTCTGCTCTTTCAGATGGTTGATGACCTTGTTCAGCAAATCCGCGTAGGAACGGCCGGAAGTCGCCTGATCCTGCGCCTTCTTCATCTTCGAGGCGGCGACCAACTGCATGGCCTTGGTGATCTGGGCCGTGTTTTTGACCGACTTGATGCGTCGGCGGATGTCGCGAAGATTTGCCATTGAGGAAAGGCGTCAGGGTTCGGTTTTCAGCAAACGACGACTGAAACAGCTCAAGCCTGGTAGGAGGATTTGAAATCAGCAACGGCCTGCTTCAGATCGGCAACGATCTCGTCAGAGAGTGCTTTCTCGTCGCGAATCTTGGCGAGGATCGCATCCTTCCGGCTGGTGAGAAACTCCTGCATCTTCGCTTGGCAATCCTTGACGCTGGAGACGGCGACATCATCGAAGTAGCCGTTCTGCATGGCCCAGAGCAACACCACCTCCACCTCCATCGGGAGGGGCTGATACTGGGTCTGCTTGAAGAGCTCGACGATGCGCTGGCCGCGCTCGATCAGCGCCTTGGTCTTGGCGTCGAGGTCGGAGCCAAACTGGGCAAAGGCCTGCATTTCGCGGAACTGGGCAAGGTCGAGCTTGGTCGTCCCCGAGACCTTCTTGATCGCCTTGGTCTGGGCCGCCGAACCGACCCGGCTGACTGACAAGCCGACCGAGATGGCAGGGCGGATGCCTTGGTAGAACAAGTCCGTCTCAAGGTAGATCTGCCCGTCGGTGATCGAGATCACGTTGGTCGGAATGTAGGCCGAAACGTCTCCCGCCTGGGTCTCGATGATGGGAAGCGCCGTCAACGATCCGCCACCGTTCGCCTCGCTGAGGCGGGCAGCCCGCTCAAGGAGACGGCTGTGGAGGTAGAACACGTCACCGGGATAGGCTTCACGGCCCGAGGGGCGGCGAAGGACGAGCGAGACCTGACGGTAGGCCACGGCGTGCTTGGAGAGGTCGTCGTAAACGATGAGGGCGTCCATGCCGTTGTCCATGAACCACTCGCCGATCGCGGCACCGGCATAGGGGGCAAGATACTGGTTGGTGGCGGAATCGGAGGCCGAGGCGACAACGACACAGGTATAATCCATGGCACCTTCCGCTTCGAGGGTGGCGATGGTGCGGGCGACGTTCGCCAACTTCTGGCCGATCACGACGTAGATGCAGTAGAGAGGCTTGTGGTTTTTCAACGTCCCTTCCTCGGCAGCCCGGTTTTGACGGGCTTGGGAGATGATGGTGTCGACCGCGACGGTCGTCTTGCCGGTGGAACGGTCGCCGATGATCAATTCCCGCTGGCCGCGGCCGATCGGAATCATCGCGTCGATCGCGAGAATACCGGTCTGCACTGGAACGCTCACGGATTGCCGGGGAATGATGCCGGGGGCGATCTTTTCGACCGGATAGGTCACCGAAGTCTTGATCTCTCCCTTGCCGTCGACGGGCTGGCCGAGCGAGTCAACGACGCGGCCGAGCATCTCCCTGCCGACCGGGACGGAGAGCAGCTTGCCAGTCGATTTGACCTCGTCACCCTCTTTGACGTTGAGGCCATCCCCGAGAAGAATGCACCCAACCTCCGTCTCCTCGAGGTTCAAGGCGAGGCCGTAAAGCCCACCGGGGAACTCGATCATTTCGTTCAGCATGACATCGCTGAGTCCCTCGACCTTGGCGACACCGTCGCCAATCTCGCGGACGATGCCCACGTTCGATTTGGACACGGAGGTCTTGAGGGCGGCGATTTGGGATTCCAGTTCCTGGAGAATATTGCTCATGACGTGGCGTCAGGTGAATCGTTGGAGTCTTGTTAGGTCAGTTAAATTGTTCAGAAAGGCGTTCGAGGCGGTTCAAGACACTACCATCCCACACGTCGCTTCCGACGCGGATCTTGACCCCACCCAGGAGATCGGGATCCACGGAAAACTCCGTGGTGATCTGGGGACCGTATTTTTTCTTCAAGTCAGCAATGAGGCCGGCCGTGGTCGGACCATCCAGGGCGACGGCACTTTGGATAATCGCCCGGTTCCGCTCAACCTCGAGGCGAACGAGGCGCCAATAGGCATCGGCGACCTCGAGGTAGCCGCGTGGCCGCGCCTCGGAAAGCTTGGCCACGACCTGACGCACGGACGACTCGTCGAGTTGACCTTCCTTCAACGAAGCGGCGAAAATCTTTTTCGCGATGCGCAGGGCTTCTTTTCGGGATTTCATGGAAAGCGGAGGAGAACGGGATCCGGGGCAGGATTCGATCAAAGCGCCACCTGACCGACCGCTTCGTCGTTGATTCGCTTCTGGTCTCTGTCGTCCAAAACCTTGCCAGTCACCTTGGAAGTGGCGTCAATGACAAGGCGACCAAAATCGCGTTTGAGTTCATTCATCGCACTCTCGTGCTCCAGACGCGAGGCCTCTCGCGCCTTCTCCAGAATCTGCTGAGCCTCCTTCACCGCCTCCTGAGTTTTCTGGCTCCGGGTGGCTTCCGCGCTTTCACGAGCCTCGGCAATGAGGCGCTCGGCGTCGGCATTGGCCTTTGCGAGCATCTCGCGGACTTTTTCCTCGGCGCGACCCATCTCGGCTTTGATCGTCTCGAGATTGGCTTCCCCCTCGGCAATGCGTCGACGACGGACCTCCAACATCGCCAGAACGGGTCCGAAGGCATACTTGGAGAGAATGCCGTAGACGATCAGAACGATGATCACTTGCGAAAGGAACTTCGCCCAATCAAGGCCAAAGGTTTCAAGGATGCTTGCCATCGTCGTGGTAGGAGGAGTTTTGAGGAGGTCTTGGAAATTGAAGCGGACCCAGGGAGTCCGCGATTCAACGCGAATCGCGGACCACCCCGAAAGGATCAGCGGAGCGCCATGATCAGCGCGTAAATGGCGATCGCCTCGGCGAGAGCCATGCCGATAATGCCGATGGTGAGAATGTTGCCGAAGGCACCGGGATTGCGACCGACCGCTTGGGCGGAGGCCATGCCGATCATACCAATGGCGATGGCAGCGCCGGCGCCAGCGATGGCGAGGGCGAAGTTTCCATTGAAGGCTCCGGAGGCGGCAGCGGCATCAGCGGCCGCAGCGAGGGTATTGACTAGGTTGATCATTGCTGGTTTTGGATTTGGGGTGTTGCTGACCGACGCCCACACTCAATGGCATGGTCCCGTCGGCAAATTCGAAAGCGACTCAGTGGTGTTCATCACCATCGTGCGTGGTCGAGAGTTTGATGTAAACGGCACAAAGCAGGGAGAAAACCGTGGCCTGGAGAGCCCCGACAAGGATCTCCATGAAATAAAACGGCAGCGGAAAGATCACGGAAGAGACCTTGGCCAACCAGTCCGGAAATCCAAGGGTTTCCCCCAAGCCGCCCATGGTGTGCAGCAAAGTCTCCCCCGCGTAGATATTTCCGAGGAGCCGAAGCGAGAGCGACATTGGCCGGAACATGATCGAAACCACTTCGATGATCCCGACGATGATGAAGACGATCATCAGCCCCCATTTCAACGCACCCTGGACGCCACCCTTGGGCCCGAAAATGTGGACGATCGTGCCCCAAAGGCCCAGCTCGGAAATCGAGAGATAGAGCCAGACACACATGAACACGGCAGCGAGAGCCAAGGTCATGTTGAGATCCGCAGTTGAGGGACGCAGGAGCGGGACAAAGGTGTAGTGACCATCCGCATCAGTGAAGGAAGAATTCACCGAGACCGGACCGGTTTTCTCCCCGAACCCGATCGTCCCAACTCCGGGAATGAGACCGAACCAGTTCGAAACCAGGACAAAGATGAAAATGGTGGCCAAAAGGGGGAAGGCCTTCGGGGCGACGTGCTTGCCGACAATTCCCTCGACCTGCCCATAAAGAAACTCGATCAGGTATTCGACGAAGTTCTGCTTGGCGCCCGGAACCATTTCCATCCGCTTCGTCGCCATGCGAGTGAAGAGAAGAATCGCCGCGGTGACAACGATTGCCACAAAGATCGAATTGGTGAACCAGCCCAGATCAGGAAGCGTCGGCGCACCGATGCCCCCGGCAGCCAGCATCGGGAGAGCGGATTCAAGGGAGACCATGGAAGGAAAGAAAACCATCGTGTCGAGAGGCGGTGGGGGTCACACCAAATCAGGCCGCAGCAATGAGCCATCCCACGGCAGACGGTTCATCCTAAACACCCGGAGAAGACACGCAAGGCGAATTTGTGAAAAATTTCACAAGCTCCCGCCAACCCTGTATCATCGGTCGCAAAGTCCGGGTCGCAGAGCTGCGGTCGCAGGGCTTTCTTACCGCCTCACGGGGCCTTCAAAAACGGCGTGAGCAGGTCGATGACTTTTTTCCCCTGGTCAATCAGATCGCTGGCCCCGGGTTCCGCCTCCCCTCCCTTCAGCAGTCCCTGCGCCGCGTCGATTACGCCGCTTGGCAATTCCGAGACGACCGACTCCCCTGCTGCGGCAATGAGCCGGGCACTGAGATCCTCCGTCGGAGCGGCAAGGCTGCCGGAGAGTTTCATCGGCGCCCAGAGAAATCCCGCGCGCTCCTGGTTGAAAACGAGCCGCTCTGCCCCGGGGATCCAGCGCATCGTGCCGGGAGTGACACCGATCTGAAATTCCCCCGCGATCTGGTCTCCCACGAGGTCAGCTTCTCCCTCGACGCGCACGAGCCCATCGGATTGCAGGATGAGATTCCGTAATTCGAG
>Ga0172376_10001456_pt1 | contig 30214 bp, 28 predicted proteins | sample Lak35m_FD_121114 | JGI IMG/M metagenome (GOLD analysis project Ga0172376, IMG submission 121114) | Freshwater microbial communities from Kabuno Bay, South-Kivu, Congo - kab_092012_35m | ecosystem: Environmental > Aquatic > Freshwater > Lake | place: Democratic Republic of the Congo: South-Kivu...
CATGTTGCGCATATTGGTCAGGTCTTGGGCCTCGTCATTGCAGACTCCGTGATGAACGCCCGCCGTGCAGCCCGTAAGGTAACCGCGAGGATCACGCCGCTAACGCCGATTCTTGATCTTGATGAGGCGATTGCGGCCGAGAGTTTTGTTTTGCCGACTGTTGTACTTCAACGCGGAAGTGCAGACCAAGAGATTCAATCGGCAGCGCATCAGCGAGGTGGAGAGTTTACCGTTGGCGGGCAAGAACATTTCTACCTTGAAGGTCAAGTTGCCTTGGTCGTTCCGCAGGAGCAACGCCAGTGGCTCGTGTATTCCAGTACCCAACACCCTGGAGAAGTTCAACACTGGGTGAGTCATGCCTTGGGTGTGGACCAGAGCAAGGTCCGTGTCGAGTGTCGACGGATGGGCGGCGGTTTCGGCGGCAAGGAGACCCAAGCAGGACAGATGGCCGTCTGGGCTGCGATTGCGGCCCAGACCCTGTCATGCCCAATAAAACTGAGGCTCGACCGGGATGATGATTTCCTGATTACAGGAAAGCGCCATCCGTTTCTCTATCGCTACACCGTTGGATTTGATGACCAAGGCAGAATCTCGGGACTTCGCCTCATGATGGCGGCCGACTGCGGGTTTAGCGCTGACCTCAGCGGCCCTGTTGCCGATCGGGCAATCTTTCATTGCGACAACGCCTATTACCTCGAGCATCTCCATATCACCTCCTATCGATGCAAAACGAATCGCCAGAGTCACACTGCATTTCGTGGTTTCGGAGGCCCCCAAGGGATGATTCTGATTGAAACCATTATGGGCGAGATTGCTCGAACACTCGGTTGTGATCCACTAACAGTCAGAAAAAACAACCTCTACGGAATTACCGAGCGCAATCGAACCCATTACGACATGCTGATTGAAGACAATATTCTTCTTCCGCTACTCACCCAACTTGAAGCCTCCAGCGACTATCAGAGTCGACGAGACGAGATCCGCCAATGGAACCAGTGCGCCTCCGTTACGAAACGGGGGATTGCCATTACGCCCGTCAAGTTCGGAATTTCATTTACAGCAACTCACTTTAATCAGGCCGGCGCCTTAGTGCATGTCTACACCGATGGAAGTGTATTAATTAATCACGGCGGCACTGAGATGGGCCAGGGACTGCATACCAAGGTCTGTCAGATTGTGGCCGATGTTCTTGGGCTCGCCTTTTCACAGGTCTCAATTAGTGCAAGCGACACGGCTAAGGTTGCAAATGCTTCCGCGACCGCTGCCTCAAGTGGTACCGATTTGAATGCACGGGCCGCAGAGCATGCCGCCCTTGAGATTCGAGAACGACTTATCGATTTCATTAGCATAAAAGAAAAACTTCCTCGGGATCTAATTATCTTTGAAGACGGCAGGATCAAATCCTCTCGAGAGGACGGCTCCGTGTTTAATCAATCCTTTATTGATATCGTAAAACTCGCTTATCAGAACCGTGTTCAACTCTGGAGTGATGGCTTTTACAAGACCCCAAAAATTCACTACGATAAACACACCTTAAAAGGCCGTCCGTTCTTCTACTTCGCCTATGGTGCGGCATGCACTGAAGTCATCATTGACACACTCACGGGCGAAAACCGCATTACGCGTGTCGATATTCTTCATGATGTTGGCAGCAGTATTAATCCAGCAATTGATATTGGACAGATTGAGGGTGGGTTCATCCAAGGGATGGGCTGGCTGACGACCGAGGAACTCGTCTGGGATGCCAAAGGCAGGCTCACAACACACGCCCCAAGCACCTACAAGATACCGGCTGCAGGCGATACACCGGACACCATCAACATCGCCCTATGGTCTGAGCCCAATCGGGAAGACAATATCTTTGGATCTAAAGCAGTGGGCGAGCCTCCCTTTATGCTTGCCATTAGCGTCTGGGAGGCCCTCCGTGACGCTGTATCTCAGAGCGACGGCGGGAAGCATTCCGCGCCGCAACCCGCGATTCAGATGAACGCTCCTGCAACGCCCGAACAGATTCTTCGTGCCGTGCAGACGATGGCAGTCAGCTAGCGCCGAAGAATCATCTGCGATGCAGTGGCTCCCCTCGAATCGCGTCCAGGCGTGCCATACACTATTGCGCAGGGGCAATGCGGTGCTCGTTCGTGTCACCCGCGTCGAGGGCTCAACACCGCGCGATGAGGATGCGTGGATGCTGATCAATCATAGATCAACCATCAACACCATCGGTGGCGGGCACGTAGAGCTTCAAGCGATCCAAACCGCCCGAGCGATGCTCAAGGAATTCGAATCCAGTGATCGGTCTCCATCAGAATCAGTCGCCGAGCTTCGGATTGAGCGTCGCTTTGCGCTTGGCCCCTCTCTGGGCCAATGTTGCGGCGGCGTCATGCATCTGGGCTTCGAGCTTCTGCAGAAAAATACCGCCTGGTCCACCGCAGGCCCAGCCGGGGAATCGACCGTTCCTGTTGCCCTATTTGGCGGTGGGCATGTTGGCCAGGCGATTGTGCGGGCACTCCTGCCGCTCCCATTTTCGATCAACTGGATCGATAGCCGCGACGCTGTCTTTCCCGAGTGGAATGCACACAATCTCAGGATGGATGCTCGAGAACCTATCGAATCCGCGGTTGCTGATCTTGATCACGAGTCCTATCTACTCATCATGAGCTTTAGTCATGCAGAAGACTTTGATCTTGTGATGCACGCACTCCTTGTGCGACGTCAACGCGGGCCAGCCACCTTCCCGTGGATTGGTCTGATCGGCAGCGAAACCAAATGGGCGCGATTTCGACACCGGCTCATCGAGCGAGGTTTCTCTGCAGACGAAATCGCAACGATTCAGTGCCCGATCGGATTAGACACAATCGACGGGAAAGAACCCGAGGTAATTGCCGCCTCTGTGGCTGCACAACTGCTAATTCAGAGCAATGAATCCCGAATCAAAGCCCGCAACCGAATCTCTGCGATGCGGTAGATTTGCTGCAGGCACATCTCAAACTCCGCGGCCTGCGTATTGCCGAGCCGACTGCTGAAATTCTCAATAATGCTCGCTCGATTATGTCCGGTTACCGCCAAAATAAAGGGAAATCCAAACTTCTCGTTATAGGCAGAATTTAATCGTGCAAGTGTCTGATACTCCTCAGGCGAACATGCGTCTAAGCCCGCCCCACCCTGTTCCCTTGTCGAGTCCTGGGTGAGTTCGCCCCGAATAGCGGCCTTGCCCGCAAGCTCCGGGTGCGCGCGAATTAACGCAAGCTGCCGACTTTGATTCGCCGTTGCAACACACGTCACCATTGCTGCGTGCAGCGCATCGATGGTCTGAAACGGGCGTTGATTCGCAACTCCCATCGCAACCCAGGGGCTGTGCTCAAAAATTCCCCCCAACTCGTGAACAAAGCGTGCGGTATCAAACCGATTGATCTCGGACAGGGAGTGGGTCTGAGGACTCATCACAGGAATTTCTCGGCAGGAAAGGCATCGATCCAATGCTTTGCAATATCGATCCGCCGACAAACCCAGACATCAGAATGCCGCTCGATATGATCAAGAAAACGCTGTAGCCCGCGAAAGCGTCCTGGCCGCCCCAGGATCCGACAGTGCAACCCAATGGACATCATCTTAGGTCTGTTTTGTCCTCTGGGATCGCCCTCTGCATACAGGACATCGAAGCTATCTTTTAGATAATCAAAAAAATGGTTTCCGGTGTTAAACCCCTGAGGCGTTGCAAAACGCATATCGTTCGCGTCCAATGTATAGGGAACAATCAGATGCGCTTTGTACTCCCCACTTGGCATCTCGACTCTAGTCCATAACGGTAGGTCATCGCCGTAGTAATCGGAGTCATAGAGATAGCCGCCCTGTTCGATCAAGAGCCGCCGTGTATTTGGTGAATCACGCCCGGTATACCAGCCTAAAGGCGGCGATCCTGTCAAAGCCATGATGGTCTGAGTTGCCCGTTGCATGTGCGCGCGCTCAACCTCAACGGGAACATTCTGATAATGAATCCAACGCCAACCATGATTGGCAATCTCGTGGCCCAGCCCGATCATCTGCTTCACCAATTCGGGATGGCGCTCGAGTGCCATCGCGACACCAAAAACCGTTAGTGGCCAGCCACGGCGCTTGAATTCCTCCAAAAGTCGCCAGACGCCCGCACGAGAACCGTATTCATAAATCGATTCCATCGAGAGATGTCGGTCGGAAAAACTCTCTGCGCCAACGATCTCCGATAGAAACCTCTCAGACCCCTCATCCCCATGAAGCACGCAATTTTCTGCGCCCTCTTCGTAGTTCAAGACAAACTGCACGGCGATACGCGCACCACCTGGCCAGTCGGCGTGGGGCGGATTACCCTGATAGCCGATCAAATCACGGGGGTATCCAGACATCGATTAACTCCTTTTCGTTCCCAACACATTGCGCAGATCAACCCGATGGACCTTCTGTGGAGTACGTGTTGCGCAGTGTTGTAGATGTTCACGCATACGCGTTACAGCGACCTCAGAATCTCCACTGGACAATGCGTCCACAATGGCCTGGTGCTCATCGAACGAGCAACTCCCCGAGGCCATGGGATGATTACCCGAAATCATTAGAGTCGTACGCGACACGTACTTCTTCACGGCCGAAACCAGCGTCTGATTACCCGATAGCCTAGCCAGCTCGACATGAAACTGGGCCGACAGCCGAATCCAGCCCTCTCGATCACCGGTTCGCCACGCCAGGCGCTCTTCCTGCACCATATCGGCTAAGCGTTGGCAGGCCTGCGGATCAAGATCGGGAGCGATCTTTGCTAAAAGGGCACATTCCAGAAAGGCCCTGAGTTCGAACATTTCCTGGGCTTCGCGTTCGTCGGGATTCGCAATAAAGGCACCCCGGTTAGCCTTGATATCAACCACACCATCAGCCTCGAGCTTGGCCAAAACCTGTCGCACCTGATGACGCGGCAGATGGTAGATTTCACAGAGATCGCGCTCCGTGAGCTTTGTCTCTGCGCCCAGCCTGAGGCCCATGATCGCGTCGTAGATCTCGGAATACATTCGGTCGGCCAAAGCCTGTGCGCGGTGGGCCGTGCTTGGGTGCCGATCCTTCTGAGATACTGTGCTCATATTGTCGACAATATATCTCGAGATTCACCAGAATTCTTATCCATCAACCGGATCAAGGGTTTACCCTTATCCCCTGAAAAAGAGGACTTCAACTTGTCAGAAAAATCGATCGGGACCACAATAGATCCTGATCAATCAGGAAAACTTTAGGGATAGCCATGGGAAAACTGACGACCCACGTGCTGGATACCGCGAACGGGAGACCCGGCAGCGGAATCGAGATCGACCTCCAGAAAATTGTCGACAATTCTACGACGCATATCGGCCAATTCACGACCAATCAAGACGGCCGCTGTGACCGCCCCCTGCTCGAAGGCGAATCTCTGCTCGCCGGTGACTATCTGCTCGTTTTTCACATGGGCGACTACTTCACCAGACTTGGAGCACAACTACCACAGCCGAAATTCCTCGACAAAGTCTGGATTCGATTCGGTATTGCCGATCCAAACCAGCATTATCACGTGCCACTCGTTGCCACGCCCTGGAGTTACGCAACCTACCGAGGCTCCTAGTAGAGACAATGACCGTAATGGATAGCCTGGTTCCTTACCTGCTCGATTGGGCCAACATGTTGTTGCGTTGGCTGCACCTCATCGTCGGTATCGCCTGGATCGGATCCTCGTTTTATTTCGTTTGGCTCGATAACAGCCTAACGGCACCCAAGGATGAAAAGCTAAAGTCTCTCGGGGTGAGCGGCGAATTGTGGGCGGTTCATGGTGGCGGCTTTTATAACCCTCAGAAATATCTTCTCGCACCGGCCGAGCTGCCCCAGAATTTACACTGGTTTTACTGGGAGTCTTACAGCACTTGGCTCTCAGGGTTTGCACTGTTCTGTATCGCCTACCTGCTAAGCCCCAGCATTATGCTGGTCGATAAGAATGTCTTTGAGATGTCGGCGCCCGTTGCGATCCTGGCTGCTCTCGGTTATCTCGTGGCAGGATGGTTCGTCTACGATGCAATCTGTCGAGTCTTTGGCGTTGGCGACCATGCCGACAAAAAGGTGGCGATCTGCCTCATCGTCTACGTCGGCATTGCCGCTTGGGTAGCCTGCCATCTCTTTGCGGGCCGAGCGGCATTTCTCATGACAGGCGCTATGATCGCCACCATCATGTCGGCCAATGTGTTGGTCTGGATTATTCCAGGCCAACGAAAAGTAATCGCAAGCATGAAGCGAGGAGAATCTCCCGATCCCATTCATGGCCAACGCGGCAAACAACGCAGCGTGCACAACACCTATTTCACGTTGCCCGTTTTGTTTGCGATGCTGTCTAACCACTACAGCGGTCTTTACAACGCTCCCGACAATTGGCTCGTTTTAATTCTCGTGATGGCCGGCGGTGCACTGATCCGCCATTTCTTCGTGTCGCGCCACAAGAACTCGCCCAGCCGAGTCTCCCTGGCGCTGGGGGTCATCCTCATCAGTGTCGCCGCCTGGAAGGCCGCCCCTGCACCCGTCGTCTTGACGGCACCAGCAGCCACGCCAACCCTATCGCAAGTAGAAACCATAATTAACGAGCGCTGCGTCTCATGTCATAACGCTCAAATGGCGAGCAAGAACATTCGACTCGATGGACAAGATCGCATTCAATCGCAGCTGGCCCTCATTCACCAGCAGGTCGTTGTCACGCGCCTGATGCCGATCAATAACGCAACAGCGATTACCGAAGAAGAGCGACTGAAAATCGATCTCTGGTTTAAATCTCAACAATCAAAACCTTAAAAGAGCACCTCGCAATGGCACTTTCCCCGGTCGACCCAGATGCGCCTGACTTTACGAAACGGTTGATTAACCTGGCTGATGAGCGACTCGGCGCGAAAGCCCTTGACTGTTCGGATGAGTTTTTCGCACCCCTACAACGCATGCTAAATCCGGAGCCCGCTGTCTTTATTCCCGGAAAATACGATGCCCATGGCAAATGGATGGATGGCTGGGAATCACGTCGCAAGAGAGCCCCTGGATCGGACTGGGGCGTTATTCGACTGGCGCGCCCGGGGCATATCGAGGGTGTGGATATTGACACCAGCCACTTCACTGGGAACTATGCGCCAGCCGCATCCCTTGAGGGCTGCGACCTCTCAGGCGACCCCGATTCCAACACCCAGTGGTTCAACGTTCTGGAATCGACCACTCTCAGCGGTAATCGCCATCACTATCTCAACATCACCTCCGACCGCAGGGTGAGTCATCTGCGAATCAATATCTACCCCGACGGCGGCATTGCACGGCTGCGTGTCTACGGGCGTCCTGCCGTTGACTGGGATCAAGTCAAACCCGGAGAACTCATCGACGTTGCCGCTGCGGATCACGGTGCCACCATTGTTGCCGTGAATAATGAGCACTTTGGTCTTGCGAGCAACATGCTGATGCCGGGGCGCGGAGTCAATATGGGCGATGGCTGGGAGACCCGCAGGCTGCGCCAACCGGGCAATGATTGGTGTGTGATTGCCTTGGCGCACTCGGCCATCATAAAGAAAGTCGAGATCGATACCGCGCACTTTAAGGGTAACTATCCCGATCGCTGCTCCTTGCAGGCGAGTCGTGTCACGGGCGGCACCGCCCAATCAATCGTTACGCAGTGTATGTTCTGGCCTACCCTCATGGCTGAACAGAAACTCGAGATGGATAAGCAGCACTACTTTGCCCCTGAGCTTGAATCAATCGGTAGGGTGACTCACGTACGCCTGAACATCTTTCCCGATGGGGGCGTCTCAAGAATTCGACTCTGGGGTGACATCGCATGATTGCAATTCCTTTGCGTCCCCTCACCCGTGAAAACTTCGCACCATTCGGTGAGTTGCTCACTCTCGACGGTGCACAACACTTTCCAATCAATAGCGGCACCACTGAGCGCTATCATGCCCTCTCCAAAGTCGATGTTACCGACCAGGATGGCCAACCAATCATCAGCCTTTTCCGCGGCCAGGCCTTCCACCTTCCCTTTCAACTGCGCGTCATGGAGCGCCACCCACTTGGCAGTCAGACTTTTATTCCGCTCAACGCACAAACGGGAAGTCGATACCTCGTCGTTGTTGCCGCGCCCTGCCCCGCCGATGAATCTGCGATCGGCGCCGGCATGAGGGCCTTTATCGCCCAAGGGTTTGAGGGCGTCACTTACGGAAAAGGGGTCTGGCACCACCCTTTGATCAGCCTGGATCGAAATGCCGATTTCATCGTTGTCGACCGTCAAGGCCCAGGCCATAACTGTGATGAAATCACCTTGAGCGCACAATATGTCGTGTCCTCAGAGACCCTTGAAATGGCTTGATTTTTGCTTGCTTGCTGTGTGTTGTAGAGGTTAGAAATTCTTAGTTTGAGTGCTCGTTTAACCTGGGAACATCGGGTTCCTGTCTTACTTACCGGAGGAAGATATGCGTATTTTTAGTCTGTTGTTATCTGGAGTGATCGCGCTGGGCTCAAGCACCGCTTTTGCGCAGACCGCGGTGCGTTTTGCACTAGATTGGCGCTTTGAAGGGCCGGCAACGCCCTACTTTGTCGCAATCGACAAGGGATACTACAAAGCCGAGGGTCTTGATGTGACGATTGATCCTGGTGCGAGTTCAGTCGAGCCCATCAATCGGGTGGCCTCGGGGGTCTATCAGATGGGTTTTGCCGACATTAATTCCCTCATTAAATATCGAGACAACCCTCAGAACAGCCCCGTACGTGCCGTGATGATGGCCTATGACACCCCGGCTTTTTCAATCGTGACGCTCAAGGGTAAGGGTATCTCGAAGCCGAAAGACCTCGAAGGAAAAATCCTCGGCGCACCAGCTCCTGACGGTGCGTACGCCCAGTGGCCAATTTTTGTTGACGCTAACAAGATCGACGCCTCCAAGGTTCGGATTGAGAACGTAGGCTTTCCCGTTCGGGAGCCCATGCTGGCCCAGGGTAAGGTCGATGCGATTACTGGCTTTTGGTTCTCGTCATACATGAATCTCAAGGCCAACGGCATCAAAGATGAAGACATCGTCGTCTTGCTCATGCGCGACTTTGGCGTAGATCTGTATGGCAATGCGATTATTGCAAACCCCGACTTTGTCAAAAGCAATCCCAAGGCGGTTGCTGGGTTTGTTCGAGCCACGATTAAAGGTATTCAAGACACCATCAAGAGCCCTGACACTGCGATTGATTCGCTCATGAAACGTAATGCGATTGCAAACCGCGATGTGGAACTCCAACGGCTCAAAATGGCCCTTGATAAAAACTATGTCACCCCCGATGTATTGAAGTCAGGGCTTGGCAACGTCGACATGAAGCGTCTCGAGAAATCGATCGACCAGATTGGCTTAACTTTTAAGTTTACGAATAAGCCAAAAGCAGCCGATGTCTTCACGAGTCAGTTCTTGCCTGCACGCGATCAGCGTTCAGCGAAGTAAACCCAGCGTGATTTCAGAGGACTAGAAAATGGCCGAATCCTTGGTTGAACTCGATAACATCTCAATGGCCTATGGCAAGGGAGATGCCGCAGTGCGTGCAATTGAAGACGTCACGCTCTCAATCAAGAAAGGGGAATTCATTGCCGTCGTCGGCCCTTCGGGCTGCGGCAAAAGTTCTCTGATGAAGCTTATTTCGGGACTTCACCCCCCATTCTCTGGCCAGCTCTCGGTAGAGGGCAGGCCCGTGAATGGGCCTTTGAAATCAGTCGGTATGGCATTTCAGGCCAGTAATCTATTGCCTTGGCGTACCTGTGTTGACAATATCCTCTTGCCACTCGAAATTGTTCAGCCCCATCGTAGCCGTATCGGGTCTCAGCGCGCCCAATACAAGGAAAAGGCGGTTAATCTGCTCCATTCGGTGGGCCTTCAAGGTTTTACTGAGAAATTTCCGTGGCAACTCTCCGGAGGCATGCAACAGCGTGCCTCAATCTGTCGTGCCCTCATCCATGAGCCGGAGATTCTCATGCTCGACGAACCATTCGGCGCGCTTGATGCCTTCACCAGAGAAGAACTCTGGTGCACGCTACGAGATATCCAGGCGCAGCGTAAGGTGACCGTAATGCTCGTCACCCACGACCTGCGGGAGGCCGTCTTTCTTGCCGATACTGTGTATGTCATGTCGAATCGCCCCGGAAGAATTGTCAAAAAATGCTCAGTCTCAATTCCACGTCCACGCGATCTTGAGGTGACTTACACCGCAGAGTTTCAAGATATCGTGCATGAGCTGCGCTCCATGATTGGGGGGAAACACTAAATGAAACGTGAAGACTTCTATCAAACCGTTCTGCCACCACTCGGCTTCACAATCGCACTATTCGTCTTCTGGCAGATTGTTTGCAAGCTCTTTAACGTACCCCTGACAATTCTTCCTGCGCCTTCCGATATTTTTGCAGCGCTCTGGCAGTATCGAGCCCCGATTATTGATAACTCATGGGTCACGCTCTGGACCACTCTCGTTGGATTTGCGCTTGCCACAGTTGGCGGCTTATTAATTGGTATCGCCGTTGGCTGGCACAAGAATATCTACTCCGCAATTTATCCGGTTCTCGTTGGCTTTAACTCTGTTCCTAAAGTGGCTGTTGTTCCGGTACTAATTCTCTGGTTCGGGCTCGGTGAAGTTCCGGCCATCATCACCGCGTTTCTCATCTCGTTTTTCCCAATCGTTGTAAACGTCGCAACCGGACTTGCCACCACCAATCCAGAACTCGAAGACGTCATGCGCGCGCTGGGTGCATCCAAGCTCGATATCATGCGCAAGGTCGGTATACCCGGCTCCCTGCCCTATTTCTTTGGATCGCTTAAGGTCGCAATTACCCTCGCCTTTGTGGGCGCTGTAGTCTCTGAAACTGTGGGCGCCAACAAGGGAATTGGTAAGCTGATGCTCGATGCCCAGGCTGCATTTCAGGTTCAGATTGTTTTCGCTGGCCTCTTGGTTTTGGCGTTCCTTGGAATCGTTCTCTACGCAGCGACCGCAATCATTGAAAAACGATTCACGGGTTGGGCATTCCGTGGACAAAACAGGTGATCCAGACCTTATGACAACGCGTAATCCGTATGAAGACGATATTGTTATCTCTTGGGCTGAGCTACACCGCGACACGCGCTATCTCTCCTCGGTACTCCACGAACTCGGAGCCTGGAAGGGAATCATCGCCATTACACGGGGCGGTATGGTCCCTGCAGCCCTAATTGCCCGAGAACTTGATATTCGACTGATTGATACCGTGTGTATCACCAGCTACGGAACGGGTGAAGTCGCCGGCGCCGAGCAGGCTCAGGGAAGCCTGAAAATCCTAAAGTCGGTCTCCGGTGATGGCGATGGATTTCTCTTGGTCGACGATTTGGTCGACACTGGAAAGACCGCTCAGGCCGTGCGGGCGATGCTTCCGAAGGCCCACTTTGCAACCCTGTACGCAAAACCGGCGGGACGCCCAATTGTCGATACGTTTGTGAAGGAGTTCAAACAAAACAAATGGATCTACTTCCCGTGGGATATTGACTATCAATTCTCAACCCCCATCAAGGATCGGTCGAAATCACAGAAGACCTAGCCTCAGGCGCTTCCACATTTATCAAACCCACCAACCAAAAGGAGTCATCTCATGAAAAAGCCAAAGCAATCGGCGGTTTGTTCTGTCTCAACACCGAATAGCACTCGCCGAGCCACAGTAGCGGGAATGGGGGCCGCAATCGCCGCTGCAACCCTGCCCATTCCTGCTTCTGCCCAATCGAAAGACATCAAAGTGGGCTTCTTGCTGCCCTTGACTGGCGCCTTTGCCGAAGCAGGTCAATTAATCAAATCCGCTGTTGATATGGCTGTTGAAGAAATCAACAAAGCGGGTGGCATTAAGAGCATTGGTGGCAGGCTCGTTCCTGTCTATGGAAACTCTTCATCGCCTGATGAAGCAAATACCGAAACTAACCGGATGATCTCGACAGAGAAAGTCTCAGCCATCGTTGGCGCATATTCATCTGGCGCAACAATCTCCTCTACCGTAATTGCAGAGCGCGCATCAATCCCCTACTTGGTTCCGAACGCACTTGCAGACGAAATTACTGAGCGCGGACTCAAATTTGTCTTTAAAACGGTGCCACATTTCTCGCAGTTTGCAATTAATGGTGCCCAGATGGTCAAGGATTTGTCTGCCAAAGCGAAGCGTCCCGTCAAGACGGTAAGCCTCGTTCGTGAAAATAACTTTTTCGGCAATGTCGTTGGAAAAGCCTTTTCTGCGCATCTTGGCAAGGCGGGCCTAGAGTTAGTGAAAGATAATATCTTCCCAACAAATCCCACCTCGTTTGAAGATATTATTGTGGCGCTCAAGGGTCAAAATCCTGACGTTGTCTTTGCCGCAGGCGAGCCCTCTTCCATCACATTGCTATTCCAGCAACTTAAAGAGCTTAAATACTGGCCGAAACTCGGTTGGGTCGGATGCGGTGGCGGCTACACAAATCCAACGGTGGTACAGAACCTTGGATCGCTCGCCGAAGGGATGCTCGTCATCAATGATTGGTTCCCCGATATCAACCGGCCTGGCTCCAAAGAGCTCAACGAACGGTTCAAAAAACGGACTGGAGGAAAGGATCTTCTCGGTAACGCCAATACCACCTATGCCGCTGTTCACATTCTCGCCGACGCTCTGCAACGCGCAGCATCCCCAGATGGCGCCAAGATTCGCGACGCGCTCGCGACAACTCGGATAACCTCAGGGCCGGCGACCTTCATGTACGAGCAGGTCACATTCGATGCGAAGGGAATGATGCCTAACTCGCTACTCATCGGTGCGCAGGTTCAGAAGGGTAGCGCCCGAGTGGTCTGGCCCAATAGCTTGAAAGTTGCCGAGGGCGTCTGGCCCGTTCCTGCCCCACGCTAAATCACCGCTCTACCACTGGGGGTGCCAACCAGGGCCCCCAGTGCCGCTCTCCAGAGAGACTTCATGACCACAGCCCTTGCCATTCAACTTCTCCTTCTTGGGCTCCTCCAAGGCGGTATATACGCCCTCGTGGCCTGTGGGCTCACCCTGATCTATGGCGTGATGAAGGTCGTGAATTTTGCGCATGCAGAATTCCTGACGCTCGGAATGTTTCTCGCAATCACGGCCTTTCAGCTCTTCGGCCTAAACCCCTATACGGCCGCCCCTTTTATTTTTGCGATCGTTTTTATCCTGGGCGCTATTGCCCAGCAGATCGTTATTCGCCCCGCTCTGAGGTATCCCCAAATCAACCAAATGCTCATCACCATTGGCTTATCAATCCTGCTAGTGGGCATGATGCAGCTGTTATGGGGCCCCAATAATCAAGTTGTAAAGCTCTCTTGGGCACGAGCAACATTTGACTTCGAAATCGCAGGCGGCGAAGTTAGCCTTAGCTATGTGCGACTAATCGCAGCTGTAGTGGCCGTCGCAGTCGCTGGGCTAGCCTGGTGGATTCTAAAATATACGCGCACTGGAAATGCAATGCGAGCGGCCGCTCAAAATCCGCTCGCAGCGCGTTTAATGGGCATCAACGTTAGCAGAATCAACCTACTCACGTTCGGGTTTGGTACAGGGCTTGCCGCACTGTCCGGCGCATTGATTTCCCCAGCGTTTTTTGTCAACCCGACCTTTGGAACCGATTACTTCATCCTGGCGGCTTTTGTAATTGTAGTTCTCGGCACGATGGGTAATTTTGTAGGTGCACTGGTCGGCGGCCTAATCATCGGGATGGCAGAGGCCCTTGGTGGGCTCTTCCTTGGTGCAGCCATGCGGCAGTTTGTTAGTCTCAGTGTCTTTGTGATTGTGCTCCTCTTCTTGCCACGCGGAATATTTAGAGGGCGTATGTCATGAAGATGTCCAACTGGCTTGACTGGCAATTAATCGTTTCCGGAATATTTATTGCGGCCATCGCAGCGATTGGTGTCTCTTCGACTTCGGACTATGTTGTTCAAATTCTTGTGCTGGCCACAATTTACGCAGCAGTTGCACTCAGTTGGTCTATCGCGGGTGGCCTCGGCGGATTACTCCTGCTCGGATTCATTAGTTTTTACGGTATTGGAGCCTATACAAACGGGATTTTGTTTACCAAGTACGGCATCAGTCCCTGGATCAATATTGTCCTAGCGGCAGGTTTTGCGGGGTTACTGGGCTGGTTAATTGCAGCAGTGACTCTGCGCTACGAACTCTCGGAGGACTACTTTGCAATGTTTACGGTAGGCCTGTCGCAGGCGCTAAAGATAGTCTTGCTTAATTCGGAGTACTTCGGCCGAGCGACCGGTATCTATATTACGATTGTGAAAGACGACTGGGCAATGATGTCGTTTGTTAGCCGAAAGCCCTATCTATTGATTGCATTATTAATTCTTGTCGTCATTATTGCAGCCAGCTATTGGATTCAGCGCTCCACCTTTGGTTTCCGTTTGGCTGCGGTTCGGCAAAATAGCCGTGCAGCAGAGGCGCTAGGAATCAATCCGGTCAAAACCAAGATACAAGCGATCATCGTTTCCGGCGCTCTGGGTGGGTCTGTCGGCGCATTTTATTCCCAGTTTGTAACCTTTATCGACCCGAAACAGGTCTTTAGTCTCGCCACAAACTTTGAAATGCTTCTCGGCGCTGTTCTTGGGGGGCGCCTCACACTGATCGGTCCAATCCTCGGCGCAGCGACTCTAAAGCCTCTACAGGATGTTCTACGGGGAGTTTTTGGCGGCGAGGCAGATGCCCTCTATCTCGTTCTCTATGGTGCGCTGCTCATCGTGAGTTGCCTGGCTCTACCCAAAGGAATCGCCTTTTATATTGAGAAGTGGCATCGCAAGCGTTACGGGAATTCCTAATTCATGAACTCTCCTTTACTCAAGCTCGATTGCCTCACCAAACGATTTCGCGGGCTTACTGCTGTTGATCGTGTCAATATGACCGTCGACGAGGGCCAGATCGTCGGTATCGTAGGGCCCAACGGATCCGGAAAGACAACAACTTTTGCCTGTGTCTCGGGTTTTCTTCGCCCAGAAGAAGGCCGTGTGATTTTCCAGGGCAAAGACATCACGGGGCTTCAACCCTACCAAATAGCGCGGCTCGGCATTTCCAGAACATTCCAAATTGTCCAGTCTTTCGAAGAATTAACAGTTCTCGATAATGTCGTGCTCGGTGCCCTTAAACCCGACGAGGCGAACCACTCGATTTCTATTGCAGAGGCGCGTAATCAGGCGGCTGAGATTATTGATCTTGTAGGCCTCGCATCCGATGCTCGAAAGCTCAGCGGAAGCCTCGGTATCCCTGGTCGTAAGCGACTCGAAATCGCTAGAGCACTCGCAACCCGACCAAAACTCTTACTACTCGATGAGGTAATGGCCGGTCTAAGGCCTGTCGAGGTTGATCAAGCCGTTGAAATGATTAAAACGATACGCGATCGCGGCGTGACTATTGTTGTCGTCGAGCATCTCATGCGTGCGGTCTTGGCTCTATCGGAAAAACTGTATGTTATCCATCACGGCGCAGTGCTCGCGCAAGGGATCAACCCACGAGAAGTTCTCGGTCGCCCCGAGGTTGTAGACGCGTACTTTGGAAAGGCAACTCTCGATGCTTAAGGTTGATTCTCTCACGGCAGGTTACGGCGATCTGCAAGTCCTATGGGGGGTCACAATCACTGTGAACCCTGGAGAACTGGTTGCCATAGTCGGACCTAACGGAGCCGGAAAAAGCACGTTAATGAATACCCTATCAGGTCTTGTCGACCAGTTAGGGGGCGAGATCCTCTTTCATCTCGAAAATATTAATCAGCACCCCGCAGAGCGTCGAGTAGGACTCGGAATCGTGCAATGCCCTGAAGGACGTAAGCTTTTTCCCGAGATGTCTGTTGAAGAGAATTTAAAGATCGGTGCTTACCTCTGCACTGACAAGCCCGAGGTGAAACGACGACTCGCTGATGTCTATTCGATCTTCCCAAAACTCGAACAACGAGCATCGCAGATTGTCAGCACCATGTCTGGTGGCGAGCAACAAATGGTAGCGATTGGACGCTCGATGATGTCTGGCCCGAAGCTTCTCCTGCTGGACGAGCCCTCGCTTGGTCTGGCACCCATTATGGTGTCAGAGATGTTTCAAGCGATTGAGGCGATTCGAAAAACTGGAACAACCATCCTTATCGTTGAGCAGAATGTTCTGCAGACGCTTGAAATTGCCGATCGGGCCTATGTCCTGGAAAACGGGAAGATCACCCTTGAGGGGCCGGGAAAAGCGCTTCTTCAAAACCCGCACATGAGGCAGGCTTACCTCGGTCTGCACTAACCCTAGCGATGCCTGTGATGACGCACGATATGGCGGCTACTCTTATTCGGGGTGCCCGTGTACTGACGCTCGACTCTCAGAATACTGAACTCGCGTCTGCTGATATTTTGCTCTCCAATGGAGTAATTGCCGCTGTCGGGCCGAGCCTCTCCGCACCAGAAGGCTGCAAAGTGATCGAAGCAGCGGGCATGCTGGCGATGCCGGGTCTGATCAATGCCCATTTTCACTCACCAGGCAACCTAATGCGAGGGCAGCTCGATTGCCTACCGCTTGAGATATTCATGCTACGTGAGGTTCCTCCCCTTGCTAATGAGGCTAACTCTGAGCGTCTTATCAAGATTCGAACACTACTAGGTGCCGCAGAGATGCTTCGCGGTGGGATTACCTGCGTGATGGACGACGCCTATCATGTTCCAATTGCGTCGATTGCAGCCATTGATTCAATCTGTAACGCTTATTCTGAAATAGGAATACGTGCCCGCGTGGCGATCGATCAGCCCAATATCGTTGAGTATGATAAATACCCTTTTCTAAAAGATCTTCTAACTCCTGCACTACGTGCGCAACTCGAGTCCTCCCCCCGTCAAACAGGCGATGAACTCATCGAGCTTTATCGCTATCTCATTACTCAATACGGGACTGATCAGGGTCTGATACAGCCCGCAATATCCTGCTCAGCACCCCATCGGGTAACACCGGACTACCTCAAGGCACTCAACCAACTCTCCCAGGAATATGCGCTGCCCTTTAATATGCACATCCTTGAAACAAAGCTGCAGCGCGTCTACGGCACCGAGCGCCTTGGCAAGTCGTTGGTAGCGTATGCAGATGACCATGGAATTCTGCACGAACACTCTGTCGTTATTCACGCAATCTGGGTGGATCAAGCCGACATCAACCGGCTGGCAAAGCATAATGTCATGATTGCACATAATCCTATCTGTAACCTAAAACTCGGTAGTGGTATCGCGCCATTTCGAGAGTGGCGAGATGCCGGCCTTCGGGTATGCCTTGGGTCCGATGAGGCTAATACCGACGACCGGATTAATATGTGGGACATCATGAAAACGGCCGGAATGGTTCACACCCTGAGAAGTCCAGACTGGCACACCTGGCCCACTGCTGAGGAAATTCTAGAGATCGCTATTCGCGGCGGCGCAGACGCCCTTGGCTGGAAAAATCGAATCGGAAGTCTCCAGCCAGGGTATCAAGCAGATCTTATCTTGCTTGATTTAGATCGCTATGCCTTTACGCCGCTTAATGATCTTATCCGGCAACTCATTTATGCTGAATCCGGAAGCTCTGTTGTTCATGTCTTCGTTGCCGGAAATCAGGTGGTTGACAACGGCAAGATCACAACGATCGACGAAAAAGCTCTTCGATCTGAGGCCCGTGCGCTACTAGCCGAAACCACTCATATAGCAGACGATTCGATCAATCGCCTAGAGCCCTATTACCGACAGATGGTGCTACGGGCCCATGCTTCTGAGTAAGCCGTTTGCGCATCTTCTTGAGGTCTGTACCAGAAACTCGTCTCGATACAGGGTCCTCGGGGCGGGCATTGTCAGCATGCTACTCGGGCTCGGTGTTGCCCGATTTTCCTACACGCCGATGCTTCCGCTGATGCAAGAATAGGCGGGGCTAGGTATCGCATTTGCCGTTTCCCTACTAATATCGGAGCAGGAAACTTACCAATCTTTAGTAACTCTAAGAACTCCTCCCTTGACATATCGTCACAACTTTCCTAATTAACAAGTGCGAGCACCGCCACTGTAGCCAGGATAAGCCCTATACAGACCCAGCCGATGCCGCCGCCAAGGGCGATCCGGGCGCTCGTTGGCTCTTGCTCAATCACACCAGCCTGAAGCTTCAGCGTCTGATCGAATCGTTTAAAGAAATCATCTGCTATAGATTTGGCTGCTCCCTCCAAGAGGCGTTGACCGAGTTGCGCCAGCTTCCCGCCAACCTGTGACTCTACGCTGTACTGCAACACACAACCCGAATCGTTATCAATGAGGACTACTTCGGATTTACCTTTCCCAAAACCTGCAATACCGCCTTGGGCATCGAAATTTAAGGTATAAGACTTCAATATAACAATATCGGAGAGCACTACGCGGCCAGTAAACCGGCAGGATACCGGGCCAATACGCACCGCAGCGACCACCGCATAGGTCTGTTCACCCGTCAGTTCGAACTTTTCACAGCCGGGAATACACTGCTTTAACACCTCTGAATCATTAAGTGCCTTCCACGCAATCGAAGAACCAACAGCCAGTTGACGGCTTGCTTGAATTTTCATAATTCAACGTCCTTTGAAGAAATTATAATCGCATCAACGATACCATTGCGAGCGCCAACTCCTCGACTTTCGCGAGATTATGAATCGCTAGCGTTCGATGCGCATGAGCGGCCAGCACCTGCGCACCGGCTGCACTTGGCTGGTAGCCTGCGTAACGCAGCAACGGGTTAAGCCAGAGCAGATAGCGGCTCTGACCCGCCAGCCAGGATAGTTCCCGCTCAAGTACTTTCGGTATGCCAGTGTCTAATCCATCGGTAATCAGTAGCACGACAGTACGCCGAGCCACCAAAACCTGCGGGTAGTCACAATGCAAGATTGCAAGAGACTCGCCTAGTCGGGTACCCGAAGCGAAATCTTTAATTAGCACATTAGCACTATCAAACATCTGATCGGTGTCACGTTTGCGAAATGACTGAGTGAGGTCCGTCAGCGTCACTCCAAAGCTAAAGACTGATCGTGGTGCAGCACGCGTAGCCTGATGCAAGAAGGCCAGCATTAGCCGCGCGTAACGCTCCATTGATCCCGACACATCCACCAAGATGAGCAACGGCAGAGGTCGCGAGACCGGCCGCAGATAAGACATCACGCCGAGATCACCCCCATGGCGTGCGCAATCACGCATCAGACGTGGCCAGTGCACGCGATGGCCCCGCTCACCGCAACGCAGACGCCGTGATGCCAGATAGGGTAACGACAGCGGTACCCGCCTCGCTAGCTGCTCGACCAGCTGGAACTCGCTGGCACTCAGCGATTCAAAATCCGCATGACGCAGCCGATCGACTGCGCTGGCACTCATTGCGGCGTCGAGCCGAAAAGTGTCCTCTCGGGGCACGGGTGGTTGGCTGGCAGGTTGCGCTGCAACCAAAGCCTCGCTCGCGCGCGGGCTGCGCCTTGGGAGATGACCAGCCTTAGTCTGCGGAAGCAACTGTGCCATCAACTGTCTAACACTCTCGGGGTTACGAAAAAACGCGTCAAAGATCTCATCGAACACGTATAGATCTTGCTGCCGATTTGCCAGTACCGATTTTAAAGCGGATCTAAGATCTTCTCTCTGCGATAACCCAACCAAGACACATGCCTCCTGAGCCAGTGCAATACGAGCAGTGTCAATCGGCAGCCCAGCGCGCCGCAATGCACGCGCAAATCCGATCACATTATTTGAAATTTTCCCCCGTCGTACATCACCCAACCGCATCGCAGCACTCCATGACAAAGGGCCTAATTTTTTACACCGTGAATCACTCTGCGATCAACGTCTCTAACATCGGCTGCAGCGCTGCAATATCTTCTCTCTGTTTAAAGAGTACCCCGGCTGTCTGACCAATTATTTCGGGATCAAGCTCTAATGTGTCCAGCGCGACAAGCGCCTTCGCCCACTCGACACTCTCAGCCACACCAGGTGTACGAATAAACGAATTAGTCGGGACGGTCTTACGTAGCCGTTGTATAAACTCTGTGACCTGTAACGAAAGCCGCTCGCTGAGCTGGGGTACCTGGGATCGCACAATCGCTAGTTCACGATCACGATCCGGGTAGTCCACCCACTGATACAGACAGCGCCGTTTCACGGCGTCGTTAAGCTCGCGTGTACGATTACTTGTCAGAATCGTCATTGGAATGGACTGTGCGCAGATAACACCGAATTCCGGGATGCTAACCTGATACTCACCGAGATACTCGAGCAGGAATGCCTCGAACGGTTCATCGGCACGATCGACTTCGTCGATCAGTAGCACTGCTCCGGGTGGCGGGGCCTCGAGTGCCTGGAGTAGCGGCCGACGAATCAGGTAATCTTCTTGATAGACCTCGCGCTCGATTTCATCGGGTTTGGCATGGGAATCGCGCGCGCGCATATGAATTAGTTGTGCGGGAAAGTTCCACTCATAGAGCGCGTCACGCTGCTCCATACCGTCATAACATTGAAGTCTTACTAACTTTCGGCCTAGCGCACTCGAGAGCGCTTTAGCCAGCTCGGTCTTGCCCACACCCGGGGTACCTTCCAACAGAAGTGGACGGCCCAGTCGCAGGGCCAGAAACACTGCCGTGGTCAGCTGCCGATCCGGAAAATAGCCAACCGTCTCTAACGTACGGGCCAGTTCATCAACGGACCCCACGTGTAACTGTGACATTAGCGTTGCGCCTGTTGCAGCGCGCGCTTTGTCTCCACTTTAACCAGCTGTGCACGATATTCCGATGACGCATGCAGATCCGCATTCATCTCTGCGGCGTCGACGTTGACCGCATCGACTGCGGACGCCGAAAAATCTTTATTCAGTGCGGCCTCCAGCTTGGTATGCCGAAACACGCCATTGCCTGCACCGGTAACAGCCACACGTACACCAGATTCGGTTTTTGCCACAAACACACCCACCAAGGCATAACGCGACGCCTGCTGACGAAACTTTCCGTATCCGGCTAGTTTCGGCACAGGAAAACTTACTGAAACGATTAATTCACCCGGCTCAAGTGCAGTGGTGTAGAGCCCTTGAAAAAAATTATCAGCAGCGATTTCGCGTCGATTGGTCTTCACAGTGGCATTAAGTGCCAAGACAGCGCTCGGATAGCAGGCAGAAGGGTCATTATTAGCCAGCGATCCACCGATCGTCCCCATGGCACGCACCTGTTTATCGCCAATGCCGGCTGCCAGCACGCCCAGGGCAGGAATTAGTTTTTTAACCTCGGCGTTATTAGCCACCTCCTGATGACGAGTCATCGCACCAATCACCAACGAATTGCCCTCACGATAGACCCCTTTTAGCTCTGTGATCGCGGAGAGATCGACCAGCTTTTCGGGGCTGCTCAGGCGCTGCTTCATCGACGCAAGCAGTGTCTGACCGCCCGCCAGTGCCTGACCACCAGTCGCGATCTTTACCGCCGCGTCAGCAACAGAATTCGCACGTTCAAACGAAAATCCATACATGACTATTTCTCCTGTGTTTAACGATGCGATCAGACGCGGGCCGCTTCGATGGCTTGCCAGACTCGATGGGGGGAAGCAGGCATATCCAGATCCTTCACGCCAAGTGGCGCCAGCGCATCAAGTACCGCATTGATTACAGCGGGTGGCGAGCCGATAGCGCCAGCTTCGCCACAGCCCTTGGTGCCTAACGGGTTAGTCGTACAGGGCGTGACCACATGGCCAATGTTGAACATCGGAACATCATCGGCACGCGGCATCGCATAGTCCATGAACGAACCCGTAAGCAGTTGGCCTGACTCGCGATCATAGACACAGTGCTCCATCAACGCCTGACCGATGCCCTGCACAAGTCCACCATGGACCTGGCCTTCAACAATCATCGGATTAATAATCGTGCCAAAGTCATCGACTGCCGTGAACCGATCAACCCTTACCTCACCGGTTTGCGGATTAACCTCGACTTCGCAGATATAGGTTCCGGCGGGGTAGGTGAAGTTGATAGGGTCGTAAAATGCGGTTTCATTAAGGCCGGGTTCCAACGTATCCAAAGGATAGTTATGGGGCACGTATGCAGTGAGCGCTACCTGCGCAAAAGGAATTTTCTTATCCGTACCTTTAATACGAAATTCACCACCGGCGAACTCTACATCACTGTCGCTGGCCTCCATGAGATGGGCGGCTATTTTTTTGGCCTTGACCTCAATCTTATCGAGAGCGCGCATGATCGCCGATCCCCCTACCGAGATGGAACGGGATCCGTAGGTTCCCATACCAAACGGTACACGACCAGTATCTCCGTGCACGATATCAACATTGCCCACCGGGATTCCAAGACGTGCAGCAACGACTTGTGCAAAAGTAGTCTCGTGGCCCTGCCCATGACTGTGGGAACCCGTAAACACCGTAACACTGCCTGTCGGATGAACGCGAACTTCACCGCACTCAAATAGGCCGGCTCGCGCACCAAGCGCCCCCGCAATATTACTGGGAGCCAGCCCACAGGCTTCGATATAACTAGAGTAACCAATCCCACGCAATAAGCCTTTTTTATGGCTCGAGACTTTGCGGGCCTCATAGCCTTTTACATCGGCCAGATCCTGCGCCTGAGTCATACACTGATGGAAATCCCCTGTGTCATACTGCAACGCAACCGGCGTCTGGTATGGGAACTGAGTGATGAAATTGCGCTTGCGAATCTCATCTTGCGATAAGCCAAGCTCCCAACCGGCGCGCGTGACAATTCGCTCCAGCAGATAAGCTGCCTCGGGTCGGCCAGCGCCCCGATACGCATCTACTGGTGCGGTGTTCGTAAACCAAGCATCCACTTCAACGTACACCTGTGGCGTCGCATACTGACCCGCCAAGAGAGTTGCATAGAGAATTGTTGGAATACAGGTTGAGAATGTCGAGAGATAGGCCCCAAGGTTGGCATCGGTATGAACGCGTAAGGCTAAGAATTTTCCATCCTTATCCAGGGCAAGTTCGGCATGGCTAACATGATCGCGGCCATGCGCATCACTTAAAAATGCCTCATTACGATCGGCTGTCCACTTGACCGGCCGGTTAATCTTTTTTGCCGCCCAGGTTACGCAGACATCTTCGGCATAGAGATAGATCTTAGAACCAAAACCGCCACCCACATCGGGGGCTATCACACGCACCTTGTGCTCAGGAAGGCCCATCACAAAAGCGGTTAGCAAGAGTCGCTCGACATGCGGGTTTTGATTGGAGACATAAAGCGTGTATTCGTCGCTGGCTCGGGCATAGGCGCCAATCGCTGCGCGCGTCTCCATGGCATTCGGAATTAGACGGTTGTTGACGAGATCGAGCGTGGTAATGTGAGCCGCCTTAGCGAACGCTGCATCTACCTGACTCTTATCACCAATTGCCCACTTATAGCAATGATTGTCAGCAGCGATATCATGGATCACTGGTGCTCCAGTTTTCTGAACATCTCGAATATCCGCCACCGCCGATAGAGGCGCATAATCGATCTCCACGCGCTCGGCTGCATTGCGAGCGTCTTCTAGGGTTTCTGCAATCACCATCGCGACATGGTCGCCAACATAACGCACCTTGCCCAGCGCGAGAATGGGATGCGGCGGCTCTTTCATGGGAGTACCGTCGGTGCCCGTAATCAGCCAGCCGCAGGGCAGACCGCCAACCTTATCATTAGCGACATCCTGCCCGTCAAACACCGCAAGCACACCGGGCGACCCAAGTGCAGCTTGTTTATTGATCGAACGGATCGTTGCATGCGCATGAGGCGAACGCACAAACACTGTATAGGCCATGCCAGGCAGTTGAACATCGTCGGTGTACTGGCCCACTCCGGTTAGAAAACGAAGATCTTCTTTGCGCAATACTGACTCGCCAATATGCGGTAACTTTGAAAATTCTGAGGCACCCATTTTTTTCTCCTTACTTGTTCATTGTGGCAGCACCCTGCTGAACCGCACGCACGATGTTCTGATAACCGGTACAGCGGCAGATGTTGCCTTCTAGAAGATGGCGAATCTCGGCCTCATCGGCATTGGGATGCTTGGCACACAGGTCGACAGCACTCATTACCATGCCCGGCGTACAGTAACCGCATTGAAGGCCGTGACATTCCTTGAACGCAGCCTGCATCGGATGCATGGTGCCATCAGGTTGAGCCAAGCCTTCGATGGTTGTTATCGCGCAGGCCTGAGCCTGAACGAGCAGCAGATTACAAGACTTAACGGCATCGCCATCCTTTAATACGGTACAGGCTCCACACTGGGCTGTATCACAGCCAATGTGAGTGCCGGTCAGTCGCAGATGCTCCCGAAGCGCCGTAACCAGCAGGGTGTTCTCTGGGGCGTCGATCGTGACGGTCTTACCGTTGACCGTAAGCGTAGTCTTCATGTCGTGGGCCTCCCTAAGGACATAGTTTTCTTCACGCATTATCGGGGCGAGCCTTCACCTAAAAAATAAGCGTTTCTATCTAGTTAGGGTGGTCCCAGGCAATTTGATGCAAAGCAAGGTCACAGCCAGCAACCGTCAAGCCGCCAATTCCACGTCTCGTCACAACTTACTGCCCCCAGATGTCACGGTTCGGAATAACGCTCTAGGTGCCAATAGCGCCGATGGGCCGTCCAGAAATCGGAAATCGTCCGGGTACCCGATTGCCAGTGTAAGTCAATAGCCCCTTGGAGATCGGTTCGAACTACCGATGAGACCTCTCGCAGCCTCTCCAAAACCTCAGGGTGCGGATGACCATAACGATTGCGATAGCCTGCCTGGATGACTGTAAGAGATGGCGCAACCTGGGCTAGGAATTCACGACTTGATGAGGTCTTGCTTCCGTGGTGTGCCGCTACAAGAACTTCGGTGCGAAGATTCGACCCATTGTGCTGAAGCTCACCTTCTACCACCATCGGAATATCCCCGGTAAGAAGCAGGCTACCACCGTTGTCGGCCTCAACCCGAAGGACACACGAACCCGCATTTCGATCTGGCTTTCTGCGCGTTGCTGCGCCCTCCAACGACTGCAGGCTAGGATGTATGACCTCAAACCGTACGCCATCCCACTGCCAACTCTGGCCCGCAATGCAGCGCTCGGGCACAGGCTGTGGATTGACCGATGGAGTCGCTTCCAATAAGCGGTCGGGATCGCTCGTCCTTAGCCTGTGCACAGGCATAAGCGCAAGCACCGAGGGTAATCCACCGGAATGATCCTGATCTAAGTGCGAGATCATCACCTCATCGAGCGCACGGATATTGAAACGGCGCAGTGTCGGAAGGATCATCCGCGTCCCTGCATCCGCGCGTCCCATTGCGGGGCCTGCGTCATACAGAAGGGTTTTAGAGTGTGTCCGAATTAAGACGCTCGATCCCTGACCAACATCGATGATTGTGACCTGCATATCGCCAACCGCAGGGGGTACGGGCGCCGCTCCAATCAGCAGGCCCAGAGTGCACCAACCGAGATGACGATAATGTGACCATGCCTGCGGAAGAATATTTCCAAGTGCAATAACCATGCCCACTGAAGCGCCGACGGTCCGCCAGAGCCCCGGAGAGGGCCAATCGATTGCTGCAAAAGAATGCTGGGCCGCCCAGACCAGGCCATCGTAGAGCCAACTCTGAATTACAGCTGCAGCCTTCAGAAACACAGCAGAACCAAAAAGCCCGTCTGCCGCTACGCCTACCATCGCCAGGGGCGTCACGAGGTAGCTCACCACTGGAATTGCGACAGCGTTCGTAAGGGGGCCGATCAGTACAACCTGCTGAAAAAGTAAAATCGTGACCGGTAGCAGACCAAACGTAATCGCAAGCTGGGCCTGCCCCGCCTGCCGCAAGGCCGATGATAGTCTCTCGATCCGTGATGAATTGACTCGATCTACAGTGTCGGAGGTCCGTGCAAACAAAAACGCAACCGCGAGAAACGACAGCCAGAACCCCGGTGCCAGCACAGACATTGGATCCCAGAGCACAACAGTGATTAAGGCAAGAGATAAACTGGCCCAGGGATCTGCGCGAACCCCAAATAATCGTGCGACACCTATCACCGTTACCATTAGCGCCGTGCGCTGGGCAGGAATCGCGAACCCCGCTAAGAGTGCGTAACCGATGGCTCCAAGAATTGCGCAAAGGGCCGAAACCGATTGGACAGGGAAAATTAACCCCACCCGGGCAGGTGTCAGGCAGAGTAACTGCCACAGACGACCACCAAGCCATCCGACCAATGCCGCCAGCATGGTGACATGTAACCCTGAAATACTCATGAGGTGCGAGACCCCAGTGCGTTGAAATATCGACCACGCTTCGGTCGATATCGCACGCTGATCGCCCACAACAAGTGCAGCGATAACATGCCGAGAGGAGTCATCGCCGAGATACCGGTCAATGCGCTTTCGGATCGCATCTCGCCATTGATCAATCCGAATCTGAGCACTCTTGCTCGAGCCGACTCTCTCTGGCTGAGGAAGAGATCGGCTCTGCTGCACCGTCCCGCCAAACGCGAGGCCCTTCTCTAACATCCAGGCCTCATAATCAAAGCCTGCGGGATTTCGGGATCCCTGTGGCTGTCTTAGCCTCACCTGGAGTTTCCAACGCTGGCCTGGGACAAGTTCATCGGGTGATACATGGCGATCACTAACGTACCAATGCACGACACCACGGTTCGGAAAATTCGCAATCAGGGTCTGTTCTGTGACGTCTTCATAGGCACCATTAATCTCGACTTCGAATCGCCAACTCCGATCGTCTCGGGTCGGAAGATCAACAACGGTTAGGTCAAGCCACACAGACTGGCGATCAAGTCGGCTGTGGAGTCGCTTCTGTAAGGCGCTCTCTGCCACGCTGATCGCAAAACCAGCCGACAATAGCATCACTGCCAGGCTAACGAGAAGCAGCCGAAGCGCGCGAACTGGGTTGCCCAGTCTGAAAATTCGGCCGAGACCCCACCACAAGACCAGGAGACCTAGCCCACCTGCGATCAATCCAACCAGCATGTCGCTGCCCGGCAGCTCAGCCTGTAGTTGAACCCAACTCACGCCCGCGAGAATACTCGCAGCGAAGATAAAAATCACGCTCTTGCTAACTAACGAGATTGCAGCGGTTCGGCGCTCCGATCAATCGACGCCAATATGGGAAAGAGTCTCACTAGATTCTGAAAGGTCTGATCTGCAACATGTCGTGTGGACATAGAACGCAATAGCGCCATCTCCTTTGCGATCGCCGCAATCTCTTGAGGCTCATTAGGCTGCCCACGTGCACGCCAGGCGGGTGCAATATCAGGAGAATCGGTCTCTAAAACGATGGACGTAAGCGGCAGTGCGGCCGCCAGACGCCGTATCTGATTAGATCGTGGGTAAGTCATCGCCCCACCAAAACCAAGGCAGATCCCCTGTGCAATAAACGCCTGGGCTTGTTGAAGACTTCCGTTAAAGGCGTGCGCTATCCCACGCGTAATACCCGACTGGCGCAGATACTTTAGAACGCGATCCTGTGCTTTTCTTACATGCAGAATAACGGGAAGATTCCAGTGATGGGCGAGCTTACATTGTGCGATATAAAAGGCTTCCATTTTCTCTCTATCCAAACCGGGCACATAGTGATCGAGACCGATCTCCCCGACCGCGATAAGTTTGGGGTCATGCCGGTAGCGGTCGAGAGCATTCTGGAGGGCAATGAGTGCCTCGTCGCCTAGACCTTGGACATACATCGGGTGGATACCAAGAGCGAAGTAGACCTCGGGATAGGCTTTGGCGAGCACCGCCACGCGATCAAAGTTTGTAGGATCAACCGCCGGAACGATAAGGGCTCTCACACCGACCTGCCGCCCGCGCTCAATTGCGCCAGCGACACCCCCTAAAACGCTTGGAATATCCAGATAATCGAGATGGCAATGACTATCGATGAGCATGGCTAGAATAAGAGACTATGGCAAAAAAGTACTTAAAGCGCATTCTGCCCGACCAAGCGGCTCTTGAGCAGAACAGGCTGTTGCGATGGCTCGGCCCATGGGTCTTGCACCCCGCCGTCTGGACCCTTCACCGCAGAAGCGTCGCCGGTGGCGTGGCGGCTGGGCTTTTCTGCGGACTTTTTCCAGCGCCATTTCAGATGCTCGGCGCCGCAATCGCTTCGGTTCTCTTTCACTGGAATCTGCCAGTCGCCGTATTCACAACACTTTATACAAATCCCATTACGTTTATTCCGCTCTACCTAATCGCTCTAAAAATTGGTATCGCCGTTCTTAACGCAATTCTGCCAATCGCCAATGGCAATAACGATATTGCCACGTCCGTCTTTCCGCCCCCACCAGATTTTAACTGGGCGACTCCGATCGATTCTTTTGTCAGCCTAGGACAATGGGGGCTCGGAATGGGCTGGCCACTCGTGATTGGGGTTGTCACACTCGCGACTTTACTTGCGATTAGTGGGTATATCCTGACGCGAATTAGTTGGAACATCTGGGTCCGGGTTGAGGTTTCGCGTCGCAGACGCAATCGCCCTAGAGTTAATTGCCGCTAGAGCTGTAACTGTCGATCGCAACGTGCTGCAAGTAAAGGGTCATGCGTGACAACAATGAGCCCGCACTTTGATTCTTGAACACGTTCGATTAACACATCAAATACACGTGCTGCTGTATCGCGATCAAGATTTCCTGTGGGTTCGTCTGCCAAAAGGCAGCGGGGTTTTGTCACCAATGCGCGGGCAATTGCAACACGCTGGCGCTCACCCCCTGACAGCATCGCAGGTGTATGCTCTAAACGTTCAGATAGCCCCACTTGACCTAACATCTGTGCTGCTGCCTCAAGGGCTAGCGCCCTCGGCACACGACGAATTACAAGCGGCATTGCAACATTCTCCCGCGCCGTAAACTCAGGAAGCAGATGATGAAACTGATACACAAAACCAATCCGCTGATTACGAAGTATTGTTCGCTCTTTATCGCCCATTCTGGTGAGCGAGCGCCCTTCGAACCAGACCTCTCCGGAGGTTGGAAAATCTAGTCCGCCCAGAATATGAAGCAGTGTGCTTTTACCAGCGCCCGAGGCGCCAATAACCGCCATCGTCTCACCGAGTGACAACGTCAGATCGACGCCCTGCAAGGCGATGACCTCACCCGGACCATCACCATAGACCATTCGAACTCCCTGAGCCTGCAATAGCAGTCCGCTAGCATCCGGTGGTCCTTGATTACTCATACCTTAAGGCCTCTGCAGGCTCAAGCCGCGACGCACTCCAGCTTGGATAGAGTGTTGCCAATAACGATAACAACAAGGCGATAACACCGATCTGCAGGACATCGGGCCATCGCAGATCGGAGGGCAGACGATCAATAAAATAAATACCCTGAGGCAGAACCTGAAAACCGAAAAGACCCTCAAGTGTAGCCATCACGATATCGATATTGGCAGCGATCAGGACACCGAACAACACCCCCAAGACGACCCCGAGAAAACCCAGCCAGGCACCCTGTATGACGAAAATTGCCATGATGCTTCGACGCTGCGCACCGAGGGTGCGCAGGATAGCGATATCCGACCGCTTGTCGGTTACGGTCATCACGAGCATGGAAACCAAATTAAATGCAGCAACTGCAATAATGAGCATTAAGATAATGAACATCATCCGTTTTTCGACTTGAACAGCAGCAAACCAATTCCGGTTTTCCTGAGCCCAATCACGAACCACGATATCCCGGGGTAGTCTCGCCGATAACGAAACGGCGACATCGGGTGCCCGTTGCATGTCTTTCAGCATAAGTCGAATACCCGCTATTCCCTGGTCTCTAAAAAAAATCTCTGCATCTGTGGCATGCACGAGTGCCAGAGTGCTGTCGTATTCATAATGCCCAGAAGAAAATAGCCCTGATACCGTAAACTGCCTCAGCCGTGGTGTCATACCGGCCGGACTGACAACGCCATCTGCTGCAATCAGTACAACAGTATCTCCAACCGACACGCCGAGCTGTCCTGCCAGAGCACGTCCCAGCACAACGTTAAACTGCCTCGTCGACAAACTGGCGAGCTTCCCACTCATCAGCTTCGCAAGCGATGGGCTCACCATTGGCTCCAGGTTTGGATCAATCCCGCGAACGATGACCCCCTTCATCTGTCCGTCCTTCGAGATCATCGCCTGTGCGGTGACGAAGGGGGCAGCGGCTACGACCTCGGTGTGCTTGAGTAGCTCGGGCTGCAAGACGGTGACAGCGGCCAGGTTTCGA